>Ga0075423_10002937_pt1 | contig 15620 bp, 10 predicted proteins | sample SoiMethybrSBSTD2_FD_80114 | JGI IMG/M metagenome (GOLD analysis project Ga0075423, IMG submission 80114) | Bulk soil microbial communities from a Populus tree surrounding site in Tennessee, USA - Soil MetaG P. TD hybrid SBSTD2 | ecosystem: Environmental > Terrestrial > Soil > Tree plantation...
CGCGTCGCATGGCATACCGAGCTGCGACGATCGGTCGGCATCCAGTCCACAGTTTCGCAATTCGCAGTCCGCAGTGAGGACCATCTCATGATGAAGAGAGCTGTCATCGCGACGCTGCAACCATTCGTCGCCGATCGTGTGTACGTCGTGCGGCACGGCCTCGCCAAGGGACTGAAGCGGAGAGGCGGCCTCGGCTTCGTGCCGCAGGTGGGCCGTTTGTCGCTCGAAGAAACGTTTCTCGAAGGGCTCGACCTCGCGGGACAGACGGTGTACGACATCGGCGGATACGAAGGCGTCTTCACACTGTTCTTCGCACGGCGAGTCGGGCCCTCGGGCCGCGTCGTGACGTTCGAACCGAATCCGCGCAACTACGAGCGCATCGTCGAGAACGTGCGGCTGAACGGATTCTCGACCGTCGACGTGCGGCAGGTCGGCGTCGGCGTCGAACCCGGCGTCGCAACGCTCGTCTTCCCGAGCGACGAGACGGCGCGCGGATCGATGGTCACCGACATCCAGCAGCAGATTCTGCAGGAGCGGGACGTGCAGACGATCGACGTCCTGATCGATTCGCTCGATCATCAGATCGCGCTCGGCGTGCCCGAACCGGACTTCGTGAAGATCGACGTCGAAGGGCTCGAGCTCGACGTGCTGCGCGGCATGATCGACGTGATCGCGCGGCGCCGTCCGGCGCTCTACATCGAGCTGCACGGCGCCGACCTGCAGCGCAAGCTCGAGAACGCGACGCGAGTGATGGAGTTCCTCTGGTCCGCGGGCTATAGCCCGCGCCATGTCGAAAGCAATAAGGAGATCGACAGACCGGCCGCGGTCCCGCCGCGCGGCCACATCTATTGCCGCGGCTGAACTCCCAAGCGGCAATCCATTTCCACTGTGCGCACCGCCGGTTCCATCCGGGCCGGCGGAATGCCCCGGCGTGGGAAGAATCGGCCCGTTTTTCGAACGTTTCGTGGCACCTGCCTTGCTCAGATTGGGGCGTGCCGCGCGCTGATGTGCTCGGTCCGGCCAACGCCGGACAGCACGCCATTCCGATTGCTGTCTTCATGACCAGCTTCGACCCTGGCGGGACCGAACGCCAGATGATCGAACTGATCCGGCGTCTCGATCCCGCGCGCTGGACGGTCCACGTTCCCTGCTTTCATGCGTCGGGCGCATGGTTCGACCGCGTCGCCGAGGCGGCGGCATCGGTCGTCGAATTTCCCGTTACGAGCTTTCGCACGCCGGGCACGCTGCGCCAGCTGTGGGCGTTCGCCCGCTGGTGCCGCGCGCATCGCATCGCCGTCGTCCACACGACCGAGCTCTACTCGAACCTGTTCGGTCTCCCTGGCTCAGCGCTGGGCAACGTTCCCGTACGGATCGGCAACCGCCGCGAAATCAATCCGGACAAGTCGGCGGGCCAGATTGCGATGCAGCGGGCGGCCTACGGCTTCGCGCACGCAGTCGTCGCGAACTCACAGGCGGCGGCCGACCGTTTGCTGCTCGAGCGCGTACCGTCGCGCAGGATCGCCGTCGTCGCCAACGGCCTCGACGTCACGCGCGTTCAGGCGCGCGCACCGCACTCGCGCGTTCGCAAAGTGGCCGTTGTCGCCAACCTTCGTCCCGAGAAGGGGCACGACGTCTTGATCGATGCAGCAGTCGACGTGCTGCGGCACGTTCCGGATGCGCGGTTCGAGATCGTGGGCGCCGGATCCGAGCTCGAGGCGCTGCTCGCGCGCGTCGATTCGCGTCGCATGACGCACGCGTTCACGTTCCTCGGCCATCGAGACGATGTGGCCGCGCGGCTGGCGGATGCGGACATCTTCGTTCTGCCGTCGCGATCCGAAGCGTTTCCGAACGCCGTGCTCGAAGCGATGGCGGCAGGACTTCCAATTGTCGCGTCCGGCGTCGGCGGCATCCTCGAACTGATCGACGACGGCAGGACGGGATTGCTCGTGCCGGCAGGCGATCCAGCCGCTCTCGCCGATCGGCTGCGCCGCCTCATGACCGACCCGGCGCTCGCGCTGCGCCTCGGCAACGCCGCGCGCGACGAAGCGCTGGCGCGCTACTCGTTCGATCGGATGGTGGCGGCGTTCGAAACCATCTATCTCACCGAGCTGACCCGTTGCGGCCGCGTCGAGACCGGACAACCACAGCTCGCGGCCTCCTGACATGTGCGGTATCGCAGGCAGATTCAATTTCGATCCGGCCAGTCCCGTCGACCCGGCGCGCCTTGCGGCAATGACATCCGCGATCGCGCATCGCGGTCCCGACGCCGACGGCTTCTACACGAGCCGCGGCATCGGCCTCGATCACCGGCGTCTCAGCATCATCGATCTCGCAACCGGCGATCAGCCGCTGACCAACGAAGATCAGACGATCTGGATCGTCTTCAACGGCGAGATCTACAACTTCGCTGACGTGCGTGCGGAGCTCGTGACGCACGGCCACCGGTTCCGGACCCATTCGGACACGGAAGTCATCGTCCACGCACACGAACAGTGGGGCGATCGCGCAGTCGAGCGCTTCCGGGGCATGTTTGCGTACGCGCTCTGGGACGAACCGAAGCGGCGGCTTCTGCTCGTCCGCGATCGGCTCGGCGTCAAGCCGATGTACTACGCCGCATCCGCGAGCGGGCTGACGTTCGCGTCGGAGATCAAGGCGATCCTCGAGGATCCGTCGGCTCCGCGTGAATGGAGCCCGGAGGCGCTCGACGCGTTCCTGACACTGCAGTACATCCCGAACCCGCAGACGATCTATCGAAACATCTGGAAGCTGCCGCCGGCGCATTATCTCGTTGCTGAAAACGGGCGCGTGTCGATTCGCCGCTACTGGGATCTGACGTTCACCGGCGACGGCGACGTGCGCCGCGAAGAGGAGTATCTCGACGAGCTCGACGCGCTGCTGACCGAGTCGGTGCGGATGCGGCTGGTGTCGGACGTTCCGCTCGGCGCGTTCCTGTCGGGCGGCATCGACTCGAGCGCCGTCGTTGCCGCAATGGTGGCGACATCATCGGGACGGGTCGTCACGACCTCGGTCGGCTTCGACGAGCACGCGTTCAACGAGCTGGAGTACGCGCGCACCGTCGCGCGTCATCTCCGCACCGAACAGCACGAGACGATCATCAAACCGGACATCGTCGATCTCCTGCCGAAGCTCGCGCGGCATCTCGACGAGCCGTTCGCCGACTCCTCGTCCGTGCCGACGTACTACGTGTCGAAGGCGGCGCGCGAGCACGTGACGGTCGCCCTCTCCGGCGACGGCGGCGACGAGCTGTGGGCGGGCTACGCGCGTCATCGCGTCGAGCAGAGCGAAGCCGCGGCGCGGCAATGGCTCGGACCGCGCGCGGCAAGGCTCGTCGGGCGCGTCGCACATCGAATTCCGCTCGCGGTGAAAGGGGCCCGGTCGCTGCGGCATCTGGCGCTGCCCGCCGCCGAAGCGTGCGCGCGCAAGCACGCGTACAGCTTCTTCGAATCCGACGCGCGCGAGGCGCTGTATTCACGCGACTTCGCCGGGCTGGTTCGCGACGCCGATCCGTTCGTCAGCTTCCGCGTCGCGTATCAGGCCTGTCCGTCGGCCGATCCGCTCGATCGCGCGCTCTACGTCGACGTGAAGACCTATCTCGTCGACGACATCATGACGAAGGTCGACAAGATGAGCATGGCGGTGTCGCTCGAATCGCGCGAGCCGCTGCTCGATCACAAGCTGCTCGAATTCGCGGCATCGGTGCCGAGCGCGCTGAAGTTGAAGAACGGACGCAGCAAGTACCTGTTGCGCCGCCTGCTGGAGCGGCGCATTCCCAAATCGATCGTCGACCGGCCGAAGCACGGATTCGAGGCGCCGACGGCCGAATGGCTTCGCGGACCTCTCGCGCCGATGGTCGACGACCTGCTCCTCGACGGCCGGCTGCGCAGCCGCGGCGTGTTCGAGCCGCGCGAGGTGACGCGAATCTGGACCGAACATCGCAGCGGCGCTCGCGATCATCGCCATCGCCTCTGGAGCCTGGTCATGCTGGAGCTCTGGTTCCGCGAGTTCGTCGACAACACGGCCGCGCGCCGGACGCAGCCGATCTCCGCCGGCAGCGTCATCGAGGCAGCGTAATCATGTGTGGAATAGCCGGCTTCGCTGAATCGCCATCAGCGAGCGCTCCGTGGGGACGCGACGAACGGCGCGATCTGCTGCACCGGATGTGCGAGGTGATCCGTCATCGGGGTCCGGATGATGAGGGCCTGCTCGTCGAGAGCGGACCGCACGAAGGCGTCGCGCTCGGCATGAGGCGTCTGAGCATCATCGACCTGTCGACGGGCCATCAGCCGATTCACAACGAAGATCGCACCGTGTGGATCGTTTTCAACGGCGAGATCTACAACTTCCGCGAGCTGCGCCGCGAGCTCGAGGCGGCGGGCCACCGGTTCTACACGTCGACCGACACCGAAGCGATCGTGCACGCGTACGAGCACTGGGGAGCGTCGGCCATCGGACGGCTGCGCGGAATGTTCGGCCTCGCCATCTGGGATTCGCGATCGCGCACGCTGCTCCTCGCGCGCGATCGCGTCGGCATCAAGCCGCTGCACTACGCGCACGTGAACGGCCGGTTGTACTTCGGGTCGGGAATCAAATCGCTGCTGTGCGCGCCGGATGTGCCGCGCGATCTGGATTTCGACGCGCTCGATCATTACCTGTCGTTCCTCTACACCCCGGCTGACGGTTCGATCTTCCGCCACGTCCGGAAGCTCCCTCCGGGCCACGTGCTCACGTGGTGCGATGGCCGCATCGCGATCGAGCAGTACTGGCGGCAGCGCGTCGACGAACCGTTCAACGGAACCGAAGCGGATGCGGTGGCAGCGCTCCGCACGGTGCTCGCTGATGCCGTCCGATCGCATCTGGTGAGCGACGTACCGCTCGGCGCGTTCCTGTCGGGAGGCATCGATTCATCGCTCGTCGCCGGGCTCATGGCTGAAGCGTCCGGCGGGCGGGTGAAGACGTTCTCGATCGGATTCGACGAGCCGGCGTTCGACGAGCTCGTGCACGCCAGGCGCATCGCGCGGCATTTCGGCACCGATCATCACGAGTTCGTCGTCAAGCCGGACGCGCTCAGCATCCTCGACCGCGTCGTGTGGCATTTCGACGAGCCGTTCGCCGATCCGTCGTCCATTCCGACGTGGTACTTGTCGGAAATGGCGCGGCGCCACGTCACCGTGGCGCTCTCGGGCGACGGCGGGGACGAGTTGTTCGGCGGATACGACCGCTACGTCCCGTCGCCGCAGGTCGTCGCGTTCGATCGTTACAGCCCGCGTCCGCTCAGGCGCGTGGCGGCGATTGCGGCGGCGACGCTGCCGCACGGCGCGCGCGGCAAGAACTTTCTCCGTCACGTCGCGCGCGACCGCCAGGGGCGCTACATCGACGCGGTCCGATTCTTCAGCGCCGACGAAAAGCCCCACCTCCTCTCACCGGAGGTGCAGCGTCTCATCACGGGCCCCGATCCGGAAGTTCGTGCGGCGCGGCGCTTCGCGCGATACGCGCAGCTCCCGTGGCCGAGCCAGATGATGCGATTTGATGCCGAGACATATCTGCCCGATGACGTGCTCACCAAAGTGGATCGCATGAGCATGGCGCATTCGATCGAGTCGCGCGTTCCGCTCCTCGACAACGAAGTGATCGACTTTGCCGCCACACTGCCCTCGTCGGTCAAGATCAAGAACCTTCGCCGGAAGCACGTGCTGAAAGAGGTGGCGTCGACGCTGCTTCCGAAGGACCTGATCGATCGGCCGAAACAGGGATTCGGCGTTCCAATCGGATGTTGGTTCCGGGGGAACCTGCGTGAGCTGTTCGTCGACACGCTGCTTGCCCCCTCGTGCCTCACGCGCGGCTACTTCCAGCCCGCGTTCGTGCGGCACGTGATCAACGAGCACCTGTCCGGCAAACGCGATCACTCGTTCCGACTCTGGCAGCTCGTCGTCTTCGAGAGATGGCACCGGCAGTACGTCGACGCCGGTCTCGACGAGATGGCGTCCACTCCGACGCCGCTTCCGCTGACGGCTGCGGCGCGATAGCGAACATGGAAACGCTCGCGGTTACCGACCGCCTCCCTGAAGCCGCCACGCGCGGGCCTGCGTTCGACCGGCCGCTGCGAATCGGGGTGATGCTCGACTCGCTGACGCAGCCGCGGTGGGTCGAGAAAATTCTGCGCGACATCGTTTCAGCGCCGTTTCTCGATCTCGCTGTCGTCGTCGTCGACGCGACGAACGATAGTCCGGCGCCGAAGCCGCGCTCGTGGCGCGAATGGCTGACGCGTCAGCGTGCGGCGCTGCCGTACCGGTTGTGGGAGTGGTACCAGGCCTCCGACTACCGTCGCTTCCGCGAGGATGCCACCGATCCGTTCGTCGACGTCGACATCAGCCCGCTGACCGGACGCGCGCTCGTCATGCGCGTCGAGCCGCTGCGGAAGAAATTCGTCGATCGGTTCGCGCAGGACGATGTCGATCGCATCAAGGACGCCGACCTCGACGTGATGCTTCGGTTCGGGTTCCGCATCATCAAGGGCGGGATTCTGTCGTCGGCGCGCTTCGGCGTCTGGTCGCTGCACCACGACGACAATCGCGCATACCGGGGCGGTCCGGCGCTGTTCTGGGAAATCTACGAGCGCAATCCGGAGTCGGGCACCGTGCTTCAGGTGCTCACCGAGCAGCTCGATGGCGGCCGGGTGATCTACCGCTCGATTTCCGCGACCGATTTCTCGTCGCTCTACAAGAATCGCCAGGCGACCTACTGGAAGACCGCCGAGTTCATGCTCAGGCGCCTCGGCGATCTGTGGCAGTACGGCTGGGAGTATCTGACGTCGCTCGACACGTATCGGGAACCCGATACGTACGCGCGTGGTGTGTTCCGCCGCCCCACCACGTGGCAGACGATGCGCTTCCTGACGCAGACGTTCGCACATCGTGTCCGGTTGAAGCTCGTCGAGAAGCTCGATGAACGATGGACCATCGCGTACAGGCGACGCAACGTCACGCCGACGCCGCACTATACGGTGCTCACTCCGCCGCCCGGAAAGTATTACGCCGACCCGTTCGTCGCGGATCACGAGAGACGCACGTACTTGTTTTTCGAGGCGTGCTCGGTCGCAGGCCGCGACGGCGTGATCGAATGCATCGAGATTCACGCCGACGGAACGACCAGCGCGCCCGAACGGGTACTCGAGCGCAACTACCACCTGTCCTATCCGTCGGTATTCAGGTGGCGCGGCGACTGGTACATGGTTCCGGAGAGCGGCGACAACCGCACGGTTGAACTCTACAGAGCGCACGATTTTCCACGCGGCTGGCAGCGCGAATCGATCCTTCTCGACGATGTGGATGCCCGCGACGCCACGCTCGTCGAGTGGGACGGTCGATGGTGGATGTTCGTCACGTTGTGCGTAGCCGGCGGTCCGCGCGGCGACGAGCTCTCGCTGTTCTACGCGCCGTCGCCGCTCGGCCCATGGCGTGCGCATCCGAGAAATCCGATCGTCTCCGACGCGACGCGCGCGCGTTCTGCGGGCGCGCTGTACGTCGAAGACGGCGTGCTCGTTCGGCCCGCGCAGGATTGCAGCCGCGGGTACGGATACGGAGTCGTACTGAACCGCGTCGAGCTGCTTACCGAATGCGAGTACCGCGAGCAGCCGTTGTCGCGGATCCTGCCGACGTGGCATCGCGGCGTCGTCGCGACGCATACGGTGAATCGATCCGGCGCGTACGAAGTGACGGACGGAAGGCTGCGGCGCTACAGGCCGCGGCCGCGAAACGTCGTGCGAGGCAAATGATTTCCTCGCTGCCTGAGTTTTGCCGATCATGACTGCGATACGAGGGCGCAAAACACCGACCTCATGTGGCACCTGCCTTGCTGCCAAGGTTGACGTGCCGCTGCACTATCAAGTCCCGCAGTTCATGACCCGGACCTCCCGGCAGACAGCCGAGGCGGTTTTCGTGATTGCAACGCGATAGATCACATGTGCGGAATTGCCGGCATCGTGTCCTCCGACATCCTCGATCGCGACGCGCCCGCGCGCGCGCGGGCGATGCGCGATGTGCTGGCGCATCGCGGTCCCGATGAAACGGGCCTGCGCTGCGATCAGTCCTCAGCCCTCGCGCACCGCCGGCTGAGCATCGTCGATCTCAGCGGCGGTCAGCAGCCGTTGTCGAACGAGGACGGCAGCATCTGGGTCGTCTTCAACGGCGAGATCTACAACCACACCGATGTCCGGCGCGGCCTCGAACAGCACGGCCATCGCTACCGCACCAGGAGCGACACCGAGACGATCGTGCACGCGTACGAGCAGTGGGGCGACGACTGCGTGGACCGCTTCCGCGGGATGTTCGCGTTCGCGCTGTGGGACGGGCCGAAGCGGCGGTTGCTGCTCGCGCGGGATCGCATCGGCATCAAGCCTCTCTACTGGGCGCGCGCGGGCAACCTCCTGCTCTTTGGATCCGAAATCAAGGCGCTGCTTGCGAGCGGCCTCGTCGAACCGGATGCGAACACGTCTGCACTGCCCGAACTCCTGAGCACGCGCTATGTCTCGGGCAGCGAGACGATGTTCCGCGGGATTCAGAAGTTGCTGCCCGGTCACCTGCTCGTGTTCGAGCGAGGCGACACAACGATTCGACAGTACTGGGATGTGCCCGCCGGCGCGCGCGACGAATCGATTCGTCCTGATGACGTCGTTCCGAAATTCAGAGCGCTCCTCGAAGAATCGGTGCGGCTCAGGTTGATGAGCGACGTGCCGCTCGGGATGTTCCTGTCGGGCGGCATCGACAGCAGCGCCATTGCCGCGTTGATGGCGCGAATGATCGATCGTCCGCTGCAAACCTTCTCGGTCGCGTTCAAAGAACGCGCGTTCAACGAGCTCGAGTACGCGCGCGAGGTCGCCCGTGCGGTTCGCGCAGACAGCCACGAGATCGTCATCGACGACCGCGATTTCTTTGGCGCGCTCCCGAAACTGATCTGGCACGAGGACGAGCCGATCGCCCATCCGTCGAGCGTCCCGCTTTATTTCGTCTCGGCGCTGGCGCGCCAGCATGTCACCGTCGTCCTGACCGGCGAAGGCAGCGACGAACTGCTCGCCGGCTACGGCAAGTACCTGCGCGCCGCGTGGAACTGGCGCGGCGGAACGATCTACGAACGGATCGTTCCCCGGCCGATTCGCGAGACGATTGCAGCCACCGTCGTGCCGCGCCTGCCGCGCCGTATCGGCAGGTACGCGCAGCGCTCGTTCCTCGCGATGGATCGATCGCCGGAATCGATGTTCCTGGACAACTTCGCGGCGATTCGCCTCCGCGACCAGCGTCAACTGCTCGCGCCGGTCCACCAGCTCGCCGCCACGCGCGCGAACGCGTACGGTCCGTCGCTGGTGTACTTCCATCGCCCGAACGGCGCGAGCACGCTGCTCGATCGCCTGCTTTACGCGGACATGAAGACGTACCTCGTCGAGCTGTTGATGAAGCAGGACCAGATGAGCATGGCGACGTCAATCGAAAGTCGCGTGCCGTTCCTCGATCACAAGCTCGTCGAGTTCGCCACGCGGCTGCCGGACGAATGGAAGCTCTCCGGCGTGACGACGAAGCGCGTGCTGCGCGAGGCGATGAAAGGCGTGCTGCCGGAATCGATCCTCAAGCGGCCGAAGCTGGGATTCCCCGTTCCGTTCAGCGCCTGGACTCGAGGCGCATGGAACGGCGTGGCGAGAGACGTCCTCCTCGATCGCCGCACGCGCGAGCGCGGGGTGATCGAGTCGCAGGCAGTCGAGCGTCTGCTCGCCGACCACGCCGCCAACCGAACCGACGCCAGCGATCGGATCTGGACGCTGCTGAATCTGGAGCTGTGGTACCGCACGTTCATCGATCGCGACGGCGTGCAAACGCTTCCCGAACCCGCCGTCATGCGCGGCGGCGATTGCGGTACGGAAAGTACCACGCGAGACATTGATGCGTCTTCTGTGGCTGAAGTCCGACCTGCTGCTGCCGCTCGATAAGGGCGGCAAGCTGCGGACGTGGAACCTGATGCGTCATCTGGCGCGGCGGCACGAGATCACGTATCTCGCCTTCGCCGAACCGAATCACACGCAGGGTGTCATCGACGCGATGCATCAGGTCGCTGCGCGCGTGGAAACGATTCCGCGAGTCGATCCGCCGAAGGGCTCGTGGCGTTTCTACCAGGACGCCGCGCTGCATCTCGCCGATCCACTGCCGTATGCGGTCGGGAAGTACCGGTCCCGAGCCTACCGGCAGCGTGTCGACGCCCTGCTCGCCCGCGACGCATTCGATCTCCTCGTCTGCGATTTCCTGGTGCCGGCGGTCAATCTTCCGTGGCGGCTGCCGTGCCCGGCCGTCATCTTCACGCACAACGTCGAATCCGAGATCTGGCGGCGTCACGCGGACACCGAAGCGAGTGTGCTGAAACGCCTGCTGTACCGGACACAGCACCGGCGCATGCTCCGCTTCGAGCGACGCACGCTCGAGCGGTTCGACGGCGTGCTGGCCGTGTCCGATGCCGATCGCGACACGTTCGAGCATCTCTATCCAGGGTCGCTGCGCAAACCAGCGCACGTCGTGCCGACCGGAGTCGACACCGAGTTCTTCGCGCCGACGCCGAGCGCCGCCGCATCTCGACGATTGGTGTTCACCGGCTCGATGGACTGGCTCCCGAACGAGGACGCAATGGTCTTTTTCGTTCGCGAGGTCCTTTCTCTGATTAGGGCCGAGGAGCCTGACGTGACGCTGTCGATCGTGGGCCGCGCGCCCACACCAGCTGTGCGGAAGCTGGCCAGGGAACCGGGCGTACACGTCACAGGCGCCGTGGACGACGTACGGCCCTATGTCGACGAGGCGGCGGTCTACGTCGTGCCGCTGCGCATCGGCGGAGGTACGCGCCTGAAGATTTTCGAAGCAATGGCGATGGGCAAGGCCGTCGTCTCGACAACCGTTGGCGCCGAAGGTTTGCCCGTCGTCGACGGCACGCACATGATGCTTGCCGACGATCCGCGTTCGTTCGCGCGCGAAACCGTCGCGTTGATTCGCGACCTCGATCGACGGCGGCAACTCGAGCGCGCCGCTCGCGCGCTGGTCGTCTCGAAGTACGACTGGTCAGCAGTCGCCGGTGAGCTGGAACAAGCGCTGCTTCGGTTTGCGACGATGCGCGACCACGAAGGCGCTGCGATCAGCGGAGCGTCTACACAACAATCGGTGCGAGCCGACGGCGAACGGCGACAACTCGCGGGTGTGGAGTCCCGGTAGGAACATGAAAGTCTCAGTTTTCGGTCTTGGATATGTCGGCAGCGTCTCGGCCGCGTCGTTTGCCGCCGATGGACATCAGGTCGTCGGGGTGGATGTGAACCCCGACAAAGTGGCGGCAATCAACGCGGGCCGCAGTCCGATCGTCGAGCCTGGACTCGAAGAGGTACTCGCACGGACGGTCGCCGAGGGGCGGCTGCACGCGACGACGGAGACGGCGGAAGCCGTTCGCGACACGGAAGTGTCGCTTCTGTGCGTCGGCACGCCGAGCCGCCGCAACGGCAGCCTCGATTTGACGTATCTCGAGCGCGTCAGCGGGCAGATCGGCGCCGCGCTTCGCGACAAGGCGACCTACCACGTCGTGGTCGTTCGCAGTACCGTGCTGCCGGGCACCACGCACGACGTCGTCATCCCCGCGCTCGAGCGCGAATCGGGCAAGAAGTACGGGGAAGACTTCGGCGTGTCGGTCAATCCCGAGTTCCTGCGCGAGGGGACGGCGCTGAAAGATTTTCGCAAACCGCCGCTCACGCTCGTCGGCCACAATCACGCCGCAGACGCGAGCGGGACCATTGCGCTCTACCAGTCGATTGACGCGCCGCTCGTGAGCACGAACATCCGCGTCGCCGAGATGATGAAGTACGCGAGCAACACCTGGCACGCGCTGAAGGTCTGTTTCGCCAACGAGATCGGCAATCTGTGCAAGCAGGTCGGCGTCGACAGCCACGAGGTCATGGACATCTTCTGCCGCGACGAGAAGCTGAATCTCTCGTCGTACTACCTCAAGCCGGGATTCGCGTTCGGCGGTTCGTGTCTGCCGAAGGACGTGCGCGCGCTGCAGTACCGCGCGAAAGAGCTCGACGTCGAGCTGCCGGTCATCTCGCACATCCTGTCGAGCAACCGGTTGCAGATTGAGCACGCCTTCGACCAGATCATCGAGACGGGCAAGAAGAAGATAGGGCTGCTCGGCTTCAGCTTCAAAGCGGGAACCGACGATCTCCGCGAGAGCCCGATGGTCATTCTGGCCGAGCAGCTGCTCGGCAAGGGCATGTCGCTCTGCATCTACGACAAGAACGTATCGCTCGCGAAGCTCGTCGGCGCGAACAAGGACTACATCGAGAAACAGATCCCGCACCTCTCGTCGCTGCTGGCCACCACGGTCGACGACGTGATCGACACCTCCGAGGTGATCGTGGTCGGCAACCAGTCGGCGGAGTTCGCCGGTGCGCTGGCCAGATGCCGGCCGGATCAGATCGTCATCGATCTGGTGCGGCTGCCGATCTGCGGGTCGCTGCTGCCCGCCGATTACCGGGGCATCTGCTGGTGAATCGTGAAGCCATCGGCCGCCAGTCCGCGGCCGATAGCTGAGAGCCGATAGCTATAATGCGCGAATGCGACTCCTCCTCCTCGCGTTCGCGTCGATCGGTTTGTGCGTTCCGGCAGCAGCCCAGGAAACGGAAACAGAAAAGGCGGCGGCGCGCGACGTCCTCAAGAAGATGTCGGCGCTCGAGCAGTCGCTCGACGTTCCGGGCTTCGTGACGCGTCTGACCGGTCCGAACACCGCACGCGACGCCGTTGTGGCGCGCGCGAAGGAGCTGATGGACAAGGAGCTCCTCGCGCTCGCCGACGACATCGCGACTCATCCCGAGATCGGATTCGAGGAAAAGCGATCGGTCAGCAAGCTGACCGACTATCTCCGGCAGCACGATTTCAGCATCGAGACCGGAACGGCGAATCTCTCGACGGCGTTCGTCGCGAAGTATCGGCACAACAGCGGCCGGCCGAATCTCGGGATCATCCTCGAGTACGACGCGCTTCGCGGCACGAAGGGACCGTTTCACGGCGATCAGCACAGCGCGCAGGGTCCGGTCGGCATCGCCGCGGCGGTCGCGATCGCCGAGTATCTCAACCGCACACACGCGCCGGGCAGCGTCACTGTATTCGGTACGCCGGGCGAAGAGATGATGCCGCCGAACGCGAAGACCGACATGCACTTCGCGCACGCGTTCGACGGGATGGACATCATCGTCCGCAGCCATTCGTCGAGCGTCACGTCGCGCCCTGCCGCGGGATTCGGTACGTGCTGCCTGAACATCGTCGGCGCGAAGTACACGTTCAGCGGCGCGCCCGCGCATCAGATGCAGTCGTGGAACGGCCGCAACGCGCTCGAGGCGGTGATTCATTTCTTCGAGAACATCGACAGCGTCCGCTCGAGCATCAGACCGGAAGCGCGCATTCAGGGCGTCATCGTCGAAGGCGGCTCGGCGCCGAACGTCGTACCCGATCGAACCGTCGCGGACTTCTACATCCGCTATCCCGACGAGGTGTATCTGCAGCAGGTCGTCGAGTTCGTCGACAACGCGGCGAAGGCGGCCGCGCTCTCGACCGGGACGAAGGTGAAGATCGATCACTACGGGAAGGATCTCGACGGCATCAGCGTGTCGACGCTCGCCGAGCTCGGCTTTGCGTACATGAAAGCGTTCGGCGCGACCGATGTGCAGCCCGAGCCGGGGAAGCCACAGGGATTCGAGGAAACGGGCAGCGTGTCGCGCGACATTCCCGGACTCGGGTTCAGCGCGCAATCATCGACGGCGCCGAATCACACGTACGAGATGGATGCCGACAACTTGAAGGAGGTCGGTCACCGCGGGTTCACCGTCGACGCGCAGGCGATGGCGGCGGTGGTGTTCGACTTCGCCACGCACGCCGACTACCGCGACGCGGTGAAGAAGGAGTTCGACGGCATCAAGGCGCTGTTCGGCGAATATCAGGCCGCATTGAAGAAGGTGTACGCCGTCCCGACCGTGCCGGATCCGAAGTGACGCGCCTGGGGAAGGTCCGTCACCACCGCGGCACAATCCCGTTACCACTCCGTCACTCGATCCCGACTCGGAGACCCGGAAAATAGCGCCGCAGGATGTAATCGGCGCTCTTCCCCTCTTCGGCCAGGTGCGCGGATCCGATCACGCACATGCCGACGCCGTGACCGGACCCGTGACCAGTGAACCGATACGTATTCCCTTCCTTCTTCAGTTTGAACGCCGTGCTCTTGATGTGCTGCCAGCCGAGCGTCCGGCCGACAACGACGCGCAGATCCTGACCTGAAATCTGATCCGGCTCGAGACCGTCGATTTTCAATCGCGACACGCGACCCGATTTGTTTCGATCGGCAATGCGCACGTTCTTCAACCGGCTTCCGCGGTAGCCGGCCGCCTGGAACGCGCGGAGCAGATCGGATTCGTGCAGGCTTGCGGTCCACTCCGGTGCGCCGCCGCACGCACCGTCCGAACGCGACGGCAGATACGGCGGATCTTCCGCGCCGGGCCACACCTCGGACGGCAGTTCGGTGCGCCCGCCGCACGACGCCGTGTAGTAGACCGACGCCACCCGGCCGTCCTTCTGCAGCAGGATGCGTCCCGCCGTCGCAAGCGCAGCCCGATTGGTCGCAGCCGTCGCGGTCCGAACGACCTGGCAATGCGTCTGATCGCAGAGGTCGAAGCCGTCCCCGCGATGACGTCCGGAGTTCGCGAGCGCGAACGTGCGAACGGCAATGGCCAGCGCTTCGAGCGCCGCCGGCTGACTGTCCCTCACGGCTTCTCCCGCGACCACGCGCGCAACGTACGCGTCGACCGGAAGATTCATCACCGTGTAGCCACCGCCGGGACGCAGAAAGCCGACGCGCACCGTTGCGGTCGCCGATGGCGTGCGCGCGGGAAGAACGACGGACATCGCGAGCGCCATGACAACGAATCCGAGCCGCCCGATCACGTGAGCTCCAGGAAGTCCGCAACGCCGTCCCAGATGCGCGGGAGGCTCGCGATCAGCTGATGATCGTCGTCGAGGAGCGACAGCGTGACGTTGGGCCGCGTCTTCGCAAACGCCTCGACCGTCTTGTGGTCAACCGACGCATCACGCAGTCCCTGGAAGATGATGACCGGCTGGCGCACCCTCGCCGTGAATGGATCGTGACGGAGGCTGTCCTCGTAGAACGCGTAATCGAGCCGTCGCTCGTCGTTGTACGCGTAATGAAAGAACGGCAGCGAACCGCGGCGCTTCCACTCGTCGATTCGCTCGGGAGGCAGCAGATGATGTCCCGGTTTCGCGAACATTACCGCGGGCGCGAGCAGCACGAGGCGATCGACGCGGGCGGCGTATTTTTCGGCCGCGAGGATGGCGAGCGCGCCGCCAAGGCTCGATCCGATCAACACGACCGGCTGGGTACCGTCGCGCGCGAGCACCGCGCCGAACTGATCGAGCATGCGCGTCAGCGTCATGGTCTGAAAATCGGGCTCGTTGAAATCAGGACAGACCAGCGCGACGCCGTGCTCGCTGAGCCGTTCGGCGAAGTACCCGGCCTTCGTCGACTTCGCC
>Ga0075423_10002938_pt1 | contig 15619 bp, 11 predicted proteins | sample SoiMethybrSBSTD2_FD_80114 | JGI IMG/M metagenome (GOLD analysis project Ga0075423, IMG submission 80114) | Bulk soil microbial communities from a Populus tree surrounding site in Tennessee, USA - Soil MetaG P. TD hybrid SBSTD2 | ecosystem: Environmental > Terrestrial > Soil > Tree plantation...
AGGATTCTGCGGACAGCCCTGGAAATCAGCCGTCTGGTGGAACCGACCGAAAATGCTTCCGGAATCGTCGCCGGCGCCTGCGCCCTGACCTGCGCCTCGGGGGGTCTCCTTTACCTGCGCTCCTCCGACGGCGGTGAGCATCTCCTGCTCGGAGGGCACGTGGGGAGCGATGATCCTCGAAGGTAAGGGCTGGTTCGCGTGCGCCTGGAGCAGGTGCTGGCGAATGAAGGCTTCCGCAACGCGGATCTGGAGTGCGGTCGCTCACCGGCGACTTTCGATGCCCTGGGATTTCAACGGCTCATCTCCGCCGCCGGCGAAGAGTCCGATTGCCGCTGCCGGCTGCTCGTCGGTTTCGAGTCCCCTCTGGACTCGGAGGCCGAGCAATCGGCCTCGCGCATCATCGCGCGGCTCCTGGCGGACTGCCTTCCTGGGCTGGCCAATACTCTGCGTATGGAGCGGGTGCGTGAGCTCGTGATCAAGGACGACCAGACCGAGAGCTACAACCGTCGTTACCTGGACTCCTTCATGACCGAGGAGGTCGAGCGGGCACGGCGCTACGGGACGGTGCTCTCGGTCATCTTCCTGGACTTGGACAATCTCAAGGAAATCAACAGCCTGCATGGCCACGCGGCCGGAAGCAGCGCCTTGCGGGAGCTGGCCAAGCGGGTCATGGCGGCCATCCGGGGCAGCGACAAGCTGTTTCGCTACGGTGGCGATGAATTCTGCGTGGTGCTTCCGGAAACGGACGCCGTGGGGTCCTATGAGCTGGCGGAGCGGCTGAGGCAGACCATCGCCGCCCGTCCCTTCGAGTTGGAGTCGGGGCGCGAGGCCTCTCTCACGGCCAGCCTGGGCGTCGCCTGCTTTCCTCTGCATGGGGACTCGGCCGCCAGTTTGATGAAGGCGGCAGATCAGGCGATGAGCCGCGTGAAGGTATCCGGCAAGAACTCCATCGGCGTCGGCGGCGATCCCGCCATGAATGTTGGAATCGGATAAATCGGACCTCTCATCCTGGAGAAACCAGCCCATGTCGGAACCAAATGATGGAGCGGACTCTCGACGCCAGGAAAGTCCTGACGCTTCGGTGGAAGTGCAGCTCGGTGGTCGGCATCTCACGCTGGCCGTGGCGGGTTTGGCATTCTTCGGCCTGGTGCTATTCCTGCTCGGCCGCTGGAGCGAGCGTCTGGGGCGGCCCGAAACCGAGGAAGTCGCGACGGTGGCGACCGGGAGCTCCCCCGCCCCAGCGGGAGCCGTGGATCCCGCGGCCGCACCCAAGGACCTGACCTTTTACGAGACCCTGGGAAAGCGAGTGACTCCCGGCCTTCAGGAGACCGCGAAAACCACGGCTCCCCGCCGTGAGCCCCCGGCGGAGCTGCCGGCCACGGTCGCCTCCGCCCCCGCTCCGGCGCCCGTCAAGAAGGCGGACGATGCCGCCGCGCCCAAGCCTGCGGGCGATGCGGGTGAGCGCTTTCGGGTACAGGTGGCCTCCACCCGAGACCTGGCTTCGGCACGCTTATTGGTCGACAAGCTTCGTAAGAAAGGGTACGCGGCAGGCATCGATACGACCCATGGCCCCGAGGGGCAGACTCAATACAAAGTCCGGATCGGCAGCTTCACCGAGCGTGAGCCCGCCGAGAAGGTGGCCGAAAAAGTGCGCGAAGAGGAAAAGGTCGGGGCCTGGATCGTGAAAGTCCAGGGCTGAGGCCAACAGCATGGGCGATCGGCGATTACTCGGTGAGCTGCTGGTGGAGGCGGGGCTGGTGCGCCGGGAGGATTTGGACGCGGCACTGTCGGAGCAACGGCTGCGCGGCGGGCGATTGTGCTACCAGCTGATGCGACTTGGCAAAGTAACACCCGGCTCCCTTTTCGTCTTCCTCCAGGATCACTTCGGCATCATCGCACCCGACCTCCTGGACATCCTCCGACGGGAGCCTCTGCTGGATCTCATCCCCGCCCGCCTGGCTCATTTTTATCAGATGGTGCCGCTGCGGAAAGAAGGGGATCGCCTCCTTCTGGCGCTGGCATATGTGGACAATCCAAGCCTGATTCCCGCGGTGGAAGAGCTCACCGGGTTGAAGGTCGAGCCGGTGATTTGCCCGCCCGGACTGATCCAGGAATCGCTGGCCAAATTCTTTGTCAGCGAAGACGAGCCGGGAGTGGTGCGCCGTGTCCTGGAGGACTCACTCCTGATCCTCTCCGATCCGGCGATCGATGTCTTCCCGCTGGCCCCGGAGGCGCTGAAAGAGAGCGCCTCTCCGGTCATCTGGCTGCGTTCCCTGGTGGCGGAGGGGATCAAGCGACGCTGCCGGGAGATCCTCCTCGAGCCGGGGGAGAATGGTCTGAAAGTGAGCTTTCGGCAGCGCGAGGGTGGAGACAGCCTCCGGCTGCTCCCGGCAACCTTGCAGACGGGGCTCGGACTCGTGCTGGAAGATCTCTCCAAGATGGCGGTGCGCGGCAGAACCGTCCCTCGGGAAGGGCGGTTCCGGCTGCGCCACGGGGAGCGTCGACTGGGAGTCCTGGTCACATCGCTTCCCAGCCTGAACGGGGACGCCTATCACCTCCGACTCGTGGAGGAGCGCATTCGCAAGGAATCCCTCGAGGAGATGTTGGAGGACTACCCGCAAGCCCGCTCAGGGCTGGCATCCGCGGTGTCGTCCAGAAAAGGGCTGTTGCTGCTGGCGATGCCGGAAGGGCACTACCGCGAGCAGATCCTCTCGGCGCTGATTCAGTCGGTGCGCTGGCAGGCGGGACGCTGCATCTTTCTGGCGGCACCGCACTCACCACCCGTCCCGGGCATGGACGCGCGGGTGCTCGAAGAGGTTCGTCCGCAGGCGCTGCTGGACTCCATCGATTCTGCGGTGGGAGATCGTCCCGATCTGCTGGCCGTTCACGGCATCGAATCCCGGGAAGAGGCGGAAGCGCTGTTTGCGGCGGCGGGGGAGCGCCTGGTGGTCGCGGGAGTGCGCCGGGCCGACGCTTTCGAGGCGCTGGAGTGGATTCATCAGATGGGGCTTCTCTCCCGGGTGAAAGAGGGACTCCTCTGCGGAATCCTGGGCGCTCGCATGGTTGAGCGCATTTGTGAGCATTGCCGACGGCGCTACGATCTGCTGGAGGAATTCCCGAATCTGATGGCCGAGCCCACCGGCGGCGGACTTTATTTCGCCAACACCGGCTGTCGGGCGTGCCGCGGCGCGGGCGTGGTCGATCTCGAGCCGGCGTTCGAGTTTCTTCCGGGCGACGCCGCCATCTGGGAGCGCCTGACCCGCCCCTCACTCCCGGGAGGAGTCCGCCGGGAGGGATTCCGCTCCGGCGTGAAGACCCTCTACGCTGGGGTGCTGGCGCGTGCTGCCGCCGGTGAGGTGGACGTGCGCGAGCCCCTGCGGCTGCTGCAGCTCGAGGGGCGCACCGCCGGATGAGGCGGACCTTCCCTGGCATCGTTCTGCTGCTGTCCGGCGCTCTCACCGCTCTTTCGTTTCCCCCAACCCGACTCTGGCCGCTGATGTTCGTGGGTCTTGTTCCCCTCCTGGTGAGGGTTCAGCGGCAAATTCCTCCGGCGCCGGCTTTGGCGGGACTGCTTTGGGGTTTCGGTTACTTCGGCTGTTTGCTGATCTGGCTCTATCGCTTCTTCCGCCATTACGGCGAATTGAATCCGGTGCTCAGCGCAGCCCTCCTGGCGATTCTGGTCGGCTATTTGGCCCTGTATCCCGCGGCTTTCTCCCTGATCGCGGCGCATTGGCAGCGACGCCATCCAGCCCTGCGCCTGCTCCTCCTGCCCAGCCTGTGGGTCGCCCTGGAGTGGGTCCGGGGACATTTCCTCTCGGGCTTTCCGTGGGGAAATTCCGGCTATCCGCTGGTCGAGTTCCTGCCGGCGGTTCAGCTCGCCAGCCTCACGGGAGTCTATGGAATTTCATTTCTGGTGATTCTCGGCAATGTCCTGATCGCCGGATGGATCCAGCGGATTGCCCGGGCGGAGAAGGGCTCACGCGCCGGCGAGGCGGTGGCGGTGATACTGGTTGGAGGGGCGCTGGGATGGGGTGCGCTGCAGCTTCGCCCGATGGAGGGCGAGCAGGAATCGGTGCGCGTCGGCGTGGTCCAGGCGAACGTGCCCCAGGATCGGAAGTGGAACGCCGCCTGGGCCCGGTCGATTGTGGAGCAGCACGAGCGCCTGACCGAGCAGGCGGCCGCTGCGGGAGCGACCCTCGTCCTCTGGCCGGAGTCTTCTTCCCCCTTTCCCATCGCGGTCCCCACATCCGCCGGGGACGGAGCGATCCGGCCGAACACGGAGTATCGCGAGCGTCTGGAACTCCTGGCGCGACGGCTGGGCGTCTCGCTGCTCTTCGGCACCGTCGACTACCGCAGGGCGAGGGGGCAGATCCGACCGGTGAATGCCGCGGCCCTGATTCGCCCGGACGGGAGCTGGGGTGAGACCTACGCGAAGATGCACCTGGTGCCTTTCGGCGAGTACGTTCCCCTTTCGGGGATCCTGGGGTTCGTCAATCGGATGGTGAGCGGCGCCATCGGCGACTTCGTGCCCGGGAAGAAGCCGGTCGTGGTGAGCGTGGGCCCGCTGCGGGTTGGAACGGCCATCTGCTACGAGATGATCTTCCCCGAGCTGGTGCGCCGCTTCGCCGCATCGGGCGCGACGCTCCTGGTGAATCTGACCAACGACGCGTGGTTCGGGACCAGCGCGGGACCGTACCAGCACTTTCAGATGGTGCGCATGCGAGCCATCGAGAATCGGCGCTACGTGTTGCGCGCGGCCAACACCGGGATCAGCGCCGTGGTGGATCCGCAAGGCCGTGTCCTGTCGAGCACCGGGCTGATGGAAGAGCGAGTGTTGCAAGGCTTGGTCGCCCCCAGGCGGGCCAAATCCTTCTACACCCGGCACGGAGATGTCTTCGCGATCCTGTGTGCTATACTCGCCGCCGCTGCTCTGGCGGCCCATTTCACCGGGTTTTCGAGGCGCAGGGAGGGCTTGGCGTACCATGAATGAATTGCAGCTCGACGAGCTCTCGACGCGCATCGATCAGGCTTCCGCCGCCGTGGATGGCCTGCGGAGGCACCTTTGAGCTCGATAAGAAATCCGCAGAGCTGAAGGAACTGGAAGAGAAAGCCGGCTCCCCCGATTTTTGGCAAGATCCCGCCGCGGCGCAGAAAGCGCTTCAACGACGCACCCGAATCGGAGAAGAAATCGAGGAAGGGAGGAAATTGCTCTCCCGCCTGGAAGAGGCTCAGGTGACGCGCGAGCTGGCCAGGGAAGGCGAGCCGGTCGAGCAGGACCTGCTGCGTTGTGTCGAGCTGCTCGAGAAGGAAATCGAGGAAGCGGAAACCTCGTTGATGCTGTCCGGCGAGAATGACTCAGCCAGCGCGATTCTCAACATCCATCCCGGGGCCGGAGGCACCGAATCTCAGGACTGGGCGGAGATGCTGTACCGAATGTATCTGCGCTGGGCCGAGAGGAAGGGGTACCGGGTCCGGACGCTAGAATATCAGGAAGGGGAAGAGGCGGGGATCAAATCCGCCACCCTGCTGGTCGAGGGAAAGAACGCCTATGGCTTTCTGAAATCCGAGACCGGCGTGCACCGGCTGGTGCGAATTTCCCCCTTCGACGCGGCTGCGCGCCGGCACACCTCCTTCGCTTCGGTCTATGTGAGCCCGGACATCGAGGATCGGATCGAAATCAAAGTTGAAGACAAGGATTTGCGGGTCGACACCTACCGCTCCAGCGGAGCCGGGGGACAGCATGTCAACGTCACCGACTCCGCGGTGAGAATCACCCATTTTCCCAGCGGCCTGGTGGTCTCCTGCCAGAATGAGCGATCCCAGCATCGCAACCGGGACGTGGCCATGAAGATCCTGAAGTCCCGCCTGTACGATATGGCTCAGAGGGAGCGCGAGGAGAAGCGGGCCGTCTTGGAAGGGACGAAAAAGGAAATTGCCTGGGGCAGCCAGATCCGATCCTACGTCCTGCAGCCCTACCGCCTCATCAAGGATCACCGCACCAACATCGAGATCGGCAATGTGGATCGGGTTCTGGACGGCGATCTCGATGATCTGATCCGCGGATTCCTTCTCAAGAAACGCGAAGATCAGTCTCCCGCCGCCTTGACGGAACCCCGCTAGATTGCTAAATTGGCACTCAGCCAGGCAGAGTGCCAAATGCAGGAGTGCACCTAAGTGTCGGAAATGGAGCTGGATAATCGTGGAAGGGAGATCCTCCGGGAAATCATCCGGAACTTCATCCACTCGGGAGAGCCGGTCGGCTCGCGCACCATCTCCAAGGTTCACCCGGAAGGGCTTTCGGCCGCCTCCATCCGCAACATCATGGCCGACCTGGAGGAGATGGGATACCTGATGCAGCCCCACACCTCGGCAGGAAGAGTCCCTACCGATCGAGGCTATCGCTACTACGTCGATTCCCTCCTCACCGGGATTGAGGTTCCCCGGTCGGACCGTGAGCGCGTGGCCGAGGCGGTCCGCGGGCAGGGGGCCCTGCCGGAAGTGCTGGCCGAAATCTCGCGGGTCATCTCGAGCATTACGCATCAGGTGGGATTCGTGGTGTCTCCAGACCACACGCTGGCCGTCCTCAAGCACATCGAGTTCATCTCCCTGGGCTCGAAGCGCATTCTTGCCATCCTGGTGGATCGCTCCGGCGTCATTCACAACCGGGTGGCCGACACTTCGGAAGAGATTTCTCAGGAAGAGCTGGACAAGATCGGGAAATACCTGGTTTCCGAATATCACGGCAAGACACTGACCGAGATCCGCGAGTCGCTCCTACAGAAGATGAAAGAGGAGAAGGCGCGCTTCGACACGCTGCTGTCACGGGCAATCGCGCTGGGAACCCAGTTTCTTCAGGCCCAGCAGGAAGCCGACCAGCAGGTGTTCGTCCAGGGGACCTCCAACATCCTCCAACAACCCGATTTCTCCGACATGGACGAAATGCGGCGCATCTTCGAGACCTTTGAGGCCAAGGGAAAGCTGGTCAAGATCCTGGACGAAGTCGTGGGGTCGGAAGGCTTGCGCGTGGTCATCGGCTCGGAGCATCCTGATCCGGCCTTGGCCCACCTCGCGCTGGTGATTTCTCCGTACAAGGTGGGTGAGCAGTCGGCGGGTATGCTGGGAGTCCTGGGACCGACTCGCATGGAATACGCCCGCGCCATGGCCCTGGTCTGCTATATCTCCAAACTCCTCAGCAGAATATTGACCGTCCCACCCTCCTGACCTATATTTGCGCGCGGGTCATCTATATTTATGGCTAATTCCGGGCCGGAAAGTGATGATCGAGCAAGAGATACGCGTTCCGCCAGAGAATCGGACGGAGCGGGCGGGGATGACTCCATCGAAATCCTGGAAGTGGTGGGAATAGACCCGGAAGACGCGGGCACGCAGGAGTCGGTGGAGCCGGCCGAATCTACGGACACTGCTGAAGAGCCGGATGACTCGATCCCTTATTCCAGGAAAGAGCTCTACGACATGCTGTTGCGGCAACAGGCGGAATTCGACAATGCGCGCAAGCGCCTGGAGCGGGAAAAGCAGGACACGCGACTGCGCCTCTCCATGGATTTGCTGCGTCGATTCCTTCCCATATTGGACAATTTCCACCGCGCTCTGGGCGAAGCACCGTCCAGCGCCGACGATTCCTTCCGCCGGGGCGTCGCCCTGACCGTGCAGCAGATGCACGAGCTGCTGAAGCGAGAAGGCCTTGAGGAGATTGAAGCCGTCGGTCAACATTTCGACCCGCATCTGCATGAGGCGGTGGAGACCCGCGAGGTGGAAGGAATGGAAGACGGCATCGTTTTGGAGGATCTTCGAAAAGGGTATCGATTTCAGGGCCAGCTCCTGCGGCCAACGCTCGTCAGAGTGTCGGTCAAGGTGGGCAGGCATCGAGAAAATAAGGCCTAGAGCGCGCCAGGCGGGAGGGCGCAGATAACATGGGCAAGGTCATCGGTATCGATCTCGGAACCACCAATTGCTGCGTCGCCGTGATGGAAGGCGGCGTGCCGCAGGTCGTTCCCAACAAGGACGGCGGCCGTACGACCCCCTCCATCGTGGGGTTCACGGAAAAAGGGGAGCGCCTGGTGGGCCAGATCGCCAAGCGGCAGGCTGTGACCAACCCGCGCAACACGATTTATGCGGTCAAGCGCCTCATTGGAAGGAAGTTCAACTCGCCCGAGGTCCAGAACGCACTGCGCTTCCTGCCCTACGAGGTGACCGAGGCGGCCAACGGTGACGTGCGGATCCGGGTTCGTGACCGCGACTATTCTCCGCCCGAGATCTCGGCCATGGTGCTCGCCAAGCTGAAAGAAATGGCGGAGGAGTTTCTCGAAGATGAGATCTCCGAGGCGATTATCACGGTACCGGCCTACTTCGACGACAGCCAGCGGCAGGCCACCAAGGACGCCGGGCGGATCGCCGGCCTCAAGGTCAGCCGCATCATCAACGAGCCCACCGCCGCTTCCCTGGCGTACCGGCTGAACGAGCAAGCCGAAAAGCGAATCGTCGTGTACGACCTGGGGGGAGGCACCTTCGACGTCTCGATCCTCCAGCTGGGCGACGGCGTGTTCGAGGTGAAGGCCACCAGCGGGGACACGTTCCTCGGGGGAGAGGATTTCGATCAGCGCATCGTGGATTGGCTCCTGGCGGAGTTCCAGAAGAAGGACGGGATCGACCTCAAGGGGGACCGTCTGGCGCTGCAGCGCTTGAAGGAAGCCGCCGAGAAAAGCAAGTGCGAGTTGTCATTGGAGAGTCGCTCCGAGATCAACCTTCCCTTCATCGCCGCCGATGCCAAAGGCCCGAAGCACCTGAGCTGCGTGTTGACTCGAGAGCAGCTCGAGGAGCTGGTTGCCGACCTGGTGGAGCGAACGCGCAAGCCGTGCCTCGATGCGATGAAGATGGCTGGGCTCAAGCCGGAGGAAATCGACGAAGTGCTTCTGGTCGGGGGGCAGACCCGCACGCCGAAGGTCATCGAGGCGGTGCGCTCCATCTTCGGGCGGGAGCCGAGCCGCGACAAGAACCCTGAGGAGGTGGTGGGTATCGGCGCGTCCATTCAGGGCGCTATTCTGCAGGGCGAGGTCAAGGACATGGTGCTCCTCGACGTGACCCCCCTCTCCCTGGGAATCGAGACGCGCGGCGGCATGTTCACCAAGCTGATCGAGAGGAACACTACGATTCCGACCCGCAAGGCGAAGATATTCACCACGGTGGTGGACAATCAGGCCAAGGTCGAGGTGAATGTCCTCCAGGGCGAGCGGGAGATCGCCTCCTACAACAAGTCCCTGGGAAGGTTCGAGCTGGTGGGAATACCGGCGGCGCCCAAGGGGGTTCCACAGATCGAAGTCACTTTCGACATCGACTCCAACGGCATCGTCCATGTCTCGGCCCGCGATCAGGCCACCGGCAGGGAGCAGAAGATCGTGGTCACTCCCTCGGGCGGTCTGTCGGAGAAGGAAATCACCGAGATCATCGATGACGCCAAAAAGAACGCCGAGGCGGACCGCCGCAAGGCGGAGCTCAACCGGGTGCAGGCACGCCTGGAGGGGCTGTTGGAGTCCAATCTGAAGAGCTTCAACGAATTCGGCAGCCTGCTGGACGCCGACAAGCAGGGGACGGTGCGGCGCATCTTGGAGAACGCCCGGAGGGCTCTGCAAGGCTCGTCGATTTCCGAGAGCACGAAATGCCTGGAAAAACTCGGTGAGGCCTCTGCCATTCTCACGGAGGTGATTCTGTACTCGCCCCAGGCAGGCGGAAAACCCGCCGCCGGGGGATCAGGCAGCGAGCCGGAGCCCACGGAGGAGATCTGAGGGTTACGGAAGCTCTCCGCCGCCGCGAGGGTTGCGGGGAGCGAATGGCAAGGCCGGTCGCGGGGGCGATCGGGGGTTGATTCGGGAGTTCCCACCTTGAAGAAGCGAGATTACTACGAAGTCCTGGGTGTGCCCCGGGACGCCGATGAAGCTCAGATCAAAAGAGCCTACCGGCAGCAAGCCATCCAGTATCACCCGGACAAGAATCCCACCGACAAGGCGGCGGAGGAGAAATTCAAGGAAGCCGCCGAGGCCTACTCGGTCTTGTCGGATCCCGAAAAGCGTCGCAACTACGACCACTTCGGACACCGCGGCGTGGCGGGTGGAGGTTTTTCGGGGTTCGACCCGGAAATATTCTCGGATTTCGGGGATGTCCTCGGGGACCTGTTCGGATTGGGGGACCTGTTCGGCGGTGCGGCTCGGCGGGGGAACCAGCCCCGGCGCGGCGCCGATCTCCGTTGCGATGTCGAAATCAGCCTGGAGGAGGCGGCCACGGGGGTCGAGCGGGAAATCCGAATTCCGCGCCTGGAAACCTGTGCGACCTGTCGCGGAACCGGAGCCGCGGATCCCAATTCCCAATCGGTCTGCGACCTTTGCGGTGGGCGGGGCACCCTGACACTGCAGCAGGGGTTCTTTAGCTTCACGCGCACCTGCGATCGCTGCCGCGGATCGGGTCGAATCATCCGCAACCCATGCGCCGAGTGCGAAGGAGCCGGAAGGATGCGCCGCGAAAAGACACTTCGCGTTCGCATTCCGGCGGGCATGGAGGAGGGATCGCAGCTACGGATCACGGGAGAGGGAGAGGGCGGATCGCGAGGCGGGCCCGCGGGAAGCCTTTATGTCGTGGTCCACATTCCCGAGCATGAATTCTTCAAGCGCGACGGCCGGGATCTGTACTGCGAGCTGCCCATCACCGTTTCCCGCGCTTATCTGGGGGGAGAAGTGAAGGTCAAGACCCTGGACGGCAGCCACAAAGTGAAAGTTTCGCCGGGAACCCAGAGCGGAGACGCCGTCCGTTTGAAGGGGAAGGGGCTGCCCACGCCCGGTGCCTCAGGTCGCGGCGATCAAGTCGTCGTCCTGCGGGTGGTCACCCCCAAGGGGGGCAAACAAGGGAAGAAGATGGACGCGCTTTTCCGGCAGCTGGAGGAGCTGGAGGGCGAAGAGCCGAGCCTGGAAAGCCGCGATCTGATCGATCGAGTGAAGGACTTCTTCGCATGACGGACCGCGATTTCCGGCGCGTCACGCGCTGAGCATGACCTCCCGCGGCCGGTTTTTCTGCCCGGAGGTCCGGACGCAGGGCCAGGACCTGATCTTGAGCGGAGAGGAGCTGCACCACCTGCGCAATGTCCTGCGGCTCCAGGTGGGCGACGCCCTCTCGTTGTTCGACGGGGCAGGCAAGGGCTTCGCAGCCTCGCTTCTGGAAATCGATCGACAGCGAGCCATTCTTCGGGTGGGAGAAGAGGAGCTTCCCTCCCCGGAATCCCCCCTGAGAATTCATCTTGCGGTGGCCCTCGCCAAAGGGGAGAAGCTGGACGTCATGATTCAGAAGGGGACCGAGCTTGGAGTTTTCGCGTTTCATCCGCTCATCACGCGGCGCGCCGATCTGAAGCTGGATGTGGATCGGGCAGAGACTCGGTTGCATCGATGGAACCGTGTGGCCGTGGAGGCGTGCAAGCAGTCGGGCAGGACTCGCATTCCGGCAGTCTTCGCGCCGGTCGCTCTGAACGCCTTTCTGCTGCGGGACATCCCGGCGAACCGGCTGCTGATGGATCCCGCGGGTGCGCCGGCCTCCGGTCTGCGCCACGGCGAAGACGGGCACGCGCCAACTTCCGTGATTGCGGCGGTGGGACCCGAAGGGGGATGGAGTTCCGAAGAGATTGACCGATTCCTTCAGCACCGCTTCCAAAGGATTTCCCTGGGGCCACGAATTCTCCGGGCGGAGACTGCGGCCATCGTGACGGCCGGCATGCTCCAGTTTTGCGCCGGGGACCTGGCTACAGGTCCTGCCGGCCGCCCCTCAGAGGCCTAACGCCATCAATTTAAAGGCGTAAGTTCGTTGATTTTCGCCGCGGGGGACCCTACATTGGCCGCAGCGCATCTCGTCGTGTCTTTGGAGGGACCGGATGGAAATCAATGATTTGCTCAAATTGGCAACCGAGCGGAAGGCATCGGACCTCCACCTGAAGGTCGGGAGCCACCCGGTCATCCGGGTCAACGGCAAGTTGATCCCGCTTGCAGAGCTCGCCCGCCTGACCCAGGAAGACACCATTGCCATGGCATTTTCCATCATGAGCGGGCGGCAGAAGCAGAAGTTCAAGGATCACTTCGAGATCGACATTGCCTACTCGGTTCCGGGCCTGGGGAGGTTCCGAGTCAACGTTTTCCAGCAGCGCGGTACCGTGGGGATGGTGCTGAGAGTCATTCCCGCCAAAATCCTGACATTCAAAGAGCTCCTCCTACCCCCCGTCGTCGAGACCATTTCCAATGAGGTCCGGGGGCTGATTCTCGTCACGGGAACAACCGGCTCGGGAAAATCGACCAGTCTTGCGGCGGTCATCGACTACATCAACTCCACCCGGACTGAGCACATCATGACCATCGAGGACCCGATCGAATTCCTCCACCGCGACAAGAAGAGCCTGGTGAACCAGCGGGAGGTGGAGGTCGACACGAAGGGATTCGCCGGCGCTTTGCGCTCGGCGCTGCGCCAGGACCCGGACGTCATTCTGGTCGGAGAAATGCGCGACTATGAGACGATTGAAACGGCCCTGACCGCTGCGGAGACGGGGCACCTGGTGCTGAGCACCCTGCATACCCTCGACGCCACGGAGACAATCAACCGGATCATCTCCGTCTTCCCGCCGCACCAGCAGAAGCAAATACGCCTGCAGCTGGCGGCCGTGCTCAAGTCGGTCATCTCTCAGCGCCTGCTTCCCCGCGCCGACGACCGGGGCCGGGTGCCCGCGATCGAGGTGCTGCGGACCACCGGCTACATCCGGGACTGCATCGAGAACAAGGAGAAGACCAAGCTGATCCGGGACGCCATCGCGGCCGGGACCTCCCAGTACGGGATGCAAACCTTCGATCAATCGATCTACACTCTGTACAAGCGCGAGCTCATCACCATGGAGGAGGCGCTGCGGCGGGCCACGAACCCCGACGAGTTCAAGCTGAAGCTCCAGGGGATCGAGTCCACCGCCGAAGGATCCCGAGCCGAGATGGAGAACACGCTCAGCGCCGCAGACGAGCGCCCCAGACCGGCCGCCCCCTTCGAGCTGTCGCGAGCGAAATTCGGCAAGAGCTGAAGCCGAGGCCGCAATCCGTGACCCGTCTCCCGGCGCGCCCTCGGGCGGCCCGGAAGAAGCGGGGCGGGGCGCTGAGGCGCTCGGCACCGCTCCGGTGACGCCGGGAGAAGGGAATCGATGTCAAGCCCACGAAGTCCCTGGACAGGTCAGGAAATCCGCCGGACCTTTCTCCGCTTCTTTCAGGAGGAGGGTCACCAGATCGTCCCCAGCTCCTCCCTGGTGCCGGCGAACGATCCTACCCTGCTGTTCACCAACGCCGGAATGAACCAGTTCAAGGAAGCCTTCCTGGGGCTTGAGAAGCGCCCCTACCGGCGCGCCTGCTCCTCGCAGAAGTGCCTGCGGGTCTCGGGCAAGCACAACGACCTGGAGCAGGTCGGGCGCACTCCCCGTCATCACACCTTCTTCGAGATGCTGGGCAATTTTTCCTTCGGCGATTACTTCAAGGAGGAGGCCATCGCGCTGGCCTGGAAGCTGATGACCGGCGTATACGGCCTCGATCCTTCCCGCCTCTGGATCACCGTTTTCCGGGAAGACGACGAGGCATACCGGCTGTGGACCTCGGTCACGGGTGTGCCGGCCGAGCGGGTGGCGCGGCTGGACGAAGCGGACAATTTCTGGTCGATGGGGGACACCGGCCCCTGCGGTCCCTGCTCCGAGATCCACATCGATCGGGGCGCGTCCTACGGCTGCGGCAAGGCTGAATGCCGCGTGGGATGCTCGTGCGAGCGATTCATGGAGCTTTGGAATCTCGTTTTCATGGAATTCGATCGCCAGAAAGGCGGCGCGCTCCAGCCGCTCGCCGCCAGGGGCGTGGACACGGGTATGGGTCTGGAGCGCATCGCCTCCGTTCTCCAGGGGGTCGAGTCCAACTACGATACCGATCTGCTCCGCGACATCCTCGAGGAAGGGGCGCGCCTGACCGGCACGCGTCCCGGCACCTCGGCGGCCGCCGATGTGTCGCTGCGAGTCATTGCCGACCATGTGCGGGCCGTCACCTTCCTGATCGCCGACGGAGTGATTCCTGCCAACGACGGTAGAGGCTACGTCTTGCGGAGGATCCTGCGCCGCGCCATCCGGCACGGCAGGATGCTGGGTACTTCCGCGCCCTTCCTTCACCGCCTCACGCAAAGCGTCGTGGAGCAGAACGTTGAGGCCTATCCGGCGCTGACGGAGTCCCGGGAGTTCGTGTCGCAGGTCTGCCTGAGGGAGGAGGAGCGCTTCGCCTCCACGCTGAGCGTCGCGCTGGGAATGTTCGACGAGCTGGTCTCCGGGCTGAAGGAAAAGGGGGAGAAGCTGGTTCCCGGAACGGAGGTGTTCCGCCTGTACGATACGTTCGGCCTTCCCCTGGATCTGATGGTCGAAGAGGCGGAAAGTCTCGGGGTAAGCCTGGATCAGGCGGGATTCGAGAAGGAGATGGAGCAGCAGCGCTCGCGTGCCCGCAAGTCCTGGAAGGGCGGCTCCGCCTCCAAGGCGGGCCCGGGGGAATTCGCTTCAGCGCCCCCCACGAGATTTCTGGGCTACGAGCACCTTTCAGCGGACGACAGCCGCGTGCTTGCCGTGCGCAAAGACGGCAAGCCTTTCCCGGTTCTGCTGGAGGCCGAAACCGGAGAGGTGCTCCTGGATGCTTCGCCGTTTTACGCCGAGGCGGGCGGCCAGGTGGCGGATTTGGGCTGGCTGATCGGCCCCGAAGGACGCGGCGAAGTGCTCGATTGCCGTTTCGCCGCCCCCGGGGTGAGGCTGCATACCGTGCGCATGCAATCGGGAGCTCTCAAAGAAGGCGACCGAGTTTCGTCCCAGGTGGATGCGGCAAGGCGCTCCGAAACTGCCAGGCATCACACCGCCACACATCTTCTGCACGCATCGCTGCGGGAGGTTTTGGGAACCCACGTCAAACAGGCGGGGTCACTGGTGGCCCCGGATCACCTGCGTTTCGATTTCAGCCATTTTGCCGCCATGGGCCCGTCGCTCGTGGGACAGGTGGAAGACCTGGTGAACGACGTAGTCCGCTCGGATCTGGAGGTGGAAGTCGAGGAGCTGCCCCTGGACGAGGCCCTCTCGCGCGGTGCCATGGCGCTGTTCGGGGAGAAATACGGTGATCGCGTCCGAGTCGTGCGAATCGGCGAATTCTCACAGGAGCTTTGCGGCGGGACGCACTCGGGGAGTACCGGGGAGCTGGGCTTGTTCAAGGTCACCCAGGAGCGCAGCGTTTCTTCAGGAGTGCGCCGGGTGGAAGCCCTCAGCGGCGAGGCGACTCTGCGCCGTGTCAGGGAGGATGCAGGCATCCTGGCGCAACTCCAGCAGCTGTTCAACGTGGACCGCGGAGCGATCCCCGAAGGCGTTGAAAAATTGATCCAGCAGAATCGCACTCTGGCGCGCGAACTGGAGAAGCTGCGAATCCGAGTAGCGGGCGCGGGCGGGGCGTCAGGCGAAGTGAGTATCCAGGAGGTGGGCGACGTCAAAGTCCTTCCCCTGTATGTCGAGGGGGTCGACAAGAAGGCACTGCGGGAATTGGCA
>Ga0075423_10002943_pt1 | contig 15605 bp, 9 predicted proteins | sample SoiMethybrSBSTD2_FD_80114 | JGI IMG/M metagenome (GOLD analysis project Ga0075423, IMG submission 80114) | Bulk soil microbial communities from a Populus tree surrounding site in Tennessee, USA - Soil MetaG P. TD hybrid SBSTD2 | ecosystem: Environmental > Terrestrial > Soil > Tree plantation...
ACAGCTCGCGCAGGAGGAGCAGCACGCCGAACCCGACGACCGCCGCGATCACGACGGCGCGCGGGGTGATGGTCACGTCCGGGATCACCGTCGGGCAGGCCTGGGAGCCGGGGTTGACCTCCGTGACGCGCACGATCCCGCACAGCGGCCGGTGGAACAGGTACAGCAGGAACGGCCCGAGGACCGCGACGCCCGCGGACAGGCGGGCCAGGAGCCATGTCTTCGGTGACGGCCCGTGCCACAGCTCGGCCAGGAAATAGGCCAGCGCCAGGAACAGGAACGGCAGGGCCGTGTAGTAGTGGTACTGGAACGCGGCGCGATCGATGCGTGACCAGGACAGCCACTGCACCGCGAACCCGATGGCAATGAGCGCCAGTGCCGGGCTCCGCCGCTTGAACGCCTGCCAGCAGGCGAAGGCGAGCGCCGGCACGCCCAGCCACCAGGCCACGAGGTTGCCGGCGTCGTAGATCGAGCCCGAGGTGCTGCCGGCGAAGCCCTCCTCGTAGAACCACACCGGCTTGAGGTCGAACGCCCACGCCCACCACGGCGACGAGGCCGGGTGGGCCGAGCTCAGGTTGTTGTGGTAGTTGTACATCTGGTTCGTCAGGTCGACGAGCGTCTGGCCGGTGTGTCCCGGCGGCCAGTCCCCGAGGATGCGGTGGTTCAGGACCATCGCCCAGGGGATGTACGAGACGACGTACAGGGCGACCGGGATGACGAGCAGCCCGACGACCAGCCAGACGGCAGGGAGCCCCCAGCCGGCGCCGAGGCGCAGCCAGCCGACCGGCGCGTCGCCGGCCGGTTCGAGCAGGGCCGCTGGATCGTCGGGCGCAGGTGGCGGTGCGAGCGGTCCGAATCCGAGCCGGCCGAGGACCACGAACAACGCGTACAGCGCGCCCGCCCCGACGAACGCCGCGAACGCGAGCTCGATCGGGGACAGCGCGATCGGGCCGAGTGTGATCGGCGCGCCGGGGTTCCCCTTCTGCAGGCCGTACAGGAGCACCAGGACCCCTGCGACGATCGGCCCGCCGACCGCGAACCGCACCTCGTCGCCCGTCCACTTGATCGGGTGCAGCACGTTCGCGAGGACCCCGATCAGGATCAGCCCGACCATGATCGCGAGGTACACGTAGTTGCCACCGGACTGGCCGGCGGGCACCGAGATCGCGACGTAGCCCGTCGCGGTCGTCAGCACGACCAGCCCGCTGAGCAGCAGCGCGCGGCCCAAGGCACTGCGGGCGAGGACCAGCAGGCCCATGCCGCCGATGGCATACGCCGCGACCCACTTCGAGGCCAGGGCGAATCCGAGGAAGCCGCCCATCAGCGGGATACCCAGCGCGAACGCGAGCCAGTGCCGCCGGCTCTCGCCGGGATGGAGCCACAGCGCCGCGAAGATGACGTACGCGGCGACGATGCCCAGCCCGACATACGAATCGTTCATGCCGATCCGGCTCTGGGCGAAGAGCATCCCGTCGACGAGGGTGATGAGGCCGAGGATCACCGCGATCGAGCGACGCCGGAACAGGAGCCGGGCGAGCACGTACATGAGCACACCCATCAGGACACCCGCAAGCACGCCCGGCACGCGCCAGGCGAAGGCATGGCGCCCGATTTCGACCGAGGCGACGGCGCCGCTCGCGTCGAAGGCCAGCAGCTGCTGGCGGTCGCTCGAGGGGTACAGCTGGTTGTCGTCCATGACGATGGCCGAGGGCGTGTACGGGAGCCGCGCGTCGGCGTAGATCGCGTTGCCGTGCGGCTCGATCACGTACATCGTGTCCGAGCCGGCGCCGTCGTTGCCGTCCGGGACCGAGCCCTCGACGTGGACCATCCGCGCGGCCTGGTCGAAGTAGGCGCGGCCAGCGGTTGCGCCCGGCAGGGGGAACGTCTTGTCCTTGCGGGGGTCCTTGCCGCTCGCTGCGATGATCACCGTGATCTTCGGCCCGCTGGGTGTCATGACCGAGGCGTAGATCGGGTCGTTCTCGATGTCGTTGATGCCCACCAGGCCGTGGACGGGACCACCGGCATCGAACGTGCGCGTGAGGGTGCCCTTCCCCGGGTCGATGAAGGCGACGCCGGTCTCCGTGCCGATGAGGATGCGCCCGCCAGGGCCTTCGGTGATCTGCGTTGCCCCGCGGACGCGCGCCGTGCCGAGCTCCGAGGCCGCGTCGGTGTCGACCGTCACGACCGGGTTCGTGGCGGGGCCCGTGCCTTCGCTCGACGCCTCGAGGACTGCCACGAGTCGCGACCCCGCCTTCGTGGCATAGAGCTGGTCGATCTGGCCGTCGACGCGGGTGAACGCGTTGGATTCAACGTCGATCGGCGTCGAGGCGCGGACGCCGTCGAGCTGGATCGTGCTGACGACTCGGATCTCGCCAGAGCGCGTGCCCACGAACAGCTGCTGCCCGGGCTTGTCGTAGGCGAGCGCCACTGCGCCGGGCAGAGCCAGCGTGCCGACCAGGTTGCGGGTGGCAAGGTTGTACGCGCGGACCTCGCTGCCGGTGGCGACCCAGAGACGGTCGCCTTCGATCTGGGTCGCGTCCTGGCCGTCGTCCCGGCGCGGCTCGATGACCGCGTCCACGACCGGCACGCCCAGCTGGCTCGTCGCGCCGGTTCGGTCCTCGCCGAAGGCCATGATCCCGACCGCCATCGCGTACTTGGCCAGGTGCGGATGGGTCCATTCGTAGATCTCGAGCGGCGGGATCCCGTAGCGCCAGTCCTGCAGGAACTCCGTCGCCGTGCGCGGGTGGTAGACCTCGTCGAAGTGCATCTGGTACGGCTCGTCGAGCCGCCACATGCGTACCGTCAGCAGGCTGATCGCGAGCACGGCCATGAACCACAGGTCGAGCTTGTCGAGGCGACCGCCCCGCTCGCGTTCGAGGAGGCGGCTCCGGTCGCCGCGTAGCGGGCTGTCCGCGAGGCGGGCCCGGAACCAGGCCCACGGGCCCAGCGCGAGCGCATCGCCGCCCTGGTTGTCCCAGACGGGGTAGACAGCGCCGGCGACCGCTGCCGGCGGGACGTGCGCGGACGTGGCTCGGCCCGGGGCCGCCGCGGCCACGACCGGCTGCGACAGAACGCCATGCGCCGGCCATTCGATGACCGGTCCGGGCTCCCGGTCCAGCTCATCGAGCTCGTCCCGCGCGCCGCCGCCAAGCCAGCCGGCCAGGCGCGACGGCGCACCGCCGCGGCCCGCGAACGCGACGTCGTCCGCGAGGTCCTCGATCGCCTCCTGCCGCAGCTGGATGAACGCCCAGCCCAGAACCGCGGCCTGCGCCAGCGAGGCGATCGCGATCGGCCAGAACGAGGCCAGGGTGGGCCCCATCCCGAGCCAGTCGTGGATGCTCGGGTTGTTCGGGTACCAGGTCGTCAGAACCACGTACATGTTCGCGAACATGGCCACGCCGCTGACCACGTACGCGATCCGCCATCGGAACGAGACGGCGGCGAGGATCGCCCCGACGGCCACGAGTGGGTACAGGTAGCGCTCATGGACGCGCGTCGGCAGCACGAAGAACGCGAGGCCCAGCACGGCCACCCCGACGAGGATGGTGAGCCGGTCTGGGCGGCGAGCGATGAGCCACAGGGCCATCGCTGCGGCGAGCAGGAACAGGCCCACCCCGACTAGACCCGCCGGGAAAGCACCCAGCTGCACGCCCGTCGGGCACAGGCTGTCAGTCGTTGCCGGGATCGACCACTCCGGGATCACGATCGGGCCGATCCGGAACTCCTTCGCCGGCGAGGCCACGATCGTCCCGTCGCACAGCCAGGCGCGATCGATGGCGAGGCTGTCCTGGCGGCCGTCGGTTTCCTGGATGACCAGGGCCCACGGGTTGAACGCATTGACGGTGAGGTATGGGTACCCGGCGGCCGCCTTCACCACCTGGGCCAGCAGCCCGGGCAGCGACAGCCCGAAGGGCAGCGACAGCAGGACCAGCGTCAGGAGACCCGCCAGCGCGCTGGTGGCGACCCGCAGCGGACCGCGCGTTCGGCGTTCCCACCCGGTCATCGACGAGGTCGTGGCCGGCTCGTCTGCCGCGCCATGGCCGCCGCGCGGCCAGAAGGCCCGCCGGATCACGACGATGGCCACGATCGGAATCAGGATCCCCAGCTGCGGCTTGATGATCGCGGCCAGTGCCGCGAAGATCGCCGCCCGCTCGGGCCGGTCGCGCCAGAGCTCGCGCACGGCGAGCAGGAGGACCACGACCCCGACCGAGTCGACCTGGCCCCAGACGACGCTGTCGAACCAGGTGATCGGGTTCAGGATGACGATCGCGGCGCCGACTCGGGCGACTCGCTCGCCTCCGCCGAGCTCGCGGATCATCGACCAGGTGAGGTAGCCGAGGGCCAGGTCCGCGAGGATCGGTGGGATCTTGATCAGGTCGCCGATGCCGCCGAGCACGTGCCCGACCATGCCGACGGCCCACAGGACGTAGAGATAGCCCGGGCTGTAGTCGATGAAGAAGCCCCGGCTGTAGAAGCCGTTGAAGCCGTGGGTCGCGAGCTCGTTCGCCCAGAACTGGAACGCCTGGATGTCGTTCCTGAAGCCGGACCCGGGGAGGAGGTATGCGATGATGAGCCGGAAGGTCAGCCCCAGGGCCAGGAGGAGGAGGATGCCGCCGGTGTCCCCGGACCCGATCCTGGCTGGCGCCGCCCTGCCCGAGTCGGGCTCACCGATTGCGGGGCCTGTCAAGACGAGATCGGTCTCCAGCGAGCGATGAGGTGCTTGGGAGCGTAGCAGAGGGCGCCGCCGGCTCCCGTCGCCTCGACCTCCTGCTCGACTGGGTGGATCGCCTCCCCGCGGTGCTCGTCGGCGCGGGCCTCGTCGCCCTTGCGCTGGCCGCCTACTTGCTGCCGGGGACCGACCGCTACTACAACCACTTCGTGTGGCAGGCGATGGCTTTCCTGCACGGAACGGCGGTCATCCAGTGGCCTGTCGACCAGGGTGGGTTTCCGCGTGGCAACGACTGGATGCAGGATGTCTATCCCCTCCGCGAGCTGACCGGGGACCCATCGACGACCGGGGCGCTCCTTCCGTTCCCACCGCTGCCCGCCGTGCTGCTCCTGCCGTTCGTGGCCCTGTGGGGCCTCGCGACGGACATCCGCACCGTCTCGGTGGTGCTCGGCGCCCTCGATGTCGGGCTCGCCTGGTGGGCGCTCGGACGCCTCGCGGTCTCGCGCCAGGTCCGGCTCGCCACGACGGTCTTCTTCGCGTTCGGAACCGTGTTCTGGTACGCGGCCCAGCTGGGGACGACGTGGTTCTTTGCCCACGTCGCCGCCCTCACGTTCGCGCTCCTGGCGATCGGCGTGGCCCTCGGCGCCGATCCGGATGCCGCGACCGAGGTCGAAGCGGCGCCGTCACCGGGCGGTCTCGTGCGCGGGCTCGCGGCAGGCCGACGCCGGCCGTTCGAGCTGCTCTCCCGGCGACAGGTGCTCGCAGGCCTGCTGTTCGGGCTCGCCTGCACCGCCCGGCTCACCATCGTCTTCGGCGCGCCGTTCTTCGTGCTCGTCGGCGGTGGTGGGGGCTGGGTGCGCCGCTCCGTCTCGGCGGGTCTCGGCGCTGCGATCCCGGTGGGGCTGCTGCTGGCCTACAACGTGGCCACGACCGGCCACCTGGTCCACCCGGGCTACGAGTACCAGTATCAGAAGGAGGCCGCCGGCTACCAGGCCCTGGGCTACAACCCGGACTGGCAGATCGAGGACCCACGGTACCTGCCCCAGAACCTCGAGATCCTGTTCCTGTCGACGCCGGCGATCCTGCCCGCCCACGAGCCGGACGCGTTCGGCGGCGACGGCGATGCGGTCTGCACCGACCCGGCCTCGACTCGGAGCCTGTTCGATCGCGACTGCCCCATCGCGATGCCGCGCGCCCTCGGCATGAGCATCCTGTTGACGAGCCCGGCCTACCTCATGGCCGGCTGGGCGTTCGGGCGCCGGCGATCGCGCCTCGTCGTTGGCGCTGCGCTCGCGGTCCTGCTCATCGCCTTCGTCAACCTCATGCACTTCAGCCAGGGCTGGGTCCAGTTCGGCTATCGCTTCAGCAACGACTTCGTGGCCTTCGCGCTGCCTCTCGTGGCCGTTGGGATGCAGCGACGCGGCGGCGTCGGGCTGCTCGCGTTCTGGCTCATCGCGGCGTCGGTGGCGGTCAACCTGTGGGGCGTCATCTGGGGCAACATCCTCGGATGGTGATGAGCCCAGCGACGGCGGTCGCGACCTTCGATCGACGTCCCATGCTCACACCGCGCCTGGTCGCCGTGCTGCCCCCGATCGTCGTGGCCGCGATCGTGGTGGCCAACGGCTGGTCCGGCCTGATGCCCGGCGTCGGCTTCTGGGACACGGGCGAGTTCCAGACGGTCCTGCCCCTCCTGGGCACGGCCCACCCGACCGGCTACCCGACGTACGTGCTCCTCGGCTTCCTGGCCAACGTGCTCCTCGCGCCCATCGGCGAGCCGGCGTTCCGGATCAACGTCCTGTCGCTGCTGGCCGTCGCGGTCGCGGCGGGGGCGACGGTGGCCCTGGTGCGGCGCCTGAGCGGGTCGACGATCATCGCGATCGCCGTCGGGCTCGGCCTGGCGACGACGCCGCTGGTCTGGCAGTACGCGATGGCCGCGGACCCGCACCCGATCCACCTCGCGTTCGTGGCCCTGCTCCTCCTTGCGCTCGTCAAGTGGGAGGGCGCGCGGCGCGACGCGGCCGATGCCGCGGCAGAGGACGCCGTGGGCCGGCCGATGGGCGAGCGCGCGCCATCGGATGCCAGGCGCGCCGATCGCTGGCTCGTGCTCGCGGCGGTGCTGTTCGGGCTCGCCGCGGGCAACCACTCGCTGACGCTGCTGCTCGTCCCCCCGATCGGGCTGTACGTCCTCGCCGTCGACCCGGGCATCTGGCGCCGGTGGCGATTCGCGCTGACGTGCCTCGGCGCGGCGGTCCTGACGCTCGCGCTCGTGTACCTCGAGCTGCCCGTCCGCGGCGGCCTCGTGCCGGCGCTGACCGCGCCGCTGGTCTACGCCAAGCCCGCGACCTGGGACGGGTTCTGGTACATCGCCCTCGCCGAGCAGTTCCGAGGCTCGCTCAGCGACCCACTTGCCGACTTCGCCGGCAAGTGGGACCGGCTCGTGACACTGGGCTTCGCCGAGTTCGGCTTCCTCGCGATCGCCGTTGCGCCCGCCTTCCTCGCGACGGCACGCCGCGCGCCCCGCTATGCGCTGTTGACGGGCAGCGCCTTCGTCATCACGGTGCTGTTCAACGCCGCGTATTCGAACGCTGACATCAACCGCTACTACCTCGGCCCAATCCTGTGGGTCTGGACGTGGCTGGGCATCCTGGCGGCGGACGTGGCGTACGCAGCCGCCATCGCCGGCGCGAGCATCCTCGGACGGGCGCGCCGGGTCCGCTTCGAGAGCGGCCCGATCGACCTCGCCGCAGGCGGGGCCGCGATCGTGCTCGGCGTGGTCCTGCTGTGGCCGGCGGTTTCGACACTCGCCGAACGCCGCGACATCGTTGACCGCTCCGGCGACAGGCATGCCCAGTCCTGGCTCGCGCAGGTCCTGCCGCTGCTGCCCGAGAATGCCGTGCTCGTGAGCTGGTGGAGCACGTCGACGCCGTTGTGGTACGCCCAGAAGGTCGAAGCGCAGCGTCCCGACCTCTTCATCGTCGACGATCGGACCATGCTCGACCTCGACCTCGGGCGCGCGCCCGATGTGATCAGGCGATACCTCGGCGAGAACCGACCGGTCTATGTCATCCGGCTCCCCGGTCGGGACACCAACGAGCTCACGGCCCAGTTCGACATGACCGTCATCGCGGGCGGGGGCAGCGATGCGGTCTGGCAGGTCCACGGCCCCCTGGTCGCGGCGAGGTGACGCCGGATCGAGGCCGGCTGGCCGAGCTGTCCTATTTCTTCCCGGTCCACAACGAGGCCGCCAACCTGCGTGGCCTCGTCGAGGAAGCGCTGGCGACGCTGCCGGGCCTCGCGGACACGTTCGAGATCGTCATCGTCGACGACGGCTCGAAAGACGGGACCCCGCAGCTCGCCGACGAGCTCGCCGGCGCCCACGTCGAGGTGCGCGCGGTCCACCACGCCACCAACCTCGGCTATGGCGCGGCGCTTCGGTCGGGGTTCGCGGCGGCGCGCTACGCCAACCTGGCGCTCACGGACGGCGACCGCCAGTTCAAGGTCGCGGACCTGGGCCGGTTGATCGAGCGCCTCGGTGTGGGCGACGTCGACGCGGTCGTCGGCTACCGAATCCGCCGCGCCGACCCGCTCGTCAGGACCGTCTATGCCCGCCTGTACCGGCTCGCCAACCTGATCTTCTTTGGCTTGACGGTCCGCGACGTCGACTGCGCCTGCAAGCTCTTCCGGCGCTCGGCGCTCGAGGGCGTGAACGTCGAGTCGGGCGGCGCCTTCTTCTCGGCCGAGCTCCTGATCAAGCTGCGCGCCGCGGGGCGGCGGCTGGCCGAGGTCGGCGTGCCCCACTACCCGCGAACCGCCGGCAGCCCGACGGGCGCCAAGCCGCAGGTCATCGTGCGGGCCGTGCGCGACTTCTGGCTGCTGCGACTGCGCCTGTGGGTCGCGCCAGGACGCGCGCTCCGCCGCGGCGAGCCGATTCTTGGTTCGGAGCGACGCCCGAGCTAGCTGCTGCGCCTGCCCCCGGATTCGCCGCCGGCTCCCGGGTCGACCTCGAGGGAGTTGATGAAGTCGCGGAACATCTCCAGGCGCGGGTCGGCCGGGGCGTTGCCCACCTGCTCGATCGGGGCACGGCGCCGACGCGGGCGCTCCGAGCCCTCGTCGTCGGCGTCCTCGTCCTCCGCGCCCGCCTCCTCGTCCGGATCGGCGGCGAGAGCCGCCTGCGCGAGGACCTCGTCGGCGGCGTAGATCGGCACCTCGGCCCGCACGGCCAGCGCCAGGGCGTCGGAGGGCCGCGCGTCGACCTCGACCTGGACCCCGTCCCGCTCGAGGTGGATCCGGGCGTGGTACGTCTCGTCGGACAGCTCGTTGATGACGACCCGTTCGACGCGCACGCCGAGCCGATCCAGGGCCGCCGCGAACAGGTCGTGGGTCAGTGGGCGTTCGGCGGCGAGGCCCTGCAGCCGCATCGCGATGGCGCTCGCCTCCCACGCCCCGATCCAGATGGGCAGGTACCGATCACCCTCGGGATCCTTGAGGATGACCACGTGGCGGTTCGAGAGCATGTGGACGCGCACGCTCTCGATGACCATCTCGACGAGGCCGGTCATGCCCGGATTATCCCATCGAGCCCGACACCGGTTGCCCTCGCGTCGTACCCGCACCCACGACCCGCAGCAGGACACCGACCACCGCGCCCAGGACGAAGCCGCCGATGTGCGCGAAGAACGCCACGCCGCCGTCCGCCGAGCCTCCGCCGAGCGAACCGACGCCGCTGATCAGCTGGAGAACGAACCAGAAGCCCAGGAGGATGACCGCCGGGACCTCGAGCAGCTGGTAGAAGAAGCCGAGGAACACCAGGGACAGGATGCGCGCCCCGGGGAACAGCACGAGGTACACGCCGAGCGCTGCCGCGATCGCACCTGACGCGCCGACCAGCGGAACGGTCGAGTGCGGGTCGATGACGACCTGGGTCAGCGCGGCGGTGATGCCGCCGACGAGGTAGAAGACGAGGAACGGAATCCGGCCCAGGCGATCCTCGACGTTGTTGCCGAAGATCCACAGGTACAGCATGTTGCCGAGGATGTGCAGCCAGCCGCCGTGCAGGAACATGCTGGTGATCATCCCCAGCGTCGCCGGGCCGAGGTAGTCACCCGACTCGAAGGCCGCGGTGATTCGCGCCGGAACCGCGCCCCACTGGTCGAAGAAGCGCTCGAGCGCCGCGTCGCCGCCGGAGGCGGTGATCGACAGCTCGAGGCCGAAGGCCAGGAAGCAGGCGACGATCAGCCCGATCGTGACGATCGGCGTCCGCCGGGTCGGGTTCTTGTCCCGAAGCGGGATCACCGGCTCGGACCCGGTGAAGCCGGGGTCGATCCTGCCGGCGCCCCTGATGCCCCCGGCGCCGTGGTCGTGGCTTCGAGGACGACGCGGTGCAGCGCGTCCTTGCTGATCCAGACGAGCTGGTCCGGCTCCCCACCGACGCCGGCCACGACGTACCAGCCGCGGAGGTCCTTCCAGCCATCATCCCCTGCGGCCAGGCGATATTGGCCCTGGAAGGTCCCGTTCAGCTTCGACTCGGCCACGACCCGCTGGTTTGTCGGGTCATAGGCATAGATGGTGCCCTCTCGACGCTGGGCCGTGGACGTGATCAACCGGTACGACGGGTGGCCGCGCAGGACGTCGTCCCCGGGTGACGCGGCCTCCCAGTCATCGATCTTGAGGTTGACGACGCGCTTGATCTGACCGCCGTCGACGATCCAGATGTCGCCGTCGATGTACATGTCGGTCACCCCGCTCATGTCGCGCGGCGCCGAGAGCCGGTCGTTCGGGCTCGTCGGGTAGTCGCTGCCGTCGGCGGCCGGGGCATAGGCCAGGATCTGCTGCTCCGACGGGTCGACGATATACAGGTTGTACAGGTTCGCATCGGCGTCGCGGATGAATGTGCCGATCGCCTTGACGTCGTCGCCCCACGAGGCCGAGCCGGAGACGCCGCTGGGGAAGCGGTTCAGGGTTCCACGGCCGGTGGCGTTGGCGGGTCGCCAGCGCCAGACGACGTTCTTGTCGTCGACGATGAGCAGGTCGCGGCCACCCACGCCGAGCAGCTTCGGCGCGCCTTCCTTGCGGCCCGCGGCGGTGGCCCCCAGCCGGAAGACCGCGGACGCCTTCTTGCCCGCGATGTCGATCCGATAGACCGCCTGGGTCTTGTGATCGAGGACGAATGGCGCGCCGTCGGGACCCCGGACGATCGCGCCGAGGTCGACCCCGGAGGCGGCCGCGAACCCGAACAGCTGCTCCGAGACGACGTCGGTCATGCGGTACAGCCGGTCCATGGCCGTGACGATCTGGGTCCGGATCGGGCCGGTCGTGGCCGTCGGGATGCCGCCAAGGCTCGCTGCGTCGATCGCGGTCAGCGCCTCGTTCAGGAGCCGCGTGGCCTGCGGTGGATCGTTCGCGACGAGGTCGATCCCCGGCCCGATGACCCGATTGATGTTGCGTCGGGCCAGATCGAGCGAGCCCTGGGCGGAGTTGAGCGTCTCGATGGCGTTGCCGATCGGCGTACGCCCGCCGAGCACGAACACCGCCGCGCCGAGCCCGCCCACGACCACCACCAGCGACAGCAGCGCCACCGCAGCCCGGCGCTGCATCTGGCGCCGTGCGCTGAGCGGCGTCACCCGCCGGCGCCGCACGCCGCGGCTGGGCAGGGCGTCCTGGACGCGGATCAGGAGCCGATACAGCGCTCGCCCGACCGCGCCGCGCGCCCAGCGAGCGCCCGATTGGGCGGCCGCAAATCCGCCGGCGACCGAGTCGGCAAGCGGAATCGGCGAGCGGTCCGGCATCCCCGCCAGGGGCTCCGCCGGGCGGACCGGCACGGGCACGACACCCGCGCGGGAGATGGCGATCTCGGCGGCCTCGATGATCACGATCCCATCGCTGCCAGACCCGCCGGCGGCGCGGAAGCGTGCCGTCAGCTGCTCCGCGGCGGATTGCGGATGGAGGGTCACCAGCGCGTCCTTGAGCGAGTCGGCGCCGAGCGCGGCGACCACGTTCGGCGAGACGAGCATCAGCTGGTCGCCGACGTTGATCTCGCCCCGCCAGACGTCGGGCTCGACCTCGGTCGAGGGCAGGCCGCGGTCGCGATGCGGGTCGGGCAGCGTCGACAGCCGGGCGCCGCGGCTCAGGTACGCCTCCGCGGGCCCGACGGTGCACACGTACAGCTCGTTGTCGCGGACGACGGCGAGGGCAACCCCGATCGGGCCAGGGCCGTTGCCGAGCGCGCCGCGCTCCCGGGCGTGGGTCAGGCGCTTGTTCGCCACCTGGATCGCCTTGACCAGGCAGACCCGGATGCCGGCGGACTCGTCGTAGTAGTACTCGCTCCGGATCGAGTCGGCGATGAGCTGCGTGGCGTCGCGGGCACGAGCGCCCGGGACGCGCGAGGTGACGAGCAGGAAGAGGTGGCCCTTTGTCCGCGTCTGCGCCCCGACGCGCGGCTCCACGTGCAACGCGGTGTCGGGCGAATCGGGGGCGTGCTCGGTGTCGGGGACGACGCCGAGCTTCATCTGGATCCGGTGGGCCACTGCGGTCCTCGTGCCAGCCTGCTGGGGGTCGGGGCGGGATTATCGCACCGCGACCCCTCGACGCTTCGTACCGCCCCGGCGTTACGCCGGATGTCAGCGTCTTCGGACCGCGACTCGGAGCTGACGCACCTGGGCGCCGCCCGGTGCCCTGCGGAACGCCTCGGCCAGCTCCTCGGCACGAAGGAGCAGCTCCTGGCCGACGATGGGCGCGTCCGCCTCGACGACCAGCGTCTCGCCGTCGATCCGGAGTGCGCGACACGCACCGTGGGCGGCCGGCGCGCGCTCGGCGACGATCGCGTCGAACGTGGCCAGGAGCCGCGCGCGGCGGAGCTCGTCGGCCAGGCCCAGGCGGGCCGCGGCGTTCGGGATCAGCGTGCCGATCCGCGACATCGGCCTGCGCCGCCGGCTGGCGCCTTCCTCGTCCATCAGCCGGCCAGGGTCGCGCCGGCGTCGCCCGGCCGTACCTCCCAGGGCGTCGCGATCGCGCGCAGCGCCGGGTCGAGGTCGTCGAGCGTCGTCGTGGTCACGAACGCCTGCGGCAGCGCGGCGATGCGGCGGACGAGGTGCGCCCGTCGGGCGGGATCGAGCTCGGAGAAGACGTCGTCGAGGAGCAGCAGTGGCGGCCGCCCGTCGTCATCGGTCACGAGGTCGAGCTCGGCCAGCTTGAGGGCCAGGATCGCGGTCCGCTGCTGGCCGCGTGAGGCGAAGGCCGACAGGTCCCGCCCGGCCAGCTCGAAGGCGAGATCGTCGCGATGCGGCCCGATGAGGGTGGTGCCGTTCCAGACCTCCTTCTCGGCCGTCTCGACGAGGCGCCGGGCGAGCGCGTCGCGAGACGTCTCGCCTGGCAGCGCTGGAGCGTTGGTCAGGTATTCGAGCCCGAGCGGCCCGGCCTCGCCCTCCTCCGGTGCGATCTCGCGGTGTGCGGCGGCGATCGGCGAGGCCAACCGCTCGAGGAGCTGGAGCCTGGCCGAGACGACCGTGCCACCGGCATCGAGGAAGGGCTGGTCCCAGTAGCGCAGGTCATCTCTCGCCGCGGTCTCGTCCCGGATCGCCCGGAGCAGCCCGTTGCGCTGCTGGAGCGCCCGCCCGTAGGTCGCGAGCGCGGCCGCGTAGCCGGGCACCAGGGTGGCCGCGAGATGGTCGAGCGCCGCGCGCCGGAGCGAAGGCGAACCGACGACGAGGAGCATGTCCTCGGGCGCGAAGAGGACAACGCGGACCTTCTCGCCGAGGCCGGCGGCGCGCCGGGCGACCCCGTTCACACGGATCCGCTTGCGGGCCCCGGAGCCGGCCGCCGCGGACCCCGGTCGGACGAGCGCGACCTCGATCTCGTCCGCGCCGGTACGGCCCTCGATCCGGGCCACGTCGGCGCCCCAGCGAATGAGCTCCGCGTCGGTCGTCGTCCGGTGCGAGCTGCCGCGGGCGAGCACCACCATCGCCTCGAGCAGGCTCGTCTTGCCCGCGGCGTTGGGTCCCCAGATCAGGTGCGGGCCGGGCCCGAAGGCGACCTCGAGCGTCGCGTACGAGCGGAGGTCCGCCAGGCGCAGGTGCTCGAGCGTCGCGCCCAGGAGCGTGCCGATGCCGGCGCCCACCATGGCGCCCATCCGCTAGGACGTGGTTCGAACGGGCATCACCACGTGCACGTACCGATCGTCGCCAACGGGCTTGAACACGCCCGGCGCGAGCGGTCCCTGGAGCTCCAGGGCGAACTGGTCCGCGTCCACCTTCTCGAGCACGTCGGCGAGGTACTTGGCGTTGAACGCGATCGACGTGCCGTCGCCCTCGACCGCAGCCTCGACCTGGCCCACGTGGTCCCCGATCTCCGCGTTCGCGCTGACGGTGATGCCCGACTCGCCGTTGGACGAGATCAGGAGCTTGACGATGTTCGCCGACTCGTGGGCGATGAGCGCCGCCGGCCGCACCGCGCGCAGCAGCTCCTCGCGGTCGAGCACGGCGCGCGTCGTGTGCGCCTTGGGCAGGACCGACTGGTAATTCGGGAACTGGCCGTCGATCAGGCGGCTGAACAGGTCCACGCCCTCGAGATGGAACAGGATCTGGTTGCGGCCCTGGGCGAGCACGATCTCAACCGGATCGTCCGTGTCGCCGAGGATGCGCATCAGCTCGGTCAGGGCGCGGGCCGGGACGACGACGCTGGTCTCCGCGACGGGGTCGAGGACCGGGATCGTCTTCACCGCGATGCGGTAGTTGTCGGCGGCCGCCAGGGTCACCGAGTCGCCCTCGAACCGGCACAGGACGCCGGTCAGGATCGGGCGCGCCTCGTCGGTCGCGGCGGCAAACGCGGTCTCCTCGAGCGCCCGCTTGAGGACGTTCTGGGCGATTCGGGTCGTCGGGCGCTCGCCGGTCGGCTGGATCGACGGGAACTCGTCCGCGTCGATGCCCTTGACGTGCGACTGGAACGGGCCGGAGGTCACGTGCAGGGTCTCGTTCGGTCCGGTCTCGAGGTCGACGCGCTGCCCGCCAGGCAGCGAGCTCACGAGGTCGGTGAGGAGGCGGGCGGGCACGGTCGTGGCGCCGTCCGTCTCGACCTTGCCGGGCACCCAGTACACGAGCCCGATCTCGAGGTTCGTGGTCGTGAGCCGGAGACCGCCGTCCTCGGTCCGCAGCAGGACGTTGGCCAGGACGGGCAGGGTGCTTCGATTGGAGACCGCCCGGCTCACGACCCCGAGGCCGCGCGCCAGGTTCTCCTGCATGACCGAGAGCTTCACGTCAGGTCCACTCCAAGGACGGGGCGGGTGGTCTTCATTTGCGCGAGGGCTGCGCGGCGCAGGTCCCGGCTCCCGCGAGGTCGCGTCATTCGGTGTGTGCGTATCTTCGCCCATTTAGATTGGTCCGTCATCACCGTCATAACGGTGTGGAGCAGGTGGACGGGCACGCTCGGCCGCGTTCCGGCGCCCTGTGCACGGGCGGTCGGGATCGGGGGACGGAAGGACGCCGACGGGGGAGGGCATGCGCATGGCGTGGTGGACAGTCGCGCCGTCCGGACCCGCCGGTCGCCGGGATGGCGCGGGCGATCCACGACGGCGCCACGGGTTTTCCAACCTTGCATCCACATCGCAGGAACCGCCTTTGATCTTGCAGCGGCACAGGATCTCCACCGGATCGGCCGGTGCCGGTGGACAACGCCCGCGTGGTCGACGGCGCAGCGCGCCGCCTCAGTCGGCGTAGATCAGCTCGCGGACGGCGGCGATCTCGCGGCGCAGCTCGTCGTTGCCGGCGGTTTCGCGGGTGATCTTGTCGCAAGCGTGGAGCACGGTCGAATGGTCACGGTTGCCGAGCTCGGCGCCGATCCTGAGCAGCGAGACGTCGGTCTCCTCGCGCATCAGGAACATCGCGATCTGGCGGGGCATCACGATCGACTTGTCGCGCTTCTGCCCCTTCAGCGCGTCGAGGCCCAC
>Ga0075423_10002944_pt1 | contig 15605 bp, 13 predicted proteins | sample SoiMethybrSBSTD2_FD_80114 | JGI IMG/M metagenome (GOLD analysis project Ga0075423, IMG submission 80114) | Bulk soil microbial communities from a Populus tree surrounding site in Tennessee, USA - Soil MetaG P. TD hybrid SBSTD2 | ecosystem: Environmental > Terrestrial > Soil > Tree plantation...
CCCTCCAGGCCCACGCAGAGTTCGAACAACATGGGAATCACCTGCTCTTTCCGCCGCAAGGCGAGACCAGGACAGCAACCGGTCCACGCATCGACCACCTGCCCAAGCTCCTGATGGCGGAACTGGATCGGCAGGCCTTCCGGCGCACGTGACCTGGGACCATGTGGCGAATTGGATTGCGACCGAGTCGCGGGCCTCTATTTGCAAGATCGTGACCAACCCGCGAGGGCACTGAAGAGGCTTGATTTTCGGGTGATTCAGCGCACAGGCGGGCTTCGGCGCTACCAAATTCGCAAACCGAACGTTGGTTATTGTCGTTGACGTACAGAAATGTATGTGGGGTTTCCTCGGTATCCACTGAGGGAGCGAGGGCGTGCTTACTCCAACCCCAACTTGAATGCATCCCCAGCAAGTTGTCGAGGGGCAGGCTCTGGGTCCCGAGCAGCGGCCATGTGGAAGCGCCCCGGGCGGACGCTTGAGCGTTCGGACCCTTCAGAGACTCTTACTCCTGTCACGATTGCTGTCGTTGTGAACGAGCGCAGCTTCGTGCTGCCTCGAGGGAACGCAGGCCTGCCCCAAGAATCATCGTGGGAACTGGGGATGCCGCAACTCCGAACTCATCCAGGCCTGACTCACCGCTGGTCTAGGATGCCGGCGAATCCGAACACCGATGAAATCCTCGGATCTCTGGAAGCGATTCAGCGAGCCGCGGGACGGAGGGGAAGCCGTCGAGACGCTTCGGAGCCGGCCTCGTGGTCGATACGGAAGCCCTGCTGTCAGGCGTCCAGGCAACTCAGGGCTCCGTGAGCCAATAGGACTTGGCGTCATTCGGCGCGAGATGGGCGCTGCCCGACCGTCAGGTGGGAACCGTCCCCGCCTTGTTCCCGGTCCTTCAGTGGCAGAAGTTAGTGCAGCTTTGCCCCGCCATGTCGACGGCTACCACCGGATTCGGGTTGTCTGCGGTCCGCCAGGGCCAGGCCATGAGGCTTCCCACCGGAGGATTGGGAAGCAGATTGGGGTTGCTTACGGCATCGACATAGGTTTTGACGGTGGTTCCGGTGCCGGGGTCTCCGATGTCCGGCCCGAAGCGGACGGGGGGAGCGGAGACGACGATTCGACAGGGTGAGTACAGGTTGGGCACCCCCGTGGGACACATGCCCCAACTGTTCTGGCGAACCGTCGCCTGGAGATAGTAGTGATGTATGGTCTCGGGACCGCCTTTGCAGTTCGTTACCACACGATCCCAGAGCCAAGCGAAAAGCAAGAGCGACATCAGCATGGCAGGCCTCCATCATCCGGACAGGATCCGGCTTTAATGAAGATCAATTTCTCGACCCGCTTTCAAGGCGCAAGCCGACAAAGCCGATGACAGTCGAGTTCCTACACCCGGACTGAGCAGGACCAAGCCGTTGCACTCCACCCCTCTCACCTCATGACGCAGGCAGGATGGGATGCGTTCCGGTCCAGGGACCTGAGAGTTTGCGGCTAACTGGAAGGTGATCGACCGGATCGCAAGGAGACTAATGCAATATGATGACCAGGTGGAAGAATCGTCGGAACTACATGATTTTATGAATAGTTAGAGCCAGAATTCTACCGCCTCATCACCAAATTCGAACCGAAAGCGTTACTTATTGTCGCTGGGAATACAGAAATGTATCTAGGGATCCCCCGTTGGTAAAGATCCCTCGCATCCCTGTTTTCTCCCCGACCTGGCTGTAAGGCCCTAACCGCGAAACTTGAGCGGGATCCCAAGATTTCGGACGATCTTTAGGGGGCAGGCTCTGGGTCCCGAGGGGGTGAGATCGAGTATCAGGCCAAGGTCGAGTCGACATCCGGCAATGGCCCCAATGCGGTCTTGCGGGAATGGGGGCTTCGAGAGGGGGCCGTGTGGAAGCGCCAGGGGCGGATGCGTGAGCGTCTGGACCCTTCAGAGACTTTTACTCCTGTCACGATTGCTGTCGTTGTGAACGAGCGCAGCTCCGTGCCGTCGCGAGGGAGCCCAGGCCTGCCCCCTGAATCATTGCGGAGGCTGGGGATGCAGCAACTCCCAACTCGTTGACGCCCGACTCACCGCTGGTCTAAGATGCCTGCGAATTCGAACACGTTTGCGCAGGCGCGTGGCCGGCGCGACGGCCGGTTCGAGCCCCGCGCAATGTGAATCCCCGAACCCCGCCAGGCCCGGAAGGGAGCAACGGTAGGGAGCAGTTCGCAGGTGCCGCGGGTCACCTTGAACCGGCTCTCGGGCCGGCCCCGGCGCCCTCTCAAGTGGTCAACCTCCATGGCATATCAGGTCCTGGCGCTCAAGTACCGCCCCTCCACCTTCGATCAGGTGGTCGGCCAGCGCGCCGTCGTTCAAACCCTGAAAAACTCGCTGACCCACGAGCGCATCGGTCACGCCTACCTGTTTTCCGGAGTACGGGGCGTCGGGAAGACCACGGTGGCGCGGCTTCTGGCCAAGGCACTGAACTGCGTCAAGGGGCCCACCGTTACGCCATGCAATGTGTGCGATTCCTGCAACGAAATCGCCGCTTCCGCCTCCATGGATGTGCTGGAAATCGACGGGGCCTCGAACAACAGCGTTGACGATGTGCGGGAGCTTCGCGAGACGGTACGTTACTCCCCCAGTCGCGACCGCTACCGGATTTTCATCATCGACGAAGTCCACATGCTGTCCAACTCGGCATTCAATGCTCTGTTGAAGACGCTGGAGGAGCCGCCCCCTCACGCGGTGTTCATCTTCGCCACCACCGAGTACCGCAAGATTCCTGTGACCATCCTCTCCCGCTGCCAGCATTTCGAGTTCAAGCGGATCGCCCAGAATGAGATCGCCGCTCACCTGGGCAAAGTCTGCGCCTCCGAGGGAGTCGCCATTTCTCCGTACGCCCTGGGCCTGATCGCGCGGCTTGCCGACGGCTCACTGCGCGACGGCCAAAGCACCCTGGACCAGGTCATCGCTTATTCCGGAACCACCGTCCAGGACGAGGATGTGCGCGTCATCCTGGGTGTATTGGATCGGGACCTTCTGCTGGCTTTCGTGGAAAAGGTGGCGGAAAGAGACTCCGCCGGTCTCCTCAATCTCATCGATCAGGTGCTTGAAACGGGCCACGACCCGGGGCTGTTCCTCAACAACCTGATGGAGCAAGTCCGCGATCTCCTGCTGCTGAAGATCGTCTCCGATCCCGGCAAGAGCCTCGGCCTGGCGGAAGACGACCTCAAGGCATTGGGCGCGCTCAAGGAGCGCTTCTCCCAGGAGGATCTCCTGCGGATTATGGACGCCATCGCGCGAGAGGAGACTCGCATCCGCTATTCTCCGCAGCCGCGCTACCTGCTGGAGGCGCTCGCGGTGCGGCTCTGCCATCTCACCCACCTCGAGCCATTGGAAGATCTGCTGGCGAGGTTTTCCGGCAGCGGCGCCATTCCACCGGCCCCGGTGCCTGCCAGGCGGGAGAGCCGCGCCCCGGTTTCCGATGCGCCTCCCAAAGCAGCGCCCGGTTCCGCCGATCTGAAAGCCGTCGCCGAAGAGGCGCTCATCCTTGGCAAGCCTGAGCCCTCCGCCTCCGCTTCGCAGCAGGTGGAGGCCGAGGCGGGGCCCCCGCTGCCCTTGACGTCGACGATCGCCACCGAGGATTCGCCTGAGACGCGCCAGCAGGTGGAAGCGATCCTGGAGCGCATCCACATCGAGCGCAGCGCCTTGTGGGGATTCCTCAGTCACGCCGTCTTTTTCGATCTCACTGGAAACTCCTTCATCATCAGCCTGCCCGAGGACAAGGCGCTGTTTCGACCGAGCCTCGAGAGGAAGGAGTATCTCGCGGTGATTCGCTCCACGGTTGAAGCGGTCACCGGCCGCAAGGTCGAGGTCAAGGTGCAGATGGTATCCCCGACGCCGGCCGATGCCGGAGCGCTCCCCGTTTCGGACGCGCCGCGGGACGAAAAGAAGCAGAAGCTCATGGAGGAAGCCTCCAAATCCCCGGTGGTCCAGAACCTCCTGGATCTGTTCCAGGGAGAGATCACCGAAATCGAGGAGGCCTAGCTAGGAGAAACGCATGGATTTCAATGCCATCATGAAACAGGCGCAGAAGATGCAGGAGCGCCTCCAGAAGCAGATGGAGGAGCTGAGGGTGGAAGGGACCGCCGGAGGCGGCATGGTCACCGTCAGCATGAGCGGCGCCAGAAAAGTCCTCGGCGTGAAGATCTCGCCGGAGGTCTTCGCCGCGGGGGACGCCGAGATGCTGGAGGACCTGATTCTCGCCGCCGTCAACGTGGCCTCCCAGCAGGTGGATGAGGCCATGAAGGAGCAAGTGGGAGGGCTGACCGGGGGATTGAAAATTCCCGGGCTCTTCTGAGATGGAATACGCCGATCCCATCGAGCGTCTGGTCGACGCGCTCAAGAGGCTTCCTGGCATCGGGCACAAATCGGCCCAGCGACTCGCCTTCGCCATCCTTCATCAGGGCCGCGAGGAGGCCCTGGAGCTCTCCGCCGCAATCCAGGACGTGAAAGACAAGATCCGCCTGTGCAGCAGCTGCTGCCACATCACCGAGGCGGACCCGTGCCGCTTCTGCTCCGACGAAGGGCGCGACCGGGGACTGATCTGCGTGGTGGAGGAACCCAACAATCTCCTGGCCGTGGAAAAGACCCGCGAGTACAAAGGCGTTTACCACGTGCTGCACGGCTCCCTCGCCCCGCTGAGGGGAATCGGTCCGGAGGCCCTGAAGATCGACCCGCTGGTGAGACGCGTTCAGGCGGGAGGAGTTCGTGAGGTCATCCTGGCCACCAATCCCACGGTGGAAGGAGAGCAGACGGCAGCTTACCTTTCCCGCCTGCTCAAGCCCATGGGCGTGAAGACCAGCCGCATTGCCATCGGCATTCCCGTCGGCTCCGAGATCGAATACACCGACGAGGTCACCATGTCCAAAGCCATGGAAGGCCGCCGGGAAATTTGACTCCCGAGCCCTGAAATCACGAACGATCGAATCCCTCACGCGTCCTCGACCACCACATCGCCCGCACGATCGGATCGACCCGGGGAGCCCGAGGTGTCCCCAGCCGGGGAAGGCCGCCGAATCAATGTGGGACTTTTGGCTACCGCGCGGCGCCTGAGGGGCCTGAAAGTGTGTCGGTTTTCGAGTGGCGGGCGCGAAAATAGATGAAGGCACCGCTTCCGAAGCACAGCAGGCATCCGCCCACAACCTTCGCTTCGAATGTGAGGACATCGGTCGCTTCCTGGGGCGGCACCAAGGCTACGACGATGGCCGTTACCGTGGTGAGGAATCCAATCACGCAGGCCAGAGTCATTCCCGGCCTTCCGCCCGGAATGGGGATGATCTCCGGCCGGATTCCTTCCCTCGCCCGGAGAACCACGGTCGCGGCGAATAGATACAGATAAGGAATGAAGTAGACGATGACGGTCACGTTCACCAGGAGTAGGTAGGCCTCCTCCACGCTCCCGCCGAAATAGCCGGTGGCGATGAACAGGCTGGAGATGACTCCCTGCACGAGAATGGCGACGTAGGGCGATCCATATTTCGGATGGATTTTGCCGAAGCTGGGCGGCAGGTAGCGGTCCAGCCCCGCCACGAACGGAATGCGCGCCGAGCCCGCCACCCAGGCGCTGGTTCCTCCCAGCCCGCTCACGGTCAGCAGCAAGGCCATTGCCGAGAGTACCCAGAGAACTCCGACGCGGGTCGTGACCTCCGCAATCGCCTGCATGACGCCGCTGACGACGCTGACTTCATGGGCAGGGACGGCCACATAGATGGAGAGGCTCCCGGATATATAGATGATGGCGATCAGGATTCCACCATAGAGGACACCCCGGGGAACGTTGCGGCGCGGCTCGCGGATCTCCCCCCCCATGATGGATGCCAGCTCCAGTCCCGCGAAGGCGAAGCACATCTGCGACCAGTAATTGAGCGTGCTGAAAGAGCCTTCGGGCTTGAGGCCTTTCCAGGTGATCGGATTGGCCGAGCCGAACATGTAGAAGGCGGAGGCCCCCATCAGGATCAGGACCAGGGCGGGCACCCAGGTCCCGATGGCGCCCAGGTTCTGGAGGATTTTCGCCCCCTTGAGCCCCCGGATGTTCAGCAGGATCACGAACCAGAAAAACAGCAGCGACAGGCTGGTGACGAAGACCTTGCTTTCCCCGAGCTGCTGGATGTTTGTGCCGCCGATGTAGACGGCATTGCCCACGGTGAACGCCAGGAGCCCCGGGAAGTAGAGAAGATTATTGGTCCAGTAGCACCAGCCGCAGACGAATCCGTGGAAATCGCCGAACGCCTTCTTCGTCCAGACGTAGATGCCCCCCTCCTCCGGATAGCGGGTGGAGAGCTCGGTGACGGCCAGCCCCTGGGGGACGAAAAAGGCGACGAAGGCGAGAAGCCAGAGCGTGAGGGAGGCGGCGCCGAAGCGCGAGGCCGCGGCCAGCCACCTGATTCCGGTGATGGCCACGACATTCAGGAAGACCAGATCCAGCAGGCCGAGCTCGCGGCGGAGCTCGGCCACTTTTGTCGTGGTCGCGGTCGCGAGTTTTTCGCTCAGACCGCCCCCTACATCATCGCCGCGGGCGGCGCCGGCTCATCGGGACTTCCGGCGTTGCGCAAGGGTACGGCAATCATGCTCCATGCCATGAGTCCGAGGACGATCAATCCCACCAAGTAAGAGGGATGCTCGAAGACTCCCGGGAGCGGTCCATTCATGAAGAATTGGTATCCCGCGGTCACCAAACCCACCAGGGCTTCACCAGCAATCAGCCCCGACGCAATCAGGATACCCACATTCTCCACGCGAATGCGCTGCGCCGAATTAAGGCCTTGCCGGGTGGCCCGGCTGTCGCATAGCCAGCGGATGAGACCGCCGATGAAAATCGCAAAGGTGGTGTCCAGGGGGAGGTACATCCCCACGGCCACCAGCATCGGGCTGCGAACCTGGAGCATGATCATCACGATTCCCATGAGGATGCCCACCACCACCAGCGGCCAGGCCATCTGCCCGCCCACGATTCCCTGGGCGAGAGACGCCATCAAGCCCGCTTGCGGAGCCGACAGCTTCGGGTCGCCGAAGCCGATTCCCCCACCCGCGATGTTGCCCTTGTAGAGGATCATGATCGGGAAGTACATCACCAGGCTGGCGCAGACGACCGCGAGCAGCTCGACGATCTGGATCGTGCGGGGCGTCCCGCCCAGGATGTACCCGACCTTGAAGTCCTGGAGCAGCTCTCCGGCCACGGCCGAGGAGACGCAGACCACCGCAGCCACTCCCAGCACGGCGATCACGCCGCTCGGCCCGGCCACTCCCAGGGAAGTCATCAGGAGAGCGGCGATGATTAGCGTCGATAGCGTCAGGCCGGAGATCGGGTTGTTGGTGGAGCCAATCATGCCCACCAGGTAGCCGGAAACGGTGGCGAAAAAAAACGCGGCAACGATCATGACCACTGCAGCGACGACACCGCCCAGCACCAGGTTGGAAAGGTAGATGTAGAGGGCCACCATGAGGATGAACATCACGCCGATGAGGGCGAAGACGGTCTTGGAGCTCATGTAGCGCTCGGTTCTCGAGACGGTGGCGGGCGCCGGAGCCCCGCCCTTCAGCTCGCCGAAGGCTTTCCCGAGGCCGCCGACCAGATTCTTGCGCATCTTGTAGAGGGTGTAGGCCGCACCCACGAGCATTCCGCCCACGGCGATGGGCCTGACGATGTACCGCCAGACCGCGGTGGCCGGCCCGCCCCAGGCCTCGGCCTCCGCGCCCGGGGGCAGGAAGGCCTGGATCTGAGGCCCGAGGAAATAGAGTAGCAACGGCACCAGGAGTCCCCACGCCAGAACCCCCCCCGAAAAGTTCAGCGCCGCCAGGACGGGGCCGATGATGTAGCCGACTCCCACGTAGGCAGGGCTGATGGCCGGAGCGGAGAAATAGGTGACCCCGCCGGTCGGCAGGACATTCTTGGAGTCCATCGGGCCGAGTCGCAGCGTGCTAATCCCCAGCTTTCCAACCTTGACGAATATCTCCTTCGACTGCGCGAAGAGCTGGATGGCGCCGAGGAAGTAGATGAGCGCACCCGATCCGATGTTGTAGAAGAGGTACTTGGCGGTTTCGCCGCCACGCTGTCCCGCCTTGTGAATTTCCGCCGCGGCCACCGACTCCGGAAAGGGAAGATCCGGATCCTCCACCATGACCCGCCGCACCAGCGATACGAAGAGGACTCCAAGTACGCCCCCGACCAGCATGAGCGCCGTGGATTTCCAGTAGGCCTCACTCGAGCCGAACGAGGTCCAGGCCCCGGCAAGGACGAACGCCGGAAGGGTGAAGATGGCCCCCGCCGCCACCGACTCGCCGATGGATCCAGCGGTACGGGCGATATTCTCCTCCAGGATGGATCCGCGGCCGAGCCTCCCAAGGATTGCCATGCTGATCACAGCCGCGGGGTAGGTCGCGGCGATGGTGACGCCCGCCCGAAGCCCAAGGTAGGCATTCGCGGCCCCCAGGACGAGCGTCATGGCGATCCCGAGGATCACCGCACGAGGTGTGAACTCGGTCATTGCCATCGACTCGGGGACGAACGGCTGGTGACGCCGGCCGGACCCGGGTTGAGCTTCCTCTGGCTTCGCCATGGAGTGGTGTCCCTCCCATAAGTGTGGTGAGAGATCGCGAGGTTCGCGAGACTCTAACCCAGCCTCTCGCGGACTGTCAATGGTGGAAGTTGATGACGCACCCCCAGTTATGACGCTAGGGCCCATCTCGAGCCGGTTCCTCCGGCGACCATTTGAGCCAGCGAGCAAAACAAGACCAGCGCTGTTCCCACCTGTGTTAGACTCTCGCAAAAACAAAGTGGGGGGATACCGTGTCGTTCCAGCGCGCGGCTCGAATACCGCTGTTTGTCGGCGTGATGGTTCTCTCGGCCCTGATCGGATCTCCTCTCAGGGCGAAACAGACTCCTGCTTTCATCGTCCCAGGACCCCGGAGCATGACTGACGAGGAGAAGGCCCTGCAGGCGAATCCTTCCACGGGCTCGGAGCATGGCATCATCCTGGCGACGGAGAGCGAGCGGGACGAGCGGGAACCTGGCTCTGCGCACGTGTCGCTGCGGGTTCGGGCTAAGATCTTCAGCAACGAGGGACGGGACCTCGGCAACGTGGAGATCCCCATCAGCAAGAAATCCATCCTGCAGAATTTCTGGGGGTGGACGCTCCTTCCGGACGGGACCGTCCTCGAGCTGAAGAAGGAGCAGCTGCAGGAACAGCTCATCGTCGATTCGAGATCCCAGAAGATCCGCGCCATGAAAGGGTCGCTTCCGGGGATCGTTCCCGGGTGCGTCATCGAATACGGCTTCCAGCTCACTCAGCCGGAAGTTTTTAGCTGGCGCCGCGTCGAGCTGCAGGGCACCTGGCCGATCCGGACGATGAAGCATCGCTGGTTTCCGGCGAAAAACTCCCTGAAAGCCTCCCTGTTGATGTCACGCACCGAGCACCTTCCGATAAGTTACACGACCGAAGACCAGGGAGACGTGCTGGTGACCGGAAAGGACATTCCCGCCTTGGTCGAGGAACCCTTCATGCCCCCCATCAAGGAGGTTCGCGGCGCGGCGGTTTTCTATTATCGTTACGGGCCCGATACCGTGAGCGGGTATTGGAACGACCTCGCGTCGATGTATTCGAGCATCGCCGAGGACTTCGCGAAGGGCCTAGTCTACAAGGACTACCTGGAGAGAATGAACCTTCCTCCCAATGGGGATCTCAACGCAAGACTCAAAGCCATGCATCGCTGGCTATCGGTGAACATCAAGCATGCGTCCTTTCGTACCCTCGAAGAAACGGAAGCTTCTTCCGAAGACGTCAAAGATCCGAAGTTCAATGCCAAAGCCGTTCTGCAGAGCGGGCGGGCCGTGGGACGCCAGCTGGACTATCTGTATTACGGTTTCGCCAAGGTCCTGGGGGCTGAGCCTTACCTCGTCCTGACGACCGATCGGACCGACCACTTCTACAATCCCAACCTGCTGAGCGAGTCGCAGTTCAATTACAGCCTCGTGGCGGTGCATCTTCCCGGAGAAGCGGCGGACAAGTTCACGTTCGTCGATACGGGATCGGGAGTTTCGTACGGCGAGCTGCCCTGGTGGATCTCGGGGTCCCGCGGCTTCATGGCCGACCCCAAGGGGGCGAAGGTAGTCGTATTGCGTGCTCCAGACTCTGGCCAGAACGCGTCGGAAACAAAGACCAATATCTCCTTTAACCTGGAGGAGGGCACAGCCTCCATTCATTGGAGCCGAGCCGATTCCGGGCAGACGGGCCGGTCCGACCGTATGGATTTGCGGGGGCAGAGCCCGGAGGAAAGAGTCAAGACACTCGATAGTCTGTGCGGGTCACAAGGCTCCTTCGAAGTCACACGCGCGGAAGCCCCGGGACTCGAGGACCTCTATCAGGGCCTTCACCTGGAATGCGAAGGAACGATGACCGATACCAATTTCACTTCCGATCTGGGCCGATACTCGTTCCAGTTCGACGGCCCCTGGGAGGAGGGTGTTCCGGAGCTGACGTCGCCAACGCGTGTTCATCCGGTCATTTTCTCCTTCCCGCATGTCGACAAGAATGTCATCGACATCGATGCCCCATCCGGGTTCGTGGCCGCGGATCCTCCGCCCTCCACGAAACTCGATTCCCCTTATGGCCATTACGTCCTTTCCATCAGTGCCACTTCGTCCGGCTATCACGTGGAGAGAACCTTTTCCATCGATACCGTGGGAGTCACCGCCGCCGAATACGACCCGTTGAGGAGATTCTTGTCCGAGGTCCGCCAGGCCGATCGAATGCCCGTCGAATTCCGGAAAGCGGAATGATCCCACGATTCGCCTTGCTCCGATGGACACCCGCCACGGTCCTGGTCCTGGGACTCTCTCACTCGATCTCGGTGGCGAAGCTTCCGGATTGGGCTTCCGAAATCGCCTCTGCGGCTCCGGAGGTGGGGGCAGGCGTGCCCGAGAATCCCTCCCGGGTCCTGTTCAGCGAGACGCGCTACGCCGTCCAAGCCGATGGAAGCCTCGAGATTCGCAGGCGTGTCGCCCTTCAGGCGTTGAGCGTGAAGAGCGAAGCGGTCGGCGCCGGCTGGTTTCCATTCAGCGACGTGGTGAAAATAACCTCCTCCAAAGCCTGGCACCTTCCTCCCGATGACACAGCGCACAAGAGCCACTCGAAACCTGCGGACATCGCTGTCGGAGACGCCTTCCTCAGCTCGAACAAGGCCCGGGTGCTTCCCGTTCAGGGAGTGAAGAAGGGAAGCCTCGTTTTCTACGAGTTCGAAGCGACCGAGAAGCCCTACTACCTGGCGCTGACACACCTTTTTTTCGAGGGCGCACCGGTGACGACCGATCGCCTGGAGCTTTCCACTCCTGCAGGCTGGACGGTCCGGTGGGCCTGGCTTCGCCGCAAGGGCCCGGACCCCGCTGTCAGCGGCGACGTACGCACGTGGGAAATGCACGACATTGCAACGCCCGAGCCGGAGCCGATGGGCCCCGATGCCGTGGAGGAGGCGCCGATGCTCGTCGTGAATCTCCTCCCGCCGCCCGGGACGAGCGTCGCTCCTGTCACGTTCCCGGATTGGCCGGCCGTGGCGCGATGGTTCGAAGAGCTCTCACGAGGGCGGGATGAAGTCACTCCATCGATTCAAGCGGCATGGAAGCAAGCTCGTCCGCCGGGAGATCAGGCGGCGCTGGCGGATGGGATTCGCGCAGCGGGTCTTCTCGTTCGGGATCGTGTGCGCTACGTGGACGAGGAGCTCGGCATCCGAGGGTATCAACCGCGTCCCGCCTCCGAGACACTGTCCAGCCTGTATGGTGACTGTAAAGACAAAGGGACTTTGTTTCGCTCTCTGCTTCTGGCCGAAGGGCTTTCTTCCTATCCAATCCTCGTGAACTTGACACAACCCGACACGGTTCCCGAGGCTCCGCCGGTTCCCGGCTTCAACCATTTGGTGGTCGGGGTTCCGCTGCCTGCGGATGCGAAGCTGCCTGAGTCGATGGGTTCCGCGGTGGCCGTGGCGGGTGACCTGGGAAAGCTGCTGATCGTCGATACGACGGACGACGCGACTTCGATAGGGTCGATTTCCTCCGCATTGACGGGCAAACGGGCGCTGGTCGTGGCAGGGGCACAGAGCCGGCTCATCACGCTGCCGGAGGGACTCCCCACGATGCACCGCCTCGAGCGCTCGTTTCAGGTGGAGCTGCGGCCTGACCGGAGCCTCTCGGTGGCGAGGGTTTCCACGTACATGGGACAGTATGCGGCCTATGTGCGCTCCCAGACCAACGCATCCTCCCGCGACCGTCGCGAGGTGGTCGAGCACCGGATGCATGACCTCTGGCCCGACGCGCAAGTCCAGGATTACTCGGCCGAGAAGGAAACCGCGAACGGCGAGTTCATCGAGACGGTGAGGCTCAGTCGCGGTCCGATCCCCGCCTCGGGTGTCGCCGCCCGAATCGAGATCTTTCCCGGCGCATCGCAGGACGTGGAGCGGGTTCCCTTGACGCGCCGCAAGACTGCAGTGATCTATTCTTTCCCTCGAGTGATCCGCTATCAGACTACGTTGAAGGGAATTCCACAGGAGGTTTCAGCTCCTGAGCCGCGTTCCTTATCCGGCGACGGCTGGAGCGTGAAGACGGAGTACTCGCGGGACGGCGAGCTGATTCATGCCAGCTGGGAGCTCCAGCTCTCGCGAGCCCGCTTCGACCCGGAGGCGTTTCCCGAGCTTCGCAAGCTCTGGTCGGCAGTTTCGTCGACGAGCAACTGGGAGATCTCTCTCTCACGATGACCCTGCAAATCTGGATGGTTTGAAGCGGTACCCTCGCGGGGCCGCGTCAATGCGAGCGGAACCTGTTCGCTTTGCTGGGGTTCGGGCCTCTGTGTAGCCCTCGCGGCTCCGGCGGCGCTATAATGCGCCCGCCGTTATGCGACCGAATTCCCCCGACCTCCGTCCGTCCGTCCGCGCGGCGGCTTTCGATCCGGAGATGCTCCATTCCCGGAGCGTCCTGATCTACGTGCGATCCAGTCTGGTCTTGACGCTCCTTCTGTATGCCACCATCGTGAGCCTGCTCTACTCGGACCTCTACGTGCACCTCATCCGTCAGACTCGGGACGCCTTCCAGCACATCCGTGTGATTCCGGGGACTCTTTTCTTCGTTCTGATGGCTATCGCTCTCGCCCTGGCCATCCGCGTGCAGCCGGTCCTGGAAAAAGCCGCCATGGGCATCATGGCGATGAACTTCGCGGTCCTTTTCATGCGGGGCAGGATGGCGGCGCACTCCGAAGCGTATCTGACGATGTGCCTGCTCTCCTTCTCCCTGGACCTCGCCCTCCTGGTGACGATCATCGCGTTTTATCGGAAATATCCAAATGTCCTGAAGCTCCTTCACCAGAAAGCCAGGGAGTAGGCCGGAAGCCCTCGCCTGCCCCTGTCGGGCGGTGTAAATGGAGGAATGCCTCGTATGTCCGAACTCCTGAGTGCGGCCCGAACCGCGGTGAACCAGTGCCTGGCTGCAAAGCGCGGAGAGAAGTTCCTGGTCATCACCGATGAGCCGCTTCGGCCTATCGGTTACGCCTTCTTCGAGGCGGGGCGGGAGGCCGGCTGCGAGACAATCCTTTGTGAAATTCTGCCGCGGAGGAACAGCGGCGAACCGCCTCCCGAGCCGATGGCCGATTTCTGGAAGCGCTTCGACCTGTTCGTCGCCCCGACCAGCTGCTCCCTGACCCACACGAAGGCCCGCAAGGAGGCCAGCGAAGCGGGGGTGCGCGGCGCCACTCTGCCTGGGATCACCCCGGATACGATGGCGCGCTGCCTCGCCGCCGACTACCAGGCCATCGCCGAGCGGGGCGAGCGCCTGGCGGAGATTCTCACGCGGGGAAAGACGGCGCGGGTGACCACCCCCGCGGGGACCGACATCACGCTTTCCATCGAGGGGCGCAAGGCCATCGCCGACACGGGTCTTCTCACGCAGCGCGGCGCATTCGGCAATCTTCCCGCCGGGGAGGCCTTCCTGGCCCCGGTCGAACGGACTTCCGAGGGCGTCATCGTGGTGGACGGGTCGGTGGGAGACAGCGGGGCGCTCACGGAGCCCATCACCCTGATAGTGAAGGGAGGATTCGTAACCGAGATTCGGGGGAGCATGGCGGAGCAGCTCAAGCGGCTGCTGGAACCTCACGGGCGGGACGCTTACAGCATCGCCGAGCTGGGGGTCGGGACGAACGACAAGGCCCGGATCGTTGGAAATGTCCTGGAGGACGAGAAGGTCCTGGGCACCGTGCATATCGCCGTGGGGAACAACGCCTTCATGGGAGGCACGGTCAATGTGCCGAGCCACCACGACGCCGTCCTGCGCAGCCCCGACCTGATCATTGACGGGGTCACAGTGATGCGGGCAGGAGAATTGCTCTAGCGATGCCCAAGTCCAAGCGCTGTCCCTATTGCTCCGCCGAAAACAATGTCTATGCCACCCAATGCACCTCGTGCTTCCGCTCGCTGGTGTTCGAGATGCCCTGGAGCGTAAACATCCTCACCCTGCTCATCCTGGGCGTTTTGGCCTATTTCACCTTCTATTTCCTCGAATTCCTCCGCTCCAAGATGAATTGAACATGAAAATGCCCGAGAACAGTGTTGCGCGCCGCCTAGCTTTCATTTTCAAAACAAGCATTTACAGCCGGTTAACCGGAATCGCCCCCCTCGGCGGACTGAAGCAAGCGTAACCCTCTTACCCACAGATGGTTCCTCCGCTTAGATCCACACGATTCTCGGCCATTTTCCAATTGAACGGGCAAGTGCCGCGGCCAGGGATATTCCCGGACACGAAACGGTTTTTCAGTGAGATCCCGGCCTAGGAAGAAGCCGGCGTGGCGGGGGGGACGGGCGGCGGCTGGGCAGCAGGCGGCTGCGGCACGGGTGCCACCGAGGGGGCGGTTCCTTCCAGGTACTTCTGAGGCGCCTGTACCAGCTCCTTCAAAGCCTGATCGGTGAGGTGCGGGAAGCGGATCTCATCGCCTGCCTTGAGCCAGTGGATGTCCTTTCTCTGGTGCTTGGGATCATAGTTACCCTTGTCGTCGAAATAATTGCCCTTCTCGTAAAGTATTCGGCTCTCGGATTGCAGCCATACGTAGGCGGCGACCAGCGAGGCGATTTCCTTGTCCATGGGGTTGGTGATGTCCACTCCCAGGGCGGCGGCGTACTTGATGCCCACTCCCCATGCGCCGTACTTGTCATCGTTGGTGATGGTATAGGTGATGAGGGCGTGGTCCTCGGTGTAGGGGTGCGCGGTAGGCTGGACATTCTTCAGCGTCGAGAATCCCTCCTTCACAGGGACCGTGTCGAAGTACCACTTGTCCCAAGTGAAATCCGCCACGGGCTGGAAGGACGGCCCCAGCGAGCGGACATCCAGCTCCCCTTTCAGGATGCGGCGGGCATAATCGGCCAGCGCGCTCTGAATCTCCACATGTTGCTCGTAGTACGACTTGCCGGTCTCCTTGGCTTTCTCGGACACGGGAAGCGATGCCTGAGGTGATGGCGGCGGCAGCTCGGGTGGAAGCTGGCGCCCCGCATTGGGATCCCGGACGAAAAACCAGAAGCCGTAGAAGATGCCGCC
>Ga0075423_10002945_pt1 | contig 15604 bp, 16 predicted proteins | sample SoiMethybrSBSTD2_FD_80114 | JGI IMG/M metagenome (GOLD analysis project Ga0075423, IMG submission 80114) | Bulk soil microbial communities from a Populus tree surrounding site in Tennessee, USA - Soil MetaG P. TD hybrid SBSTD2 | ecosystem: Environmental > Terrestrial > Soil > Tree plantation...
ACCCTCCATGACGATCAAGGCGACGTGGCGATTGCCGGGCTCAGGACTGCTCCGGCTCCGCAACTGGAGTATCCACCGGAGCGGTTGCGGGAGGAATCGGGGATCTTGGATGGCGTCGAGTGGCTTGGCAGCGGATCTTTGGCCGAGCAGATGTGGTGCAAGCCGGCGCTCTCAGTGATCGCCCTCGACGCTACGCCGGTGGACCAGGCCTCCAACACCTTGATTCCTGTCGCACGTGCCAAGATCAGCGCTCGGCTCGCGCCAGGCGACGACCCCGCCACGGCGCTGGCAGCAATGATCAAGCATCTCAATGATCATGCGCCGTGGGGTGCGCACGTGACGGTGTCGGCAACCGAGACCGGCGAATCATCGGTGAGCGACTTCACCGGCCCCTACGCCGAGGCGGCGCGTACCGCGTTCACCCAAGCGTGGGGCGTCGAACCGGTATTCATCGGGCAAGGCGGAACCATCCCGATGGTTGCCGACTTCGGCAAGGCGTTCCCCGAAGCCACGATTTTGATCACTGCGGTCGCTGATCCAGACTCTCGGGCCCATGGCACGGACGAGTCACTTCATCTGGGTGACTTCGTGGCGGCATGCCTCGCCGAGACCCTGATGCTGGACGCGTTCGCCCGGCTCGCCTAGTCCATGCCGCAGACGGCCTCGATCAGCTGACTGCTGCTTGCCGACCATGTCCTCCTCGTGCTGCCTGGCGCCGGGTGGATGCATCCGGTCTTGAAGGTGCGTTTCGCAGCACAGCCGTCCTAAAGGGCCTGTCCAATCCGAATTCAAGGGTCGTTTCGCATCACAGCAAGCAACCCTCAAGTAGCCGGATCTGACCTAGGCCGTCGATGACATTTGCCGCACGTTCCGCCAGCGCGCGGATCGTGGCTGCTTGGTCGGACCGACCAGTGCCTGCGCCCAGGCCGCGCGAGGATCGGAGTCGATGATCAAGGCCTTGATGAGCAGGGTGAGCGGTACGGCCAAGATCGCGCCGATCGGGCCGAGCACCCAAGCCCAGAACACCACCGATACCAAGGTGACCACCATCGACAGTTCAACGGCGTCGCCGACGAAGTACGGCGGAAGCAATGTGGTGAGTAGTGAATTCAGCACGATGTAGACCACGATCACGATGATCATCAACCGCCAGCCGCCACCCAGCAACGCCAACAGGGCCGGCGGAATGGCACCGATGATGAAGCCGACGTAGGGGATGTAGTTGCATACTGCCGCGAGCAAGCCCCAGAGCGCCGCCAGCGGAATGCCAATCAAGATCAGGAATACCGTGTCCGCCGCACCGACGATCACTGCGAAAAGCGTTGTCACGGCGATGAAGCGGCGGCTCTTGTGGGCAAAGTTACGCAACGCATCGGCGACCCGCGGTCGGGTCCTAGCAATGAATTCCAGGCGTCGCGATGCCCCGGTCGATTCGATGCCGATGAACAACAGCAGACTCAGGAGAAAGATCACGTTCGCCCCGAAGCTCAGCGCTGAGGACAGGACGGTGGTAAGCCACCCGGCAAGCCGGTTCAGATCGAGCCCACGAAGTACCGAACGCACCTGGTTGGGGCCGAGCCCCAACTCGAGCAGCAGAGCCGAGACGCGTTGCAGCAGTGCTGTCGCCTCCGCCGAGTACGCCGGCAGCAGCCCGGCCAGCCGAGCGATGGAGAACACCAGCACCCCAACCAGCCCGATCACTACGGCGTAGATTGCGACAAGCAGCAGCAGCAGCGCCAGCCAAGACGGAAATCTCCGATTACGCAGTCGGGCATGGAGCGGGTGCACCAGCAGGACGATCATGAAGGCGAGGCTGACCGGCGCGAGCAGCCAGGCCAACTCGCGCAGCGCCAGCAGCGCGATCAGCGCACCGGCGACGCCCAGTATCACGGTCAGGCCGCGCGGAAAGCCGGGTGTCGGCATGCTCGACACCTCCGGCGTTGACATCGTCACAACCGCCCTCCGGAGCTCAAATCGTGATAGCGCCAGTCACGAGTGGCACGACGCCGATCACCCCCAGTAGTCATGTTCGCCGGAACGGTCGACGGCTGGGTCTCGACGGTGCTCATCATGCCTTCTCCGCTGTGGACGCCTTGATCAGCATGTGCTCGGGCTGGGTTAGCGCGCAGTCAGCCGACGGGACGAAGTTCATGCTAGTGCCATGGTCGCCTCGTCACCGGGCGGTGCCCGAAGTCGATGAACTCCAAGCTCAGCGCCGCCGCATGACAGGCTGCTCACTTTCCCCGAACGCGGTCGAGAACGACAAGAAATCCGGCCTGGAGGGTGTCGTTCCTGACCGCTTTGCCGTGAATCAGGGTTCGACCACCTTCTCCTGCCGTAGCCACCGAAGGCTGTCGATCGTGGTCGTGGTCGGGATGTATTCGAGGGAGACATAGCCGGTGTAGCCGCTCGCGTGGATGGTGCTGAGGTAGCGCTGAAGGTCGAGGGTGCCGCTGCCGGGCTCGCCGCGTCCGGGGTAGTCGGCGATCTGCACATGGACGATCCGGTCGGCGTATGCGGCCAACACGGCATCGATGTCGTCACCGTTGTTGGCAAGATGGAAGAGGTCACACAGGAAGCCGACATTGCGCGCGTCCACGTGGTCCAGGACCGCGATGACATCGTGCGCGGTCCGCAACGGATACGGTTTGGGACCGCTGACCGGCTCGAGCAGGATCGTCCCGTCGATCGCCGCGGCGGCCCGGGACGCCAGCGTGAGATTCTCGACGGCGAGCTCGTCTTGCTGCTCCGATGATGCCTCGCTCACTCGATTGCCGTACAGCGCATTGAAGGCGCGTACGCCGAGAGCTTGCCCAATGCCCATGGTGACGTCGATGTTGTCGCGGAACTCCGCAGAACGCGCCGGAATCGATAAGACGCCGCAGTCAGGGCCTGCGAGGTCTCCAGCAAAGAAGTTCAGCCCGATGAGCTGGACTTCCGCATCGCGTACGGCTGCAACGAAGCTGTCGATCTCGGCATCGGGCGGCACGGGCTGGGACGGCCACGGCCACCAGAACTCGATGGCGTCAAAACCCGCGGCGTGAGCCGCCGCAGGCCGTTGCAGCAGTTCCACCTCGGTGAAGAGCAGTGAGCAGTTTGCGGCGTACGGCAGCGGGTGACCCATACGCTCATTAAATCTGAGCGTCGTCTTGTTGACGCTGCGCGCCAGGTGGGAGCATCGATGCGTGGCAATGCATACTGATGTTCCTCAGACCATCGCATATCCGGCGCCTGGAGCACGCGCTCGCAGAGGGATGGAAGGCGTCCAGCCCCATGTCATCGTGCTGTTCGGGGCGACCGGTGACCTTTCGCGGCGCAAGTTGCTACCCGGCTTGGCGCACCTCTCGCTCTCGGCGCTGGCGCCTGATATTCAGGTCATCGGGACCTCGCTCGAGGACTACACAGAGGATGAGTTCCGCAACTTCGCCAAGGACGCGATCAGAGAGTTCAGCCACCACCCACTGACTGACGAGCATTGGAACGCCTTCGCTGAGCGGCTCACCTACATACCGCAGTCAGCCGGTCCCAAGGGCCTAGGCAAAATGGTTCGGGTCGCCGAGGAGAAGCTTGGCGGGCCAGTCGGCCGCCTGCACTACATGAGCGTGCCGCCCGCCGCTGCGCCGAAGGTCATCAACACCCTTCGCGAGGCGAACCTGGTGGAACGCTCCCGAGTGGTCATGGAGAAGCCGTTCGGCACCGATCTGCAGAGTGCCATCACGCTCAATGACCAGGTGCACGAGACGTTCCGCGAGCGCCAGGTGTTCCGGATTGACCACTTCCTGGGCAAGGAAGCCGCGCTGAACATCCTGGCGTTTCGCTTCGCCAACGGGTTGTTCGAGCCGATCTGGAACCGGAACTTCATCGACCACATCCAGATCGACATCCCCGAGACCTTGGGTCTGGACAAGCGAGCGAACTTCTACGAGGTGACCGGCGCCTACAAGGACATGGTTGTCACGCACTTGTTCCAAGTGCTCGCATTTGTGGCGATGGAGCCGCCAACTGCCCTAGAACCGCGGGCAATTAGCGAGGAAAAGAATAAAGTCTTTCGCTCAATGTTGCCGCTAGATCCGCGCGACGTTGTCCGGGGTCAGTACTCCGGCTATCGCCAAGAAGAGGGTGTCGCGCGAGATTCCGATACTGAAACATTCATTGCTTTGAAATGCGGTATCGACAACTGGCGTTGGGCCGGGGTACCGTTCTACTGCCGGACCGGCAAGCGGATGGCCGAGGGCCTGCGGATCATTTCGATTGCCTTCAAAGAGGCACCGAAGAGCATGTTCCCCACAGGATCGGGGGTCGGCTCGTCCGGTCCGGACCACCTTACTTTTGATCTTGCTGACGAGGCCAAAGTCTCGCTCTCGTTCTACGGCAAGCGACCCGGACCCGGCATGAAGCTCGACAAGTTGAGCATGCAATTCTCGACGCACGAGACAGATCGGGTCGGTGAAATCCTCGAGGCGTACGAGCGGTTGATCTTGGATGCCATGCGCGATGATCACACGCTCTTCACAACGGCTGAAGGCATCGAAAGCCTGTGGGAGCGGTCGGAGCCGTTGCTGCAGGATCCGCCTCCGGTACGCCCGTACGCCCCGGGCTCATGGGGCCCGAATTCCATTCACCAGCTCGTCGCACCGCATGCATGGCGGCTTCCGTTCGAGCGTGCATGGCGGGCCCCAGCCGCGAAGTAGTTCGCTCACTAGCTTGATCATGTGATAGCTGTCTGCTTGCATGATGCTAGCATTGTGCAACATGAGGACGTTGTACCTGCGCAATGTGCCCGACGATGTGGTCAAGCGCTTGGAGCGAATGGCCAAGCTGGAAGGGACTTCGGTCAATTCGGTAGCGATTCGGGAGCTCGCTGAGGCGTCACGCCGTGTTGACAATGCTGCACTGCTTGGGAGCCTCCCGGACTACGACGTCCCTATGAGCGAGATACTTGAGGACCTTGATCGGTCCCGGGCTGAGCGGTGCTAGTCGCCGACGCGTCAGCAGTCATTGCCGCTTTGCTCAATTCGAAAGCGAGGAACGCGCTCGGCGGCGAGGTTCGCGTGCACGCACCTCATCTGATGGACTCTGAGGTCGCTAGTGCAATCCGCGGGCGGGTGCGTCGTGGGAAGCTGGACAGCCGTGAAGGATGGGATCTTCTCGAACGCTATCGTCGCTTGGGGATCACCAGGCACAGTACGTTTCCGCTGTTCGAGAGAGTGTGGGAATTGCGGGAGGACCTGAGTGCGTATGACGCGGCTTACGTTGCACTGGCTGAGACGCTGGGTTGTTCGCTACTCACCGGCGATGCCCGGATCAGTCGGGCGCCGGGGCTCCGCTGTGCGGTAACCGTGCTGCCAGGTTGATTGTTTGGATTTGCCGAGTTTTGGCAATGACGAAATTGATGATTTATTGGTTTAGGCGCTGTGGAAGCTAAAGATCGTGTCGAATAGTAGAGTGATTCCTTAAGATCTTGGCTATCCGCCGGCGGATTATTCCAGAATGCAACGCTTCTTGCCACTCTAGATTTTGACAATAGAAGCTGGCGTCACCGTTTCTGCTTCATTGAGCAGACTGCGGCAGGCTCAGCCGGCAAGCGGCGAGAACGCGCCCGCACCTTCTGGATAGCGTTCTGGAATGCGATACGGCGTGACCTTGCCGGCATTCGCCGAGTGGTCAGACCCTGGGACGGTCATGGACATCGCGGCCGAGGCCGAGGTCGCGGGCTGGGATGGCTTTTTCCTCTGGGACCATGTCACGTGGAATCCGGAGTGGGGTGGCACACCTGCAATGGCGGATCCCTGGATGTGTCTCGCCGCGGTGGCCACGGTTACGTCACGTGTCACCCGTCGGACCGATCGTGACGCCGCTTTCGCGACGCCGTCCACAGATGGTGGCGCGTGAAGTGGTGACGCTGGATCACCTGTCCCACGGGCGTGCGCTGCTCGGCGTCGGTCTGGGCGAGGAATTTGAGTACAAGGCGTTCGGTGAGCCTGTGCGTGATCGCGGATCGCGTCTCGACGAAGCACTGATCGTCCTCACCGGACTGCTCAGCGGCGAAGCGGTCGACTTCGAAGGTGAGTACCTGGCGGTTCACTGCCCGCCAGCATTGCCGCGACCGGTAAACGGCTCGATTCCGATCTGGGTCGGTGGCGACTGGCCGAATCGCGCTCCGTTCGTCCGTGGGGGGGCGCTACGACGGCGTGGTGCCGCGGAAGGTCGGGCAAGAGCGAGGCGAGGTCTTCACCGTTGGGGACCTTGAAGCACTCCGAGCGTTCGTCGGACGCGAAGGCGACTTCGACTATGTGATGAGCGGCTTGACCACCTCACCGGACGACAATGCTGGGGTGCGCAGGTGGGAAGCCGCTGGTGCGACGTGGTGGTTGGAGGCGCTGTATCCGTTCGGTGGGGCGGGCCCCCGAATGCGCGACCGAGTGCGAGCTGGCCCGCCGAACCTCTGAACGCTGGGAGGCTGGCGGCCGTCACCGCGGCGGCGTTCCGCGGAACGCCGCCAAATATGCTTGCTTGGCGCACGAGCTTACGAAGACGCTGCGACCTTCCACAGGTAGCCGTCAGGGTCGCTGAAGTATCCGAAGTATCCCCAGCCCGAAGGTGTGGCTTCCCTCACGACATCGGCGCCTGCGGCAGTGGCCTGGTTGATCACCTCGTCCACGGCCTCGCTCGAGTCGACGATGTAGTGAAATGAGACACCTCGGAATCCAGAGCCCTCCGGGGAGACGCCGGCATCTTGGGCGGCGGCCTCCCGCGGGTAGAGCGCTATGGACGAGGACCCGTCGCCGAGTTTGAGCGAGACGAAAATCGGATAGTCCTGCTGGACCGTGCAGCCCAGACCATCCGCGTAGAACTTCTTGGAGCGAGCCAGATCCTCGACGGCGAGCATGATGGCGGTCACTTGCAGGGCCATGGTCGTTCCTTTCAGGTAGTCGGTCGAACGTCTACCTCTCTGACGAGCCAAGGCGGCCCAGTGTGACCGGAGTCCACGCAGATTGACCTTTTTCGCCGGCTGTACTGAGGAACGGAGGCGGCCAGCTAGCGCTGGGGCTGATCGACAGAGGCTGGGGACCGTAGTCCCGGCTCCGCTGGCGGCGCGTTGCGGGTTGAGTGCTGGACCGGGTCGATGCGTACGGTTGATCGCCGCACAGGCGGACCACCGTCGAGAATCCTTTCGACCTCCCGCAAGAACGGCAGTGGCGCCTCGGATCCAAGGGCATCCCCAAGGCAATAGGAGCGGTAGGCCCGACGCGCACTGGCCAGTGGGTCTGGACCGAGCAGTTCGTCAAGAACCTCAGGCAGCGTGCTGAGGTCGCGCTCGATGACGTACGCGACTCGCGCCATCGGGATTGCCTCGCGGAATTCAGGGCCCTTCTGCTGGATGGCGACCATTGCCATCGGCTTTCCGGTCGCCAGAAAGTCCGATGCGACCGAGGAGACATCTGTAATCAGCGCATCGCAGTGGTTGAAGCAGGCGGGAATGTCCCAGTCAACCTCGGCGGCACGGCCGAAGACATGCTGTCGACCCGTGGCTTTCCGGTCCGCGTTGAGCCGGTGTTGAATGTCTTGGGCCACTCCTGCCTGCTCCGGATCACCGTAAGTCTGTGGATGCGGCCGGAAGATGACCGTGATGCCGCGAGCAAGCAGCGCGTCAACGATCTTGGGGCCGAGAAACAGCGAGGAGTAGTTCGTATTGGGCTTGCCGCCGTGCCAAGTCGGCGCGTAGAGCACCGTTCGCGGTGCATCGGCTGGGAGCGGCTCGTCTCGCGTCGTGATGCGTTCGATCTGCGGGCGCCCGACAATGGCGAACTGTTCCGGACGGATCCTCACCCCGTGCGCCGCATAACGCTCAACACCTTGAGGACCGGAGACAAAGACCTTGTCGAAAGCTGCGTGCCTAGCGCTGAAGTTGGCCGCCTTGTCCGAGTCGCCATGGTTCAGCCAGATGTGGGTCAGTCGAGGAAAGCGCAACATATCCACGTTGGCCTGGTGGTTCTGGACGTAGAACGCCGCCTTGAGCGAGTCGACCACCAAATGCCAAAGCCGACCATGCGAACTCTTGAGCTTGGGAAGGAGCACGGGCGCCGATGTCAGCTCGGTGATCTCGGGGACCGTGTGCGCATGTCGCGTAATGACGATGAATCGCCGGTTGAGACGCTCGAAATAGGGCAACCACATGCCCAGCTGGTAACGGGCGCCGTTTCGTGCGGCGTAATACACGCAAAACTCAGGTTGGTATTCCTGCAGCGCCTTGCGGATTCCCGTCGCGGAACGCCGGCTGATTCGCACTGCCCGGATGGCGTACGAGATCATGATCACGGCTGACATGGTGCTCACCACGACGACCAGCAAGTAGCACCAGCCAGGAGCTCCGAGGACCGCGAGTAGCACGCCAACCGCAGCGGCTCCGAACGGCGCAAACGCCACGACAGTGGGGTTGAAGGGCGGTCGTGGGACTGCGGGGAATCCAGGTAGCTGTACGGCAACTGGCGTCGCTTTGCTCATCAGCAGCCGCACTGTCGGCTCAGCGAGGATCGTGAAGATCGCGAGACCTGTGGCTGCCCAGATCCACGCAGCGTCTTCAGGCCGGCGGGCCAGGTATCCCCCTGCAACCGCCACGAGGATCACGATCCTCGGCGCCTGGTAGGTCGATAGCAGTGCGCGGCCACGGCTGATGTCACGACGCATGAGCCAGCTGAGCGTGATCATCGAGACGAGGACCAGAACAGCACCCAGCCAGACAAGTGGCGAGTCGGCAGCGACGAACAAGATGATTGCGCCGGCGACCGCGCAGACGTTGAACAGGTTGCTGATGATCAGATCAACAACCCTGGACCGAGTGGCCCCAGCGAAGTCCGACCAAGCACCGATGCTCGTGGCCCCCGCAGGCTTTGGTGACTCCATGGCAGGAGACAGGGTATCTCGCCCAGCCCCGACTTTCCTGGTCGTACCACAACTGCCGGTGCTCGCGGGCTGCTGCGAATACGATGAGGCTGTGGCACAAGGTGACGGCCTGCTGAACCACGACTTGGATCCACACGATCGGGGACCCCAGGATGCATGTGGCGTCTTCGGCGTCTGGGCACCGCACGAAGAGGTAGCCAAGCTCACCTACTTCGGCCTATATGCCCTGCAACACCGTGGCCAAGAGTCAGCAGGAATCGCGGTCAGCAAGGGCTCGCAGATCGTGGTCTTCAAAGACATGGGCCTGGTGTCTCAGGTCTTCAACGAAGCAACTCTTGACTCGCTAGGCAACGCTCACCTAGCCATCGGGCATTGCCGCTACTCCACAACCGGTGCAAGCGTCTGGAAGAACGCCCAACCCACCTTCCGTTCGACCGCGGTGGGGAGTATCGCGCTCGGCCACAACGGCAATCTGACGAATTCCTTGGAGCTTCAGAGCTGGCTCAAAGAGCGCGACCAGCACTCTGGCACGCTACTGCCGGGATCGCTGTCGGACGCGACCAGCGACACCTCCCTGATCACCGGACTGCTGGCGACCTTCACCGGGCTCAGCACCGAGGAGGCCGCACTACAGGTGCTGCCGAGACTGCGCGGCGCGTTCAGCCTGGTCTTCATGGACGAGGAGACCTTGTACGCCGCCCGAGACCCGCAGGGCATCCGGCCACTGGTGCTTGGCCGGCTGGAACGTGGCTGGGTGGTCGCCAGTGAGACCGCGGCGCTGGACATCGTCGGTGCCACCGTCATCCGGGAGGTCACGCCTGGTGAGCTGATCGCGGTGGACGCCAATGGCTTGCGTAGTCGTACGTTTGCCAAGGCCGATCCCAAGGGCTGTCTGTTCGAGTACGTCTACCTGGCCCGGCCGGACACCATGATCTCGGGTCAGCGGCTGCATTCGGTACGGGTAGAGGTTGGGCGTACGCTCGCGCGCGAATGGCCTACTGACGCCGATCTCGTTATCCCAGTGCCCGAGTCGGGTACGCCGGCGGCGATTGGTTACGCGGAAGCCTCCGGCATCCCGTACGGGCAAGGACTTGTCAAGAACTCCTATGTCGGCCGCACGTTCATCCAGCCGAGTCAGACCATCCGCCAGCTAGGCATCCGGTTGAAGCTGAACCCGCTGCGGGATGTGATCAGCGGCAAGCGCCTCGTCGTGGTGGACGACACGATCGTGCGTGACAACACGCAACGGGCGCTGGTGCGAATGCTGCGCGAGGCGGGGGCAAGTGAGGTGCACGTCCGCATCTCAGCACCTCCGGTGAAATGGCCGTGCTTCTACGGCATTGACTTCGCCACACGTGCCGAGCTCATCGCCAATGGCTTGGCCAATGAGGAGATCTGCCGCTCGATCGGAGCCGATTCGCTCGGCTACGTCTCACTCGAGGGCCTCGTCGCAGCGACCCAGGTTGGCAAACAAGCGCTCTGCCGCGCTTGCTTCGACGGCATCTATCCGATCGAACTGCCGCTCAGTGAGCGGCTGGGCAAGTCCATCCTCGAGGAACCTGCCGACCTCGAGCCTGTGGCGTCTGGAGTCGGCGCCTCTGATGCCCTCACCCGTCCCTAACGCCGCTGACAAGTCGGCGTACGCGGCGGCCGGAGTAGATATCGACGCCGGTGATCGTGCAGTCGAGCTGATGAAGGAGTGGGTCGCCAAGGCTCGCCGTCCTGAAGTCATCGGCGGTATCGGCGGCTTCGCGGGACTCTTCGATGCCAGCGCGCTCGCGCAACGCAAGCATCCGGTGCTGGCCACCTCGACCGACGGCGTGGGCACCAAGGTTGCCATCGCTCAGGCGCTGGACCGCCACGACACCGTTGGCTTCGATTTGGTCGGCATGGTGGTCGATGACCTCGTTGTCTGTGGGGCGGAACCGCTCTTCATGACCGACTACATTGCCTGCGGCAGGATCGATCCAGAACGGATTGCGGCGATCGTCCAAGGGATTGCCATGGCGTGCAGCGAGGCCGGCTGTGCGCTGCTGGGCGGTGAAACCGCCGAGCATCCTGGACTGCTTCGCCCTGATGAGTACGACCTCGCCGGCGCCGCGACCGGAGTTGTGGAACGCGACGCGATCTTGGGCCACGAGCGCGTGGTCGCCGGCGATGTCGTGGTGGCCATGGCGTCGTCTGGCCTGCACTCCAATGGCTATTCGTTGGTCAGACACGTCCTCCGCACATCGGGCTGGAGGCTGGACCGCTATGTCTCCGAGCTAGGCCGACCGCTCGGCGACGAACTGCTGGCTCCGACGCGGATCTACGCCCGCGACTGCCTTGCACTGATCGAAGCGGTCGAGGTGCATGCGATAAGCCACATCACCGGAGGCGGGCTGGCGGGCAACCTTGCCAGGGTCGTTCCGGCCGCATGCGAAGCGCGGATCGACCGTACGACGTGGCGGCCACAACCGATCTTCGGCCTTATCCAACAGCTTGGTGACATCTCTCAGCCTGATCTTGAAACGACCTTCAACATGGGCGTCGGGATGATGGCGATTCTGCCGCCCGAGGCGGTCGACGATGCGGTTCGGCTACTGGTAGGGCGTGGGCTGCCAGCCTGGGTCTGCGGATCAGTTGGACCTGCCGGTGGACCGACCAGCAACCCGGTGAGTCTGTTCGGGCAACACGTTGGGGGATAGGGTCCCGGCGCTTTGCACCCTTGGGAGCATTGGGTAGCCTTTCCCTCACGACATTAACCATTCTGAGCCGCGGCTAGCCGCAGGCAGACACAGTGCGAGGGGGTCGACCCTATGGGGCGCGGCCGTGCAAAAGCTAAGCAGACGAAGGTTGCCCGCGAACTCAAGTACCGTTCGTTCGATACTGACTTCTCGTCGTTGGAGCGTGAACTCCGAGCAGGGTCAGAGGGTCACGAGGTACCGCCGGCGTATGCCGACCTCGTCGAAGAGTACGAGGACGACGATCCTTCCGACGACGATCAGGCGTACGGACACCTTCGGAAGTCAGGGTAGAGAAAAACCCACAAGCGACTCCCACTGGCAATAACCTGGACCGCATGAGCCAGAACCCTCAAGAAACGCCTAATCAATCCCAGTCTCAGGGCGAGCAGTCTCAGTTCGAGGCGCAGGCCCCGAGAAGGGCGGAATCGGCGAGTCCAAGCGAGCCAGCTTCAAGCCCACCTACGGCGGAGAGCGTCAACCCTGCCGAAGGTGCGTCAGGCTCGGCAGATACGTCGGTGTCCGCTACCACAAGCGCTGGCTCACCTGACCCGTATGCTACGTCAGCCACTCCAAACGAGGCTCCCCAGACACCTCAATCTGCGCCACCTCAGTACGCGCAGCCTCAGCAGGGCTATCAGCAACCGGGCCCCGCTCAACAGGGCTGGACCGATCCCAATGCGGGCTACCAGCAACCGGGTTATCAACAGCAAGGCTATGGCGACCCGAATCAGCAGGCTGCCTACCAGCAGCAGGGCTATCAAACCTACGATCCGAACCAGCAGGCGTACGCCCAGCAGGGCTATCCGCAGCAGGGCTATGCGCCGCAACAGTACGGTCAGCCCGGCTATCCGCAGCAGGGGTATCCGCAGCCAGGCGTGGCTCCGGTTTCGGAGAGCGACGAGAAGACCTGGGGGATCATCTCCCACATCAGCATCCCGTTCTTCGGCTTCATCGGCCCACTGATTGCCTACCTGGTCTACAAGGATCGCAGTGTGTGGCTGAAGCAGGTCACCACCGAGGCGCTGAACTTCTCGATCTTGTACAGCATCGCGTACGTCGTCAGCGTGATCTTGACGTCAGTGGTCATCGGGTTGATCTTGTGGCCATTGGTGTTCATCGCTGCGCTGATCTTCTGCATCATGGGCACGATCGCGGCCAGCAAGCACGAGTTCTACAAGTACCCGGTCAACATCCGGTTTATTAAGTAGGGCTTTTGGGGACTATTGGTGGGTGACCACCTGGAGTGCTGACTTCCTGGGCGGCTACGAGACGACCGAGCTTGTGCTGCCCGGTGCTGAAACCGCGCCTGGTGAGCCCGATGACGTCGATCTGGTGGCAACGCTGATCCGCAAGTCTGGTCCCCGGGCTGGAGCGCGCGCGGTCTTGTATCTCCACGGATGGAACGACTATTTTTTCCAGACCCATCTCGCCGACTACCTTTCGGATCTTGGCTATGACTTCTACGCAGTTGATCTGCGCCGCTATGGGCGCAGCATTCGGCCCGGTCAGCTGCGGGGGTTCATCGGCAACCTCGACGATTACACTCTCGAGCTTGATGCGGCGGCCGATCTGATCGCGACCGATCATGATCGGCTACTGCTAATGGGTCACTCGACCGGCGGGTTGATCGCTGCTCTCTGGGCGGCCCGCAACGCCGACCGACTCGAGGGCTTGATCTTGAACTCGCCATGGCTCGACATGCAGGGCTCGGCCATCGTTCGGGCGCTGGGTGTACCGGTGATCGACGCGTTGGGCAGTCGAGCGCCGACGTCGATCATCCGGCTCCCCGATCTTGGATTCACCGCGCGATCACTACACATCAGCCTGGGCGGGGAGTGGGACTACGATCTGACGCTGAAATCCAGGCCCGGTCCGCCCATTCGCACAGGCTGGTTGCGGGCGGTTCTGCTGGGCCATCAACGCGTCGCGGCCGGGCTGGGCATTGGCGTTCCGATCTTGGTGCTCGCATCGGCGAAAACCGAATTCGCGCGCCGCTGGCATGAGGGACTTCGAGTCGTCGACACCGTGCTCGATGTGGAACAAATCGCGGCCCGGGCGGTCCGCCTTGGACCGCATGTGACGGTGGTGCGCATCCCGGATGGTCTGCACGATCTCACCTTGTCTGCAGCGCATGTACGCAAGCAGGTGATGGATGAGATCGGCCGGTTCATCGAGGCGTACGTCAAGCGCGGGGGCGCGTTGGAGGATGGGTCTGTCGGAGGCGGTAGGCGCACTGATTAGATGAGCTTGTGACTGAGATGCCTCATGTGGTTGTCGTTGGCGCCGGCTTCGGGGGCGTAACGGCAACAGACGAGCTGGCCAAGGAAGGGTTCCGGGTTACGCTGTTCGACCGGTTCCCGTACAACACGTTCCAGCCGCTGCTGTATCAGGTGGCGACCGGCGGTCTCAACCCTGGCGATGTCACGTACGCGCTGCGCTACTTCGCCGCACGGCATGAGGGAGTCAGGTTTCGCTGCGCCGGCGTGGTCGGCATCGACCATGATCAACAAGAGGTGATCTGTGACGATGGCATCCGGGTCGGGTTCGACTATTTGATCATCGCCAATGGGATTATGACGAACCACTTCGGCATTCCCGGCGCCGCGGATTACACCATGTCGATGTACACCCGAGCCGAGGCACTGAGGGTCCGCGACACGATCTTCGGCAGCTTGGAGCTCATTGCACGGCAGGCGGATCCGGGCACTGCCGGATTTACCGTGGTCATTGTCGGCGGTGGGCCAACGGGGGTGGAGATGGCCGGCCAGCTGGCCGAGCTCAAGACACTCACCATTCCCGCGATCTATCCCGAGCTCAATCCAGCACACGTCCATGTGGTGCTGGTCGAGATGACTGAGCATCTGCTCGCGCCGTTCGATGACTCCCTCCGCAGATACGCGTTGCAGGAGTTGATCAAGCGCGGGGTGGATGTGCGGCTGAAAACCGCGATCTCCGAGGTGGAAGCTGATCGCGTTGACTTCAAGGACGGCTCCTCAATGCCAGTTGATCTTGTCATCTGGGCGGCCGGCGTGTCGGGAGATCCGCAGATCAAGGACTGGGGGATACCGGTCGGTCGCGCGGGGCGGATCGAGGTCAATGGAGACACTCGGGTCATTGGTGAGGAGCGCATCTTTGCCATTGGCGATGCGAGCATCATCGTGGACAACCCGCTGCCGCAGCTCGCTCAGCCGGGCATCCAGATGGGAAAGTTCGCAGCGCGGCAGATCGCTAGGCTGCATCGCGGACTGGGCACCGAGACGTTCAAATACCACGACAAGGGCACGATGGCGACCATCGGTCGCGGCGACGCGGTGCTGCAGGTGCCGATGGGGATCAAACTCAAGGGCGTACTGGCGTGGCTCGGTTGGATCGTGCTGCACATCACGTACCTGCTCGGTGGGCGTAACCGGGTGCAGACGCTGATCAACCTCGCCTCCCGGTATTTCGGGCCGCGTCGCTCGAGCGCGATCGTAGGCGATGTGTTGCCGTCTCCCAGGATGCGCGCCATCCAGGCCAAGGAGGAGAAGTCGGCGTAGAGCCAGAAGTCGCGGCGGCGAGCGTGGGTGATCGCGTGTCCCCGCCGTCCTGCGCCAGGCTGGCGCGCCGCTGTCCTGGACGATAGAGCGAAGCGAGTGAGGAAGGCAACGGCTAACGGGCGCCAGCCTCAGCGAGCAGAGCGAGCAATGTGTACAGAGGGAGCAGAGACGCCTTTCCCTCTGCGAGCGACGACGAAGTAGGCGGATCAAAGGCGCGCGATGCGCGAGCAGCCCAGGAAAATCGTGGCCAGGGCCGGAATCGAACCGGCGACCTTTCACTTTTCAGGCGAACGCTACTACCGACTGAGCTACCTGGCCTTGTCTCGGTGACGGAGACACATCACCGCTTACGCGACCCCGACGGGACTCGAACCCGCGACCTCCGCCGTGACAGGGCGGCGCGCTAACCAACTGCGCCACGGGGCCTTGTGGCCCAGG
>Ga0075423_10002950_pt1 | contig 15587 bp, 20 predicted proteins | sample SoiMethybrSBSTD2_FD_80114 | JGI IMG/M metagenome (GOLD analysis project Ga0075423, IMG submission 80114) | Bulk soil microbial communities from a Populus tree surrounding site in Tennessee, USA - Soil MetaG P. TD hybrid SBSTD2 | ecosystem: Environmental > Terrestrial > Soil > Tree plantation...
GGCGGTCCCGGCACCCCGACGCCGAACTGGCCGGCTCCGCGCGCGTCCGCCACCACGCGGCCGACCCGGAGCAGGGCCTTCGAGGGCACGCAGCCCACATTGAGGCAGTCTCCGCCCATGAGGTCGCGCTCGATGAGCGCCACGCGGGCGCCGAGCCCGGCCGCGCCCGCGGCCGACACGAGGCCCGCGGTGCCGGCGCCGATGACCACCAGGTTGTAGCGGCCGGGCGGCACCGGGTTGGTCCAGGCCGGCGGGTGCAGAAGGCTGACCAGCGCCTGATTGTGGGCGTCCCAGGGCTCGAGGCGCACGAGGCGCACGGGGTCGGCGCTGCTCATGTCGCGGCGCGCCGCGCGAGGCTCGCCCGCGCCACCCGCGTGAGATAGATGGTCACCGCCACCGTGGCGACGAGCCCGACGGCGTAGAAGGCCCACTCGAGCGGTGTCCGCGCACGCGCCGAGCCCGCGGCCAGCTCGCCTGCCACGGACCCCAGGTAGACATACATGGCGGTGCCGGGGATTATCCCGACGGCCGTGGCGAGGGCGTAGTCCCGCAGCGAGACGCGCGTGGCGCCGAAGGCGTAGTTGAGCAGGTTGAACGGGATCACTGGCGAGAGCCGCATCAGCGCCACGATCTTCCAGCCCTCCCGCGTCACCGTCGAGTCCAGCGCCTGGAGCTTCGGGTTCGCGGCGATCGTGCGCGCCACCCAGTCGCGCACGAAGTAGCGGCCCACCAGAAAGGCCGCGGTGGCGCCGGCGACCGCCGAGATCCATACGATGACGATGCCCTGGGCTACGCCGAACACGGCGCCCGCGCCGAGCGTGAGCACCGAGCCGGGGAGAAGCAGCACGCAGGCGACCACGTACAGCCCGAGGAAGACGAGGGGCGCCACCGGGCCCAGGCCGCGCATCCACGTGAGCGCGGCGGCGAGCCAGGCTCCGGCGTCGAGGGCCCGCGCGAGCACGAGCAGCGCGACCGCGGCGGCGATCAGCAGGATGAGCTTCATGGCGTGGCCGCCGCTACGGCCGATCCCCGATGATCGCCCGCGCGACCAGCGCGGTGACGATCCCGAAGGGGAGATTGACCAGCACGAGGTAGACCGTGAACATCGGTCCCTGGTTCAGCCCGAAATACCCGGCGCCCGCCGCCGGCAGGAAGAACAGAAAGAGAGCCGCCAGCGGCGCGAGGACATAGAGAAAGCCGACGAGGTAGAGGTGCTCCCACACCGACGCGATGAAGAGCCCGAAGGGGATCCCCCACAACCCGCCCCAGAAGAGCGGCTTGTATAGCTCCGGTGACTTCGCGGAGACCGCCGCCATCACGCCGAGCTTCTGGCTCAGCCCCAGCGCGAACATGATGTGGCTCAGGACGACCACGGCCAGTGCGCCGACCACCCCCGCCGCGAAACAGATCGCCACCCGTTGCAACACAGTCATGGTGAAGACTCCTTTCACTGGAAATCGTCACGTGCTGCGCCGATCGGTCTCGATACGCGCGAGGATCTGGCGAAAGGGGGGCGCTGTCAAGCCGTCCTCGACAAGCGACCCAAACGAAAATGCGCGATAATTGGCGGTGATGCGTCGCTCGTCTCCATCCACCGTCACGGTTCTCGCCCTGATCGTGCTCCTGGCGGCTCGCCTTGCCGCCGCCGCGCCCGCGCCGCCGACCGCGGAGGAGCTGGCCCGCCACGTCGCGGCGCTCACCGCACCCGAGATGGAGGGGCGCGGTTCGGCCACCGAAGGCGGCGAGCGTGCCGCGCGCTACCTCGAGTCCACGCTGGCCGCGATGGGCCTCAAGCCCGGCGGCGACAACGGGACCTGGCGGCAGTCCTTTGTGGTGCGCAAGGGCGTGCGCGTGGCGCCGGGCGCGGCGCTCGCCCGCGTCGGCGCGGCGCCCGCGACGCTTACCGTTGGTCAGGATTGGCTGCCGCACGGCGGATCGCAGGCGGGCGAGGTCGAAGGCGACGTCGTCTTCGCGGGGTATGGCGCCGACTACACCGGCATGGACATCCGCGGCAAGATCGCGCTGGTGCTCGAGGAAGGCGGGACGTCGCGGCTCGAGAAGCTCATCGCCGCTCGCCACGCCGGTGCCGCTGCCGTACTCGTCGTGGCGCCGACGGTGCCGAGCGTCGAGCGCACGGCCGCGTCCGTCGCGATCCACTCGGCCACGCTCATCCCGAGCGCTGTGGACGCGCTGCTCGCGCCCAGCGGCTGGACCTACGCGAAGCTGATCCAGGCGAGCGCGGCGGCGCCGGGCGCGGCCCTCGCAACGGGCGTGCGCGCGCGCCTGGCCGTGCGCGTCGAGCCCACCGAGCGGCGCGCCGACAACATCATCGGCCTGCTGTCCGGCACGGATCCCGCGCTCGCCGGCGAGGTCGTCGTGGTGGGCGCGCATTACGATCACCTGGGCCGGGTGAACGGGACCGTCTATCCAGGCGCCGACGACAACGCCTCCGGCACCGCGATGGTCCTGGGGCTGGCCCGCGCCTTCGCCGCCGCGGGCGGCGCGCCGCGCACGATGATCTTCGCCCTCTTCTCCGGCGAGGAGCTGGGCCTGCTCGGGTCGGCCCACTACGTCGCCCATCCGCCGCTCCCGCTCGACCGCACGGTCGCGATGGTGAACTTCGACATGGTCGGTCGCCTGCGCGACAACCGCGTCAGCGTGAGCGGCATCGAGAGCGCGGCGGGGCTGCGTGCCGCGGTCGCCACGGCGGGCGCCGGGAGCCCGCTGAAGCTCGACCTCCGCGACTCGCCGCACGGCCCCTCCGACCACGTGCGCTTCTACACGGCGGGGGTGCCCGTGGTCTTCTTCAACACCGGTCGCCACGACGACTATCACAAGCCGAGTGACACCGCGGATCGCGTCGACACGACGGGCATGGAGCGGATCGGTGTCGTGGCCCTGCGGCTCCTCGGCGAGCTCGCCGCGACGCCACGGCTCGTCTATGCGAAGGTGGCTCCGTCGGCGGGCCGCCGCCAGCCGGAGGCTCAGGGGGCGCAGCCGGGCAGCGGCGCCTTCCTCGGGGTCGCGCTCGATGGGCTCGGGGAATCCGACGGTCTTCGGCTGGGGGCCATCGTGCCCGACACCGGCGCCGCGCGCGCGGGGTTGCGTGAAGGCGACGTCCTCGTGCGCATGGGCGACATCAGCATCAACGGCTTCGACGACCTGCGGAAGGCGCTGGCGCGCCAGGCGCCCGGCGATACCGTGCGCGTCGTCTTCCTCCGGGACGGGCAGGACCAGGCCATCCCGGTCACCCTCGGCACGCGTCCCTGAGCGGGCGGGCGGGAGAACGACCTCCATGCGGATCGGGATCATCGGCGCCGGCGCCATCGGCAGTGTCGTGGGCGGGCTCCTCACCAAGGCCGGTCACGACATCACGCTGGTGGACCAATGGCCCGAGCACGTGGAGAAGATGCGCGCGCAGGGCCTCAAGCTCTCCGGCACCTGCGGTGACCACCTGATCCGCGTCAACGCCATCCACATCCACGAGATGCAGCGCATCGCCGAGCCCTTCGAGGCCGCCTTCGTGGCGGTGAAGTCCTATGACACGGAGTGGGCGACCGCGCTCGCCATCCAGTACCTCCGCCAGCCCGACGGCGTGGTGGTGGATTTCCAGAACGGGATCAACGACCACCGCGTGGCGTCGGTGGCGGGCAAGGAGCGCACGCTCGGCTGTGTCATCACCATCGGCGCCGGCATGTACGAGCCCGCCCACGCCATGCGTACCGACAACGGCGCGATCGGCTTCAAGATCGGCGAGTTGGACGGCGCGGATTCCGCGCGGGCCCGCCTCCTCGCCGAGGTGATGAACGCCGTCGCCACCACCAAGGTGACGACGAATCTCTTCGGCGAGCGCTGGTCCAAGCTCGCCGTGAACTGCATGGCGAACCCGCTCGCCGGGCTCTCGGGCTACGGCTCCGCCGAGGTGCGCAGCGAGCCCGTGCCGAGCCGCATTGCCATCCACGTCGCCGCGGAGGCCATCCGCGTGGGCGGCGCCTCCGGCTACGAGGTGGAGCCGATCTACGGCATCGCGGCGAAGCGCTTCGTGGACGCCGCGGAGGGCCGCGGCTACGCGGAGGTGGCGGCCGACATGGCAGCCAGCGCAAAGTTCCTCACCGGCGGGCGCCCGTCGCTCTTGCAGGACGTGATGCGCGGACGGCGCACCGAGATCGAGTACCTCAACGGCTACGTGTGCACGGAGGGCCGGCGCCTCAGCGTGCCCACGCCCGTCAACGACGCGGTGGTGAAGACGGTGCTGTCGTACAAGGTCGGCGCGCTCAAGCCCGACCCCAAGAACCTGGCGCCGATCACGGCGGTGCTGCCCAGATAGCTTCCCTCTAGCTGGCATGGGCGCGCGTGGTCTCGACACGTTGACTCATGATTGACGCCTTCGCGCGTGCGGCTAGCGTGTTCATCTAGAGGCCCTCAACCTGGTCTGAGGGGGGAGTCATGACTCGACAAGGGTTCCGGAAAAGCACCGGCATTTTCTTCGCGGCCGTGGTTGCTGTGCTCTGGGGCGGCCTGGCCCACGCCGCCGATCCGCAGCCAGTGACCGTCCTCGTCATCTACCACTCGGCCACCGGCAACACTGAGAAGATGGCCCAAGGGGTGGCCGAGGGGGCCAAGGCCGTTTCGGGGGCGACCGTCCTTCTGAAGCCCGTCGGCGACGTTGCGGCGGGCGATCTCACATCCTCCGATGCGGTCATCATCGGGTCGCCGGTGTACTTCGCGAACATGTCGGGCGAGATCAAGACGTTCCTGGACAACTGGTCGCTGAAGTTCGGTCTGTTCCAGGACCGCAAGATGCGCAACAAGGTCGGCGCCGCGTTTGCGACGGGTGCGGCGGTCTCAGCGGGAAAGGAATTCACGATCCTGGGGATCCTCGCGGCCATGCTCAATAATCAGATGATCATCGTCAGCGGCGGAGGAGGATTCGGTGCCAGCGCCACCACCGGCCCCGACTCGCCTGGCATCGACGAGAAGGAACTGGCATCCGCTCGCGACCTCGGCCGGCGCGTCGCCGAGGTTGCCGCGGTCGTCAAGCGAGGATCCAGCCAGTGATAGAGCAGGCGCCGGTCACGGGAAGAGAAGAGAAGACGCGGCTGACGCCACAGATGAAGGCGTTGTCCGAGTTCTACCAGGCCCTGAACAGCCGGAGCCTGGAGCTGATGGCGCACAACTGGGCACCGACCGATGAGGCGGTCATGGACAACCCGGTGGGCGGGATCAAGCGCGGCTGGGACGAGATCAGAACCGTATACGAGCGCGTCTTCAGGAGCCCTGGCCGATACTGGTTCGAGTTCTACGACTATAGCTACCATGACGCGGGCGAGATCTTCTACGTGGTGGGCCGAGAGCGAGGGGAGTACAGCGCCGGGGAGGCAATGCTGAGCTTGGCGATCAGGACGACAAGGGTCTTCCGGCGGATCGAGGGTGCATGGCGGCAGGTTCATCACCATGGCTCCATCGATGACCCAGCGCTGCTGGCCGCGTATCAGCAGGCGGTCAGGTCAAATGGATAGAGAGGTTCAGAAGCGTGTGCAACCGGTTGCCGCCTGGGTTGCATTGCCGGGATGACCGACGTCCGTAGAGCCGATCCGACGGCCCGATGGACGGCCGCGCTGGTTCTCGTCGTCGGGACGTGCGTTGGCGCTCTGTTGATCGCGGTCTTCACGCGATATCGCATCCCGCTGAGCGACTGGGTGCTCGCCGACCAAGGGGCCGCGGCGCAGCGGGTGAGGTTGGTGTTTCTCCTTCTCACTGCGCTCTTATCGGCTCCGCTGCTTGCGCTGGCCGTCTATCTTTGGTCGCTGGGGGGACGGGTGGTTCGGGCCCGGGAGTTCCCCCCGCCGGGCCTTCGGGTCATTCGTGATACACCTATCGTCACGGGTGAGAGGGCGGTCGCCCGGGGGCGTCTACTCAAAGTGCTTGCGGTCGGCTGCGTCATCGCATCTGCCGTGTCGGCTGGTCTGCTGTGGCGACTCGGGCACTTACTCGGCCGCCACCATGCGACCTGACCCCGGCGGCCTTCAGGCGAGGAAAGGCACGGACGCCATCACCGACAGAGGTCGAAGCATGGACATCCCGGTCATCGAGCAGGCCAAGATTCAAGCTCGCGTGCTGGTGCCACTCGTCAAGGCCCTGCGGGCCGAGCTCGGTGAGGAGCGCGCGAACGCCATCGTTCGAACGGCGCTCGGCGCCATGTTTCGGGACCTCGGCGAGAAGTTCTGGCAGGCGCAGGAGGCCCCCAACCTCGGGACCAACATGGCGTCGGCCTTCAAGAGGTTTGCGGCCGGCGGCGCCCTTGACTACGAAGTGGTGAAGCAGTCACCAGACGCCTTTGAAGTCAACGTCACCGGATGCCGCTACGAGCAGTTCTACAAGGAGCTGGGCGTCCCCGAGCTCGGCTTCCTGTTGGTGTGTAGCTCGGACTTTCCCTTGGCAGAGGGCTTCGGTCCGGACATCAAGCTCACGCGCACGCAGACCATCATGCAAGGGGCGAGTCACTGCGACTTTCGATACACTCGGATCAAGCCCTAGCGGAGGAAGGAAGCGCCCTGAGGCGGGCTCGGGCTGGCGGAGAGGATGGCTGATGGCATCGGAGCGCACGCAGAAGACGTTCTCGCTCCACTGGGGTAGCGGCGTCGTCGAAGAGGAAGCGCAGATCGAGACGCCGTACCACGTGCCGACCATTCAGCTGCTGAAGTTCACGGACGGCAAAGCCAAGGGCTCGTACGAGATCCGCTTCTGCACGTACGACCACTCCGGCCGATTCCAGCGCATGCCGCTGATCGTCGATGCGCGAGATCTGGCGCCGCTGCGCAGGGCGCTGAAGAGCACCCCGAAGCTGCGAAAGCTCCTGAGGCAGCTCCTCGCATGATCGGATGATCGCGGCGGCGCGTCACTAGAGGGAGAGAGCGATGAGGTCTTCACTGGCAGCAATCGCGGTGGCGGGGCTCGTGGCGGGGAGCGTGCTCGGGTGCGCGTCGCCGCCCAAGCCGGCCGCCGTGCTCGTCGTCAACGACGAGAGTCGTGTGCGCGGGTGTCGTGCCGTCGGCACGGTGGCCGACAATGACCTCGAAGATCTCCAGAAGAAGGCGGCGCGGCTGGGCGGAAACGTCGTGCTGCTGACCCCGCAACGGAAGGCGAAGGGCGGCTACTTCGGGGTGCAGGACTATATGACGGGCGACGTCTACGCCTGCCAGGGCAGCTCATGACGGCATGACGCGCCGAGCGGGAATCGTCGTGGCGATGCTCTTCCTCTTCGCCGGGCCCAGCTTCGCCCAGCTCCCCGAACCGAAGTATCGGATCTTTCGCCCGGACGGGGCCGGCGCGCGTCCCGCCATCGCGTTTCTCTCCGGCTGCGACGGCTTTGCCCCCCCGAATGCGCCGGGGCGGTACGAGCGTCGTGCCGAGCAGCTGCGGGCCCAGGGGTATCTCGTGATCTTCGTGGACTATCTCGGCCGCCGGGCCATGAAGAGCTGCGGGTCGACGGTCTCCCACGACGGCGCCGCGCAGGATCTCATCGCGGCGAGCGCGTGGCTCCGATCTCAGCCCGGCGTAGACGCTTCGCGGATTACCGCGATGGGCTGGTCCTACGGAGGCCGCGCGGTACTCGCGGCGCTGGCCAATCACCCCGAGGCGGCGCTGGGTTTCTCGGGCGCCGTGGTCTACTACCCGGACTGTCGCGCACTTCGGCCATGGAAGCCGGCGGTGCCGGTCCTGATGTTGCTGGGAGGCGATGACGACATGACGCCCCCGCAGCTGTGTCAGGAGGCCGTGAAGCAGGCCGTGCCGGCCTCGGTGAAGATCGTCGTCTACCCCGGGGCGCGGCACGGCTTTGACGTGCCCGAGCTGCCCGCGACGATGCGCTACGGCTTCGCGACCATCGGCTACCAGCCGGAAGCCGCCGCCTCGTCGTCGAGAGAGGTCGAGCAGTTCCTTCGCCGCTGATCTGGAGAGTGCTCCATGTGCCGAGCCATCAAGACGCTGCACAATTTCGCACCCCCCGCCACCGACGCGGAGATCCGGGCCTCATCGCTGCAGTTCGTCCGGAAGCTGAGTGGCTTCACGAAGCCGTCTAAGGCCAACGAGCCTGCCTTCGCGCGCGGCGTGGACGAGGTGACGCGGGCGGCCCAGACCCTACTGGGCTCGCTCGTGACGAACGCGCCGCCGCGCGATCGCGAGGTCGAGGCTTCGAGGGCCCGCGCGAAGGCGGCGGTTCGCTACCGCACCCGCTAGCCCGGTCTTCCCGGCGCACGCGCCCGCGCGGCGCGCGTGCGCCGGCGCGCGAGCCTAGCCCTGATGCAGGAAGAGATCGGAGCGGTCGTATTCCTGGGCCCAGTCCGTCACGGGGGCATCGGGGGGCACCGGGTACGCCGGCGCGGCGCCCGCCCCGGAAGGCCCGTACGCCTGAGGAATCCCATGCGCCCGCTCGTAGGACCATGCCGTACCCAGCACGGCGACCAGGACGAGGGCGCCGACCGCGATCGACCGTCGAGTCTTGTTCATCACCGCATCCTCCCTCTGGAGCGTTGTCGACTCGAACGGTCGATACAAGGGCATCAAGGATGCCAAGTCCCGGATGCGGGCCGCCTCGGGCCCTCACCGTGTATCGACACATACGTCTAAAGGTATCCATCATCGGACGGCTAGCCGGGTCGGCGGTAGGAACCTGGTCCCGCGAGATCAGCATCATAACGGAACCGCCCCCCAGGGTGCCCCGCCGCGAGCCATCGCGGTCGCGGCCCTTGGCGTCCCCGGCCACGGAGATCGACGCGCGACGCCCTGGCATTTCGGGCAGCGCGGGCGTTATGCCGCCCGGGTGGCCGACCCGCCTGAGCCAAGGCCCCCCGGAAGGACATGGTCGGTGGTGATAGGATCGGCGCCGTCATGATGCGCGTGATAGGGCTCGATCACGTTGGTTTGAAGGCCCGAGAGCTGGAGAAGACCCTCGACTTCTACGCACGGCTTGGCCTCACCGTCCTCCGTACCTCCGGCCCCGCCGCCGACGGGGTGCGCTCGGCCGTGATTCAGGCGGGGAACCAGGAGCTGAACGTCTTCGCGCATCCCGACTACGGTGTGGAGCCGACGGCGCAGGGGCGCGGCGTGGACCACTTCTGTCTGCTCGTGAGCGCGGACTCGATCCAGGATGTCATCGAGGCGCTTCGCCGCACGGGCATCGAGGTTGCGCGGGGGCCGGTGGAGCGGCGCGACGGCACCGCCGTCTTTGTGCACGATCCGGACGGGGTGCGGGTGGAGCTCCAGATCAAGAAGGCGCACGGGGCATGAGAGGAAGGCGGCGCGCCGGGGCGTCGCACGGCGAGTGACACGCCGGCTCGTCGCGCTCACGCTGCTCGTCCTCGGCTGGACCGCGTGCGCGGCGCCGCGATCCGGCGCACGGGAGGGCGAGGCGGCGCCCCGCGCCGTGAGGGGGATGTTCACGTACATGGCGGATGCCGCGACGATCACCCTCTGCGGAGAGAGTGAGCGGCTGCCGGTGGCAATGGAGGCCGACTACAAGACCCTCGAGGCCGCCTACGTGAAGGAGCGGCGACAACCCGGCGAGGCGATCCTGGTGAGTGTCGAGGGACTCGTCGCGCCCCGTCCCTCCGCGGAGGCCGGCCAGCCCCCGCGCTCCAGTCTGGTCGTGCAACGCTTCGTCGGCATCTGGCCGCGCGAGACGTGCGGCAACCCGTTGGTGGACAGCCCGCTGCGGAACACCTACTGGAAGCTGGTGCGCCTGAACGGCGCGCCGGTCCGGGTGGCCGAGCGGCAACGCGAGCCGCATCTCATTCTCGCGCGCGGCGAGCAGCGCGTGTCGGGCGAGGGCGGCTGCAACCGCTTGACCGGCAGCTTTGGGCTGGAAGGCGACCGACTACGCTTCCGCGGCATGGCCGGCACGATGATGGCGTGCCCCGACGGCATGGAGCAGGAGCAGCGCTTCCTGCAGGCGCTCGAGAAGGTCGAGCGCTATCGCATCAGCGGAAGTCATCTGGAGATGCTGGACGGCACGGGCGCGGTGGTCGCGCGCTTCGAGGCGGTCGCGCTGCGCTGAGCGCCCGAGGGGCTTGACGGCGTCGTCCAGTATGGTGGATACTCCATCCACCATGGGAGAGGCCGCATCCGAGCTGAACCAGCGCATCGCCGAGCGGGTGCGCGAGCTCCGCGCCGGCCAGGGCCTCTCTCTCGAGACCCTCGCCGGCAAGAGCGGGGTGAGCCGCTCGATGATCTCCCTCATCGAGCGCGGGGAGAGCAGCCCCACCGCCGTGGTGCTGGAGAAGCTCGCCGCCGGGCTCGGAGTGATGCTGGCCTCGCTGTTCGACTCGCCGGCCGCGTCGGCGCAGACGCCGAGCGGTCCCGTCGCCCGCCGGGACGACCAGCCGCTCTGGCGCGATCCCGCCTCGGGCTATCTCCGGCGAAACGTTTCGCCGCGCGGCGCGGCCCAGCCGATGCAGATCGTGGAGGTGCGCTTCCCCGCGGGCGGCCGCGTGGCCTTCGAGACCGGTGGGCGCGACATGCGCGTGCACCAGCAGGTGTGGGTACTCGAGGGCACGATCGACGTCACGCTCGGCGACGAGCGGCACCGGCTCCGGGAGGGTGATTGCCTGGCCATGCAGCTCGACCGTCCGACGATGTTCCACAATCCCACGCGAAAGCCCACGCGCTATGCGGTGGTGATCGCGTCCGAGGATCGCCGATGAACACTCCGGCCTGGGCTCCGCAGCGTCTGCACAAGGTCGACGACGCGCAGATCGAGGGACTGGCCGACGTCCTGATCGATTGCGTCGAGGGTGGCGCCTCGGTGAGCTTCATGTCGCCGCTGACGCGCGAGCGGGCGACGGCGTTTTGGCGCAAAGTCGCGCGCGGCGTCGCCGCGGGGGAGCGCGCGCTGCTGATCGCCGAGGACGCGCAGGGGCTGTGCGGCACCGTACAGCTGATCCTGGACCAGCCCGAGAACCAGCCACACCGCGCCGACCTCGCGAAGGTGCTGGTGCATCGCCGGGCCCGTCGCCGCGGTCTCGGCGCGGCGCTGATGCGCGCCGCCGAGGACACCGCGCGCGACTGCGGCAAGACGCTGCTGGTGCTCGACACCGCGAGCGACGACGCCGAGCGCCTGTACGAGCGGGAGGGCTGGGTGCGGGTCGGCGCGGTGCCGGGGTACGCTCTGCTGCCCCAGGGTGGGCTCTGCGCCACCACGTTCTTCTACCGCAACCTCTGAGATCCCGCCGGTAGCGCGGCGGCCCGCCGGCGCGGTATGGTTCCCGCGACCGCGATGACGCGCAACCCGGCCGCTCCCCGTCCCGCATTCTGGCTGAGCGCCGCGCGCTGGATTGCCAGCGGCGCGAACTCGCTCCTGCATGTCGTACCGCTCCTCGCCGTGAGCCCGTTCTCGCGCCAGCTGGGATGGGCGATTTACCGGCACTGGGGCCGCACCATGTGCCGGATCTTCGGCATCGTGCCCGTGCTGCGCGACCACAACGTGGGCTCGGTGTCCGGGACCTGCCTCTACGTCTGGCTGAACCAGACCAGCCTCGCGGAGGTGCCCGCGTTCGCTGCCCTGCTTCCACCCTGGTACACGATCGCCAATGTGGAGTACGCCATCATGCCGCTGTTCGGCTGGGCGATGGTGCCGCTGCGCAACATCGTGATCGTGCGCCAGTGGAAATGGCAGGCCAGGCGCGGCATCGAGCGTGCCGCGGCTCGCCTCGCGCAAGGTGAGCGATGGCTCGTCAGCATCGAGGGCGCGCGGAGCGCGGATGGCGAGCTTCAGCCGTACAAGAAGGGCCCGATCGTGATGGCGCTGCGAAGCCAGGCGACCATCGTGCCGCTGGCGGTTCGGGGCGCGCGGGAGATCATGCCGAAGGGGGATTGGCGCCTCCGGCCGGGCCGCATCGAGGTGCACCTGCTCGAGGCCATCCCCACGCGCGGATTGACGTACGATGACCGTGATGTCGTGCTCGAACGGCTGCACCGGGCGGCCGAGCGCGCGCTGACTCACGGGTGAGGTCAAGTGGAGGAGAGCATGAGCGGCGACAGCCTGTCCGCCATCAAGAGCTATCGCGCCGTCGGCCCGCGCCTCGGCACCGCGGGGCAGCCGACCGCGACCCAGTTCAGTGCCGTGCGGGCGGCGGGGTTCGAGGCCGTCATCAACCTCGCCGTGCCGACTTCGCAGAACGCCCTCGCCGACGAAGGCAGCGTCGTCGCCGGCCTCGGTATGTCCTATGTCCACATCCCGGTCGACTTCAAGGCGCCCACGACGCAGGACTTCGACACCTTCTGCCGCATGATGGAGGTGTTCGGCGAGCGGCCGGTGTTCGTGCACTGCGCGCTCAACATGCGCGTGTCCGCCTTCGTGTTCCTGTACCGGGTGCTGCGCCAGGGGGTCGCCCGCGCCGACGCCGAGCCCGATCTTCGCGCCATCTGGGAGCCGGACCCGGTGTGGAGCCGATTCATCCAGGATCAGCTGGCGCGCGCCTCCGAGCAGAGGTAGGGCGGAGCGGGCGGCGAAGCGAGGGCGTCGCGTGGCCGAGTTCAGCAAGACCGCGCTCTATGCGGGCCGCTCCGATCTGCCGCCGCTGGTCGCGCGGGCGGTGGCCCTCGCCAACGAGCGCGGCTTCATCTCCTCGTGCTTTCCGGAGCAGGGCCTCCTCCTCCAGGCGCTGGCGCGCGGCCGCGCGGGCGGAGTCATCGGTGAGACCGGCACCGGATGCGGCGCGGGGCTCGCATGGATGGCGAGCGCGGTGGGGCCGGACACGCGCTTGATAAGCGTCGAGCTCGATCCGGGCCGCGCGGCTGCCTGTCGCGCGCTCTTCGCGCACTTGCCCAACGTGACGGTGCTCCAGGGCGACTGGCGGCTGATCGAGCCCTATGCGCCCTTCGATCTCCTGGTGCTCGACGGGGGCGGCGGCGGCAAGCGCGGCGACGACGAGCCCGCCGATCCGGCCAGGCTCCTCAAGCCCGGAGGCACCGTCGTGCTCGATGATCTGCACCCGCCGATGGAGCACTGGCCCGAGGCCGTCGCGGGGCTGGACGAGCATGGCCGCTCCGTGACGGCGGCGCGGAAGTACTGGCTCGAGCACCCCGCGCTCTTCGCGGCGGAGATCCGCCTGCTGCCGCAGGTGTCCTCGATCGTGGGGACGCTGAAGGCAGCCCAGCCATGATTGCTCAAGGCGCTCTCGGCCGCCGGCAGCCGGGCAGCTGAATGAACCCCAGGCGGAAGAGCGCGCGTTCGGCGCGCGGCCCGCGCGCCTCAACGTAGCGCAGGGGTGGTGTCGGGTCGCCGCCCGCGGTGAGCCAAGGCATGAGCCGGTCCGGGACCCCCGGCTGCTTGCGGGCGTCCCAGACGATCAGGCATGGTCCCGGCGGCACGACGGCGCCGGCTTCCGCCATACGCCTCGTGACCACCGTGGTGTCCTGGAGCACGAAGCGCAAGTTGCCGCCCACGAGGTGGTGGTCCGCGATGATCACCCCGCGGCGGAATCCCGTTTCAGCGATACGGCGCGCGAGCTCGGGGTACGGGGTATTCAGCCGGCTGAGGGCGCGGAGGTGGTGCCCCGACCACAGCTCGACGAGGCGCCAGCCCATCAGCAGCACCATCGCCATCGCGAGCACCGCCGCGAAGACCGCGATCGCCCGAGGCGAGGGGCTTGCCGAGGGCCGGCGGAGAAACATGTAGAGGGAAAGGAAAACCAGGAACGGCTGCAGCCAGTGCGCGTGGAACCTCGCCATCGAGGTCACGATGACCCCGACGATCAGGACGCCAAAGGCGATGAGCCAGAACCGCTCGAGGAGGCGGGCCACCGTCGCCGCCGCTTCCGACGCGGCCTCGCGCGGGCGCCCGAAGACCGCGAGATGCAGGATGACAGGGGGCAGGTAGCCGAAGGGGTCACTGCCGAAGGACCAGAATCTATGGGCCGCGCCCCGGATGGTCCACTCCCGGGTCGTCCACACGCCCACCCGCTTGCCCATCTGCGCCGTCGCGGCGTCGAGGTGCTGGAGCAGCCAGGTCAGGTGTGGCGCGACGAGCAATCCCGCCACCCCGAGCCCCAGCCAGAGACGACGGTCGAGGAGACGCCGCCGCACGGGCTCCACCCAGACTCCGGCGAGCAGGAGCGCGCCGGCGACGATCGCGAAGTTGTACTTGGCGAGCACGCCGAGCCCGAGGGCCGTCCCCAGCCACAGGTAGGTTGCGACGCCGCCGGACCTCCACACGCGGAGCAGGGCGTGGAGCAGCACGGCGGTGAGGCACGTCGCCAGCACCGAATGCGTCTTCCGCATCGACTCGACCGAGAACTGCGGGATCAGCCAGAGCGAGAGCGCCACGAGCATGGCGATCGTGCGATGGTCCAGGATCAGGAGCGCGCTCCGATAGAGCGCGGCCTGGGTGAGGATCTGAAGGAGCGCGCGCAGGCCGGCCAGCGCGAAGACGTTCATGCCGAAGAGCGCGAAGAAGAGGTACTGCAGCCACGTGTAGAGGGGCGGCTGAGCGGCCACCGCCGGATAGCCGAGCGCCAGCGACTGAGTCAGGACGACCTGCTCCGCCTCGTCGTACTCGAGCCCCTCCGAGACCGCGAGCCGGACGAGTAGGTGGAACAGCGGGTACGCGGCGAAGAGGAGTGCGGCGCGCACCTCCGCTGCGACTACGCGCGGGGCGTAGTCACGTCGGGACGGAACCGGATGCCCGGCCGCGCGAGCCCGCCGCTGATGCCGATGGGTGTCCCGTCGGCGCGCCAGCACGCGGCGCCAGTGAGCGTGCCGTCGGCTTCGAAGGCGATCGCGTTCATGCCCCCCGCCACCGCGCGGACCGGGACGACCCGGTGCCCGCGCGCGGCCACCGCGTCGCGGATCTCGCGGGCGATCCCCTCTTCCATCTCGAGCTCCTGCCCCTGCGACCAGATGCGCGGCGCCTCGACGGCTTCCTGCAGGGTCATGCGATGGTCGATGAGGTTCACCACCGCCTGGACCACCGAGGTGAAGATTCGGACGCCGCCCGGGAGGCCCAGCGCCCAGCGCGGGCGCCCGTCGCGGAATACCATGGTCGGCGCCATGCTGCTCGTGACCCGCTTGCCCGGGGCCACGGAAGCGGGATGGCCCGGATGCGGGTCGAAGAGCGCCATCGTGTTGTTGAGGAGGACACCCGTGCCCGGCGCGGTCGCCTTGGCGCCGAAGAGATTGTTGATGGTCTGAGTCATGGCCACCACGTTACCGTCGGCGTCTGCGGCCGTCACGTGCGTGGTGTGCGCGGAGCCGGCCGCCGCGGGTGAAACGGCGTAGTCGCCCGCGCGGTCGCGCCGGATCGCCGCGCGCCGCGCCGCCGCGTACTCCTTCGACGTCAGGCGCTCCACGGGGATATCGACGAACGCGGGGTCGCCCGTGCACGCGTTCCGGTCGGCGAAGCCGATCTTGAGCGTCTCCGCGATCACGTGGAGGTATTCCACGGTCCCGAAGCCGAGGGCGGCGAGGTCGAAGCCCTCCAGCACGTTCAGCATCTCCACGAGGTGGAGGCCGCCGGCGGTGGGCGGCGGCGGGCCGGCGATCTCGTAGCCGCGGTAGGTGCCGCGGATCGGCGCGCGCTCGACGGTCTGGTA
>Ga0075423_10002953_pt1 | contig 15585 bp, 13 predicted proteins | sample SoiMethybrSBSTD2_FD_80114 | JGI IMG/M metagenome (GOLD analysis project Ga0075423, IMG submission 80114) | Bulk soil microbial communities from a Populus tree surrounding site in Tennessee, USA - Soil MetaG P. TD hybrid SBSTD2 | ecosystem: Environmental > Terrestrial > Soil > Tree plantation...
CACTACGACTTCACGCAGTTCGGTCTCGATCGCAGTCAGTCGACGTTCGCCACCAGCCTGCGCACGTCGCAGATTTACGATCCGCCCGACGGCAAGATACCAGCGATCACCGCCGAAGGGCAGAAGCGCGCCCAAGAGCGGGCCGCCGCACGAAAGCTGGCGGGCGGGCAGTACGACGACGTCAAGAACATGCCGATCGGATCGCGCTGCATCATGATGGGCGGAGCTGGACCCCCGCTGCAGAACGCCGGCTACAACGCCAACTATCAGATCGTGCAGGGCGCCGGCTACGTGATGATCCTCACCGAGATGATTCACGATGCGCGGATCATCCCGATCGACAACCGTCCGGCGCCGCCGTCTGGTGTGCGTCAGTGGACCGGCATCTCGCGCGGTCACTACGAGGGCAACACACTGGTCGTCTAGACCACCAATTTCAACGGCAAGAACCCGTTCCGCAACGGCAGCGAGAACATGAAGGTCGTCGAGCGCTTCACGCGCATCGCAGACGATGCGATCGAATACAAGTTCACGATCGACGATCCGTCGACGTGGACGAAGTCGTGGAGCGCCGAGCTGCCGCTGGTGAAGACCGATGGGCCGATCTTCGAGTTCGCGTGCCACGAGACGAACTTCGGGATCGCCAACATCCTGGCCGGTGCACGTGAGGACGACAAGAAGGCCGCGGAAAAAAGAAAAGGCTCGTCGAATTAAGGAGACGGTTTCATGCGCATGAAGCTCGCCCTCGTTGTCGGCATCTGTGTCCTCCTCGGAGCATCGCGGACCTGGGCCCATCACGCGTTCGCGGCCGAATTCGACGTCAACAAGCCGTTGACGTTGAAGGGATCGCTCGTGAAGTGGGACATGGTGAACCCGCACTCGTGGTTTCACCTCAACGTCAAGGGCCCCGACGGCAAGGTGGTCGAGTGGCTCGTCGAAGGCGGCAGCCCGAATCAGTTGATTCGCCTGGGCGTCACCAAGACGACAATCACCGTGGGCACTGAACTGACCATCGAGGGCTATCAGGCGAAGGACGGCACCAACAAAGCCGTCGGCCGCAACTTCGTGCTTGCCGATGGCAAGCGTCTTTTCCTCGGCGGATCCGCCGGCTCGGTCAGCGATCCGAGCAAGATCAAATAGACGTCGACGCGCGGGCTGAAGCCCGCGCTCTACGACCGCACTCCTGGCGCGGGGGCTTCAGCCCCCGCGTTTCGTTGTCAGCGTGATCGCCACACCACCCAGAATCAACATCGCTCCCAACGCCGTCCATAGCGTCGGCCGCTCTCCGAGAAACACAAATCCCAGGCCCAGCGCGATCGCCGGCGTGAACACGCTGATGAAGCTCAGACTGGTGACACTCCACGTCTTCAGTAGCGAGAAGTAGCCGAGAAACGAGATCACGCTGCCGACCACGGCGAGATAGCCGATCGCCATCCACGTGCGGATGTCGGGCGGTAATCGCGGCTGCTCGCCCGATACGATCGCGGCGAGGACGAGTCCCGCGGCGCCGACCAGCATCGCGGATCCATTGAGCGCGGCCGGATGAATATCGTGGCCGTGTCGCTTCGCCGCCACGCCGGCAGCCGCAGCGCAGATCGTCGCGGCGATCACGCCCAGCATCGGAGCGGCTTGCGATGCGTCGACGCGAAGACGATCGCCAAAGAGCGCAACCACGCCGACTAGGGCGAGCAGCGTGCCGGCGAGCTTGCGCGGTGTGATGCGATCGCCGGGAATGTAGACGTGCGCGAACGCGATGGTAAAGAGCGGCAGCATCGCGAACAGGATCGCCGTCAAGCTGCTATCGATGTACTGCTCGCTCCAGTAGATCAATCCGTAGTCGGCCGCGAAGAGCACGAGACCGACCCAGAGGACCAGCAGCCATTCCACACGCCCGCTCGGCCATCGCGCGCTCAGCAGCGGCATCAGCATCGTCAGCATCGCGCCGGCCAGTACGAATCGAAGGCTGGCAACGGTCAGCGGTCCGAGGCCGCCGTAGCCAATCTTGATGACGAGCCACGTCGAGCCCCAGATGAGGCACAACGTCACGTAGGTGAGGAGGCTGAATCGATCGACAGGACGAGCCGAATCGTGCACACCAGTCATGCGCGCGATCCATTGTCTCTTGTCGTGCGCTTCAGTACAGTGGAGGACGGCCATCCGAAGGGGGCGACCCATGCGGAACGCAGCGACGCTCATACTGCTCGTCAGCCTTTTAGCGGTCTCAACGTCTGGCGCGCAGAAAGACTCCACTCAAACCAAACCGGTTGAATTGACGGGATGCGTCAGCGGACAGCCGACAGCCGGCGGTACGTACACACTGACCGACGCGCAGGGCGCCAAGTACCATCTCACGGGCAAGAAGATGCAAAAGTACGTTGGCAAGATGGTGGCCGTCGTCGGTGGGCCGAGCAAGAAAGTATCGGTGAGTGGTGGATTGTGGCCGTCACCGAACGCAGCAGGGCAGGCGGGAGGTCTCGATCCCGCGCAGGAATCGATTGCGCGTCAACCTGGTGGAAGCACCAGACCGGCCGGACCAGGCGCGGTTCCGCTTCCGGAATTCAATGTCGTTCGAGTACGAACAGTCGAAGGCGCGTGCCAGTAGCACGAGCGCAGCGCGCCGAGTCGGCGATCCGGTGGACGTTACGCGGCCGACGGTTCGTCGGCGATCAAACGCAGGACGAGGCTCAGAAGCCCCTTGGCGAGACCGGCGGCGACGATGACTGTCAGGGCGAGTACGGTAGTGAGGACGACGATTTCCACTTCACTCCGATGTATCGGCAGCGGGTGAAGTAACTCTAGAGGTGAAGACCCGCCTCTGGCGCGATCGACGCGATTAGGGCGAGACCCGGATCCAGATCCCCGCGCGCGTTTCGACGAGCAGTCCTGCGCTCACCAGGCGCTCGATGATCCGCGTGGCCGTGTCGGTCGAGACGTGCATCGATTTGGTGATCGTCTCAATCGTGATGAACGGCACGGAGTTGTGCACGATTTCCTCGAGCACGCTTCTGACCACGTCGGCACGACGAGCGGTATCGCGACGATCCACTTCCACGTGTCCTCCCCTGAGTGAGCGACGACGACGAATTCGAGGCTTGCTTTTGGGGGAGTGCCTCTACGCTGGGGTTATCGGTCTTGCACGGAAACGCAATAGGCCAATATACTCATCACCTGTTCGCCGACCGCCGCTAAAACCCACAACTCCCTCTTTCCCGATCACTTACGAATGTCCGATATCGATTCCGCGCTGAGTAGCTTGCACGACGACGACAGTTCTATTCCGCCGGCCCGCGAGGGATTGCCACCTCGCTACCGCATGCGTGCCGACGCGCATTACGTCGAGCAACTCGACTCGGCGCTGTTCAACACGCCGTTGCGTTTCATGGATGTCCAGACCATCGACAGCCCGCGGCCCGATGACGGCCCGACGCCGTCGGCCGCCTTCATCGATTCGATCAAACGGCACGGAGTGCTGCAGCCGCTGCTGGTCCGGAGTCGAGGTGGCCGTCATGTCGTGATTGCCGGACGCAAGCGATTGGCGGCCGCGGTCGCCGCCGGCCTGCGTGAAGTGCCATGTCTCGTCGAGCGCGTCGACGATGACGAAGCCCAGACGCTGGCCGTGGCGTCCAATGTTGCGTCGATCGAGCTGCCCGCTCCTCGCCCCACGGCGGCGGTGCCGGCGCTCGATTTGCCGCTGGGCGCGCTGGCCGAATGCCTCACGGCAGTGGCAACTTCCGCGGGCCTGTTGTCCTACGGCGTCACGCTCACACACGCAGTGGCGGTCGATCTCGTGAGAGCTGAGGCCGCGCGGGCGCTCCAACTGCTGGTGGCGATGCGTGTGCTGAAGGGTGATGCCGTCCTCAGCCGTCGCTCGGCGTCGTTGCGGTTGCTGATCGAGCGAACGCTCGAGCGCTCCGCATCCGAGCGTCGTCTGCGCGGCGTTGCGCTCGATGCCGACGTGAAGGCGAACGCGCCATCAACCGTGTGGGGCGACGAAGAGCTGCTGATCTCTGCGTTCGGTACGCTAGTGATGGCGACGGCGGCGCTCACCGATGCGCCGAACGGAAGAGCGGTCACGCTTCGCGCGACGCGAGGCGCCGAGGACGCCTACATCGTGACCGCTGTTCATGATGCGGAGCTGCCGCATCACTGGCGATCGAAGCTGGTTGACGACTCACGCGAGTCGGCGCGGTCGGGAGATGCGACGGCGCCGGCGCTGGTGCTGCTGCGCGCCGCGCGCCGCATCGCGGAGCTGCACGGCGGTCACATGACGATCGATTGCGCCGACGGTCGAACGAGTGTGTCGTTGGAAATTCCGATAGGTCGGAGCTAATTGAACGATCACGCCGGACCGTGAAAAACAGGCCCGGCCTACACTGCCGCTTAGGCAGCCGACAGTGGCGCCGACCAGATCTCGAGCTCGCCGCGCTTGAACAACCCGTTGAACGCGGCGATGACCTTCGGATCGAATTCCGTATCGGAGCCGTTGACGATGATGTCGCGCGCTTCGAACGGTGACATCGCCTTGCGATACGGGCGGTCGCTCGTGAGCGCGTCGTAGACGTCGGCCACGGCGATGATCCGCGATTCGATCGGGATCGCGTCGCCGCTCGTTGGGTTGTATCCCGAGCCGTCGAACTTATCGTGATGCGCCAGGATGATCGGAATCACGCGGCGCAGCGCTCCACCCACCGGCTCGAGCATTTCCACGCCTCGCGGGACGTGCTGCTGAACCGTCTCGTACTCCTCACGCGTCAGCTTCGCAGCCTTGTAGAGGAGGTCGCGGCTGATGTCCAGTTTGCCGATGTCGTGAAGCAGCGCGGCGGCTTTCACGTCCTCGATGCGATCGTTGGGAAGATTCATTGCCGCGGCGATGCGCGTGGCATACACCGACACGCGGTAGCAGTGGTTCTCGGTGTAGGTGTCCTTCGAGATGAAGTGCCGCAGGATGAGCAGCACGCCCTGATAGGTTTCGCGGAGCTCTGAGATCTGCTGGTTCTTGTGCTCGTAGAGGGTGCCCATCAAGTAGCCGGTGAGCATGAGCGAACAGCCCCAGCAGATGATCTCGAGCCACTGGCTGTAGAGCGCGGCCACCGTGAACATCTGTGCGCTCGGCGTCGCATTTCGGAAGAGCATGAGCCCTGCGACCAACAGCACGCTCGCGAGGGCCGTCAGCGTGCCGTGCCTGCGTCCATAGAAATACGACGAGGCGATCGTCGGCAGGACATACAGGCTCAGCACCATGCGCTGCGAAGCGAGGACCTGATTCAGCAGGAGTGCGAGCGCGAACATGGAAAGAATGACCCACAGTTCCTTGTTCACGCGCTCCATTGCGCCGGGGACCCTTGATCTCATATTTGTTGGTCTGACAGCGTGTGTCGACTTATCTCCAGCGCGAATTGAGCAACTGTCATACCCGAGGCCTGCGAGCATCAGACAGCAGTGCAACCTGCTGGGCGGCCACGCTTTAGTCCGCGAATACAGAGAGTCCCCGAGGCGGTCGCCATGTGCTGGGCCAGCACACGCGCCTCTGTTTTCTACCTGACGCGGCAGGACTTTCTGGGACGTGTGCGGATCGATGAAATCACAGGAATCAGGCCAATTTTGAAGGATTTCGGCCTGTGAAGACGTCTAGGTGCGAGGACGTTTGGAAGAGCCCGTGTGTCCCTTGGCGGCGAGAGATCCACCCGCGAGCCATGCATGGCGCAACTCGCCGGTCTGCGCTGGAGAGAACTGCCAGTCTTCGGGACGATTCTTGACGAGCTGCTCTACGGTCCACACTTCACGCATCAGCCCGGTTTCGCTGTGGCTGTTCGAGCCGAGAATCAGATGCCCGATCTCGTGAGCGATCGCGCGCCCGAGGACCAGGTTTCGTGAGTACTGCGCCACTTCGGCCAACCGGTCGACTCGATTGATGAAGACAGTGGCGAAGACGCCTTTGCCGGTCGCCGGATCGAGTAGGGGCTGACCAAGCGGTCGGCGATCGCGATCCTTTTCGGCGCCCTGAACGAGACGCACGACCATGTCGTTGCGCCCCGGTGGCGTATCGCAGATCGCGGGCACCTGCCCGACTCTGTGCGCCGGGCACTGCGCCCAATCGACGGTCACGTCGGCGCGGCGAAGGATTTCGTACGAGTACTTGAGCGCTTCGGTGAGATCGGAGGACTGGACGCCGGCGTTGTCGTAGACGCGCACGAGAATGCTGTCGATGATGACCGCACCGCCTGCTGGACGCGAAGGCAGGCACACGCCCAGCGACAGCAGAAGCGCAGTGACGACACGGATGAATCGCGACACGGTCACAGTATCTCGATACGTGATCTTTCCCGGCGTTCGTCCCTCGGCTCAACCGATTTGTGACGAACCATCATTATCCGTACACGAACAGCGCCGAACGAGTGATGAATTCTGGATATGCAGAGACACTCGATCCGTCATTCAACGCTCCGGCCCAGCCCGAGGATCGCTACGGCTTCGCGTCCGCCCGCGCACGTAGTGCGCAAGGCAGCTACTGCCAACCGGTCAACGGCCGCCCACCTCACGGGCCGGTGACCGGTTCTATCCGGAGGAGCGCGCCTTGGTCTTCTCCCGTCACGAGGTAGAGAAGCCCATCCGGTCCTTGCCGCACGTCTCGAATTCGCTGGTGCAGACTCCGCAACATTGGCTCGCGCCGAATCTCCTCCCACTTATCGTTGAACTCGATCCGTTGCAACTGCCCGGTTCGCGGCGTTTCTCCCTCACGCAACCCGCCGACGAAGAAGTTCCGTTTCCATCCCGGGAAACGATCGCCGGTGTAGAACGTGCCGCCGGCGACCGCAATCGCCGGAACCCAGGTCACGGCCGCCTGCTCGAATCCCTCTTTCCAGGGCGCGTCCGAGATCTTAGGTCCCATGTAGTTCCGTCCCGCGCTCACATAGGGCCATCCGTAGTTCGCGCCCGCCTTGAGCACGTTGACCTCGTCGCCTCCGTTCGGCCCCTGTTCGGTCATCCAGAACTCGCCGGTCTCGGGATTGAGCGCCATCGAGTGTCCGTTGCGGTGACCGAGCGTGTAGATCCCAGGTTTGTATCCAGCCTTGTTCACGAACGGGTTGTCGGGCGGAATCGTGCCGTCGTCTCGGAGTCGTACGGTCTTGCCGGCGTAGTCGTTGGGATCGGCCGATCGGAACACGTCGGGTCCTGTTCCCGATGCGCTGATCGACATGTACAGCATCCCGTCGCGCCCAAATCCGATTCGCGACGATTCGGTTCGTGTCGCGCCCGATTCGAAGATGTCGCGCACATCCGTGAGCGCGGTTCCGTTCCACGTCCCTCGCGCAAGCGTGGTTTCGCCCGCCATCGCCGGAGCGCCGGACGCGGCCGGCGGTGCGCCAGGAATCGGAACGGGTTTGTGATACGCGAGGTAGACGTAGTGGTTCTCTGCAAAACGCGGATGGAGCACGACGTCCATCAAGCCTTGCAGCCCGGCCGCCTGCACGCGCGGTACTCCCGCAACTGGATTCGGATCGAGGATGCCATTGCGGATGATGCGCAGCCGTCCACCGCGTTCGGTCACGAAGATGTTGCCGTCGGGCAGGAACGCGATCGACCACGGCTGCTGCAGGCGGGCCAGCACTACCACGCGGAGATTGCGATGAGCCGGTACGGCGGATTCGACGAGAAACGGCCCATCGCCGAGCGGAGGATCGGCCCATTGAATCGGTGCCGCGCCGACGCTGCACTCGGCGGCTGGGATTTTCGGCGATGCGCACTCGAGTCGCGGCGCGCCTCGTCCGCCCTGTCCTCGCCCGCCCTGGCCACCCCGCCCGGCCGGCGGCGTCTGCTGTGCGCCGACGGTGATCGTCGCGATGCAGGCGGACACGATCGCCAGCGCAGCCGACGCGCGTGCTGAGGATACGGACATTGAGGTCTCCTGAGCCGCGAAGTGTACCACGGCCGCGAGTCCCTCTTGTGACGCGTGCGGTTATCGCGGCTGCGCCGTACGTCCTGTGTCGCTGCTCGATGAGCCGCTCGAGAACCCACCGCTCGACACGCTGGAGGATCCTGAACTGCCCGACGAAGACGATGATGAACCCGAGTCGCCCGATACGGTGGATGCGCCGCCAGGCCGAGACGTCGCCACGACGTCTGGTTCGCGCGGCCGCACCCGCGTATATCCCTGGCCATCGACGACGCGACCGGATCCGCTCGGCCGATCGGGCCGGCCGCCGCCGCCGCCGCCGCCCACGTCGATGATTTCGTACCCTCCGTACGTGTAGAACGGGTTATAGCCTCGTGCGTACGCATAGGCGAACGGCGAGTAGTAATACGGAGAGTAGTAGTCGTAGAACGGCGAGTAGAAGCCGAAGGGGCCGGCGAATCCAAACGCGAACGGATCATCGATGATCACGGCAGGAGCGCGGTCGACACGCGCCGTGTCGACGACGAAGCGCTTTGGGTACGATAGCGCCACCATCAGATCGATCACGCGGTCGGGAACGTGAGCGTCGGCCAGCTCGATCAGTCGCGCGCTGTTCAGACGGAACGAGGCGTGTGTCTCGGCCAGCGCTGCTTCAAGCGCATGCGGCGACACCTTCGCGCTTGCCTCCTTCACATCGTCCAGCGAGAGCGCGGCGCCCCGTGTGCTGCCCGCGGTAAGGGTTTCGGTATCGACGTGTCGATATCGGCGCACGCGGTAGCTTTCCTGACCCCCGACGTCGATCGCCTGGACGTCTGTCCACGTTGCGTTCGGACCCAACATGGCAAAGCCCGACACGCGGCGCCGCGCCGTCTCGTTCTTACACGTGAGCTCGGCTCGCATGAACAGTCGCAGGCCATTGCGCGACCACTCGGCGCGCTGTGTGCCCTGACAATCCGAATCGGTGATGGGCCGATCGGTGCCGTCGGCGACGAGCGTGTGAGAGATGGCGTTCTGAGTGCCGATCGTCGTGCGGAACGTCGCGCCTCCTCCGGGTGCGCGCTCCACGCAGACACGCGGGCGAGTGGCATCGGTCGGGGAAGATCGGGGACGCTCTCGAGGAGTGCCGATGTCCGGCGGACCCTCTTGGGCATTTTCGAGAACGAGATCCCAGCAACCGAGCCATGGGATCCATCGCTCGTCGCTGTTCGTCTGCGCGAACGCAGGCGCAGCCGTCAGCACCAACGCGAATGCGACGATGAACGTCCTCATCGGGCCTCCTCGATCATGAAGTTGATGCCTGCCGACATTCTAAATCCGGACAAGTCGATCGGATCGAAATCGACCCACGTCCGCCCGAGATTGCCCTTAGCCCAGACGTAGCGGCCATCCAGCGTCAGGAAGAGCTTGCGAAGAACGCGGATGTCGACGCCACCAGACACATGAGCACTCGGCGTCCATCCTTTGGCTTCGAAGACGTCGCTGAACACGGAGAAGTCCTGGTAGTCGACGAAATCGCCATCCTGTCGGACTTGAAACCAGATCGCCCCCGCCCCGCCGCCGACGAACGGCACGATGGAACGAGGCACCCAGGCAAACCGGCTGATTTGACGCCCCTTCTCTGTGAGGGCGTACTTCACGCCGAAATTGAGGCTGCTGTCGCGCAGCACCGTCGTCTGCTCGATCGGGAGGCGATTGTTGTCGACCAGTCGGCGGTATTCGGAGTTGGTTGTCGATTGCCCGTACTCCCAGCCGATGAGGAGATCGAGTCGTTGTGTGAGCGCGAAGGAGCCTTGAAGGCCGACGTCGGGGCGGTTGAAGTCGCTCTTCTTCAGCGTCAACTGATCGGTGACGAAGTCGTACCAGTCGCTGCGCGCCCGGCCGATGATCCACCCGCTGCGGATACCGATCGACCCTCGCGGTCGTCCGAACAAGAAATCAGGGGTGGGGTTAGGTGGTTGGGGCTGAGCCTCGTCGCCCGGAGCCGCCATGGCGGGTGCCGCCAGGGAGAGTGCCATCAAGACCGCAAGCCAGACGCGCATGTGCGCACCTCCGCGCGCCTCGCTAGGCAAACGATGGGCCATGCAATCGGCGGGCAAAACGGGGGCGGTGGTCATTTCCAGAGGACAATCGTGACAGATCAGTGTCCATCCGGTGTCCTCTGAACGTGCCGGCTAAAGCCGGCCCCCACGAGTGAAGCGTCTCGTTAGAATGAACCTGCGCCCGTGACGTCACAACCTCCCAGTTCTACAGCGATCTCACGCTTTGTCGAGTTCACCCGCGCCGAGTGGGCCGGATTGCGCGCCTCGACCCCGCTGCCGCTGTCGGAGGCGCAACTCAAAGGACTGGTCGGCCTCAACGAGACGATGTCGCTCGGCGAGGTCTCGGACATCTATCTTCCACTGTCGCGGCTGCTAAACCTGTACGTCGCCGCCACTCGAGACCTGCATCGCGCGACCGCGAAGTTCCTCGGCTCGGACGCACCCAGGGTACCGTTCGTGATCGGTGTTGCCGGCAGTGTCGCCGTGGGGAAGAGCACGGCGTCTCGTGTGCTGCAAGCGCTGCTGGCGCGATGGCCCAGCCATCCGACCGTCGATCTCATCACGACCGATGGTTTCCTCTTGCCGCTCGAGACGCTCGAGGCGCGGGGGATCCTCCATCGCAAGGGCTTTCCCGAAAGCTACGACCAGCGTCGGCTCATTCGTTTCCTCGCCGATGTGAAGTCGGGCGCCGAGGAAGTACTGGCGCCTGTCTATTCGCATCTTCGCTACGACATCGTCCCAGGCGAGTATCAAGCCGTGCGGCAACCCGACATCGTCATCGTCGAGGGACTGAACGTGTTGCACACCGGCGCGCGTTCGGGCCGTCAGATGCCGATGTTCGTCTCCGACTTTTTCGATTTCTCGATCTACGTCGACGCGCAGGAGTTGGACATCGAGCAGTGGTACATCGAACGGTTTCTGAGCCTTCGTGAAACCGTCTTCAGAAACCCGTCATCGTACTTTCATCGCTACGCGAGCTTGGATCGCGACGAGGCGATCGCGACGGCGCGCGGCATCTGGCAGGCGATCAACCTGGTGAATCTGCGCGACAACGTCTTGCCGACGCGCGAGCGCGCGCACCTGATCCTCGAGAAGGGGAGAGATCATGCGGTGCGTAGAGTTCGATTGCGAAAGTTGTGAATGGCACGTCCGATAGGACGTGGCTCACGATGCTGCTAAGCGGCTCTGGTGGGGCCGGTCCGTGATCGGCCGTGACTACGACGCGGTCGCGAGACGCGATGCGAACTGCTTGGTGAGCAACGGCACGACCGCGCTGGCCGTCAGCGGCTCGGAGAACAGATACCCCTGGGCGTGCGGGCAGTCGAGTCGACGCAACTGCTCGGCGTGCTGCACCGTCTCGACGCCTTCGGCAATCAGACCCATGCCCAGCTCGCGCGCGAGCTTGACGATCGCGCCGCCCACGCCGTCGTTGTCCTTCGTGCCCATCTTGGCGACGAACGACTTATCGAGCTTCAATGCGTCCACCGGATAGCGCTGCAGGTAACTGAGCGACGAGTAACCGGTGCCGAAGTCGTCGAGGTGCACGGCGACGCCGATCTTGCGCAGTCGCTCGAAGTTGCGATCGACGACATCGGAATGGTTGATCAGCACGCTCTCGGTGATCTCGAGCTGCAAGCATCGCGGCAGCAGTCCGCTCTCGGCGATCGCGTGCTCGACCTCGTCGATGAAGTCTTCGCGCGTGAACAGCTTCGACGACACGTTCACCGACAGCTGCAGCGGATGGACGAACATCTGCTGCCATGCCGACACCTGATGACACGCTTCGCGGAGCACCTGGTGCGTCAGCGGCACGATGAGGCCAGTTTCCTCCGCGACGGAAATGAACTCGGACGGCGACGCCACATGGCCGTCGGCTCGAATCCAGCGCACCAGCGCCTCGAAGCCGGTGATCTCGGTCGAAGGCAGCTGCACGATTGGTTGATAGAAGACCGTGAGCTCTTTGCGCTCGAGCGCGCGGCGCAGCTCGGTTTCGACGGTCAGTCGCTTCAGCGCCGAGGCGTGCATCGCCGGATCGAACAGCTCGTATCCGCCGCGGCCAGCGGCCTTCGCGCGGTACATCGCGATATCCGCATCGCGCAGCAGCGCATCCACCGATCGATATTGCGGGCCGCCGACAACGATGCCGATGCTCGCCGATCCAAACAGCTCGTGGCTGTCGATCTGGAACGGCTCGGCCAGCGCACGCTGCAGCCGCTGGGCGATCGCGCACACGTCCTCGGGCCCACCAAAGTTCTCGGCGAGAATCGCGAACTCGTCGCCGCCGAGGCGCGCCAGCGTGTCGCCGGGCCGCAGATGCGCCTGCAGGCGCTGCGAGATGGCGACGAGGAATCGATCGCCGATCACGTGGCCAAGGCTGTCGTTCACCAGCTTGAAGCCATCGAGGTCGACGAACAGCACGGCGTAGCTGTGCGCCGCGTTGCGCGCGCCTTGCGCGATGGCGCGCTGCAGCAGCTCGCCGAACAAGGTGCGATTCGGCAGATCGGTGAGCGCATCGTGACGCGCGGCCTGGGCCAGCGAATCGCGAATGCGGCGCTGCTCGGTGATGTCGGTCTGCGAGCCGGCCATGCGCACCGGCCGTCCCGCGTCGTCGCGCACCGCGATGCCACGGCACAACACCCAGCGCAGGCCGCCGCGGGCATCGTCCATGCGGTACTCGCATTCGAACTGCGCGCACTCGCCGTCGAGATGGGAGCGGAGATTCTGCACGAGGCCGGGGCGATCCTCTTCGTGCGCACGCTGGAGCCACTGGTCGAACGTCGAGACGTCTGCATCAGCCGCGAGGCCGATCATCAGCTTCCAGCGCTCGGAGCAGTAGAGCGCATCGTTCGGAATGTCCCAGTCCCACAGACCGTCATTCGATCCGGCCGCTGCCAGTGCGTAGCGCTGTTCGGAGCGGCGTGCCGCTTCCAGCGCCGCCAGGGTGTCGCGGTGGAGGCGCAGCACTTCTTCCTTGTGGCGCTTCTCCGCGGCGATCCGATCGACGTACATGCGATACGAGCGGAACGTCAGATACACCGGTGCGCCCGCGAGCGGGAGCAACCACCACTGGCTGGTTTCCCACAATACGGTGCCCGCCACGGCGGCGCCGGCGCCGACGAAGTAGCTCGGTGCGGTCCACAGGAAGTTGGTCTGCCACACCTTCCAGATCGACTGGCGTGCGGCCAGGCTCACCGCGGTGGCGACGATGAAGGTGTTGACCAAGTAATAGGCGAGGGCGCTTGCCACCAGCGGCTTGGCAATCGTCTGGAATTCGAAATGCCCAGGCTTGCCGCCGAAGTTGGTGAATGCCATGCCCGCGGCTTGCACCGTGAGTACGAGTGCCGCCGCGTTGAACAGAATGCGAAAGACCGGATTGCGTCGATTGGTCCCGAAGATCGACTGCGCGCACGCGCTCGCGCCGGCGACGAGCATCGTCATCTCCCGGCCGATCAACAACAGCGCGGCAAAGTCCACGCTGTAGGAGATCGAGAGGTTCGATGCGCTCGTGCCGAGCGGGAGCCGCAAACGCAGGCTCGACGCGAGGACCGATGCTGCCAGCAACACCGCGAACTGCGCCGGGCGCTGTACCTCACGTGGCCCCTGCAGGATGAGCACGGCAAAGCCTGCGGCAACGACGGCGACAACGAAGACACTGGCAGCGACGGGAAGATGGTCCAGGCTTGTGGCCGTGGAGCCGTCTCCCTGCGCCGACCGGTGCCCTCGCGACAACCAGTCGCGAAGCCGGGCAGGCATCCCCGTGAGTACCGCAGCGGTCATGACTTATGCGGCTTTCAGTCCCAAATGACCTTGCGCCGAATGCGCAGATCCTGAACGACGGTTCTTTTCATCGCCGTAACCCTTAGTGACAACAGACGCCTCACCGTATCGAGTCGCCAGCCGACTCGCCCCACACCACGTTCTCGCCCCAGACCAGGTTTTCACCCCAGACCAGGTTTTCACCCCAGACCACGTTCTCGCCCCACACGACGTTGGTGCTCCACACAATGTTGGTGCTCCAGACGATGTTCTCGCCCCAGACGATGTTGTCGCCCCAGACCAAGTTCTCGCCCCACACCACGTTCTCGCCCCAGACCACGTTCTGACCCCAGGCCGGCAGGTTCTGGTAGACGGTGTCGCCCCAGACGATGTTGTCGCCCCAGACGATGTTCTGGGCCCAGGGGTACGCGAGGTTGGCGATCGTACTGACGGGTCCTACACCCGTCGTGAGCCAATACGAACCGACGGGAGCGGACGGATTGACCGCGCGCGCGAGCTTGAGGGCGCCATCGCCGTTCAGCGAGCCGGTGCCCTGCGTCATTTGGTCGTAGAGGTTTCCCGACGAATCGCGCAGCGGGATCGCGGTGAACTGCAGCATTGCTTTCACCGCGTTCGGAGTCAGCGTCTTCGTCGTGGCAAACGTGGTGCGATTGGCCTCGAGCATCAGCGCGACGGTGCCCGACACGACCGCCGCCGACATGCTCGTGCCCGTGAGCGACAAGTACGTGGGCCCATGCCACACGACGACCTTGAGCGACGGATTGTCGAGCAGCAACTCGCTCGTCGTGGATACCGGCGCGAGAAGGCGATGGCCAGGCGCAACGACGTCGGGCTTCGCATAGCCGTCGTACCACGTCGGTCCACGCGAGCTGTACGCGCCGACGGTATCGTCTCCGCGCGCCTGCGTGCCCATGGTGTGCTGCGAGCCGACGGTAATCGCGGAGCGAGCATTGCCCGGCGACAGGATGCCGCCGTAGCCTGTCTGGCCGGTCTCGGGGTTGATCCCGACGTTGCCAGCTGCGACGACGACGATGATGCCCACTGCCGACGCGCGGTCGACCGCCTGCACGAGGGGATCCGTGGTCGCGGACTCGTAAGGCGTGTGGCCGAGCGAGAGGTTGATGATGTTGATGCCGAGCGTGGTCTTCTTCGCGATCGCGAACTCGATCGCGTTGATGACGTCGCTGGTGTTGCCGCGGCCGCTTCCATCGAGCACCTTCATGCCGATGAGCGACACGTTCGGCGCCACGCCCACCTGATCGCCGCCGCCGGGATATCCGCCGCCCAGAAGGCCCGCGACGTGCGTGCCATGACCGTAGTCATCGAATGCCGCGGTCGCAATGCCGCCGCGCGTGAAGTCGTAGAACGCCTTGATCCGCCGATTGAACTCGGGCAGTGGGCTGATGCCGGAATCGATGACCGCCACGCCTATGCCTTTGCCGGAGAAACCCGGGTTGGCGACGCCGATTGCAGCGCGAAGTGCCGTGCCATCAGTGTTCGGAACGGTCGTCGTGGTGGCGAGCGCGTCGACGGGTGCGTCGTATGAGATCGATTCAACCGCATCGAGATCCGCGAGCGCGTCGAGATCGCCGGCTTCGAGATCGACCGTGAGCGCCGAGATCGAGCCGTGCTCGTACCGCAGCGACGCCTTCTTCGATCGACGCAGCGCGTCCTTGACGACCCCTTCCTGTCCCGGCCGCACGCGCACGATCACGCGGGTCGTGTGTCCGCCGCTGTCCGCGATTCGCGCGAGCGCTCGATCAAGCTTTCGAGAGTGAGGCTTGGCCGCGAACGCCGGCTGTGCATTCGCGACAACGATCGCAATCGCGGCGATCCGCCCTAACCACCTCGTCGACCTTGATACAAAATCCGACA
>Ga0075423_10002956_pt1 | contig 15579 bp, 16 predicted proteins | sample SoiMethybrSBSTD2_FD_80114 | JGI IMG/M metagenome (GOLD analysis project Ga0075423, IMG submission 80114) | Bulk soil microbial communities from a Populus tree surrounding site in Tennessee, USA - Soil MetaG P. TD hybrid SBSTD2 | ecosystem: Environmental > Terrestrial > Soil > Tree plantation...
GCAGGTCGCCAAGGCGCTCGGCGCGTCGGCGTTCGTGAAGCCCGCGCCGGAATCCTACGAGCTCTTGTCCAGCGGCGTGGCCGACGGCGTGTTCTTCCCGCTCGAGTCGATCATCTCGTTCAAGCTCGACACGGTCCTCGAGCAGGCGACGCTGTTTCCGGGCGGCATGTACTCCTCGGCATTCGGCTTCTTCATGAACGAGGACAAGTGGAACAAGCTGCCCAAGCAGGACCAGGAGGCGATCGAGAAGGTCTCGGGTGAGTACATCGCACGCCTCGCGGGCAAATCGTGGGACGAGGCCGACGCCAAGGGCATGGAGGCGCTCAAGAAATCCGGCGTCAAGATCGTGCAGGCCAGCCCCGCATTCGCGGCCGAGGTGCAGAAGCGCTCGGCGCCCATCGTCGACGACTGGGTCACCAAGGCCAGCGCCAAGGGCATCGACGCCGGCAAGATCCTCAAGGAGTTTCACGAAGAGCTGAAGAAGGTCGCCGCCGGCAAGTGACCGTTCCGGTCGGCCTCAACGTCTGGTCTCGCCTGGTCGAGGCGACGTTTCCGTACTTCGATCAGACGGTCGCGCCGTTCGACTCGATCTGGCTGCCCGATCACGTGCAATACAACGGACACAAGGTGGCCGAAGGCTGGACACTCCTGACGTGGGCGCTGGCCCGCTACCCGGACAAGACGTGCGGCCACGAAGTGCTCTGCAATAGCTTCCGCAATCCCGCGCACACCGCCAAGATGGCCGCCACCGCGCAGGCGCTCTCCGGCGGCCGCGTGGTCCTGGGCATCGGCGCGGGCTGGAACCAGGAGGAGTACCTTGCCTATGGCTGGCCGTTTCCGCCGACGCCCGTGCGCATCGCCCAGCTCGGCGAGGCCATCGAGCTGATCCGTAAGATGTGGACCGAGTCGCCCGCGTCGTATGCGGGAGAGCACTACCGCATTGCCAACGCGCACTGCGAGCCACGTCCCGATCCGGTCCCGCCGATCATGATCGGTGGCCACGGCGAGAAGTATTTGCTGCGCGCCGTGGCCCGCCACGCCGACTGGTGGAACTACGGCTTCCGCGAGCACGATCTTTACGCCCACAAGCAGCAGGTGCTGCGCGCCCACTGCAAGGAGGTCGGCCGCGATTACGACTCGATCGTGCAGGTCGTGCGCGTCGGCATCCTGATCGCGGAGACCGAGCGCGAGGTCGAGCAACTCAAGACCGCGCCGGGCATCCGGCCGATGAGCGACATCCGGCTGGCCGGCACGCCCGCGCAGGTCACCGAGACGCTGCAGCGTATCGTCCGGCAGGGCGCCCATCGTCTGACCGTCAACTTCGCCGACGCGCCGCGGCCCGACGGGACGCTGCTGTTCGCACAGACCGTCCTTCCGTGGCTGTAGTCGACCCGCCGACGAAGTCGCGCGCCGACGCGCTGCTCGGCATCGTCGCGTCCACGATCCTTCTCGCGATGATGCTGCTGACGGCCGTCGACGTCGTCGCGCGCTACGTCTTCAGTCGGCCGGTGCGCGGCGCCTTCGAGGTCACGGAGCTGATGCTGGTGGTGCTGATCTTCGCCGGGCTGCCGCTCGTCTCGTTCTCCGAGGAGCACGCGGTGATGGACTTCATCGACCGGCTGCTCGGTGTCCGAGGCCAACGCCTGCTCCGGCGCGCCGTGGAGGCGACCAGCGCCGCGTTCATGTTCCTGCTCGCGTGGCTGACCTGGCTCAAGGCCGACCGCATCTGGGGCTATCGCGATGCCACTGACGTCCTTCGCATCGTCTACGGCCCCTTCGTCTACTTCATGGCCGTCACGCTGGCGCTCGCAGGCCTCATTCATCTCGGCAAGGTGGTGGCGCGCCGGTGATCGAAGGGCTCGTCGGCCTGACCGTGATGATGGTGCTCTGCTGCCTGCGCGTGCCGATCGCGTTCGCGATGGCCATCGTCGGCATCGCGGGCTACGCGTACATGCGCGACTGGAACTGGACGGTGGCGTTCGCGATGACGCAGACGAAGCTGTACGAGACCGGCCGCAACTACACGCTGTCGGTGGTGCCGCTCTTCATCCTGATGGGCAATTTCGTCACGCGCGCCGGGATGTCGCAGGAGCTGTTCCGCGCCGCGTACGCGTTCATCGGCCATCTGCGCGGCGGCCTCGCCATGGCGACGATCTGGGCGTCGGCTGGCTTCGGCGGCATCTGCGGATCGTCCATCGCGACCGCCGCGACATTCGCCAAGGTCGCGTATCCCTCGATGAAGAAATTCGGTTACTCGGACCGTCTGGCGTCGGGCGTCGTCGCCGGCGGCGGCACGCTCGGCATCATGATTCCGCCGTCGACCATCATGGTCATCTACGGGATCTTCACCGAGACGAACATCGGCAAGCTCTTCGCCGCCGGCATCATCCCCGGCATCGTGGGGGCAATCTTGTTATGCAGCGCGGTGCAATACATGACCTGGCGCGATCCGGCGTCCGGCCCCCGGGGCGAGCGCTCGAGCTGGGGCGAGCGTCTGCGGGCGCTCAAAGAGGTGTGGGCCGTCGCTGCGCTCTTCTTCTTCGTGATGGGCGGGATCTACGGCGGCCTGTTCACGGCCACGGAGGGCGCGGCGATGGGCGCGTTCGGCGCGATGATCTTCGCCCTCGCGCGCCGCGCGCTGACGTGGCGCACCCTGTACGCCGCGCTGCTCGAGAGCGCGCGCACGACGTCGATGCTGTTCATGATCCTGATCGGCGCGCTGATCTTCGCCGAGTTCGTCAACATCACGACGATGCCCGCCGATCTCAAGGCGTGGGTCACGCACTTCAACGTGCGGCCGACCGTCGTGATCGCGGCCATCTGCGCCGTCTACGTGGTGCTCGGAACCGCCATGGAAGAGCTGTCGATGATCCTGCTGACGATCCCGGTCTTCTTCCCGGTCGTGACCCACCTCGGCTTCGACCCGGTCTGGTTCGGCATCATCATCGTCTGCGTAGTCGAGATCGGCCTGATCAGCCCGCCGGTGGGTATGAACATGTTCGTGCTCCGGACCCTGATTCCGGGGCTCAGCACGGCCACCATCTTCAGCGGCGTGCTGCCCTTCATGTGGGCCGACATCGTCCGGCTGGCGATTCTGGTCGCGTTTCCAATCCTTGCACTCTGGCTGCCGAGCATGATGCGATGATCGGGTGACGTCTACCGCACGCGGCGAAGGCCCAGGGGCCTCGCCCAGGGGTCGGCTGACGGACGCGCTCATCGCGCTCGTCCTCGCCGAGCTCGTCATCATCACGTTCTTTCCCGCACTGCATGCCGGCTTCGTCTCCTGGGACGACGACACCGACTTCCTCGGCAACCCGTATTACCGCGGGCTCGGACCACCACAGTTGCGCTGGATGTTCACGGTGATGTCGGGCCACTACATGCCGCTGACCTGGCTGACCCACGGCGTCGACTATGTGCTCTGGGGCATGCGCCCGGCCGGCTATCACGCCGTCAACGTCGTCCTCCACGCGCTCGCCGCCGTCACCGCCTACTTCGTCGCGCTCCGGCTGCTGGCCGCCGCCGTGGCGCCCGAGCCGCGGACCGCGCGGCGCGTGGGCGCCGCCGTGGCGGCGCTCGTCTTCGCCCTGCATCCGCTGCGCGTGGAGTCGGTGGCGTGGATCACCGAGCGTCGCGACGTGCTGTGCGGCCTGTTCTTCCTGCTCGCCGTGCTGTGTTATCTCCGCGCGGTCGAGCCGGCCACGGGGCGGCCGAAGCGCTGGTATTGGTTGGCGGTCGTTCTGGCCGCTCTGGCGCTTGCGTCCAAAGCGATGGCGGTCACGCTGCCGGCGGTCCTGCTGATCCTCGACGTCTATCCGCTGCGTCGTCTTGGCCGGGGCCGGTGGAATCGCTGGGACATCTGGCGCGAGAAGATCCCGTTCGTCGCGTTGAGCGCTATGGCGGCGGTGCTCGCCGTCGTGGCGCATCGCTCGGTCGGAGCGCTCAGCGACCTGGCCGGCCTCGGAGTCGTCGACCGCGTGGGTCTCACGTGCTACGCGCTCATCTTCTACGCGTGGAAGACGCTCGTGCCGACCGGCCTCGCGCCGCTCTACGAGGCGCCGTATGACTGGGCGGTGTTACGTCCGTGGTTCGCCGGCAGCGCCGTGGTCGTCGCGGCCGCCGCGGCGTTGGTTATCCGGCGGCGGCAGTGGCCGGGCGTGGCCGCAGCCGGCGCCGCGTTCGGGGTGCTGCTGTTGCCGGTGCTTGGGCTGCTGCATTTCGGCGTGCACATCGTCGCCGATCGCAACACGTACCTTGCCGGCCTGGTCCCGGCGCTCCTCGTCGGCGGCGTGATCCTGCGTCTGGTTGCGGCGTCGTCAGTCGCCACCAGCCGAGCGGCGATGATCGCGGCATTCGCGATCGTTGCGGTGCTCGGGGTGTTGACGTGGCGCCAGAGCCGTCTCTGGCACGACTCACGGACGCTCTGGACTCACACGCTCGACGTCAGCCCGTCCTCCATTGCTCACGCGAAGGTCGGGGTATTGCTCGAAGAAGAGGGCAGGACCGAAGAGGCGATCGTGCACTTCCGCGAGGCGCTGCGGCGGCGCCCCGACAACGCCTTTGCCGAGAACAGCTGGGGCATCGCGCTCGGCAACGCGTGGCGATTCGACGAGGCTCTCGATCACTTCGAGGCCGCGCTGCGCCTGAAGCCCGATTACGTCGAGGCGCGGCGCAACGTGCGGCTGACCCGCGAGCGGATGACGAACCCGGTCGCGTATCTGCAGGCGCAGCGTGCGTACCGCGAGGGCCTCGCGCGACAGACTCTGCGCTGACCCCGCGTGACGTCGAGCGTTTAGATGATCGCGAGCTCGTGCGCCTGCCGTTCGAGACGCCGATCGATCTGGGCGGCGGCGTCGAACGGGCCCTGGAGCAGTCCCCAGCTCGCCATCCAGTCCCACGCCCAGCGGGCTTCGGCCTCGGGGATGGGCTCGGGCTCCTTCAGCTGGATACGTCCCAGGTTGAAGTCGTCAGGAGCGAGCGACGTCACCTCCGAGTGCCCGAACCAGTCACGGATGAAGTAACCGACGTACCGTCGCTTGTCGGCCTTGATGCGCCGGACCGCTCGCGTCAGCGCTCGGAGAAGCGCTGCGTACGCCTCGACGCTGACGCCCGGCACCGCGACCCAGGTGCCGTGAAAGAACGTGGTAGACACGAGGCGACAGCCAGCCTTCTCGGCCACGGTGATCCAGGGCTCCTGAAGCACGGTCGCCTCGAAATCGCCGCGCATCAGCCCGGCGAATCGCTCCGCGGGACTCGTCGCGGCGGCACAGGTGGTGATCGCTTCGCGCGGCATCGCGCCCTCGAGCATCTGCAGCCCGGCGTACGCGGTGCCGTTGCCGTAGTCGAGCGCGACCGGCTTTCCGGCGAGCTCCTGCGGTGTGTAGACACTCGAGGTGGGCGCGACCACCAGGGCGCCGCAAACGATCATCGCCCGCCGTCCGACCTGCAGCGCGCCGACTGAGCTTTCCGCCACCCGGCGGTTATTGCCGCACTCTCAGGCCTGGAACATCTCCGCGTCGCCACGCGCCATGAGCTTGCCCTGGTTCGTGGCGGGCTTGTGCGGCGTGCCTTCGGCAGCGGAACGGATCTCGTCAGGGGGCAAGGCCGCGATTCGAAGCTCGAGACCCTCCGCTTCGAACAAACCCTCGTCCCTCGCGACGAGAACATCGAGACCCATGAACGCCATCACGCGCTCGATGGTCAGAGTCATCGCCATGGGCACCCTCCCTGCGCGACCGCGCGCGGGACTTACTCGGGTCGGAAGCTCTGCGTACCGACCCAGCCGGTCTCGGAGACGTCGACGGTGACGCCATCCGGGCCGGTGTACTTCACCTCGACGTTGCCGTAACGCTTGGCGCCGCCGTCATGGTGTCCGCCCACGCCCAGCGCCTCGTTGATGTCGTCACGGCGCGGCGCGTTCGCGGCGCCGAGCCGTTCGGTGGTGTCGTCGAGGTCGTCCACCTGGAACCCGAAGTGATGGATGCCGGACCAGCCCTTGCCACGCTCGACCCCGGCGACTTTGTCGTTCTTGAACTTCAGGATGGCGAGATTGATATCGCCGTCCGTGAGGTAGTAGCCGGTCGTGTTCGGATTGTCGATGCGGCCGACCTGCTTCAGGCCGAACACGTCGACGTAGAACTTGGCGGTCGCATCGGGGTCCTGGGACGAAATCGCGATGTGCTTGATCTTCGCCATGGTGGCCTCCTCGGGCTTGGCGCCTAGCATACCGCTATGCGGGCGATCGTGTAGAGTGTCCCGGCCGGCCGACGGCACGGGGAGGGGACGATGCGCAATGGGTGCGTGGCGGTGGGCGTGGCGCTGCTTGTCGTCATCGGGCTCGCCAGCCAGGCGGCGGCCGAAACGATCAACGTCTACACGGCGTGGCCGGAGTCGCTGTCGCAGCCGATCTTCAAGGCATACACCGCCAAAACCGGGGTTCAGGTCAACTTCATCCGACTGTCGACGGGCGAGCTCGTGGCGCGCGCGACGGCGGAGAAGAACAATCCGCGCGCCGATGTGATCTGGGGCGCGCCCGGCGACGGGTTCGCGGCGGCCAGGGAGGCCGGCATCCTCGAGCCGTACCGCCCGCCGACGTGGGATCGGCTCGCCGTCGAGCTGAAGGATCGCGAAGGGTACTACACGGCCGTGGCGAAGAACACGCTGGTATTCATGTCGAACGCCAAGCTGCTCGGCGAAAAAGGCCTCAAGCCGCCGGCGTCGTGGAACGATCTGCTCAATCCCGCCTACAAAGGTCAGATCCAGACCGCCGACGCCCGCACGTCGGGCACTGCGCTCACGCGGATTCTCTCCATCTACTACGCGTTCGGGCGGGACGAGGACAAGGCATTCGACTACCAGAAGAAGCTCAACGCCAACGTGCAGGTCTACACGAAGAGCGGCGGCGGCTGCACGATTCCCGCGGCGCTCGGCCAGGCCATCGTGTGCATCGCGCACCTGCCCGACGCGATGGAGGCCAAGAAGAAGGGCTACGACATGGTCGTGACCTTCCCGAAGGAAGGCGTGGCCGCGGTCATCGAGGGCGTGGCCCTCGTGAAGGGCGCGAAGAACCGCGACGCGGCGACGAAGTTCATCGACTGGACCTTCAGCCGCGACATGCAGGACCTGCTCGACAAGAACCAGGTGTACATGCTGCCCACGCTGCCCGGCGCGAGCGTCGAGCCGAGCGTGCAGAGCCTGATGAAGGAAGCGAAGCTGCTCGCCGTCGATCTCGACTGGGTCGGCAAGAATCGCAAGCGTCTCGTCGAGCGCTGGGTCAACGAGGTCATCAAGGAGTGAAGCGCGATCCGGTCGTCGCCCCCGCGGTGTTGCTCGTGTGGGCGGCGGTGGCGCTCTTCGTTCTCTACCCGCTCGGCCGTCTGCTCGTCGTCATATTCTGGAACGGCGGCCCGAGCCTCGACGCCGTGCGCGGCCTCGTCGGCGACTGGACCCACCGCGCCGCGCTCGTCAACAGCCTCCTGCTCGCGGCGCTGGTCGGAGTTGCGGGAACCGCGCTCGGCCTCGCCTTCGCGCTGCTCGCCGTTCGCTCCAATCTGCCGCGCTGGGTCGGGCGCGCGCTCGACGCCATTGTCCTGCTGCCGCTGATCTCGCCGCCGTTCACGGCGGCGATCGCGCTCATCTTCGCGCTCGGCCCGCGCGGCTTGGTGTCCTACCACGTCTTCGGGCTCACCAGGGTGAACATCTACGGTCTCTGGGGCACGCTGCTCTCCGAGACGCTGACCTACTTTCCGATCGCGTATCTCACGCTCAAGGCCGTGCTCGCCAACGTCGATCCGAATCTCGAGGACTCGGCCTTCAGCCTCGGAGCCCGGCGGTGGCGAGTGTTCCGGACGATCACGCTGCGCCTGGCCACACCCGGCGTCGCGAACGCGTTCCTGCTGGTTTCGGCGGCGTCACTCGCCGACTTCGCCACCCCGCTCATTCTCGGAGGCACGAAGTTCCCCGTGCTGCCGACGCAGGCGTTCTTGCAGATCACGGGGCTCTACGACATGCGTGGTGGTGCCGCGCTGTGCTTCCTTCTCCTGGTACCCGCGCTCGCCATCTTCGCCGGCCAGCGCTGGTTCACGGAGCGCCGCGGCGGCTCGTTCGTCACGGTGACGGGCAAGGTCGGCGCCGCCACGCGCGTCAAGACGCTGTCCCCCGCCGCGGTGGCGGCGCTCGTCCTCGTCTGCGGTGTGGTCGTGGCGCTGGTGCTGGTGTGCTATCTGCTGATCTTCGCCGCCTCGATCGTCCGCGGGCTCGGCGCCGACAACAGCCTTTCGCTCGCGCACTATGCCCACGTCTTCAGCGGCGGCCTCAAGGCGGTGCGCGACACCCTGGTGATCGCCGTCATCTGTATGCCGGTGGGCGGGCTCTTCGCGGTCGTGCTCGGATTCCTCGTGTCTCGGACAGAGTTCCCCGGGCGGCGCACGCTCGAGTTCGCCGCGATGATCAACTATGCGCTGCCCGGCACCATCGTGGGCATCGCCTACCTGGTCGCCTTCAACGATGCCCCGCTGGCGCTGACGGGCACCGCGTTCATCCTCGTGGTCTGCTACGTCTTCCGCTACAGCCTGGCCGGCACGCGGGCCACCAGCGCGGTGCTCGCGCAGATCGACCCGTCGATCGAGGAAGCCTCAGCGAGCCTCGGCGCGCGGCGCGATCTGACGTTCCGCCGCGTGGTGCTGCCGCTCGTGCGGCCGGCGCTGCTCGCGGGCATGACGGTCCTGTTCATCCGTGCGATGACGGCGATCAGCGCCACGATCTTCCTCGTCTCGCTCGACTGGTCGCTGGTGACCGTTCGCATTCTCGAGGGCATCACCAATCTTGAGCTCGGTCAGGCATCCGCGTTCTCCGTGGTCGTCATCCTGCTGGTGTATCTCGCCGTCGCGGTCGCCAGTCTGACGATGCGGCGCCTGAACGCTGGCAGCGTCGGCCAGGCCGGCGCGCTGCTGGGCGGGTGATGCGGGCGCTCACCGAAGTCGGCGCCGCCGGCGGCCAAGCGGAGCGCGGGAAGCGACTGACGCTCGAGCACGTGTCGAAGCGCTTTCAGCGGGAGGGGCAAAGCGCCCACGCGGCCGTGAACGACGTCACGCTGACCGTCGAGCCCGGCGAGCTGCTCACGCTGCTGGGCCCCTCGGGCTGCGGCAAGACGACGACGCTCCGGATGATCGCCGGCTTCGAGCAGCCGGATGCCGGCCGCATCAGCATCGGCGGCGACGACGTCACGACGCTGATGGTCTATCGCCGCAGCATCGGCTTCGTCTTCCAGAACTATGCGCTCTTCCCGCATCTCACGATCTTCGAGAACGTGGCGTATGGCCTGCGCGTGCGCCGGCTGCCTGAGCCGACCATCCGCGCTCGCGTCGGCCAGGTGCTGGATCTCGTCGGCTTGCCGGGCTACGAGCGCCGCTTTCCGAACCAGCTTTCGGGCGGCGAGCAGCAGCGCGTGGCCGTGGCGCGCGCGGTCGTGGTCGAGCCGCAGCTGCTGCTGTTCGACGAGCCGCTGTCGAACCTGGACGCGAAGCTGCGCGTGCAGATGCGCGCGGAGCTGTCGCGCCTGCAACGGCAGCTCGCCATCACAACCGTGTACGTGACGCACGATCAGGAGGAGGCGATGGCCATCTCCGACCGAATCGCAGTGATGCACCAGGGCGCCCTGGCGCAGGTCGGCACCGCGGAGGAGCTTTACAGCGCCCCGCGCTCGGCGTTCGTCGCGCAGTTCATCGGCCGGGTGAATCTGGTCGAGAGCCGCGTGCTGGCTCGCAGCGGCGGCCGAACGGCCATCGGGCTTTGGGATGCGTCGCTGAGCGTGCCGGGCGGAGACGCGTACGCAGTTGGTCAGAGGCTGTCGCTGCTGCTGCGACCGGAATCGCTCACCCTCGTGCCGGAGTCGGCCAAGGCGACTGAGAGTGAAGTCGTGGTGCCCGGCATCGTTCGCAGCCGGACGTTCCTCGGTGAGAAGGTCGAATACGCTGTGGAGGTCGGCGGCGCGATGCTGCAGATCGTAGCCTACGATCCCACGCGCCGCGGGGTCGTCGACGTCGGCGCGCGAGTCGGCGTCGCGTGCGACGCCACCGCGGTCCGCGTGCTGGGAGCCGAGTCATGACGCGGTGGCCATCGCGCGCAGCGCTCGTGCTCGGGGTCCTGCTCTTCACTGCGGCGCCCGCGGCGGCGCAGTCGTGCCGCGCGCCGCGGGTGCCCGTCGACACGAGCGTTGGCATGAAGTACTGCGCGGACGCCGCTTTCGATCCGATCCTGGCGGCCCAGGTACAAAAGATCCGCGCCGACGTGCGCGCGGCACGACAGGCGGGGCGTCTCATCGTGTACGCCAGCACGCCGATCAGCCCGCGCGGCGGCGGCCTCGAGAAGGTCAACGTGGAGATCGCGGCCGCGGTCAAGGCGCGGCTGGAGAAGACCCTCGGCGCGGGCGCGTGGGTGCTGGATCCCGGCGCCTATCAGCTGACGAGCGTGGACGGCAAGGCGCCCGGCGGAGGCGAGTACATGGTGATGTGGACGCGCGTGCTCGGCGGCGACGACGGCGCCGGGCGCGACATCGACATGGTGCATTTCACCGGGCCCGAGGACATGCGTGCCTTCTTCGGCTGTGCCGCGGACGACGTCACCGGATGCCTGGAACGGTGGCTGACGAGCCGCGCGGCGGCGGACGCCGCGCTGCGCCGCGCGGCCGACGATCCGGAGGCACGCCGCGCGTTCGTCCGTTACTATGCGATGCGCGCCTCCGCGGCGTACTCCTCGGGGGCCCACGACGAGTGGAACATCGTCGTGCGGATCAATCGTAAGCGGGCGCTGGGTGATCAGATCGCGGTTTTCTTCGACGGCCGCGCGGTCCCGCCCTCCGCGATGGAGACCGAGATCGCGCCGGGCTACGAGGTGCGCTGATGGCGGAGTTTCAGTTCAATCCGATGGAACCCGAGTTCATCGCCGATCCCTACCCCATGTATCACCGGCTACGAACCGAGGATCCGGTCCACCACAGCGCGCTCGGCTTCTGGGTCCTGACCCGCTACGAGGACGTGGTGACGGCGCTGCGCGATCCGCGCCTGGCCAAGGAAGCCATCGCGCCGTTCGTGGCGGCGCGCTTCGGCGCGCCACTGCCCGCGATGGGACTGTCGATGCTGGATCGTGATCCGCCCGACCACACGCGCCTGCGCGGGCTCGTGAGCAAAGCCTTCACGCCGCGTGTGGTCGAAGGACTGCGGCCGCGGATCCAGGAGATCGTGGATGGGCTGCTCGCCGGCGTGGCCGCGCGCGGATCGATGGACCTGATCGAGGAGTTCGCGTACCCGATCCCCGTCGCCGTCATCTGCGAGATGCTCGGCGTGCCGATCGAAGATCACGAGCGCTTCAAAGGCTGGAGCATCGACATCGCGCGCGGCCTCGACCTCATCTGGCTCGGCCCCGACTCCGATGTCGGACGGCGGAGCGTCGCCGCGCGGCAGGCGCTCGCCGAATACTTCCGCGGGCTCATCGCGCAGCGCCGCGCGGCGCCGCGCAACGATCTGCTGTCCGGATTGATCGCTGCCGAGGAAGCGGGGGACAAGCTCAACGAGATGGAGTTGCTCGCCACGTGCATCCTGCTGTTGATCGCCGGCCACGAGACGACCGTGAACCTGATCGGCAACGGGATGCTGGCGCTGCTGCGCCACCGCGATCAGCTGGAGCGGTTGCAGCGCGACCCCGGGCTCATCGCGAGCGCGGTGGAGGAGCTGCTACGGTTCGACGGGCCCGTGCAGCGCACGGCGCGCATTCCGAGCGAGGACGTGACCATCGGCGGCCACACCATCGCCAAGGGCGAGATGGTGATGCCGTTCATCGGCGCCGCCGATCGCGACCCCGCGCAATTCCCAGATCCCGACCGACTCGACATCGGACGCTCCGACAACCGCCACATCGCCTTCGGCTGGGGGATCCACTTCTGTCTCGGCGCTCCACTGGCACGGATCGAGGGCCAGATTGCCATCAACACCCTTCTCCGCCGCCTGCCAAAGGTGTCGCTGGCCACCGACGAGCCCGAGTACCGGTCGAGCCTGACGCTGCGTGGACTCAAAGCCCTCCCCGTGGCGTTCTGACTCGTTAACATTTCTTAACCGTCCGTGACGTGCGGTGGCGCGTGCATGGGTGTTCAATGAGACCGTGGCTTCGCTCAGCGCCCAGAGCCCGGTGACGCGCGTCCTTCTCGTGGACGACGACGCCGAGCTCGCCGAGCTCGTCGGCGAGTATCTCGGACGCGAAGGGTTCTCGCTCGAGGCCGAGGCCGACGGCACGCGGGCGGTCGATCGCGTGACGTCGGGCGATCACCAGCTCGTCGTTCTCGACGTCATGCTGCCCGGGGTGAACGGGTTCGACGTGCTGCGCTCGATCCGCGCGGCCTCGCGCATTCCCGTGCTCATGCTCACCGCGCGCGGCGACGAGGTCGATCGCATCGTGGGCCTCGAGCTCGGCGCCGACGACTATCTCTCCAAGCCGTTCAATCCGCGCGAGCTCGTCGCGCGGATCCGCGCCGTCCTGCGGCGTACGCAGCTCGACGCGCGTTCCGCCGGCGATCGTCCCACGGAGCGTCTCAGCATCGACGATGTGCTCGTGGACATCAGCCGCCGCACGGTCCGGCGCGGTGACACGCTGGTGGAGCTGACCGCGGTGGAATTCGCGCTGCTCGAGCTGCTGATGCGTGCAGCGGGCACCGTCGTCCGCCGCGACGACCTGGCCCGCGGCGCGCTGGGCCGCAGCCTGCTGCCGTTCGACCGGAGCATCGACGTCCACGTGAGCCGCGTCCGCAAGAAGCTCGGGCCGCGGCCCGACGGCGGCGAGCGCATCGCCACCCTGCGCGCCGTCGGCTACCTCTATACACGCGCAGGCGTGCCGAGCGAGCGCTGATGGTGCGCGGCGTCTTCGTCAAAATCTTGTTGTGGTTCTGGGGCGCGCTCGTGCTCGTGGCCTTGGCGCTCGAGCTGACGATCACTGCGACGTCGACGCCCGTCGAGGTGCGCGTCGCCCGTTTCAGCGACGGCGTGCTCAATGCCCGCGCGCGTGACGCAGTGACGATTTTCGATCGCAAGGGACCGGGCGGCCTCGCACACTATCTGCGCAATCTCGAGCGTGACACCCGCATCCACGCGATCCTGCTCGACTCGGACGGGCGTGACGTCGCGGGCCGCTCCGTGACGCCGAAAGTCCTCGCGGTGGCCACGCGTGCGCTCGACAGCGGCCAGACCGAGATGGAAGCCGACGGCCAGACTGCGATCAAAGCGCGTGCGGTGGTGGTGAATGATGGCCGACGCTTTGTGCTGGTCGCGTCGTTGCCGATCGGCCTCATGCGACTGCTCCACGACGGGCCGACCGCGCAGGGGCTGCGCCTCCTGGCGGTGCTCGCGACCGCCGCCGCGGCCTGCTATGGCCTCGCGCGCTACGTGACTCGCCCGCTGGCCATTCTCCGCAGCGCCACACGCGCGCTCGCCCAGGGCGACCTGGCGGTGCGCGTCGGACCCACGATGGGCCGCCGCGCGGACGAATTCACGGAGCTCGGTCGTGACTTCGATCGGATGGCGGGACGCCTGGACGCCCTGGTTACCGCCGAGCGCCGGCTGCTGCGCGATATCTCGCACGAGCTCCGCTCACCGCTCGCGCGCCTGAACGTCGCGCTCGGGCTCGCGCGGCAGCAAACGGGCGCCGACCAGGGAGCGCTGGACCGCATCGAGCGCGAAGCCGAGCGGTTGAATCTGTTGATCGGTCAGCTGCTGATGCTGGCGCGGATGGAGAGCGGCGTCGCCACCGTCGTTCGAGAGCCGCTCGATCTCATGGCGATCGTGCATGAGGTCGTGGAAGATGCGGCGTTCGAGGCCAAAAGCCGGGGCCGGAGTGTTCAGATCACCGAGACGTGCGAGGCGCTCGTGTCGGGCGACCCCGAGCTGCTTCACAGTGCGGTGGAGAACGTCGTCCGCAACGCCGTGCGCCACACCCGCGAGGGCACCGCCGTCGAGGTTAGCCTGCGCCGGCAAGGTGAGGCGAGCGTCGTGATCCGCGTGCGCGACCATGGTGGGGGGGTCCCGGAGCAGGCGCTGCCGTACATCTTCCAGCCGTTCTACCGGGTGGGCGATGCCCGCGAAAGAGGCACTGGCGGGGTGGGCCTCGGCCTCACGATTGTGCATCGGACCATCCGGCTCCACGAGGGCATGGTGTGCGCCGTCAATGTTCCCGAAGGTTTGGTCGTCGAGCTGACGTTGCCCGCCCGGTTCGCCTAGCCACCTAGCCACAGCAAGATCTCGAAACAGCAAGTTCGCAACAGCAAGTTCACAATTCTTGCCGAACTCTTAACTGCGGGGGTCTGCTGCGCCCGGTACACCGGGAGTCAGGAGGTATGCCCGCATGCAGTCGAGATGTCCCCAGTCGTGATGTTCGTCTCGATCACTCTGATGCTCGTGACGCCCGCGCTCGCGGCGGACGAAAGCGCGGCACCCGGAGCAGCGCCGAGCGGCACCCAATTCTGCGTCTACCTGGACGGCCGCACCGACACGCCAGAAACGGGCCCGCTCCCGTGTAACACCTCGCGTCGGTACATGCTCGGCACGTCCGGATTCGGCAGCTCGCGCGTGCCCGCCGACTCCGAGTTCAGCACCAGCGGGCCAAAGTCTCATCTCGCGGCGCCGCCGGCCTCGGGCATCGATTCGACCGAAGGCTCGGCTCCGCTCGAAGGGACGCTCGCATCGCCGCCCGCGCCTGATTCGCACTTCGATCGGAACACGGACATTCAGGCGCCGTGACGCGCGCGTGGGCATCGGGAGCTCTCGCCGCGGTGGTGATCGCCGCGAGCATCGTCGGCGTCGTGCGCGCCGACGTGCCCGAGCCCGAGTATCGTGGCCACGCGATCGGCACGATCCGCTCCATCGATCGGGCCGACAACGTGGTCACGATGACCGACGGCCTGCGGCTGCGCGCTCCCGACGCCCACGTCCTCGAGGACCTGCAAGAGGGCGATCTGGTCAAGGTCGATTTCGCTCACGAGCGCGGTGGATGGGTCATCAGGACCATCGAAGGAGCGCTCGCCGACTCAGAGCCGGCGGACAGCGGCGGTGAGTGATCGCCGGCGGCGGTGGTGGGCGGTGCTCGGGGCCGCCGCCCTGCTCGTCGTCGCAGGCTACGGCATCGTCCTCAAGGCGCGCGGCGATGCACCGAGGCCGCGCATGCCTGCCGCGCCGCGTCCGATCGTCGTCGTGACGACGCCGGCAACCACGCGCGACGTCGGCGTCTATCTCACGGGGCTCGGTAGCGTCACGCCGCTCAACACCGTCACCGTACGCTCGCGGGTCGACGGCCAGCTGATGAGCGTGCGCTTTCAAGAGGGCCAGCTGGTCAAAGCCGGCGACCTGCTCGCGGAGATCGATCCGCGGCCGTTCGAGGCGCAGCTGATGCAGTTCGAGGGCCAGCTGGCGCGTGACCGTGCGCTGCTCGACAACGCGCGCGTCGACCTGTCGCGCTATCAGACCCTCGTCGCGGACGACGCGGTCCCCAAGCAGCAGCTCGACACGCAGGAATCGCTCGTGCGCCAGTACGAGGGCGCCGTCA
>Ga0075423_10002957_pt1 | contig 15576 bp, 14 predicted proteins | sample SoiMethybrSBSTD2_FD_80114 | JGI IMG/M metagenome (GOLD analysis project Ga0075423, IMG submission 80114) | Bulk soil microbial communities from a Populus tree surrounding site in Tennessee, USA - Soil MetaG P. TD hybrid SBSTD2 | ecosystem: Environmental > Terrestrial > Soil > Tree plantation...
GCCGGCGTGCCGGGCAGGAGCGGGATCTCCGGCCAGTGCTCGAGCGCCACCACCGCGCGCGCGCCCGCGACCTTGACCGCGTAGGCGCACGCGTTCGCAAGCTCGCGCACGTTGCCGGGCCAGGGGTAGCGCATCAGGTGCGCGGCCAGATCGGGATCGAGCGCGGGCGGCATGAGCCCGCACTCGGCGGCCGCGCGCTTCAAGAACGCCGCGGCCAGCAGCAGCGCGTCGTCGCCGCGCTCGCGCAGCGGCGGCAGGCGCAGGCGCACGGCGTTGAGCCGGTAGTAGAGGTCGGCGCGGAACCCGCCGCGCTCCACGCCCTCGGCCAGGCTCCGGTGCGTGGCCGAGACCACGCGCACGTCGAGCCGGCGCAGCTTGATCTCGCCGACGCGCCGCGCCTCGCCCTCCTGGAGCACGCGCAGCAGCTTCATCTGGAGCAGGGCGCTCGCGTCCCCGATCTCGTCGAGGAACAGCGTGCCCTGGTGCGCGGCCTCGAACAGCCCCTCGCGGTCTGCGACCGCGCCGGTGAAAGCTCCGCGGCTGTGGCCGAACAGCTCGCTCTCGATCAGGCTGTCGGGGGTGGCCCCGCAATTGTGGGCGACGAAGCCGGCGCGGCGTCGCGGCGAGAGCACGTGCAGCGAGCGCGCCACCAGCTCCTTGCCGGTGCCGGTCTCCCCCAGCAGCAGCACCGGCAGCCCGCTCTCGGCCACGCGCGCCAGCGCGCGCTTGACGTCACGCCAGACTTCCGAATCCCCCAGCATCTCCGGCGGCGTGACCAGCCGCCCTCCGTCCAGAGTGTCCCGCTCCATCCCAACCTCCCCGTCCCGACCCTGGGCGCGGACGATCCGATCATCGTCCGGGCGAGGCCGAAGCTCACGGCGATCCCACCCACTCGACGCCGCGCTCGCCGCTCTGCACGACGCCGATCTCGAAGCAGGTCTCGCCCGCGCGCGAAAGCTCGTGCGCGAGCCCTGCCGTGTCGGCGGGGGCCGTGACCACGATCATCCCGATCCCGAGGTTGAACGCTGTGCGTGCGTCCTCGAGCGGAATCCCGCCGGCCGCGATCAGCCAGCGGTAGAGCGGAGGCAGGGGCCAAGCGGAGGCATCCACACGCGCGCGCGTTCCCGCGGGCAGCACGCGCTCGAGGTTGCCGGCGATTCCGCCGCCGGTGACATGCGCGAGCGCCTTGATCCGCCCGGCCTCGAGCGCGGGGGTCAGCGCCGGTCCGTACCAGCGGTGGGGCGCAAGCAGCGCTTCGTCGAGCCGCCCGCCGCCCGGCAGCGGATCGGCGAGCGTGAGTCCCGACTTCGCGAGCACGCCGCGCGCGAGCGAGTAGCCGTTGGTGTGGAGCCCGCTCGAAGCGAGGCCCAGCAGCCGGTCGCCGGGGCGCACGCCGCTGCCGTCGAGCACGCGGTCGCCCGCGATCACCCCCAGCATGCAGCCGGCCACGTCGATCACGCCGGGCTGGTAGGTGTCGGGCATCTCGGCGGTCTCGCCGCCCAGCAGTGCGGCTCCCACCTCGCGGCACGCGCGGCTCATTCCCTCGACCGCTGCGACCACGGTCTCGGGATCGAGCCGCGACTGGGCGATGTAGTCGAGGAACGCGAGCGGCCGTGCGCCATGCACCAGGATGTCGTTCGCGCCGTGATACACCAAGTCGGCGGCGGCGTCCGCCACGCGGCCGGCCGCGAGCGCGAGATGGAGCTTGGTGCCGACGCCGTCCATCGAAGCCGCCACCATGCGCGCGCCCGCGGGCCACTCCACCACGCCGGCGAAGCCGCGCTCGAGCGGTCGCACGGAGGCGCCCCACGTCGCGCGCACCGCACGCGCGATGCGCTGCTTGATCGCGTCCGAGCGGTCGATGTCGACGCCGGCGTCGCGGTAGCGCATCAGCCGCGCGCCCTCAGGGGGCGAATCCGGAGCAACAGCAGGTCCTCGCTGCTCGGGCTCGGCAGCAGCGCGAAGTGGCCCTGCGCGTAGAGCCGCGTGAGGGTGCCCACCACTTCCGCGTCGAACTGAGTGCCGGCGCCGCGCGTGAGCTCGGTGAGCGCGGCCTCGAGCGTGAGCGCCCGCCGGTAGGGGCGGTCGGAGGTCATGGCATCGAACGCATCTGCGACGTTCAGGATGCGCGCGCCGAGCGGGACTTCGGCGGACTTGAGCCCGTAGGGGTAGCCGAGGCCGTCGGGGCGCTCGTGGTGGCTGCGCACGATCTCGGCCGCGCCGCGCAACGCGCGCACCCGGGCCACGATGTCGGCACCCGCTGCGGGATGGGCGCGCAGCGTGCGCTGCTCCTCCTGCGACAGCGTGCCGGCCTTCTGCAGGATGTGCTGGTGCTGGGGCCCGATCTTGCCGAGGTCGTGCACCAGCGCCGCGTACTCCACCTCCTCCACCTCGCGCTCGGAGAGCCGCACGCCCCGCGCCAGCCGCACGGCGTACTGCGCGACCCGCACCGAGTGGTGGCGCGTATAGGGATCGATCTCGTCCAGCACTTCGGTGAGCGCGCGCACGAACTCCTTGAGGTCCGACTTGATCTCCATGTAGAGCCCGAACGAGTGGCGCGCGACCAGGAACGGGATGCCGAACAGCACCAGCGCCCACGGTCCGACGTAGAAATAGACCACGACCACTAGCGTGCCGAGCGCGATGAACGAGAGATGATGGAGGATGCCGCGCAGGAAGTTGCTCTGCCACACCCGCCACGGGCTCGGCCCGGAGGTGAGGCCGATCACGGTCGAGACCAGCACCGAGTTGGTGGCGAAGTACACCGCGCCGCACGCGAGCAGCGCCGGCAGGTCGCGCGGGAAGGCCAGCGATCCCACGCGGCCGCCCGCCATGCCGAAGCCCCAGGCGGCGGCGAAGAAGGTGATGGTGAAGACTGCCAGGTTGTGGATCACGCGGATCGGGGGACGCCGCTGGATCAGCCCCTCGTTCACCACCGTGCTCACGATCGAGAGCCAAGCGGTCCACACCGGGCCCATCACCACCAGGCTGGGGAGATCGAACAGGCCGCTCGCCGTCGCGTAGCCACCGCTCGGGAGGGCGATCGGCCGCGCGTCCGCGAGCAGCATGAGCAGCAGCACCAGGGCGACCACCAGCAGCGGCGGGCGCGCCGCCAGGGGCGCGAAGCGGATCAACAGCGCAGCGGCCGCCAGCACCACGACTGCGTAGTAGGCAATGAACAGCCCGGGGCGGCGCGTTGCTTCCCTGCTCGTCATGGTCGGTTCAGGCGGGGCTTGCCGCATCCTGCGGGGAGGTGAACTGCCAGGAGGTTGAGACCGACGCCAGCTTCGGAGTTCACCCGCGGCCTATTGGTCGCGGTTTATTGGGCCGCTGGTTACCAGCCGGCCTTGGTGAAGAGAATGAGGAGATCGAAGAGGAAGTTCACGATTCCCACCTCCTTCTTTGCGTCCGATTCTGCAGGCCATGGATCTGGACCTGGACAGGTGGGTGATCGCTTCGCTTACTCGATTTGAGTACTCGCTCCGCTGCTCTCCTCGGCTGACGCCGGTCTCAAGACGTATTCGGTCGGTTCGCGGGTCCTCAACCCCCCCACCACCCGGTTCAGGGCAGCCAGGGTGGCCAGGACGACCGCCTGCTGCGCATCCTGCTCCACCGTACAGCACCCCACCAGAGTTTTTTCGCTCCGGTGGGCCAGCAGAGAAAGGGATACCACGACCACATCCTGCTTGCCAAGGCGCACTAAGTCTATGTCCTGCAGGCTCAAAGCGATACCGTCTTCGAGGAACTCCTGAACCGCGGCCAGGGTCGCGGATGCGATCAGCCCCTGGGCGCCCTCGCGCGTCGCGCTCCCGGTCGCGGTGCCGAGACGGGTGACCCCCTTCCAGCCCAGCTCCACCTGGGCCTGGGCCCGCCCCGATGCGACGTACAGGTTCACGCTTCCGAAGCGGACGCGCTGGGCGGTCTGCTCCTCGGGCTCGGCGGCCGGCTCCTGGGCGCGCGAAGGCTGGGGGCCACCGGGCCGGGCGTATGCCACCGAGACCACGCGGTGGTCGATCGAGCGGTTGAAGCGGGTGAGCAGCAATGTCTGGACGTCGCGAACGATCTGCTTCGCGGGTCGGGCGGAACTGGTGAGGACGTGGATCTCGCGGATGTCCTCATCCTCGACCTGGACGCTCGCTCCCTCGACGTCGCGCAAGGATCGAATCGCGGCTTCAGCCCGCTTGGGCCACGGGATATCTGATGCTTCGACAGCCATTGCGGCCCTCCTTGGGCAAATCCCGAGTCGCGGCCGGGACTTTAGCACACGGAGGTATGTGGTTCCACGATGTTTCGGTTCAGAACACGGGATCGAGATCGAAGCTCACCATCCCGTGCAGGAGTCCGACGCGGCGCGCGATCTCTTCGCGGTCGGTTTCCTGGAGCCGGCGCGGGCTGAAGTCCTCGATCGCGAGCGACGCCATGGCGGTGCCGCACGCGAGCGCCTGGCGCAACGCGTGGCCGTCGTCGCGGCCCGAGCGCGCCAGCCATCCGAGGAAGCCGCCCGCGAACGAGTCGCCGGCGCCGGTGGGATCGGTGAGCGCTTCGACCGGATACGCCGGCGTGATGAAGCGCTCCACGCGCGAGCGGTAGAGCGCGCCGTGCTCGCCCTTCTTCACGATCACGGCGTTCGCTCCCTGATCGAGCAGGCGGTCGGCGGCGCGCACCACCTGCGTCTCGCCCGCGAGCGCCTTCGCCTCCTCCTCGTTCAGCAGCGCCACGTCCACGCGCCGCAACACCTCGAGCACGCGATCGGGCTTGCGCGCGATCCAGTAGTTCATCGTGTCCGACAGAGTGAGACGCGGGCGCCGCATCTGGCCCAGCACCTCGAGCTGGAGCTCGGGATCGATGTTCGCGAGGAACACGAACGGGCACGCCCGATGTCCCTCGTCGAGGTGCGGGTGGAAGTCCTGGAACACGTTGAGCTGCGTTTCGAGGGTGTGGGCGTGTCCCAGCTCGGCATCGTACTCGCCGCGCCAGCGGAAGGTGCGGCCGGGCGCGGTCTCGAGCCCCGACAGCTCCACGCCCCGGCTCCGGAACGCCTCGCGGTGCTCGGGCGGGAAATCCTCGCCCACCACCGCCACCATGCGCACCGGCGCGAAGTGGCACGCCGAGAGGGTGAAGTAGGAGGCAGATCCGCCGAGCGCTTCTCCCGATTCGCCGAACGGCGTGCGCACCGAGTCGAGCGCCACCGAGCCCACCACCACGATCTCGGCGGCGCGCCTCGCGGACGGCGTTTCGCCGGGGCTCGCGTCTCCGGCGCGACGCCGCTCGCCGCGCCGGCGTTCGACCGCCGGCTTCGCGCCGCGGGCGCCGCCGGCGCCGCCGCCGCGCCGCTCCGCGCGCGGGCTCACGGGGCGGCCTCCGCCTCCCGCTCCATCCGCTGCGGCGCGGTGACGCCCATGAGCCCGAGCCCGTTCTGGAGCACGACCCGCGTGGCCTCCGCCAGCCGCAGGCGCGCGAGCGATTGCGGCACGTTCTCGGTCACGACGCGGCATTCGTGGTAGAAGCGATGGAACACCGCAGCGGTCTCCTGCAGATAGGCCGGCAATCGGTGCGGCTCGCGCGCCAGCGCCGCACCACGCACCACCTCGGGAAACGCCGCGAGCTTCCGCGCCAGCGTCTGCTCCGCCGGAGCGCCCAAGCCCGGCTCGCCCGCGCCCCGCGCCACGGCCGGCTTGAGCCCGCGCTCCGCGGCGAAGCGCAGGATCGATGCGATACGGGCGTGCGCGTACTGCACGTAGTAGGCCGGGTTCTCGTCGTTCTGGCGCCGCGCCAGATCGAGATCGAAGTCGAGGTGCGCGCTGGTCGAGCGCATCAGGAAGAAGAACTTGGCGCAGTCGGCGCCGATATCCTCCATCAGGTCACGCAGCGTGATGAATTCGCCTGCGCGCTTGCTCATCTTCACCGGCTGCCCGCCGGAGAGCAGGTTCACCTGCTGGACGATCAGCACCTCGAGGAAGTCGGGCTCGAGCCCCAGGGCCTGGAGCGCGGCCTTGAGCGGCAGGATGTGGCCGTGGTGATCGGGACCCCACAGGTCGATGCTGTGGCGGAACCCGCGGGCGCGCTTGTCCTGGTGGTATGCGACGTCGGGCAGGAGGTAGGTCGGCAGGCCGTTGCTGCGCACCACCACCCGGTCCTTGTCGTCGCCGAACTGCGTGGTGCGCACCCAGGTCGCGCCTTCCGCCTGGTAGAGCATGCCGCGCTTCTCCAGTGCTGAGCGCGCGGCCTCGACCCCGCCGCTGCCGTGGAGCTCGGACTCGCGGAACCAGCGTGCGAACTCTGCGCCGTACTCCGCGAGATCGCCGCGCTGCCAATCGAGGATGCGACTCAAGGCGCGGTCGCGGAACCAGGCCGCGCCGCCGTTGCCGGAGAGCGCAGCCCGCCCCTCGCGCTCGTCCAGCTCGCGCGCCAGGTCGTGCAGGTACTCGCCCTGGTAGCCGTTCTCGGGGAACGGGCGCTGCAGTCCGACCCGCTCCGCGAAGCGCGCCGCCACCGACTCGCCGAGCAGATCCACCTGACTGCCGGCGTCGTTCACGTAGAACTCGCCCGCGGCGGAGTGGCCGGTGGCGTTCAGCAGCCGCACCAGCGCTGCGCCCACCGCAGCGGCGCGCGCGTTCACCACGTTGAGCGGGCCGGTGGGGTTGGCGCTCACGTACTCGACCTGGATCTCGAGTCCGTGCGCGTGGTCGTGTGAGCCGAAGCCGTGGCGCGCGCCGGGATCGAGCGCGCCCTCGGACAGGATGCGCGACGGCAGGCCGTCGAGGAACTCGGGCGCGTAGCGGAAGTTGATGAATCCCGGCCCCGCCACCTCCAGCCCTGAGAACATCGCGGGATCGCGCGGGAACGCTGCGATCAGCTTCTCCGCCACCGCGCGCGGCGGCTGCTTCGCATCGCGCGCCAGCAGCAGCGCGAGATTCGTGGTCCAGTCGCCGTGGGCCGGCTCGCGCGGGATGGCGAGCTCGAGGCGCGCGAGCCGTTCTTCGCTCGAAAGGCCGGCGCGCTTCAGGGCCTCCGCGAAACCTTCAGTCAGCGCGCTCCAAACCAAGGTCCAGACTCCTCGCGTCGCCCCACAGCCGGTCGAGCATGTAGTACTCGCGTGTCTTCTCGTGGAACACGTGCACCACGACTTCCACGTAGTCGAGCAGCACCCAGCGCCGGCTCTCGAATCCCTCGATGTGCCAGGGGCGCACGCCGCGCTCCTTGAGCCCGTCCTCCACCGCCTCGGCGATCGCCTTGACCTGCACCTCGCTCGATCCCGAGCAGATGAAGAAGTAGTCGCACACGCCCGAAAGCTCGCGCAGGTCGAGGGCCACCGGGGTGCGGGCCTTCTTGGCGGCGGCGCAGCGGGCGGCTGCGTGCAGGAGCTCCAATGCCGGTACGCCCGCCGGAACTCTGCGCGCGGTCTCCGCGGCCGGCGGGGCGGGGCGCGACCTCTTGGTCAACGGTCGCGCCGTACCGCGTAGTCGACGGCGCGATCGAGCGCCTGACGCACGATCCCGCCGGGCTCGCCGTCGAGAATGCCGCGCGCCTCCTCGGCCTGCGCGCGCGCGCGGTCGCGGGCGTACTCGAAGCCCCCGCACTTTTCGACCAGCGTCTTGAGCTCGGTCCAGCGCTCCGGCGTCCAGCGCTTGTTGAGCGCGAGCCGGCGCAGCTTCTTGCGGTCGGACTCGGTGGCGGAGCGCAGCGCCGCGATCAGCGGCAGTGTCACCTTGCCTTCGGCCAGGTCGTGTCCGACCGGCTTGCCGGTGGTGCCGGAGTCGGCCTGGTAGTCGAACAGGTCGTCCACGATCTGGAACGCCACCCCCACCACCTCGCCGAAGCTCTTGTAGCGCTCGCGCCGCGCGGCGTCGCGCGCTCCGCCGTTCAGCCCCGCGCCGATCTCGGTGGCGGCGCCGATCAGCGAGCCGGTCTTGGAGCGGATCAATTCCTCGTACTGCTCCTCGGTCACGTCGAGATCGTACGCGTACTGGAACTCGAGCGCCTCGCCGCACGACATCTCGCCCACCACCCGCGCCATGATCCCCATCGCCGCGTCCTGCTTGTGCTCGACCAGCAGCTTCATCGCCTGGGCGTAGAGGTAGTCGCCCACGATGATCGCCATCTCGTCGGTCCACAGCCCGTTCACCGTGGGGCGCCCCCGGCGCAACGCGCTCTTGTCCACCGAGTCGTCGTGGATGATGGCGGCGGCGTGCACCATCTCGATCACGGTGGCGCACACCACCGCGTCCTCGCCGGCGTGGCCGCGCAGCCGGGCGACCAGCAGCAGCAGCGTGGGGCGGAATTTCTTGCCCTGGGTGGCGAGCACGTGGCCGCCGACCTCGTTCAGGATCGGGATCGGCGTGCGGAACGCCTCGCGCAGGCGGCCCTGGACACGCTCCAGCTCACGCCGCACGGGCTTCTGGACCGCGGACATGCTCATCATCGGGCGGTTTCCGGGGTGGGAACGCCGGGGTCCGGGACTCTTCAATGCTGGCACGCCGCAGGATAGGGGGCGTGCGGAAAAGGTGTCAAGCGCTTGTGCGGGGCGAGGCGCTTTGCACCCGGCGCTCCTCGAGGCGCTGGAGCAGGCGCTCGCGCGTGTTGCGTGAAGGGTCGTCCAGCACTTCCTCGAGCAGCGCTTCGAGCGTCTCGCCCACCGCGGGGCCGGCCGGAATGCCGAGGATCGCCATCACGTCGCGACCGCCGACCGCGAGATCCTTGACCTTGAGCGCGTGCGACTCGGCCAGGAGCTTCTCGATGCGCGCGCGCATCTCCTCGAGGTAGGCCGGGAAGCCCTGCTTCAAGCCGTTGCCGAGCATGTCGGCGATCCGCAGGTCGAAGAGATCGGCGACCGCTTCCTCCCCCACGCGCCGCAGCCAGCGCCTGAGCCCCGCGTCGCTCCAGCCGCCGCGGTAGTCGAACATGTGCTCGCGCACCAGGTGCACGATCGCGGCGCGATCGTCGGCCGGGAAACGCATGCGCTGGAGCAGGCGGTCGGCCAGCTCCGCTCCCACGAACTGGTGGTTGTAGAACGTCCCGTCGCCGCCGCGCTCGACCCGGGTGTCGGGCTTGCCGATGTCGTGGAGCAGCGCGGCCCAGCGCACGCGCGGCTTGTCGGCGGGGGCCTGGTCCGCGGTGTAGAGGCTGTGGAGGTAGACGTCGTAGGCGTGGTAGCGGTTCTGGGGCACGGCCCAGGTGCGCGCCAGCTCCGGCATCCACAGCTCGAGCAGCCCGGCCTCGCGCAGCAGCTCGATCCCCTCCGAGGGCCGCGGCGCGCGCATCAGCTTGTCCAGCTCCTCGCGCACGCGCTCGACCGCGACCAGCCGGGCGCGATCGAGCGCGGAGCCGAGCGCCGCGCGCGTCCCGGGCTCCACCTCCATCTCGAGCACGGCGGCGAGCCGCGCGACCCGCAGCGGGCGCAGCGCGTCCTCGGCGAAGCGCGCGCGCGGATCGCCGACCGCGCGCAGCCGGCGGCGCTCGAGGTCGAGCGCTCCGCCGTGGGGATCGAGCAGCACGCCGCTCCGGGGATCGAACGCCATGGCGTTCACGGTGAGGTCGCGGCGCGCGAGGTCCTCCTCGGGGTCGCGCGTGAAGTCCACGCGGTCGGGATGACGCGCGTCGGCGTACGCGCCCTCGCGGCGGAAGGTGGTGCACTCGAGCTTGATCCCGTCGAAGAGCACGAGCACCGTGCCGTGCTTGAGCCCGATCGGCTCGACGCGCTCGAAGCGCGCGCTCACCTGATCGGGCAGCAGGTCGGTGGCGACGTCGAACAGGTCGCCGGCGTCGCGCGCGAGCAGCGCGTCGCGCACCGTCCCGCCCACGAGCCAGGCCTGGAAGCCGCCCGCACGGATGCGGTCGAGCGCCGCGAGCAGCGCCGGCGGCCAGGTCACGCCCCGAAGCTTCGCGGCCGCGTGCTCCCGGGCGCGCTCGCGCTCGTCCGGCGTGGTGCTAGGATCGGCGCTCGTCTTTCGCGCTTCGCGCATCATGCCTCGGTGGGGAGAGCTCTCGGCGTGGGAACCATGCGGATACGATACGTGAGTTTCGTGGTGTGGCTCGGTCTCGCGCCGTTGCTCGCCGGCGCGGTGCACGCCCAGGCCGCCGCCGACACGACGCGCGTGGAGTCCGCCGACCTTCGCGCCGTGCAGCCGTGGCTGAGCGGAGTGCTCGCGCCCGACAAGCTCCAGCACTTCTCCCTCGCCTTCAGCCTCGGGCTCGCATTCGGCGTGATGACCGCCGAGCCCGCAGCGGCCGGCGGCGCGGCGGTGCTGGCGCTGGGCAAGGAGGTCGCGGACAGCCGCCACGGGCGCTTCGATGGCATGGACCTCACCGCCGGCCTGATCGGCGCCGGGTGCGCGGCCCTGCTGATCGCCTACCTCGAACGCTAGCCCGAGCCTTTCAGCCGGGAGGAGGCCTTCCCCCTCCGCCACCGCTGTCGGTGCCGCCGTTGTTCGCCTGGCTTGCCTTGTACGCCCCGACCAGCACCACGAGCAGCCCGACGCCGCCCACGAGGCTGGTGCGCACCCAGTCCACCTGGCGGGTGGCGAGGTGCGAGACCTGTTCCAGGGGCATTCCCAGCGAGGCGTAGTCCGCGACGTGGGTCTGGTCCTCGCGGCGCTTGAAGCCCACGATGCTGTCGCCCTGGAAGGTGGCGTAGTCGAACTCGTAGAGCAGCCCGTCGCGCGTGACGATGCGGACGTGGTCGCGCTGGGGTTGGGCTGCGTACTCGCCGCGCGGGATCTCGCGCAGGGCCGTGCACCCCGAGCCCGAAAGCCACAGCAGGCACGCCGCTACGCGCAGGCCGCGGTGAAACCTCATGCAGTCGCCTCCCCCGGTCCCGCCCGCCCGATCCTGCGATCCAATCGAGCATACCCGAAATGGAGGCGACGTGCCGCCGGGGAGCGCGGCGTCGCTGCGGCCAGCCGAAGGGAAACGGCGCTCAGCGCCAGAACAGGATGCGGCCGCAGCTCTCGCACAGCGTCAGCTTCTCGCCGACGCCGGGGGCGGCCGAAGTCGGGAGCGTGACGCGGCAGCCGAGGCAGACCCGCTCGCGCATGCCCACCACCCCCCGGCCGTAGCGCTGGAGCGCCCGCACGTAGTGCTGCACCCAGCGGCGCTCGACACCCGCGAGCAGCCGCGCCCGCGCGCGTTCGAGCGGCGCGGGATCGCCGGGCGTGAAGCCGAGCTTCTTGAGCTTCGCGACCGTCCCCGCGTGGCGGGCTTCGGCCAATTGAAGGTCGACGTCGTGGAGCTCGAGGAGCGTGGGCTGGGTCACGTCGCGAGCTCGCGCAGCAGCGTGTTCATGGTGCGATCGTCCTCGGCCTCGAGCAGGCGCTGGCGGTTGCGCTGGGTGCGGGTGATGGCGACCGCGCGTGAAACGCGCTCGAGGTGGGAGTCGATGTCGGACTCGGAGGGCGAGAGCACCAGCATCACGAGCTGGACCGCCACGCCGTCTTCTGCGCTCCAGTCGACGCCGCGCAGCGTGCGCGCCACCACCAGGCGGGGCTCCATGACTCCCAGCGAGCGGGCGTGAGGAATCGCGACGCCTTTTCCGATCGCGCTCGAACACCAGCGCTCGCGGCGCAGCAGCGTCTCGTGCAGCAGCTCGGTGTCCCGCACGGCCCGTCCTCGCTGCGCCGCGAGCACCAGCTCGTGGAGCACGCTCTCTTTGCGCTTGAGCTTGAGGTCCGGGAGGTAGAGCGAGGAGTCGGGTACCGAGTGGACCGCAACGGTGGTCATCGGTTTTGAACCCCCTGACGCCCGCTACCCTAGCAGACCGGCCGTGCTGCGGCTAGTGCTGTTCCTGCACCGATTTGCCGGGCCTCGAAAAGGCCCGCGCCCGCCACGCTGCGAGCCGCGGCGCGAGCCACCCGCATGCCGCACCGATCGCGAGCCCCACCACCACGTCGCTCAGGTAGTGACGGTTCAGGTAGACCCGCGACCAGGCGACGGTGAGCGCCAGAGCCCAGAACAGCGGCGCGAGCAGACGCCAGCGCCGCGAGAAGATCCATGCGATCGCGGCGGCGTTGGCGGCGTGGCTCGAGGGGAAGGATGCATTCGAGCGCTTGTGCTCGCCGTCGGGGCGTGTGCGGTCCACGGCGCGCTTCAGGCCTTCGACCGCCAGATTCGCCGGCACCAGCGCGAGCAGCGCCAGCTTCACGGTCGCAGGGCCTGCCGTTGCGTCGAGCAGCGTGATCGCGAGGAACGCGCCCAGCACGACGGCAGGTTTCCCGAGAGCCGTCGCGCCGCGCATCACCGGCTCGAGCCACGGGGCGCGCGAGGCCTGCGACGCCTCCTGCACCGCGAGGTCCACGCTCTGGACCGGTCCGAGCAGCGCGACCGCGAGCAGCAGTGTTCTCACCTGGCGCTTCCGAGATCGATCAGGTCCGCAACCGGGAGCCAGCCCTCGATGTCCCGCCCCGCCACGACCCGCGCACGCTCGCCCCCGCTCTTGAGCACCTTCACCACCTGTCCGGCCGACAGCTCGAGATCGGGACCTTCGAGCGTGGCGACGCGATCCACCACGGCACGCGTCGCGCGCGCAGCGTACCAGCCCTGGAGCGGGAAGACCGCTGCGCACGCGATCGCGAGCGTGGCGGCGGCGACCGCCGCCGGCCGGCGCGGCCACAGCCCGCCCGATGTCACGCCCAGGAGGAGTGCTGCGATCGCCCACTCGATGCGCCGCACCGGCCAGCGCGCGGGCGTTGCGCCGCCCAGGCCGCCGCCTTCGCGCACCCGCTCCGCCACCCACGCGAGCGCGCGGTCGCGCGCCTCGTAGCCCTCGCCGCGCAGCACCCAGGCCGCTGCCGGCCCGACGCGCCCGGCGCGCACCTCGGCCCACCCGAGCCGCGCCGCGAGCCCCGCGCCGCGCGCGCCGCGATCCCAGATCTCCTGCCAGCCGCGGCGCGCGGTCTCGAGATCGCCGCTGCGCGCGGCCTGATCGGCGGCCCGCGCCTCGGCCCGGCCGCCTGAGCCGCCCGGGCGCGGGCCGAACGCGAGCGCGACGACCACGCCGGCGACCGCGAGCGCCGCCGCGCCGAGCGCGAACGGCCACGCCGGCGCGAGCGGCGGCACCGCGCGCGACAGCTCCTCGACCACCCGGCGCCGCGTGCTCTCGAGATCGCCGGTTCCGCCGCCGTAGCGCGCGGAAGCGATCTCGCGCCGCAGCGCATCCACCGCGCGGCCACGCTGCGCGAGCCATGCGCCCGCCTGGTCCGCCGCGTGCCAGAACTCGGAGCCCTTGGAGAGCCCGACCACGCGCAGCCACTCGCGCTGCTGCGCGCGCACGGCGCCGTCGACGGGCGCGCGGCGGCTGATCCGCCACATCACGATCGCCACCCCCAGCGCGACGCCCGTGACGGCCCACGCCCAGGGCGCGACCGGCTGGGCGTCGGGGTCGAGCGGGTGTGACGCGAACACCGCCGGGAACGTCTCCGTGTTCTCGCGACCCGCGGTGCTCGGCGGATCGACCGTGAGCCCGATGTCCGGAAGGGAAGCGGTGTGGTATGCGCCGGCAGCGGGATCGAACCACGCGAACAGCGGGTGCGGAACGTCGAGCAGCCCGAGCCGCCGCGGCAGCAGCGTCCACTGGAAGCGTCGGCGGCCGGCGCTCATCGTCCCCGGCGGGCCTGCACTGTCCTCGACCGTGCCCGCGAACACCTCGAAGTCGCGCCCGTCGAGTGGCGGGGTGTGGAGCAGCGGCAGGTTGCCGACGCCGCGCACGTCGAGCTTGAGCGTGACCGGCACGTCCTCGGTGGTGCGCTCGCGATCGGCGTACCACGAGAGGCTGAGCGCGCCGACCGCGCCGTCGAACCCCGCGGGCGCGCCGCGCGGCAGCGCCCGCACCGCGACATCCAGCGGCTGCGAATGGATCGTCACCTCGCGGCGCGTGTTCCCGCCGCCGGCCCATGAGAGCGGATCGGCGAACGGACCGGGCGACGACAGCACGACCACCGCGGTCGCTGCGCCCACGGTGGCTCGACCCTGCGCCAGCGGCAGGAGACGCGCGCGCGACTCCGTGACCAGCACGCGCTGGCCGCCCTGCTGCGCCCAGAACGACTCGGGATCGCTGAAGCGTTCGATCCAGAAACCCGGCGTGGCGGGCGGCGTGTACTGCGGATCCTCTGCGAGCGTGGCGCGCTGCACCAGCCGCACCCGCACCAGCACCGGCTGGCCCACGTAGGGATCGCCGGGCGAGACGTCGGCGGTGAGCGTCACCGGCGTGGGGCCGCCGCCGCCGACGCGCGCGGGGGCCGCGCTCACCGCGAGCCGGAGCGATGCGCTCTCGTAGGTTTGGCCGCCGACGCGCACGCGGATCGGGCCGAGCTGGTACTGGCCGGGCGCGTTGGGTGCGAGCTCGTAGCGGTACACGGTCTCGGCGGCGCCGCGCCCGTTCACCCACGAGTAGCTCTGAGCCTTGTCGCTGCCCAGCACCTCGATCCCCGACGGCACGTCGAAATCCGGCTCTGCGCCTCCGCCGATCGCGCCCGTCACCGTGACCTCGAGCGTCGTGCTCTCCCCCACGGCGAGCGTGCTGCGGGTGACGCGCGCCCGTACCTCGGCGCCGAACGCGGCGGCGGGCGCGAGCGCGACCAGCGCCGCCAGAGCGAGGAGCGGCGACCGCAGGTTGCGCATGGTGCGCGCGCTCACCAGTCCTTCCCCTTCTTCTTGTTCAGGACGCGCAGGCGCTGCTGGCGCTGCCGCTCCGAGCGCTCGACTTCCTTGAGCGCGCCGAGGAGCTGGTCGGCCTGCTCGCGCGTCATCGCTCCTCCCGCGCCCTGGGACGGCGGCGGCGTCTGGGAGGGCCCGGTCTGCGGCGCGGGCGTCGGCGGCTGGCCCCCGTTCTGTGATGACTGCGGCGTGCCGCCCGGCTCCGGCTCCGAAGGCTGGGGCTGGGGCTGCTGCTGCTGAGGTTTCTGCTTCGGCTGCTCCGCCTCGCGCTTGCGGCGCAGCAGCACCTCGTAGTTCCAGCGCGCGTCGTCGTCGCCGGGCGAGCGCTCGAGCGCCTTGCGCAGCGTCTCGATCCCGCGGTCGAGCTCGCCGCGGCCGCCGAGCATGGTGCCGAGATTGTAGCGCGCGGCGTTGCCGGCCTTGCCTGCCCGGTCGCCGAAGCGCGACAGCTCCTGCTCGGCGTCGTCGAACTCGCGATTCATCGCGCGCGCAGTCGCATGGTTCACGATCAGCTCGGCACGCGGGTCGCCCTTCGCCCGCCGCGCGTAGAGCGACTCGGCTTCGGCCCAGCGCCCGGCGCGGAACGCGCGGTCGCCGCGCGCCCACGCGCTCTGCGCAGCCGCGGGTCTCGCCACCCCGAGCAGCGTGAGCGCGAGCAGCGCGAGCGCAGCCACCGCCGCCGCCGCGCGCTCGGAGTGGACCAAGGGGGCGGCCTCGCCGGCCCCGCGCCGGCGCCGCGGGCGCGCGAGGTCCACGCCGATCAGCAGCGTTGCGAGCAGCGCGCACAGCGGGAAGCGGGCGACCGGGCGGTCCACCAGGCGCTCACCGCGCGCCGCGTGCGCCAGGCCGCCCAAGGTGAACAGCAGGCGCGGCAGCTCGCCACCGGGCCGCGATGCGTCGAAGTACGCGCCATGGGTGCGCGAAGCGAGC
>Ga0075423_10002958_pt1 | contig 15571 bp, 13 predicted proteins | sample SoiMethybrSBSTD2_FD_80114 | JGI IMG/M metagenome (GOLD analysis project Ga0075423, IMG submission 80114) | Bulk soil microbial communities from a Populus tree surrounding site in Tennessee, USA - Soil MetaG P. TD hybrid SBSTD2 | ecosystem: Environmental > Terrestrial > Soil > Tree plantation...
GCCGGGCCGGAGCAGCTCGAGCGCACGGGCCACGTCGCCATTCTTGCGGTGGACCTCGGCGAGTGGGGCGAACGTCAGGCCCTGGGGGTTCTCGGCGTACCGGCGCTCCAGCTTCTCGATCTCGCTAAGTGCCATCCGGGGTCCGCTGGGTCAGGGTCGAGCCGGCTTGGGGGGAAAACGGCTAAGTCGTTGCAGGAAGTCTCGGGAGAGTAGCGGGCCACATCGGCGCTGTCAACTGCTAACGCGTGCGCCGCCTTGAGGTTCTGTGTTGATGGCCTTAAGCTTATGGCTCTTTGTCATCCACGGGTCCGGAGTCTCGTCGTCCTATGCAAGCTTTCCGCAACGCGGCCAAGCCACTGATGGTGATCGTGGCCTTCACGTTCTTTGCCTGGCTGGTCGTCGACTTGAGCGGCATCACCGGCAACACGGGGCTGCTCACCAAGACCGCCGTCGGCAAGGTGAATGGCCGCAGCATCGACGCCCGCACCTATCAGACCGTGGTCCAGCAGACCATCGACGCCCGGCAGCGCGAGGCGCCGGGCGCCCTGGGCCTCGAGGACTACGAGCAGATCCGGGACCAGGTCTGGGAGCAGTTCGTTCAGAACACCGTGCTCGATGCGGAGTACAAGCGTCGCGGCATCTCGGTCACCGAGGACGAGATCGTCGACGCGATGCGCACCTCGCCGCCGCCCGAGTTCCAGAAGATCCCCGAGTTCCAGACCGACAGCCAGTTCGACCTCGGCAAGTATCAGCGCTGGCTCTCCTCCAGCGTAGCCCAGCAATACCTCCCATCGCTCGAGGCTCAGTACCGCGAGCAGCTCGAGCGCTCCAAGCTGCTGCGCGTCGTCACGGCCGACATCTACCTCTCCGATCCCGCGCTGTGGGAGCGGTACCGTGACGAGCACGAGATGGTGAAGGTCGGTCTCACCGCCGTCATCGCCCGCAACATCGTTCCCGACTCCGCGGTGAAGCTCAGCACGAGCGACGTGAACGCGTATTACAAGGCGCACCTGGATGATTTCAAGCGTCCGGGCACGGCCTATCTCAGCTTCGTCGCGCTTCCGCGGCTCACGTCCGCCTCGGACACGGCGCTGGCCCGGGCTCGGGCGGACTCCGTCCGCGCCGAGATCGCCGGCGGCGCTCCCTTCGCCGACGTGGCCAAGCGGGAGTCGTCCGACAGCGCCAGCGCCGCCCGCGGCGGCGACCTGGGCGAGTGGACCCGTGGCTCGATGGATCCTGCGTTCGACTCGGCGGCCTTCAAGCTCCCGCTCAATACATTGTCGGAGCCCGTGCTGTCGCAATTCGGCTTCCACATCATCGAGGTCACCAGCCGGAAGGGCGACAAGGTCAAGGGCAGGCACATCCTCATTCCGATCGAAGTCGCGGGTGCGCACCGAGACCGGCTCGATGCGCAGGCGGACAGCCTGGAGAAGCTGGGGGCGGAAAAGTCTGACCCCGCGGCGCTCGACACGGTGGCCAGGGCGTTGAAGCTGCCGATCGGGAAGTCCAGCCCCGTCCAGGAGGGCACCAAGGTCCAGCTCGGGCGTCTGGTCGTGCCCGACGCGGGTGTATGGGCCTTCACCGCCAAGCCCGGCCAGACGAGCTCGGTCATCGAGAGCACGGTGGCCTATTACGTCTTCCGGCTCGACAGCCTGCAGGCGGCGGGCGTACCGCCGATCGGCCAGATCCGGGACGCCGTCGCCTTCCAGGCCAGGGCGGAGAGGAAGCTGGAGCGGGGACGCGAGGTCGCGCGGGACTATCTCAAGCGCGTGGACGCCGGGGGCTCGATGACGGCCGTCGCAGACTCGATGAAGCTGCCCTATGAGGAGTTCGGACCGTTCTCACGGGTGAGCCCCCCGCTCGACGACCCGCTTGTCGTCGGCGCCGCGTTCGGCCTGGACGTGGGCCAGCGGAGCGGGATGCTCGAGAGCAAGAACGGGATCTACTTCGTCCATGTGCTGGAGCACACCAAGGCCGACTCGGCTGCGTTCGTCAAAGATCTCGATACGTACCGGCCCCACATGATCCAAATGGCACAGCAGGATCGGGTGCGCGGCTATCTCCAGGCGCTCCGCGAGGCGGCCAAGGTGGTAGACGATCGGAAGAAGGTGCTGCGGCAGACGGGGGCGGCGGGGCAGACGTCATAGTCGGGCGATAGGGCGATCGGACGAACAGACGATCGGACGATCGGACGATCGGACGATCAGACGATCAGACGATCAGACGATCAGACGATCAGACGAACCGATGGTTGGCATTTCCGCCTGATTCAACGAAACGGGGGCATGCACCGATGCATGCCCCCTTCGTCTTGCCTGGGGAGGCTCTGACGTCCGATCGCCGGATCGCCCTATCGCCCTACGCCTTTTCTTGCCCTACTGCGACAGGCGCTTCGGCTCCCCGCCGCTCGTGTTCGGCGCCTGCTGCCCCGGCGCGTCCATCGGGCGTGTGGCGATGTTCCGCTGCGCGTCGTCCGGGCCCATGATCGCTTCCTGCGTGTCGGTCAGGCTGCGCTTGAACTCCCGGATACCCTTGCCGATCGAGGCCCCCACCTCCGGCAGCCGCTTCGCACCGAACAGCAGCAGGACCACGACCATGATCAACATGATTTCGGTAAAGCCGAGGTTTCCCACGGGGACCCCCTAGAAGATCGAGCGGGCGATCAGGTACGCCACCAGGACCCCGATCAGGGCCAGCAGCGAGACGTGCAGGCCGATCGGGCCCAACGTGAAGTTTATCACCAGGAGATCGGCCGAAACAGGGCCGAAATTGGCCGTCCAGGTGCTGGTGAAGAAGGTACGGGCGGCACTGTCGGGCAGTGTCTGGCGAAGGAGGGCGGTGAGCGCCCCACCCGCGACGAACCCCGCCACGAGGATGCTGACATAGAAGCCCGGACGATGGGGGCCGGCCATCAGCGCCTGCGGTCCACGACGTAGGTAATGGCGGCCCGGAGCGCGTCGCGCGCGGGCGAGGGCGGCAGGGCGTCGAGCTCCCCGTCGGCCTGCTGCGCCAGCCGGAGCGCGCGTTCGCGCGCGTACTCGAGCCCGCCCGCCTCGGCCACCGCGGCGATCACCTCGGCGATCTGCGCGTCGTCCGGCTCGGGGCTGTCCATCAGCTCATCCACCTGGGCCCGGGCGCCCGCATCCATGCGCGGCAGTGCGGCGATGAGCGGCAGCGTCACCTTGTGCTCGCGGAGGTCGGAGCCGGTCGGCTTCCCGGTGACGGACGGGTCGCCCACGTAGTCCAGCAGGTCATCCACGATCTGGAAGGCCATGCCGAGCGCCTCGCCGTAGCGGCGGACCGCCGCGCGCGCGCCGGGCGCGGCGCGCAACGCACCCACCTCGCAGGCGCCCGACAGGAGCGACGCGGTCTTAGCCTGGATCAGGAGGTCGTAGGCCTCCTCCGAGAACTGCAGCGGCTCGTGTGCCAGGAGCTGCCGCATCTCGCCCACCGTCATCTCGTTGGTGACCCGGCTCAGCACGCGAAGCGGCTCGAGGTCGTCCAGCCGCACGAGCTCGATGACGGCGCGCGAGTACAGGTAGTCGCCCATGATGACCGACACCTGGTGGCTGAAGAGCGAGTTGATGGTCGGCATGCCCCGGCGCAGCACCGAGTGGTCGACCGAATCGTCGTGGACGAGCGTGGCCACGTGGATCAGCTCGATCACGGCGGCCAGGGTATGGCTGCGCGGGTCGCGCGAGCCGGTCGCCTCGTCGGCCAGCAGCAGGAGCGTCGGGCGAAACATCTTGCCCTGCATCTGGAACAGGTGCGAGTTGACCTGCGCGATCAGGCCGAAGTCCGCCTCGACGATGCGGCGCAGCTCCTGGGGCACCCGGTCGAGGCGGCCCCGCACGGGCCGCTGCAGATCGGCCAGGGTGACCGGCGCAATTTGCGAGCTCATTCGCGCCGTCCCGCGGTGAGGCGGTGAATGCGGTCGCTCAGGTCCATGAACTGGATGTCCACCGCCATGGCGCGCTCGTAGCTCGTGATGGCGTCCGCACCCTTCCCCTGGGCCTCCAGCGCCCGGCCGAGCCAGTAGATCAGACCGATCTTGGCCTCGTCCCCCCCGTCCACCGCATCCACGGCCCTACGGAGCACCGCCTCCGACACCGCGAACTGCCCCTTCTCGAAGAACGCGATCCCCAGCGCCTCCGACGTCCGCAGCCGGCCCTCCGGTGCGCGCAGCGCCTTCTGGAACTCCGCGATCGCCTCGTCGAGCAGGCCCATTTCCTTGAACGCGACGCCCAGGTCGTAGTGCGCCTGGTAGTCGTCGCTCTCGAGGTTCTGCTCGATGCCGCGCTTGAACTGCTCCAGGATCTCCTTGAACTCCCGCTGCTCGTCCACATCCTGCGGGTCACGGCGGTCGATCCGCATGCGCGTGTCGCGCGGCGCGGACTCCTCGAGGATCATGGAGCCCAGGTCCACGAACGGATCCGCCGAGCGCACCGCGGGGGGCGGTGGGGGAGGAGCCGGCGGTGTCTGTACCGGCGGCCCCGGCGCGGGTGCGGCCGGGCGGGGACGGGCCACCGGCGCTTCGGTGGTCACCGGCGGCGGCGGGCGGGTCAGGGCGCCGATCGCGGCCGCGGCGAGCTCGTTGGCCGGGTCGTGCTCCTGGACCCTGCGGTACACGGCGAGCGCCTTGTCCGTGGCGCCTGCGCGTCCCAGGGCATCGCCCAGGGCCAGGTACGCGCCCAGCAGGGGCGCCCGCTCGCCGGTCCGAAAGGCCAGCTCGACCCGCTTCTGATGGTGGTGGATCGCGTCGGGCTCCAGCGCCACCAGCCGGTCGGCGATGCCCGCCGCGCCCGCCCAGTCCTCGGCGCGCTCATAGCCCTCGAGCGACAGCCGCAGCTCCTCGGAGGCTCGGGGTAGCTCGCCCACCAGCAACAGCCGGTCGGCGAGCTCTCGGTGGAGGTCGGGGTTGTCCGGATCGTTGGCGATCCGATCCTCCAACTCCGTCAGCTCCTCGGCCCCCGGCTCGGCGCCCGCCTCTGCCATGGGCTCGATCAGCGGCAGGCCCGCCGTGGCCGACGGGGCGGCGGTATCATCCTCAATGAAATCGAGGTCGAGGTCGGTTTCCTGGTCCACCGTTTCGGCGAAGTCCACCTCGGTCGCCGCGAGGGACAGATCGAGATCCTCGGCGGTCTCCAACAGACCTTCGACCGGCTCGGCGTCCACGTCGGGGGGCAGATCCATGGCTTCGAGGGGCAGGCCCTCGAAGGCGAGGTCCTCGGTCGTCGCGTCGAGCTCGAGGCCGGCTACTGGTCCGACGGACTCGAGCTCCAGGTCCGGCTCGATCGTCTGCTCGAGCCCCACAAGCGGCGCGTCCGTGTCCGGGGGGGCAATGCCCTCGGCGCCGGCGTAATCGGCCTGCGTGAGCTCGAGCCCTTCGGGGGGCGGTGCCGCGACAGGCTGCGCCGGTCCGGGAGCCGCCGGCGTCGCGGGCGACGTGGGGAGCGCGAGGCCGGTGTCGAGAAAAACCAGGTCGCCCCGCCCCGGCACTTTGACCGGTCGAGGGGGAGCCGCCGAGGCCGAGGTGGCGCCGGCGTCCCCGGCGGACGCCAGGGGAGGCATCGGCCCACCCATCTCGAGGCCAGTGGCGATCTTGGCGAGCTGCTCGAGCGCCTCGTCTTCCCGCGAGGCGGCCCGCAGCAGCTCGACCAGCATCATGCGGATCTCCTGGCTGCCCGAGAACTGGTCGGCGAACTCCTTGACCGACTGAAACGCCTGATCGAGCTGCCCGAGCCCGTTCATCCGCTCGAGGAACTCGATCAGGTTCCGCTTGGCCTCGATGACCACGTTCTTGCGGGCGTGGAGCTGGGCCAGCTTCAGATAGGTCTGGACCCGCCCGGGGTTGACCCGCAAGATCTTGCCGCACAGCGCGATGGCGTTGTTGAAGAAGTCCTGGTCGGCATACAGGTCAACCGCCCGCTCGTAGGAGCGGACAGCGGCCGCGGTGTCGTTGATTTTGAGGTAGAGGTCGCCGACGCGGTTGTAGAGTGAGAGGTCGGGGCTGGATTCCGCGCCTGACTCGATCTGCTGGATGGCTTTCAGGTAGACTTCGATCGCCTTCCGCCAGTCCTCCTTTTGCTCGAACTTCCGCGCCGAGTCTTTCAGCTTTTCCAGATTCATCGGCTCGGGCTGGAATAGGGGGACCAGAGATAAAGCTAGGTGTGCGCGAAAGGTACCGGGCTGCCACCACCCCGGCAAGCAGGTCCGCGCGGCCTCGGAAAGCCGGAAAGACGGAAACACGGAAGGAGGGAAAGACGGAACGGGTGCGCCAAGAGCCACAGGCTCGCCCTGCACCCGTTCCGCCTTTCCGTCCTTCCGTCCTTCCGTGTTTTCGTCTTTCCGGCTATCAGGTGCCCGGTCTTACGAGAAGCTCCGGATTGCCCGGGTCCGTCTGGTAGGCCCAGTCCAGAATGAGGAAATCATGTCCCACGTGGCTCAGCCGGACCGCGCCATAGCGCTTGAATCCATCGCCGCCGTCCATCTCGAACACGTAGCCGTACCCTGGAATCGCGAGGATGCCGGAGGTCCGGTAGGTCTGGTCGGCGGCGAAGTCGATCGACGTCAGGTCCTGGACGGGATTGTTGGGGTCGTAGTACTCGACTCCAGTCCCGGGACGCGCCGGGGTCAGATAGAGGTCACCCACGCCGTCCCGGTCAATGAAGAAGTCGATGTCGGATCCGGCGCCGGAGCGCACCAGGCCGAGCTCGTTGCTCTGGACACCGCCGTCCCCGTTGAGGTCGTCCCAGAACCGGAAGCCGCTCCCCGCGGGCTGAAACTGGAACGCGTAGAGAATGATGTTGCGCGAGTCGGGACGCGGCGTGTCGGACCGGAGGGGTGACCGGTCGCTCTCGAACCCGTCCACGCTCAGGGCCGTCACCGTGAAGCAGCGCGGCACACCGTTCGTGAGCGCCCCCGCGACGAACTCCGGCGCGACCGTGGTGCCCTCGAGCTGCCAGGTGGAGCCGCAGAGATTCTGATCGAGATTGTAGCTGGTGCTGTATACCCTGTAGTTCTGGAAGTTGCCTGGATCGGATGTGTAGGAGTTGTCGGTCCAGGTGAGGGCGATGGCGCCGTCCAGTGACGTGCTGGACAGGCTCGCGGGCACATCGGGAGGTACGCCGGGACCCGTCCGGTTGTCGGACGAGCAGGCCGCCACCGCGGCGAGGGCGCCGAGCATCCACCAGCCACGCATAGGTATCTCCGAAGGGGTTCCCATTCCAATCAGCGAAACGCGTGCCAGGGTGGGTACGCCTTAAGATATTGTGACAATTGATTTTAGCTATTCTTGCAGGAGGGAGGTTTGTCCCGCGCCGGGGACAGCGGCTCAGCGCTCGATCGTGGTCTGATCGTAGTCGAACTTCAGTTCGGGCAGATCGGTCAGATAGATCGTGAAAAAGAAGGCGAAATTGCCTCCGGATTCCTTCGAGAAGTTGAACCCCGCGCGCCACTCGTGCAGCTCCCGCTCGAGCCGCACCACATGCGACTCGAACTTGGCGTCGGTGATGTTGTACAGCGTCGACCAGGACAGGGACCAGAACGGCGTCGGGGAAAAGTTCGTGCTGAATCCGAGGCTCTGGCGATCGGGCACAGGCTTCGTGTTGGGGACGCCGCTGGGGGGGCGCGTCCGCGTGAGCTGGTAGTTGAAGTTCGCGGTGAAGCCGCGCCCGCCGCGGTTGAGCGGCACCTGAGTCGAGCTGAAGAAGGAGCCGGGCCGAGTCCGCCGGCCGGACTCCGCGACGTACGACGTCGGCACCTCCTCGGGTCGGTGCGCCTCGTTGCCCTTGCCGCCGAGCCCGAAGATGGAGCCGATGGCGCGGAAGGTATTGCCGGAGACGGCGAAGCTCGCGCTCACGTTCTGCAGGAAGGGCGAGAACTTGGCCGTGTCGAGTCCCGCCGTGCCGCGCCAGAGATCGTGGGTCAGGTTCAGGGTGAAACCGGGGAGCAGGTCGCTCAGGATCGAGTTGCTGACGGACTGAGTCACCCACCCGTTGAAGCCTGGCTTCTTGGCCTGCTCGAAGTCGTAGGTGATGCCGCTGGTGCTGAGGCTGAGCAGGCGGACCTTCCGGCTCTCTGTCGCGCTGGTGTCGTTTCCCCTCGGCCGGTATTTCCCCTCGAAGGCCTGCGAGAGCGATACGGTCACCCGCTGCTGGGCGTCGCTCCGGAGCTGCACGGCCTGACCCGGCACCGCGATCGCGCTGGCGAACGCCGCGGGCACGTCGGCCGCGGGCTGGTAGTTCCAGGTGATCACCGGCGAGAAACTGTGGCGGATCCGCGCCAGGGGTCCGATGCCCGGGAAGAAGCCGAACAGGGTTGGCGACGCCGTGGCCCCGAAGCGGAAGCGCTTGCCCTGCTGCACCCAGCTGCCGTTCGTGTTGCGGTTCCGGATGGCGAACGGCCCCGTGGTGGTGTTCCCCACCCCGAGGACGGGTTGGATCTTCCAGCTCCCGCGGAAGAGCACCGGCAGGTTGATGCCGGTGTCCCAGTCGAGCGAGCTCTGGAAGTCGCTCAGGAACGTACGGCTGACTTGGATGCTGTCGGTGGGATCGGGGGTGGACGGATCGTCGGTCCGGAACGAGACGACTTCCCGGCCCTCCGAGCGCTGGTCGTTCAGCTGCACGGAGTTCTGCCAGTTGAATCCGCCGAGCCGCACCGGCGTGTCGAAGCTCAACGCCGTTACGCGCGAGCTCTCATCGGTGGCCACCGTGTCGAAGAGGCCGCCCGGGAGCGCGAGCAGCAGCGTGTCCTTGCCGGGATTCTTGGTCGTGTTGTTGGTGAAGCTCAGGCCGGGCGACCAGCTGATGTTCGACCCCAGCGCGATCGGCACCGGCGAGAGCGTCACGGCCGGGAGCAGTTGCTGCACGCTCCGGTCAGTGAGGGTCTGGCGGCGGTTGCCGCCGATGGTCAGCGTGCCCCAGGAGAGCCGCTTCGAGTAGTTGAGGGAGCTCGTGATCTGCCGTGTGCTCTGGAGCGGATCGATCGCGTTGTTGCGGATGATGGTCGTGTTGCTCGCGTAGTTGATGCTCATGTTGAGGCTGGTGGACAGGCTGAACTGCTGGCTGTGATCCCAGCGGAAGTTGAGCCCCGATCCGCCACCCACCTGCCGTTGCTGGTTGACGCCCACCGTCCCGCTCATGAAGCGGTTGAGCCAGCGGTACTGCCCGCTGATGCCGTACTGGACGTAGCGGTTGGCAAACCAGTCGAGCCGCCCTGTGAGATCGAAGTAATCGTTGGGCGCCCAGTAGTAGCCGATGTTGGTGATCTGGCGATTGTAGGTCCGGGTGGGGCGGACGAGATCATTGAGGCCGAACTGCGGCACCAGGATACCGGACCGCCGACCCGGCCGCACGTCCTGGAAGATGAACGGCAGCCACAGGATCGGCACGTCGCGGACATACAGCACCACGGGGCGGGCCACCAGCACGTTCTTGGAGATCCACTTCATCTCGCGCGCGCTGAAGTGATAGTGCGGCGTGGGCAGATCGCAGCTCGTGATCTCGCTCGATCCGGCGTAGATGCGGCTCGAGCTCGAGTCCTGGGCCACGTTGCCCCGCAGAAACCAGACCGTCGAGCCCTCGGTGAAGTTGGTGAGAGCGTCGTTCACGGTGCCGCGCCGCTTGCAGGTGTCGTAGCGGATCCCCTCGCCTATCAGGACCTGGCCACGGTCGAACAGGTGCGGGCTGCCGCTGGCGTCGAGCAGGCAGCTGTCGCGCCGGTAGCGGATCGTGTCGGCCTCGAGGAGGGCCCCCTGCCGCTCGGTCAGGGCACTTCCCTGGAGCAGCACCCGCTCGTCCTCGACGAACACGGTGGCCGAATCGGCCCGGTACCGGGTGGTCTGATAGCCGGGGCGCGCCTTCAGCTCCTGGAGCACGGAGTCGTCAGGCGCGAAGCTGCGGCTCGGCGCGGTGGGAATCCCCAGTCGTCCGGCGGTGGCGCTGTCGAGCGCCTGGCCCGGCTTCTTCCGACGCAGGGTGTCCTGCAGCGAATCGGGCAGACCCCGGCCCGGCTGCACCTGGCGCGGAATCGGCTTGGGGACCTGGGCCTCAGCCCTGGGAGCGCCGAAGGTCAGGCCGAGCAGCACCAGCGCGGCTATCGCGGCCGCCTTCCGGCGCCGGCGGTGAATGACGACCGCCCCTGCGTACCCCACCTCGTACAGAAGGAGCAACGGGAGGGTCATCATGATCATGCTGACCACGTCGGTCCCCGGTGAGAGCAGGGCGCCGGCGATGAACGCGCCGACCACCGCGAAGCGCCGGAATCGCGCCAGCTCCGCGGGGCTGATGACCTCGAGCCACGCCAGGATGATGATCACCAGCGGAAGCTCGAACGAGAGCCCGAGCGCCAGGACGACCTGCAGCACGAAATCGAAATAGGCGTCGTAGGTGATGAACGGCTGAATGGCCTCGGTCTGGAAGCTGAACAGCACCCGGAGCGCCTGCGGCACGACGAGCACGTAGGCCACCACCGCGCCGATGAGGAAGAGCAGCAGACCCACGAAGAGGGCGGGCACCAGCGCCCGCTTTTCCCGCGCGTAGAGCGCGGGGGCAAGGAACGCCCACAATTGCCAGAGAATCACCGGGGACGCGAGGACCAGCCCCACCAGAAAGCCGAGCTTGAAGACGATCATGACCGGCTCGGTGGGGCTCGTGACGATCAGCTTCCCGCCGGCGCCCGTGAGGTAGGGCGCGATCGGCCGCTTGAGCAGATTGACGAGCTGGAACTGCTGGACCAGCCATAGGCCGGTCCCGAAGCCCACGACGATGGCCGCGAGCGAACGGAGAATGCGCCAGCGGAGCTCCTCGAGGTGGTCGAGGAAGGGCATCTCCCCGGGCGACCCGGTCATGCAGCACCAACGCCCGGGCTTAGCGCCCGAGCGCCTTCAGACGATCACGGGCCAGCGCGGCCTCGTCCGACTGGGGGTACTTCTGTACCACGCGCTGGTAGGCGTCCTTCGCCTTGGCGTTGTCCTTCCGCCGCTCGGCGAGGAGCCCCAGGTTGTACAACGCCGAGGGGGCGCGGGCCGAGGTGGAGTACTTGTCGACCACCTGGGAGTAGTAGTCGGCCGCCGAATCCGGGTTTTCCGCGGAGAAGCTCTGGCCGATGAAGTACAGGGCGTCGGGCGCGCGGGGGCTGGTCGGATAGGTCCGGAGCATCTCGCGGAGGCCCAGCCGGGCCGTCCCGGTGCTGCCCCGGCGAAGCTGCGCCAGCGACGCCTCGTACATCGCGTCCGCGGAAGCGGACGAGGCGGGCGTCGGCCGGGCGGAATCGCCCGGCGCCGCCGGCCCCTGGCTCGTCACGGCCTCGTTCTGGGCTGCGCGCGCCTCGAGCTGGGTGCGCAGCTCGCTCAGCCGCTGCTGGCTCTGGCCGGTGAGCTCCTGCAGCTGCACCAGCTGTTGCTGGATGTTGTAGAGGTCCTGGGAGACGTCGCCCTTGGTCTGGGCCACGGTGCGCCGCGTCAGGGCGAGGGAGTCCATGATCTGGCGCTGCATCTGGATGACCTCCCCCAGCTGCGCCGCGCGAGTGGAGTCACGCCGAAGGGTCTCGGCCCGGAGCAGCGCCACCTCACCCTGCACCAGCTGGATGTCGCTCTTGGAGACGCAGCCGACCAGCCCCGTCGCGGCCAAGATGACCGCGACCAGGCCGTCCGTCAGGCGTCCGTGCCCGGAGCTCACTGCGGAGCGACGAGGTTGTCCCCGCCGGCCGTCACCTGGAACTCATCCCGGCGGTTCTGCGCGTACGCCGCCTCGTCGTGGCCCGGGTTGAGCGGCCGCTCCTCACCATAGGAGACGACCTCCATCCGCGATCCGTCGATCCCCTTGTTCTGCAGGTAGCGCTTGGCTGCCGCGGCGCGGCGGTTGCCGAGCGCCAGGTTGTACTCGTCCGAGCCGCGCTCGTCGGCGTGACCGCTGATCTGGAGCTTGACGTTCGGGTTGGCGCCGAGGATGGCGGCCTTCCGGTCGAGCGTGCCCTGATCGGTCGAGCGGATGACCGACTGGTCGTACTCGAAGTTGATCATGGCCGCCAGATCCGCCGCGACCGCTTTGGCGCGCTCCGCCGCCTCAGCCGCCTTGCGCTCACGCTCCAGACGGTCGCGCTCGGCGCTGTCGTCGACCGGCGCCGGTGCCGGCGCGGGGGCCGGGGCGGGAGTCGCCTCGGGTGCGGGTTGCTCGGGCGCGGGCTTCCCGCCGCAAGCGGCAGCGAGCCCGGCAGTGGCCAGGACCAACAACAGGGAAGTAGCGCGCATCAGGACTCCACGTTCGGGGTTTAGGGGGCGACCGCGGTCCGACTCAGGCGGCGGGACCACGCAGGGAGCCGCGCCGCGCCAGGCGTCTGCAGCTGGCGCACGCGGCCGGTCTCGACGTCGATGACCCAGAGCTGACGCACGCCGCTCCGGTCAGAGACGAAGGTGATGTGCCGGCCGTCGGGACCCCAGGTCGGATCCTCGTTGCGGCCGGACGACGTGAGCTGCCGCACCCGCCGCCCCGCCACGTCGACGAGGAACAGCTGCGGGCTGCCGGCGACTTCACGATGGAACACGACGTTGGCTCCGTCGGGCGACCACTCCGGGGCGTTGGAGCTGCCGGTGGCGCCGTAATCGAACGGCGCGAGCAGCTCCTGATCGGTCCCATCCGCGGCCATGACGTAGACTTGGGGCGGCCCCGCGCGCGTGGAGACGAACGCGATCCGACGGCCATCTGGTGAAAACGTTGGAGATAAGTTGTCCGCGTAGCGTCCCACGGTCAAGCGTTGCGCACAGCAGCGATCCGCGATGTTGGCGAGAAAAATGTCGGTGCCGGTCTCGTCGGAGTGCGCGTAGGCCAGCAGTCTCCCATCGGGCGAGAACGAGGGCGTGATGTTGAGGCCGGTGTTGGTGCCCGGCACCTGCAGCGGTGCGCCACTCGCGAGCGTCTGCACCATCACCCCGCCCCGGCCGCCGGCCAGCGCGGTATAGGCGAACCGCTGGCCGTCCGGCGCCCAGGTGGGCGAGAGCGAGGTCTGCCCCGCCGGCGTGAGCGGCGTGATCGTCTCGCCGTCGCTGTCCACCCGGTAGACCCGTCCGCCTGACACGAACAGCAGCCGGCTCGCGGCGATCCCCGCTGTGCCGCTGGCCCAGCGGGCCACCTCGTCCGCGATGCGGTGGACCTCGAGCCGGTAGGCGGGGTCGGTGGCGGACGGCAGGGCAAAGCTCTGGGTGTTCCTCACCTGCCCGGCATTCAAGTCGTGCAGCCGCACCGTCACCCCGCCCGCCGCCTGGGTCAGCTCGACGCCGAACTCCGCGCCCAGGGCCTTGTAGATCCCGTAGCTCACGCCGCCGCCCTCGGAGCCGCGGCCCCCCGGGTCGGTGCCGTCGTCGGCCAGGGCGACCATCTCGAACCGGTCGCTGTAGTCGAGGTCGCGGCGGACGATCGCCCGCGCCGAGTCCAGGCCCGCCCCGGGCAGAACGACGAGGCCCGGGCGGACCCCGGGTTGGTACTCGACGCCCACCCGGACCTTGTCGATGGCCTGCGTGGTGTCCTGGGCGGCCACGCGGATCGCACCCGGCCCGGCAAGGAGCAGCGCCAGGGCGAACGCGCGGAGTGGAACGAGACGAACGAGCGGCTGGGTCATCGCGAAGTCGGCTTGAAGTAGAAGCTCACGGGCAGGACGTCGGCGTCCCAGCCGTCGGGAAGCGGGCCGAAGCTCCGGGCGTTGCCGGCGGCCTCGACGGCGCCTTGGGCGCTCAGATCGAAATTGAAGCTGCCCGACCGGGTGACGAACCGGATGTCGCGCACCGATCCGTCGCGCAGGATGAGGAAGCTGATCTCGGCGAAGTTGTTCTGCCGGGCCGATTCCCGGTCCCAGTTCCGGTACACTTGGGTGACGATGTTCCGCAGATACTCGGGAAACGGGAACTGGAGCCCCGGTGTCTTGATCGTGGCCACGTCCGTCCCGGTGCTCGGCGTCTCACCCTCTGCCGGCGCCACCGGCGAGCTGGTCTTGGGCGGTGGCTCGCGCTTCCGCTCCGTGGGCGGCGGCTTGGGCGTAGGCGGAGCCGGCGCCTTGGTCGGCTTCGGTTTCGGCGGCGGCTTGACCGGGGCCGGCTTCTCCTCCGGCGGCGGCGTGGGGACCGCCTCGCGCGCCAGCCGCTGCTTCGGCGCGGGTGCCGGCGCGGCGACGAGCTCGACCGCATAGGTGGGCGGCCCGGCCTTGACCGTTTTGACCTGGCTGAACGCGAGCGCGGCCGCGCCCGCGTGGACCAGCAGCGACCCGAGGATGCCCACCGTGGTGCCCGGCGGACGCCCGCGCTCGCTCCGCACGTTCACGGCGAGCCTTCCTCCTCAGCCACGAGCCCGACGTTCTGGATCCCCGATCCCCGGATCACCGCGAGCACCCGGACGACCTGGCCGTACGGCACCCGGCTGTCCGCCTGCAGGTACACTCCCTGGGGCTTCCGTGTCGCCACGAGTGAACGGAAAGTCACGCGGAAGTCTCTGTAGGAGACCGGCGTCTGGTCGACGAAGATGCGCCCGTCGCGATTGACCGACACTACCATGCCTTCTCTGGGATCGAGCGGCTTCGCCTCGGCGCGCGGGAGCTCGACGTCCACGCCTCCCTGCATCAACGGTGCCGTGATCATGAACACGATGAGCAGCACCAGCATCACGTCCACGAGCGAGGTGACGTTGACGTCCGCCATGAGCGGCAGATCGCCCCGCTGGCTGCCGAGTCCTCCGCCGAGACCGGCGGCCATCTAGAGCAGGCCTTCCCGGGCCATCGTCCCGATCAGCTCGTTGGCGAAGCCTTCGAGCTCACCCGCGAACAGGCGCACGCGGTTCACGTACAGGTTGTACGCGATGACCGCGGGAATGGCCGCCGCCAGTCCGGCGAACGTGGCCACCAGGGCCTCCGCCACGCCCGGCGCCACCGCCGAGAGGTTGCCGGAGCCCTTGGTGGCAATGCCTGTGAAGGCACTGATGATGCCCAGCGTCGTCCCCAGCAGACCCAACAGCGGGCTCACGGAGCCGATGGTAGCCAGCCAGGGGATGTAATGGCCGAGCAGGTCGCGCTCGGCCGCCACTTCCTTCCCCAGGACCATCTTGAGCGCCTCGAGCTGGGTCGGCGTGAGCGAGCTCCGATCGGCGCCGCGCTCTTCGCGCAGGGCGCCCGGCCGAAGCTCGGAGTAGAACGTGATCGCCTCCCGGAAGAGACGGTTGTAGGGGGAGGGCGGCTGCTTCATCACCGCGTGGTAGGCCTCCTGCAGCCGGGTGGTGCGCTCCATCTCCGCGAAGAAGCGGTCGGCCTGCTTGTTCAGCCGGCGAAACTGCCACCACTTGAGCACGATGATGAACCAGGAGATGAGCGAGAAGACCGCGGTGATGATCAGCACGACCTTCGTCTCGGTGCTCGCGGTCAGGACCAGCTCCACCGCCGAGCGCGGCACGGCGCCACCGGTCTGCAGGATCATCGTGCCTCCGTCCGGAACCAGTCCACGAGCAGGGGGAGCCCGTCGTCGAACGTCCACGTGGGCGCCCATCCGAGCACCCGGTTGGCCTTGCCGACGTCGAGCGCGCTCCGCAGGAGCTCA
>Ga0075423_10002959_pt1 | contig 15569 bp, 18 predicted proteins | sample SoiMethybrSBSTD2_FD_80114 | JGI IMG/M metagenome (GOLD analysis project Ga0075423, IMG submission 80114) | Bulk soil microbial communities from a Populus tree surrounding site in Tennessee, USA - Soil MetaG P. TD hybrid SBSTD2 | ecosystem: Environmental > Terrestrial > Soil > Tree plantation...
CGTGCTCGAGTTCGATCATGCGCCGATTATACTGAAGTGGCATGGCCGCGACACGCCTTCTCCCGCCGATCGTCGCGCTCGCGCTCCTGGTCGGGCTCTCGCCGGCGCCGACCGCCGCCGCCGCGCCCGCCGCCCCGCCCCTGGCCGCGCGGCTCCTCGACGAGGACCGCGAGTTCGATTCGCGCACGCTCATCGGCAAGAAGGTGCTGCTGCTGCGGTTCCAGGGCTCCTGGTGCAAGACGTGCACCGCGCAGGCCCCGGGCATCGAGCGGCTCGCCGAGAAGTATCGCGACCGGGACCTCGAGGTGATCGGCGTGCACGTCAACGACACCGCCGCCGAGGCGCGGGCCTGGCGCAAGCGCTACCGCCAGACATACGGGGCCGTGCTCGACCAGGGGGCGCGCATGGCCACGCGCTTCGGATTCAAGCGCGCGCCCTATACCGTGGTAATCGACAAGCGCGGCGAGGTCGTCAAGCGCATCACCGGCTCCGCCGACGAGGCGCGCCTCACCAAGATCCTCGATCCGCTCCTGGCGACGCCCCCGCCGACCACGCGCTGATCCGAAGCGGCCCCGCCGCTAGGGCTTGAGCAGCATGCGCTCGTTCCGCGGTCAGAGGTTCCCGAAATGGGCGAGCCGGATCCCCTCGCTCGCGACGAGGGCGCGCGCGGCGGGGTCGGTGAGGCCGGCCACCTCGGCCTCGCGCTGCTTGCCGTAGCGGCTGTACGCGAGATCGTCGTCGAAGTAGCCGGGATGGGTCATGAACTCGCTGACCCCGACGGGCAGGGTGCGCAGATGTTCGAGCACGCGCTCGGCCGTCCAGTAGGGATGGACCCCCGCGTCACCGATGAAGTGCTCGGGGGTGCGGATTCCGTCCGTGCGGGCGCGGGCGCGCACCTGCGCGTCCTGGGCCCGGATGGGGATCTTGAGCGCGCGGGCGAAGAAGCAGAGGAGGTCGAGGAGGGCGCCGTCCTTCGCCACGTGGTGGTGGCTGTCGAGATGTGTGGGGAAGCGGCCCATGAGCCGCCGGAACGCCTCGATTTGATTCCCGATCTCCAGCCGGGCCTCCTCGGGGCGCGCGCGCTCCGCCTGCGCGCGCGCGTCACGCACGAACTGGCCGCCATCGTCCAGCAGGGAGGCCACCCGCTTCGGATCCGACAGCGGCGTGCCCAGGGTGAGGTTCACGTGGAGGCCCACGCCGAGCCCGGAGGCCTTGAGCGCCTCGAGCTGGGTGGGCTCGGCGCCGCGGTTCACCATGAGGGTCGTGCTGGTGACGATTCCGTTCTGATAACAGGCGAGGATGCCCCGACTCACGCCGGGCGTGAGCCCGAAGTCGTCCGCGTTGACGATGAGGACGCGGGTCACCGCTTGCCCATCACGCGGCGGAAGTAGAGGCGCATCGCTTCCTTGAGCTGGGCCCGCGCGCCCGCGCTGGTCTGGGCGTCCTCGAGCTGGTCGAGCTCGATGGCGAGGGGCACGCCCTCCCTCTTGACGCCGTCCAGCTCGGCGGTGAGGCCGCAGCGCTCGTCGGATTCGGTGAAGACGAGCTTGGCCCGCGTGAACGCGCCGTCGTCCTGCGCGATCTGGGCGGCGGTCTCGGTGAGCAGACGCTTGATCGCCTCCTGCTCGGGGCCCGGGATGGTGGAGAACGCGGCGGTCAGGCTGATCTCGGCCATCGCGTGCTCCCTAGACCCCGGCCGCGCTGGCGTCGCTGGTCGGATCGAGCCCCGCCTCGAGGCCCTTCCTGGTGATGCGGATGGCGATGGGCCGCGCGAAGTACATGTTGCCGACCGTGCAATCCTTGGGCGTCACGGGATGCTTGCGCGTGCGGAGCGCGGCCAGCGCGACCTCGCCCACGCGGTCGTCCACCAGCAGCTCGCTCCCCTCGTCGTGCAGGCGCGGCGCCTCCATGGCGGCCTGCGGACCGTCGCCGGCGTCCGCCATGTTGGAGATCACCTGCGGAACCACGGACACGATCTTGCGGCCGCCCGGGGCGCCGAGCGTGAAGGCCGGCTCGCCCTTGCGGAAAGCGAGCACCGGCACCATGTTCACCAGCGGCCGCTTGCCCGGCGCGATGGAGTTCACGCGCCCGGGCTCGGGGTCGAACCAGATCATGCCGTTCTGTAGCAGCACGCCCGTGCCCGGCACGACCATGCGCGATCCGAACAGCGACACCGCGGTGTTGGTGAACGAGACCATGTTGCGCTGCTTGTCGACGACGCCGATGTGGGTGGTGCAATCCTCCGAATTCGTCCTCGCCATCAGCGGGGGCCTCGACATGGCCCCCGCGCTCCCGCCACGGCGGACCTTGCCGTTCTGCGCCGCCGCCGCTCGCGCGTCGCCGTACTTCCATGGATCCGGGGCGGGCGCGTTCGTCCGCGGTCCCATCGGCTTCATGATCTTCGCGAGCGCATGTGCGTAGTCGCGGGAGGTGAGGCCCTCCCATGGCGCGGTGACGCGGAGGGCGTCGCCCAGGTAACGGAGGCGGTCGCGGAAGGCGAGGCGTACCGCCTCGGCGCGCAGATGGAGACCGCGCACGCTCTCGTAGGTGACGGCCGACGACGGGAACGTGGCCAGGAGGTTCAAGATCTCGAGGGCGGTCACGCCGCCGGTGGCGCCCGGCATGAACGCCAGCTCGAGCCCGCGATAGCCGCCCATGAGCGGCGACAGGAGGCGCGCCTCGTAGCCCGCCAGGTCCTCCTTGGTGAGAAACCCCCCACGGGCACGCATCTCGGCGTGGATGGCCTCCGCGATGGCGCCCCGGTAGAAGGCGTCGGGACCGTCCTTCGCGATCAGCCGCAGGGTGCGCGCGAGGTCGGGCTGCCGCAGCACGTCGCCATCGCGGCTCACCGGGGGGCGATACACGTCGATGCCGTCGCGGAGATAGACCCGTGCGGTCTCCGGGAACGCGCGGAGCTCCCGTGTGTAGAGCGAGATGGTCTGGGCCACGTACCAGTCGGGCACGAAGCCGTCCTCGGCGAGCCGGATGGCGGGCGCGATGACGTCGGCGAGGGCCATGGTGCCGAAGCGCGCCAGGGCCAGGGTGAGGCCCGCCACCGAGCCGGGCACCGCCACCGAGCGCGGGCCGAACGTGTTGGCGTCGCCGACCACGCGGCGCCAGGGGAAGAGGTCGTCGCCCACGCCCTCGCCCAGCTCGTAGCAGGTCTCGTGGGCGGCCGCGGGCGCCTCGACGTTGGCGTCGATGGCCACCGTCTCGCCGCGCCGGGCCATGTGGATGAGAAAGCTCCCACCGCCGGCGATCGACGACATGAAGGGCTCCACCACCGGCATCGCGAAGGCGGTGGCCACCGCGGCGTCCACCGCGTTGCCGCCCCGGGCCAGGATCGAGGCCCCCACCTGGGCGCCGATCGGGTGCTCGGCCACCACCATGCCGCGCGAGGCCAGCGGCGTCCGCTTCGTCATCGTGAGCGCGCTACGGATCATCGATCGCTCTCCCCGTGAAAGATGGTCACCGCTACTCGGCGACCAGGAATCCCTGTTGCGGCCGGCGCAGCATCGCGACCACGCCCTTGTCGTCGAAGTAGAGCATCCAGCCGAGCGGATAGAGCCAGACCTCCTTGGCCTTGTTCCGCAGGTCCGGCCAGTGCACCTTGGCCATCGCCCCCATGCGCGCGGGATCGATGGACCGCTCCAGCGGCTCGTCCAGCAGCGCGCGCACCTCGCCCGGCGTGCTGCCCTCGCTCACCTGGCGCCAGAAGCGAAATTCGCTGTAGCGCGCCTGCTGCTCCACTTCCGGATGGTCGCGCAGATACTTGTACACGCGCTCGTCCATCACATCCTTGAACTGGCGCTTCTCGTCGAAGCTGGGCTCGCGGTCGCTCCGCTGCGCGACGCGCGCGAAGAACATCTCCTCCGCGCGCGGTCCCCGGCCGACGTACTCCGGCACCTCGGCGGGCGGCCTGCTCAGGCAGCCGGCCGCGCCGAGCCCCGCGACCGCCAGGATGGCCCATCTCGTCGCCCGCGTCCCCCGCATCCGCGTCTCCCCCCGTGTTACCCGCCCTCAGATCAGGGCGGACTCGAGCACGATACCCCGGTCGATCACCCGCGCCGCGCGGCCCAGCAGGGCGGCGAGCGCGCCGTCCACCTCCGGCGCCTCCGCGAGCTGGCGGAGCACGTCGATCAGCCGCCGCATCGCGCGGATCAGATCGCCCTCGTGGCCGCCGAAGGACTCCTCCACGATGGCCGCCCAGTCGTCCTCGCCGGACGCCCAGCGGAACACCGACGGCATGAAGCCCGTCGAGATCGAGACCGGCATGGGCAGCTGATGGATGCGCTGCGCCTCGTGCACCACGCGCGCCGCCGCGTCCAGCTGCTCGAGCTTGCGCTTGAGCTTGGGCCGCTTGCGCAGGAAGAGCCGGGCCACCGCGCTGTCGCCGGAGCGCGACTCCTCGATGAGGCAGGAGGCCAGCGCCGCCGCCTCGGCCAGCGTGGTGTCGCCGAGGATGCCCCGGTCGACCATCTCGGCCACGAGCAGCTCGTTGTCATGGCGCAGCGTCGCGATCAGCTGGCCCTTGGCGAGGAGCTTGCCGTCCTCCACCGCGTCGAAATGCTCCAGCACCTCCACCACGCGGACGAACTCCTGCCAGTACGCGTTGCGCAGGGCCTCGAGCGTCTCGCGCTTGAGGGCGAGGCGCGACTCGAGCTTCTCGAGCCCCTTCCACATGTGATCGCAGCGCGGTTGCGAGCCCCACGGGCAGCGGTGGCACTCGATGGCGGTGAGCGCGCCCTCGGGGCCCTCCGTGCGCTCGCGGTCGGCGAGCTCGCCGGCGGTCACGCGCGCGAGCTGCGCCTTGAGCGCCTGGGTGCGGTGCTCCCAGTCCCGCGGGATCGCCAGCGGCGGCGTGGCCCAGAACACGCGCTTGATGTGCCCGGCCTTGACGTGCACGACCTCCCCGTGCGTCAGGAGCACGCTGGCGATCACCTTGTGCCGCCGCGCGTCCACGCGCAGCAGCAGCCCGAGAGACTGGCCGCCCCGCCGCCGCGCCACCACGAAGCGGCCGGGCTCCGCCTCCGCGACGGTCCGCGCGGCGCGGCGGCCGCCGCGACCCAGCGCCGCGCGCGCGTTCTCCACCTCGGCGCGGAGCTTCCGGTAGCGGCCGATCCGGGCGAAATCGGCGCAGGGAGCCCGGAAGGCGCGCGCGTCCTCCACCGCCGTCTCGAGCTCGGCCACCTCGGCGTCGAGCCCGCGGATGCGCCGGAGGTTCTGGTACTGGCCGAAGGAGGACTCCACCGTGCGCCGGATCGCCGCCATGTCGTTTCCGCTGCCCAGGAGCAGCGCAACCGACCCGTAGCCCAGCTTGAACTGGCTCACCACCGGCTCCGGCGCGCCGTCGACCACGCGGCGGATGTCGTCCACGCCGTCCCGCACGTCGAGGGCGATCACGCACTTGCCCTCGGGGTCGATACCCCGGCGGCCGGCGCGCCCCGCCATCTGGGTCAGCTCGTTGTGGGTGAGGCTGCGGAAGCCCCGATCGGTCCGCTTGGTCAGGGACTGCAGTACCACGCTCTTGGCCGGCATGTGGATGCCGAGCGACATGGTCTCGGTGGCGAACACGACCTTGCAGAGGCCGCGCTCGAAGAGGTGCTCGATCAGCCGCTTCACGCTGGGCAGGATGCCCGCGTGATGGAGGCCCATACCCATGCCGAGGGCCTGGAAGATGGTCTGGTTGAGCGGCGACTCCGCGATGGCCGGGCTGTCGCTGATCGCCTCGCGGATGATCTCCTCGACCTCTCGCTGCTGATGCTTGGCGAGGAGGGGCTTGCCCTCGGCGAGCACCGTCTCCATCGCCCGCTCGCAGCCCGCGCGGCTGAAGATGAAGTAGATGGCGGGCAGCCATCCGCGCGCGTCGAGGGCGTCCAGCATCACGGTGGGATCGACCACGCGGCGCGTGTACCAACGGCCCTTGTCCGTGTAGCCGCCGTCGTGTTCGGCGCCGACCAGGCGGACGGTCCCCGCGCGCACGCCCTCGTAGCCGTGGATCTCGCCCGAGAGATCGGCGACGAGATAGGACAGCGGCACCGGACGGTGCGGATGGGTAATGGCCACGATGGGGCGGTGCACGAGGCCGATCCAGTCGGCGATCTCGCTCACGTTGGCCACGGTGGCAGAGAGCGCGACGAGGGCGGCGTCGCGCGGCGCGTTCACGATGATCTCCTCCCACACCGTGCCCCGCCCCTCGTCGCCCATGTAGTGGCACTCGTCCAGCACCACCGTCTCGAGACCCGGCAGCCCCCCCGTGTAGAACATGTTTCTCAGAATTTCGGTGGTCATCACCAGGATCGGCGCGCGCGGGTTCACCTTCACGTCGCCGGTGAGGATGCCCACCTGGTCCGCGCCGAACTGACGGCCGAAGTCGGCGAACTTCTGGTTGCTGAGCGCCTTCAGCGGCGTCGTGTAGGCAAGGCGGCGCCCGTGAGCGAGGGCGCGATGGATGGCAAACTCGGCGACCAGGGTCTTCCCCGCCCCGGTCGGCGCGGAGACGATGACGGACTTGCCCTCGTCGATGGCCCGGACGGCCCGGAGCTGGAAGTCGTCCAGGGCGAACGGGTAACGGGCCAGGAAGCATTCGAGCAACTCTTTCGTGGAGATGGGCGCCCCCTCGACGCTGCGATTCCACGTTATCATACGACCGCCATGCGCCTTACCGGCAAGATCGCGCTCATCACCAACGTCAGCCATTTCATGGGCCCCGCCCTCAGCGAGGAGTTCGCCCGGGAGGGCGCGACCCTCGCGCTCCACGATCGGAGCCCGGCGGCGGCGGCGCCCCTGGTGGCGGTGGCGGAGCGCCAGGGCCGGACCACGCTGGCCCTGACCGGCGATCTCGCCGAGCCGGGGGAGGCCGACCGGGCGGTGGCGGCGGTGGTGGAGCGCTTCGGCCGACTCGACGTGCTCGTCAACAACAGCGCGCACCCGCCCACCGGCAGCGCGGCCGAGGACATCAGCGACCCGGTCTGGCGCGAGATGATGGCCCGCTTGCTCGACGAGCCCTTCTTCTGCCTGCGCGCGGCCCTGCGCGTGATGCGACCGGCGCGCCGGGGCAAGATCGTCAACATGTCGTCGGCGGCGGGCATTCCGGGCCTCGCGCGGTACGCGGCCTACTCCGCGGCGCGGGCGGGCGTGAACGGGCTGACGCGCGCGGTGGGACGCGAGGTGGCGCGCGACGGCGTGCAGGTCAACGCCATCGCGCAGAACTACGTGGAGAACCCGACGTACTTCCCGCCCGCCCTCCTCGCCGACGAGCAGGCGGTGGCCCGCATGGTGCGCAGCGTGCCTGCGGGGCGGCTGGCCCGCGCGGAGGAATCAGCGCGGCTCGCCGTCTACCTCGCCTCGGAGGACGCCGACTTCTTCGTGGGCCAGGTGGTGCCCTTCGCGGGCGGCTGGGTGTGACCCGCCGCCCGCCCGGCCCGGGCGGAGGAGCGCCCGAGAGGTAGAATGACCGCCATGCGCTTCTACCATGTCGCCATCACCGCCGCGGACGATTACCTCACGCGGCGCGCCGCCCACCGCCCCCAGCACCTGGAGCGCATCGTCGGCCTTCGCGCTCAGGGGGCGGTGATCGGCGGAGGCCCCGCGCCCGACGGCAAGACCGCCAACCTCTTCTACCGCGCTCCGGATCTCGACGCGGTCACCCGCCTCGTCGAGGAGGACCCCTACTGGAAGGGCGGCGTGTGGACGAAGTATGCGCCCGAGGCATTCTCCCAGTTCCTCGAGCCCTGGCGCGTGCCGGAGCTCAGCACGGACGGGACACGGCTCACGATGCTGGTGGAAGGCGAGGCGCCCGACGTGGAGATGGCGACCTTCGCCCTCATCGAGGAGCGCGGCGCGGGCCGCGTGGCGTTCGGCGGCTTCTTCCCCGACGGCCGGACGCTGGTGCTCGTGAACGCGACCGAGCCGGACGCGGCGGTGGCCCGTCTCGCCGAGAGCGGCTTCTGGACGAAGGGCACGCTGCGGGCGCGCCCGTTCGTGCACGTCCTCTAGCGGCGTGAAGGACGGCTTTCTCGCCGGCGCCTTCCAGCGTCTCGACGAAGCGCCCGATGCCGAGTTCTACGCGGTGCCGCGGCTGGTCACCCACATCGACGACGGCGCGATCGCCGCGGTGACCGGTCTCTACCGCGAATACTTCCCGGCGGGCGGCGCGATTCTCGACCTGATGAGCAGCTGGGTGAGCCATCTCCCGCCCGAGGTGTCCTACCGTCGCGTCACGGGGCTCGGGATGAACGCGGAGGAGCTGGCGGCCAACCCGCGCCTGCACGCCTGGGTGGTGCACGACCTCAATGCGGAGCCGCGGCTGCCGTTCGCCGACGGCGAGTTCGATGCGGCCGGATGCTGCGTGTCGATCGACTATCTCGTGCGGCCGGTGGAGGTGCTGCGCGACCTCGCGCGCGTGCTCCGCCCGGGCGCCCCCCTGGTGATCACGTTCTCGAACCGCCGCTTCCCCACCAAGGTCATCGCGCTGTGGGAGACCCTCGACGACGCGGGCCACGCGCAGCTCGTGGCGCACTACCTGCGCGCGGCGGGCGGGTGGACGGACACGGTGGGGCTCGACCGGAGCCCCGCCGCGGGCGATCCCCTCCTCGCGGTGGTGGCGCGCCGCGCCCCATGAGGCTCGCTCCGGATCTGGTCCTGGTGGACGGGCGCTTCGAGGCCGCCCGCGCCGTCGAGATGGCGGACGGCCGCATCACCGGCATCGTGCCGTTTCCCCCGCCGTGGGGCGACGCGGCCTTCGCGGACGATGTCGTGCGCCTGCCCGGCCGCGCCCTCCTGCCCGGCACGGTCAACGCGCACTGCCACACCTTCCAGTCGCTGCTGCGCGGGCTCGGCGAGGACATGGACTTCATGGCCTGGCGCGACCGCGTGCTCTACCCGTTCTCCGCGCGCCTGGACGCGGACGGCATCTATCTCGGCGCGGCCTTCGCCTTTGCCGAGATGCTGATCCACGGCGCCACGACGTGCGTCGACTTCTTTTACCTCCAGGACGCAGGCAACGACAACGCGCGCGCGGTGATCCGGGCGGCGCGCGACACCGGAATCCGGCTGGTCCTCGCGCGCACGATGTACGACTGGGAGGGGGCGCCCGCCCGCTATCGCGAGTCGCCTGCGGACGCCGCGCGGCGCACGCGGGAGCTGCACGCCGAGCACGCGGGCGACCCCCTGGTGACCGTCCAGCCCGCCCCCCACAGCCCGCACGGCGCCTCGCCGGCCATGATCCGCGCGGGCTGGGAGGTGGCCGAGGCCCTCGACACCCCGTTCCACATCCACGTGGCCGAAGGTCAGTACGAGGGGCAGCGCACGCTCGCCGAGCACGGCGCCACTCCACTACGTTATCTCGACGCGCTTGGCGTTCTGGGCCCGCGCACGATCGGCGTGCACTGTGTGTGGCTCGACGACGCCGAGATCGCGCTCATGGGCGAGCGCGGCGCCGGCCTCGCCTACTGTCCGTCGTCGAACATGGCGCTGGGCGACGGCATCACCCGCATCACCGAGATGCGCGCGCGTGGCATCCGCATCGGGCTGGGCACCGACGGCGGCTGCACCAACAACCGCCTGAGCGTGTTCGAGGAGATGCGCATGGCGTCGCTGCTCCAGAAGGTGCGGCATCTCGACGGCACGCGGCTCCCCGCCGAGGAGACCTTCGCCATGGGCACCACGGGCGGGGCGGGGCTGCTGCGCCTCCCCGCCGGGGCCATTGCGCCTGGCCGGCTCGCTGATCTGGTCGCGGTCGACCTCGGCCATCCCTCGCTGCACCCGCGCGCGAATCTCCTCAAGAGCGTGGTGTACGCCATGTCGCATCAGGCGGTGACGGACGTGTGGGTGCACGGGCGCCACGTCGTGGCGGCGCAGCATCTCGTCACCCTCGACCAGGAGGACCTCCTCGCCCGCGTGCGCGCGCTGACCCAGGACTGGAGGGTCGCGTGACGGCCGGGCGACCCCGGGTGGGCGTGATCCCGTACCTCAACTGCGAGCCCTTCTTCACCCACCTCGCGGGCTTCCCCACCCTCGCCCTGCCTCCGCGACAGCTCGGCGAGGCCCTGGAGCGCGGCGAGGCCGACACCGCGCCGCTGTCCCTGGCCGACTTTCTCCGGCTCGAGTCCACGCTCGAGGGCCTGCCCTTCGGCATCGCCACCCGCGGGCCCGCGCGCAGCGTGCTCCTGTTCTCGGACCGCGGGCCCGCCCAGCTCGGCGGCGCGGTGGTGGGCGTCACCCCGGAGACGGCCACGTCGGTGGAGATCCTGCGCATCCTCCTCGCCCAGCGCTATCACGTGACGCCGCGCCGCTGGACCCCGCCCGGTCCCGCGTGCGACGCCATCCTCCTCATCGGCGACGCGGCCATTCGCGAGCTCACCGCGCCGCGGCGCTGGAGCTACGTGGTGGACCTGGGCACCGAGTGGACGGAATGGACGGGGCTGCCCTGCGTGTTCGCCCGCTGGGGCATCCGGCGGGCGCTGCCCGCCGCCGAGCGCGCGGCCTTCGCGGCGGCCCTGGACGCGTCGCTCACGCGCGGGCTGGCCGATCTGCCCGCGATCGCGGCGCGGCGCCGCGACACCGGCTGGAGCGAGGCGGAGGTCATCACCTACCTCGCGAGCTTCGCCTATCGCCTCGGGCCCGCCGAGGAGCGCGCGATCGGCGAGTTCCGCCGGCGCCGCGCCCTGCTGGGCTGAGCCGGCGCGTCACGGCGCGGGGCGCAGCAGGCGCAGCGTCCCCTCGTGGAGGTGGCCGTTGGTCGCTACCACGGTGCCGTCGTAGATGTTGGGCCGGCCCGCGAAGTCGGTGAGCCGGCCGCCGGCCTCCTCCACCAGGATCTTCATCGGCGCCACATCCCAGGGCTTGAGGTCCGCCTCGACGTAGATCTCGCCCTTGCCCTCGGCGACCAGGCAGTAGCCGTAGTAGTCGCCGAAACCGCGCGTGCGCGACGTGGCGTCGATCAGGCGCACGAAGCCCGGCCAGTAGGGCGTGGGGCGGAGCAGCGACAGGCTCGAGTGCAGGAGAAAGGCGTCCTTCATCGTGGCGCAGTCGGACACGCGCAGGCGCTGCCCGTTGGCATAGGCGCCCTCGCCCTTGCGGGCCCAGAAGAGATCCCCGGTCACCGGATTCAGCACGACGCCGGTCGTCACCGCGCCCTCCTCCTCGAGGGCGATGAGCACCGCCCAGATCGGCAGGTGACGCACGAAGTTCTTGGTGCCGTCGATCGGATCGATGATCCAGCGCCGGTCCGTGGGGCCCTGCTGGCCGAACTCCTCCCCGAGGAAGCCCGCGTCCGGGAACGCGCGGCGCAGCATCGCGGTGATGGTCTCCTCGGCCTCCCGGTCGGCCTGGGTCACCGGGGTCTGGTCCGGCTTGATCGTGACCTCGAAGCCCCCGCGGTAGTAGCGCATGGCGATCTCGCCGGCCGCGCGCGCGGCCTCCACGGCGGCGACCACGGTGGGGTGGCGCGGGGCGGCTAGTGCCATTCGCCGCGCTCCTCCAGCACCGCCTTGCATGCGGTGAGGCCTTCCACCACCACTGGCATACCTCCATAGGTGACCTGCTGGAAGATCACCTCCGCCACTTCCTGGCGGGTCGCCCCCACGTTGAGGGCGGCATGGATGTGCGCCCGCAGCTCGTTTGCCCGATTCAGCACCGTGAGCGACGCCACCGCGCACAGCTCGCGCTGCTTCTGGGAAATAACTTCCCGGCTGTAGAGCGTGCCCGTGAAGAAGGCGGAGAGCTCCCGCGCGAGATCACGGTCAAACTGCTTCCACATGTCGAAGCCGACGCCGCCCTTGATCGAATGGAACAACATCTGCGCGGTCTTGCGGGTCTTTTCCTTGAGCGCCTCGTCCATGACCTCTCCTTGTCGCGTTTTTGTGCTGGACTTCGCCGTCGTCTCTCGTCACACTGCCCCACCGGAGAATACGCGCGGACATGGCGGATCCCCACTGCCCCCGCTGTCGAGCCGCGGAAGTCGAACGCGTCTCCCGGGACGGTCTGCTCGAGCGCCTCGCCAGCCTCGTCTACGTCTATCCCTTTCGCTGCCGCGCTTGCCTGTGCCGGTTCCACGCGCTCCGGTGGGGGCAGCGCTACGTGCGCCGCCGCCGCGACCGCCGCCTGGACGAGCGGACGCCGGTGGACTTCTGGACCACGCTCTGGCTCGAGCAGGGCGGCCAGCCCGGCCGCGTGCGCGATCTCTCCATCGGCGGCCTCGCGCTCGAGACCCACGCCGATCTCCAGCTCGGCCAGCACCTCGACCTCGACCTCCAGGCCGGGCAGGGCGAGCGGCCCATTCGCGTCGAGGTCGCGGTGGTGCGGACGATACAGACGGGCAAGGTCGGGCTCCAGTTCGTCGGCGTGAAGAACGAGGCCGACGAACGGCTCCAGCGGTTCCTCGCCGGCCGGAGGCGCGACGCGCCGCCCGAGCGGGCCCCATGAGAGCGCCCGCCTGCCCCAAGTGCGGGAGCGGCCTGGTCGGGCGCACCCATCGCGCGGGCATCCTGGAGCGCGTGATGAGCATCGCCTACATCTACCCGTTCCGCTGCCAGGTCTGCCAGCGCCGCTTCCGCCGGTTCCGGTGGGGCGAGCGCTATGTCCGCGTGCACCTCGACCGCCGCGACCTCGAGCGCACTCCCTGCCGCATTCCGGTGACGTTCGACTGGAAGGACGGCGGCGAGGGCGAGGGAATGATTCTCGACATCTCCCCCGCCGGCTGCGCGCTCGAAACCGCGGCGGCGGTGCCGGTGGGCGCGCTGCTGCGGCTCCGGATATTGCCCGAGGGCGAGCCGCCCATCGACGTGGACGTGGGCGAGGTGCGCGCGCGGCGCGCCGGTCGCGTGGGGGTTCGCTTCGTACGCGTCGCCGAGGCGCACGGCGGGCGGCTGCGCGGGATGGTTCAGCGTCTCATCGCCGCGCACCGGGGCTGACGCGCCCCCTCCCGCCCCCGTCACGCCGGGATCTTCTCGAGCAGCCGCGCCAGCGTGTCGGGCGCCGAGAGCATGGGATCGTGCGCGGTCTTCATGTCCACCGGACGCACCCCGAGCCGCTCCGCGTAGCCGGCCGCGCGCGCCGGGACCACGGCGAGGTCGCCGAGGCAGCGCAGGTAGGAGCGCGGCGTGGGGAGGCGCTCGAAGACGGAGTAGTCGACGCGCTCCACGAACGGGCGCAGCGGCTGGGGCGTCAGCGAGGCGAGCGCGCGACCCACGGTGGGATGGCTGCGCGGCAGATCGCTCATCCAGCGGGCCCACGCGGTCTCCGCGGGATAGGCGAAGGTGCCGTCGCCGCGCGCGGCGGCCAGCCCGCGCATGAGCGCGCGACCCACCGGCGTGAGGTGCACGCACTCGAGGCTGCCGCCGCTCGGCAGGACCACCGCGGCGAGGAACACGAGATGGGCGACGCGCTCGGGCGCCAGCTCGGCCGCCTTCTGGATCACCGGCCCGCCCATGGAGTGGCCGACGAGGATGCCGCGCGCGACGCCCTCGCGCGCCATGACGTCGGCGACGGCGCGGCCATACGCTTCCATGCTCGCGCGCCCCGCCTCGGCGGCGCGGCGGCCGTGGCCGGGGAGGTCGAGGGTCACCACGCGATGACCGGCGCGCCGCAACACCGGGGCCACGTCGTCCCAGCACCAGGCGCCGTGACTGGCGCCGTGAACGAGCACGAACTCTCTGGGCATCGCGCCTCCGGAGCGGGTTGGGGGTTGACTCGCGCGAGCCGGCCTTCTAGCGTAGAGGAACCATAGCACGACCATTCTTCGCGAGGAGCCGCTCATGCCCACCACGATCGAGCCCTACTGCGCCCCCAGCGTCTTCAATCCGCCCACCTATACCCAGGCGGTGAAGGTCACCGGCGCCCAGACCATCCTCTTCATCGCCGGCCAGGTCGCCTACGACGCGCAGGGCAAGCCCGCGCATCGCGGCGACTTCGCGGCGCAGGCGCGCGCGGTGCTCCAGGCGCTGAAGGCGCAGGTGGAGGCGGGCGGCGGCACGCTCGCGAACGTGGTCAAGATAAACACCTACCTCACCGACATCCGGCATCGCGCCGACCTGGTCCCGATCCGCGAGGAATTCTTCGGGAAGAAGACGCTGGCGTCCACGCTGGTCGCCGTCGCGGCGCTCGCGCAGCCGGAATGGCTGATCGAGGTCGAGGCGGTCGCGGTCATCTAGCTCGTGCCCGAGCTGAACCCGTTCATCTTCCGCGCGTATGACGTGCGCGGCAAGGTGGGCGCGGATATCCGGCCGGAGGTGTTCGAGCCCATCGGCCGCGCCTACGGCACGCTCGTGCGGCGCCGTGGCGGGTATGCCGTCACGCTGGGCATGGACAACCGGCTGTCCTCCCCGCCGCTCAAGGAGGCGTTCGCGGCGGGGCTGCTCGCGGCCGGCGTGGACGTGGTGGACATCGGCGTCAACCACACCCCGCTGATGTACTTCGCCACCGCCCACTGGAACCTCGACGGCGGCGCCACCGTCACCGGCAGCCACAACCCGGTGACCGACAACGGCGTGAAGATGGTGCACGCGGGCGCGGCGCCGCTCACCGAGGACGAGATCCAGGGTCTCCTCGCCACCATCCGCTCCGGCGACTTCGCCACCGGGCGGGGCCGGCGGATGCCCCGCGACCCTCGCCACGATTACTTCGACGCCATCACGACCCGCGTGCGGCTCGCCCGGCCCCTGAAGGTCGTGGTGGACGCGGGCAACGGCATCGCCGGGAGCTTCGCCCCCGAGCTGCTGCGGCGGCTGGGCTGCGAGGTCGACGAGCTCTACTGCGAGTCGGACGGCAGCTTCCCCCACCATCTCCCCGATCCCGAGATGGAGGAGAACGTGCGCGACCTCGTGGCGCGCGTGCGCGACACGCGGGCCGACGTGGGCATCGCCTACGACGGCGACGCCGACCGCGTGGGCGTGATCGACGAGCAGGGACGGCGCCACGAGGCCGATCTCATCCTGGCCCTCCTCGCCCGCGATCTCCTCGGCCGCCACCCCGGCGCCCCGGTGGTGTTCGACGTGAAGTGCTCGCAGGTGCTGGTGGACGACATCCGCTCCCACGGGGGACAGCCGGTGATGTGGAAGACGGGCCACTCCCACCTCAAGCGCAAGATGCGCGAGGACGGGATCCTCCTCGGCGGTGAGGTCTCGGGCCACATGTTCTTCGGCGAGAACTGGTACGGCGTGGACGACGGCATCCTCGCGTCGTGCAAGCTCCTCGAGCTGCTGGCGCGGGACGGCCGCCCCGCCTCCGCGCACTTCGACACCCTGCCTCACCTGATCGCCACGCCGGAGCTCAAGGCGCCGTGCGCGGACGACCGGAAGTTCCTGCTGGTCGAGGAGCTCGCCCGCGAATTCCGGGCGCGCTACGAGACGGTGGAGATCGACGGGGTCCGCATCATTTTCCCGGAGGGCTGGGGCCTCGTGCGCGCGTCCAACACCAACCCCTACCTCACGCTCCGGTTCGAGGCGCGCTCACGGCCCGCGCTCGAGGCCATGATGGGGGAGGTCTACGCGGCGCTGCGGCGCTACCCTTACGTAACGCTTCCCGCCTGAGGCGGGCACGCGCTAACGCATGTTGCCGGTGTGCCCGAG
>Ga0075423_10002962_pt1 | contig 15560 bp, 13 predicted proteins | sample SoiMethybrSBSTD2_FD_80114 | JGI IMG/M metagenome (GOLD analysis project Ga0075423, IMG submission 80114) | Bulk soil microbial communities from a Populus tree surrounding site in Tennessee, USA - Soil MetaG P. TD hybrid SBSTD2 | ecosystem: Environmental > Terrestrial > Soil > Tree plantation...
ACCCCGGCCCAGATTCTCCGCATTCCCCTACTCTAAGGGGAACAAAAGGGGACGGTCACATTTAAAGGGGACGGTCACATTTAAAAGTGACCGTCCCCTTTTGGATCAGCTCGGATTCGCCGGCTTGCCGCCGCTGATCATCCAGTTGGTGCCGAACTTGTCGGTCACCATCCCGAACGACTCGACCCAGAACGTCTTGTCGAGCGGCATGTTGACGCGGCCGCCCGCCGCGAGGGCCTCGAATTTCTTCCTCGCCTCGTCGATCGTCGGGTAGGCGATCGCGAGCGAGACGCCTTTCATGCCCGGGTACGGATCGGGCGACATCCAGTCAGAAGCCAGGATCCGGCTGCCCTGCACGGAAACGGCGGCATGCAGGATCCCATTGGGATTGTCCTTGTCGTGCTCTGACTTCACCGGCGCCTCGGACGCCTTCATCATCATCTCGAGCTTGCCGTCGAGCGCCTTCTCGTAGAAGCGCATCGCGTCGGCGCAGTTGCCGTCAAAGAAAAGATAGGGTTCCAGGCTCATTGCTGCTCCTTGGTGGGTTGCAACCTTAGTCGTTTGTCAGCGGTCGGAATCGACTGGCGGGACCGGCGAATTTTCAACGCAATGATTTCACGAACAGATGGCAGCTTTATGTCGGACGGCGCCGACCGCCGATGTGGTGGCTGCTAGGATGGCCGCTAACAGCCTGGGGATTGGCAACGTTGGAAACTCATCCGCCCGAAAAGAAGACCGACTGGTCCAACGTCCTCATGGTCCTCGCCATCGGCGTCCCCCTCGCCCTCGGCGCCTTCAAGCTCTACCAGAAGTTCAGCAAGGAAATGGCGCCCGGCGAGGGCGGCCTGGTGGTCAACGTCAACACGGCAACGGAAGCCGAGCTCGAGAAGATCCCGGGCGTGGGCCCGAGCCTCGCGCACGAGATCATCCGCGGCCGGCCTTACGGGAAAGTCGAGGACCTCGAGCGCGTGCGAGGCATCGGCCACTACACGCTGAACAACATGCGCCCCTACGTGAAGCTGGAAGGCGAGACCGCCAGGCGCTGAGCTATCTTCCCGACTTCTCCGACGTGAATTCCGGCTTGAGACGCGAGAGATAATCTGCGACGGCGGTGAGCTCCGTCTCCGACAACGCGCCGATGCGCTTGACGTGCGCTTCGTCCATACCGAGCCGCTGCCGGTACGCCAGGTCGATGAACTGGTGGCGCAAGTAGGGATAATTCTGCCCGGCCAGGCGCGGGATCATCGAGCGCAGGTCGCCCTCGGCAAGCCTCCCATGGCAGCGCTCGCAATCCCGGTAGTAGATCCGCCGGCCTTCCTGCAGCGTCGTGGCGTTCCCGCCGCCGGTCATGCGGTGGGGCGGCTGCTTGAGGCTTTCGGCGTAGGCCGCAACGTCGAGCAGGTCCTGCGAATCCTGGAGCTCAGGATGCCTGGCGGCCCCCTGCATGCGCGCGTCCCATCGCCGGCCATGGCGAAAGTCCACGAGCTGTTTGACGAGCACCGACACATGCTGACCCGCGATGACGGGCACCATGCCGTCCTCGCTTCCGGCTCCGTCCTTGCCGTGGCACCCGGCGCAGCTCTCGAACAGCTTGGCGCCGTGCGCGAGGTTCGGCGTGAGATCGATTGCCGCGCGGAATTCCTTGATCGCGGCCTCGGTGCGGCCCTGCGGCGACGCGGGATCGACTTCGACGGCGGCAATGCTCCGCGCGGCCGCCACCGCGATCGCGACGATCACCGCCCCCCATACCCGGCCCGTTTTCATGCGCAGAGTGTACCCCCGGCCCGGCTCACAGGAGCAGCGCCGTCGCCAATCCGAGGAAGATCAGGAATCCCATGCTGTCCGTGATGGCGGTGAGCAGGATGCTGCTCCCCATCACCGGGTCGCGCCCCATCCGCTCGAGGATGAGCGGGCACAGCACGCCGGCGATCGCCGCGACCACCATGTTGAGGAACATGGCGAGCGCCATGACGCCCGCGAGCGGCAGCGATCCGTAGAGCAACAGCGTCACGACGCCCATCAGGAAGCCCCACATCAACCCGTTCAGGGTGCTGATCGCGACTTCCTTGCGGAGCAGGTACAGGCGGTTGCTCTCGTTGAGCTGTGAGAGCGCAATGCCGCGGATCACGAGCGCCACGGTCTGGTTGCCGGTGTTGCCGCCGATGCTGGCGACGATCGGCATCAGCGCCGCGAGCGCCGCGAGCTTCTCGATCGAGCCTTCGAACACGCCGATCACGCGCGAAGCGACGAACGCCGTGAAGAGGTTGAGGCCGAGCCATATCCAGCGCTTGCGCCCGCTTTGCCACACGGGGCCGAAGAGATCGACGTCGTCGCCAAGGCCCACCTGGCCCAGCGATTGCTTGAAGGAATCCTCGGACAGGCGGTCGACCACCTTGTCGACCGAAAGCCAGCCGACGACCTGGCGATGGATGTTGACCACGGGCGCCGAGATCAGGTCGTAGCGCTCGAATGCCTGGGCCGCTTCGTCCGCATTGCCGTTGGTCGAGAAGTAGACGGGCTCGGCGTCCATGGCCTCCGCGACCCGGACGCCCGGCTCCCCGAACAGGAGCCTCGTCAGCGACATCACGCCCTTCAGCACGTTCTCCCGATCGACGACGAAGATGACAGAGAGCTGCTCCGGGAGCCCGCGCCGGCCGCGGAGCGTCGCCGTCGCCTGCTCGAGCGTCAGGTCGTCGCGGACCGTGACCGGATCCATTTCCATGAGGGCGCCGACGCTGTCCTCCGGAAACGCGAGCGCGCTCTGCACCTGCTGCCGCTCGCCTGCCTCGAGCCGTGCGAGCACGCGCGCGGCCCGTTCCTCCGGCAGGTTCTCGACCAGGTCCGCAAAGTCCGTGGACGGCAGCTGCTTCGCGACCGCGATCAGCTCGTCGTCCGCGAGGATTTCGATGAGCGGCGCCTGCACCGACTCGGCGAGCTCCAGCAATATCGAGCCGCGGCGCTCCTTGCGGATGAGCTGCCATGCAGCATCGCGTTGCTCGGCCGGCAAGCTCTCGAGCACGAAAGCGGCATCCGCCGGATGCAGTCGATTGAGCTTCGTCTCGAGCTCGACCGCCTGTTGGCGCGCCACGAGCGCCTGTACCAGCTCCTGCTTGCCCGTATGCTCGCGCGCGACGAGCTGGCTGACGACCTCCTGGCGCTCCATGAGCGCCTGGATCTCGCGCAGGGTCGCCTCGAGCGAGGTGTGGTGCTCGAGCGCGTGCCGCGTGACCGGAGCCGCAGGATCAACAGGCGACATCCGTCAGGCCCTGAATCCGCGGTCGCGCGCGAACACGATCGCCTGGGCCCGCGACCAAACGCCGAGCTTGTCGAAGATGTTCGATGCGTGGTTGCGGACGGTCTTCTCGCTGATGGCAAGGCGCTCCGCAATGTCCGCATTGCTGAGTCCGTCGCCCATCAGCGCCAGCACCTGCCGCTCGCGATCGGACAGCGCATCAAATAGCGGCGTGCCCGCGGCCCGTGCCGGCCGCATCCAGTCGAGCACCGCATCCTGGAACCGATGCCAAGCGGGCTCAGCCTCGAGCAGCACGTGATTCCGGGAATCGAGCTCGATGAACTCGGCACCTGGAATGGCGCTCGCCAGCAGCCGGCCTTCCGACACCGGTACGACTTCGTCGTCGCGCGCGTGCAGGACGAGCGTCGGCACGCGCAGCTGACCGAGCATCGACTCGATGTCGACGGACCCGCGCGCGGCCAGGAGCCGCGCCGCGATGTCGCCCGTCGTCGACTTCAGGCAGAGCTCGTTGAACCAATGCAGCTGTTCGTGCGTCCCGCCGGGAATGAAGCGCGACGTGAAGACCTGCCGGAACGACTCGTTATTGCTGCCCCATCCGACGCGAGTGAGCTCGACCATGGCGTGATAGGTGGCCCGATTCGCCTCCGTGCCGCGCTTGAATGCGCCGTGCGCATAGCCGCCGTACAGGATGAGCCGCCCGACGCGCTCGGGATGCCGGATCGCATACGCAATGCACGCAATCCCACCCTGTGAAATGCCGAGGAGCGTCAGCGGACCGTCGGGCTTCGCGGCGTCGATCACCGACGCGAGGTCGGAAGTCCAGGCGTCGACGTCGAGCTCGCCCGTGCGCCATTCGCTCATCCCGCAGCCGCGCTCGTCGTAGCGGATGAAACGGAAATGTGCCGAAAAGAACTGGAGCCAATGCTTCCAGATCGGGCTTTCCCACTCGTATTCGAGGTGCGTGAGCCAGTTCGCCGCCTTGACGACGGTCGCCCCTGCCCCCGACTCGGCCCAGGCGAGCCGAGCTCCGTCCGCGGTATTCACATACCGGATGTGCTGGCGGTGCTCTTTGCTCGCGCCCATTTCCCCACCGGGACATTTGTCTCAGTCGCGCGAGCGCGATCTTAGCCGAACCGGGACAAAGGACCCATGGCGCCGGAGAGACCCGACTTGCACGCTCGCGGCAACGGAGGGCACCCCTATGTTCAAGCGAATCCTGTTCTTCGGCTTCGGCCTCGCGTCCTACGCGTTCTTCTTCGCGACCTTCCTGTATTTCATCGCTTTCGTCGGCGGATTCGTCGTGCCGCACCGCCTCGACGCTCCGCTCGAAGGCTCGATCGGCGCGGCGATCGCGATCGATCTCGCGCTGGTCGTACTGTTCGGCCTCCAGCACAGCGTGATGGCGCGGCCAGCATTCAAGGAACGCTGGACGCAGGTGGTGCCCTGGGCCGTCGAGCGCTCCACTTTCGTGCTGGCCGCGAGCCTCGCGCTCGCGTTCCTGATATGGCAGTGGCGGCCGATCGGGATCGAGATCTGGTCGGTCGAGAATCCCGCCGCCCGCGCGGTGCTCTGGACGCTGTTCGCTGCCGGCTGGGGCACGGTGCTCGTCGTCACGTTCCTGATCAACCACTTCGACCTGTTTGGTCTGCGCCAGGTCTGGCTGCCGCTGATCGGTAAGCCGTACACGCCGGTCAAGTTCGTGACGCCGCTGCCCTATCGCATCATCCGCCATCCCCTGTACTTCGGCTTCCTGCTCGCGCTCTGGATGACGCCGCACATGACGCTCGCGCACCTCTGGCTCGCGATCACGATGACGGCGTACATCCTCATTGGCATCCACTTCGAAGAGCGCGACCTCGTCGCCGAGCACGGCAAGGAATATGTGGACTATCGACGCGCGGTCCCGAAGATCATTCCCGGCTTCCGGCCGCATGACGCTGGCGTAGCCGTCAAGCCTGCGCGTCCGGAAACGGCGCGCTGACTCACGTTCGGCGTGACGACGTCATGACTGGTCCGCCGAAGGACCGGCCATACCTCGTCTCGAGGATCTGACTTAGAAGCCGGCTCCGTACCGCGTGTGCGGCGTGCCCGGCTCTACCGACTTCTGAATCCCCCGCCGCTTGCGTCGCAGGGGCGACTTCGCGGCACGCCGCTCGACGGCCTGCTCGATATCGGGGTCGGGCTCGACATGCGGTCCAAAGGAGGGACCTTGCCGGGCCGACTGCAATCCTTCGCGTTCGGCATTCATGGGGAGATCCTCAACGGGGGCTCGAGAACAATCTACGACTCTTAAGTTACAAAGTCGCGAACGAAGTTCAACTTCAATATGTCGCGGTTTGCCGCCGGATGCCTACACGGGGCGTATGATCGAGCAGTCATGTACGCGCGCCTCGCCCTTGCCGCCTGTGCGCTCGGGGCGTGGTCACTGGCCTGGGGCCAGCCCCCGGCACCGCCCGAGCGCCTCTTGCGCCTGAGTCACGTCGAAGGCGAGGTCTCGCTCAAGTCCGACGGACGCCGGACGACGGATGCCCGGCCCAACGACCTCTTGATGGCGGGCGACCGGGTGGTCACGCCGCCGGATGCGCGGGCCGAGTTGCTCCTGGACGCCTCGCCGATCCGGCTGAACCAGCGTTCGGTGCTGCGCATCGACGCCCTCGAGGCCATGCGGGTGCAGATCGGCCTCGAGGACGGCGTGGCCAACTTCAAGATCCGGGAGCTGTACGAGGGCGATCAGTTCGAAATCGTCCTGGCGAACGTACGGATCACCCTCCGCCAGCCTGGGGAATACCGTGTGGAAGCCCGGCAATCAGACCTTTCGGTACTGACCGTCGTGGCCGGCGCCGTCGATGTGGCGACTGCCGGGGGACTCGTGCAGGTCGGAGCCGGCCAGCGCGTCTTCCTGGAAGGGCGCGATGCGCGGGCGACGCTCGTGCCGACGGTCGCCGCGGACGGCTTCGACGACTGGGTCCTGGAGCGCGAGGTTCAGCTCGCGAGCGAGCATTTGCCCGCCAGCCCGGATGAGAGCCCCGCGTATGCCCAGGCCGGCCGATGGTATGACGACTCCACATACGGCCATTACTGGATGGCCGACTCCTCGTACGGCTACGCATCGTGGTCCTTCTTCGCCTTCAGCTCGGGCCGCTGGGGGTTCCATATCGGCAATGGCGGCTGGTGCTGGAGCCCGCCGCGCCCGTCCCAGGGGCCGGTGGTGGCGCAGGAGACCCACCCATTCGGACGGGCCCGCTCATCGTCGCGGAGCAGCAGCGCGAGCGATGCCATGAACTCGGCCGCCGGCACGCGGGGCTCTGGGCGGAGCTGGGCCTATGGCGGTTCATCCAATTCTTCGGGGTATATGGGGGGCTCGATGAGCGGGGGCACGACCCACTCGATGCGCGGGTCCGCCAGCTACGGCCGCTCCCGCTCGTCGTCGTCCGGCGGCTCGAGCGTCTTCGGCGTCCCGACCTCGCCTTAAATGTGACCGTCCCCTTTAAAGGGGACGGTCACATTTAAAGGGGACGGTCACATTTACCGGGATCGGATGACGAGTGTGCCGGCGAGCTTGTCGTGCCAGCCCTGCTTGCGGGCGTCCCAGCCGACCCAGAAGAATCCGAGCAGAAAAACAAAGGTCGAAAGGTAATAGCCGAAATACCGTCCAATCATCTGGCCGGTCGTCGGCTTGCCTAGCGTCTTCTCGTCCACGATCTTGGCGCCGATTACCATCTTGCCAGGCGACGCTTGCCTAAAGATCCAGAAGAGGATCAGGGCGATCGCCGGCAGCACGGCGTTGTAGAACAGATTGACCGGGCTCAATAACTTCAACAGGTCATCCAACAGGCGAAAGGGATCGACGTCGGCCAGGCCGAAATAGAGGCGGCCGAACGGCGCCAGCACGATGCTCGCTAGAATGGAATCGATGAGGAATGCGCCGAAGCGCGCCCAGAAGCCAACGTATCGAGGCTGAATTTCATTCATCGCTGGCCTCCCGGCGGGCCAGCCTACGCCAGATCAGGCAGCGACTGAAGGCCGGGTCGGGTCGAGCGCCAGCGGCTTGGACAGCAGCGGCTCGAGCGCAGCGGCTGCGAGCGGCTTCGCAAACAGGAACCCCTGCGCTTCCGCGCAGCCGAGCCGCTCCAGCACCGCGAGCTGGGCCGCATCCTCGACGCCTTCCGCGACGGACCGCAGCCGCAGCGCGGACGAAATGCCGAGGATCGCGAGCAACACCCGCTCGGCGTCCTCGTTCCTCGAGAGATCCGCCACGAAGCTCTGGTCGATCTTGAGGCAATCCACCTCGAGCTGCCGCAGGTACGCGAGCGACGAATACCCCGTCCCGAAGTCGTCCAGCGCGACGGAAACGCCGAGCTGACGCAGCTCCTTCAGGAATTCGCGCGTCTCGCCGGCGGCCGCGATCAGCATCGACTCGGTCAGCTCGATCTCGAGCGCGCTGGCGGGCAGCCCGGACGCCGACAGCGCCAGGCGAATGTCGTCAAGAAGCTTCTTCGGCTTCCGCAGCTGGTGCGCCGACACGTTGACCGACACGCCATGGCCTCGGCCCGTCGACTTGCGCCAGGCCGCGGCCTGCTGGCAAGCCTCGGCCAGCGCCCACGTCCCGAGCGGCGTAATCAGGCCGGTCTCTTCCGCAATCGGAATGAATTCCTTCGGGTGAATCGCGCCGAGCTCCGGATGCTGCCAGCGCATCAGCGCTTCGACGCCCACGATCATCCGGTCCTGCAGCCGCACGCGCGGCTGGTACGCCAGCGTGATCTCGCCTCGCTCGAGCGCGCCGTGCAGCGCCGACTCCATCAGCATCGAGCGCCGCGCGCGGTCGTGAATGTCCGCGGTGAAGAACTTGTGGCCAGATTGCGTCGCCGACGCGCCGGCCGCGGCCGTCGCACGGGCCTTTTCCAGCAGCGCATTGGCCTCTTCTCCGTCCGGCGGGAAAAGCGCGATGCCGACGCTGACGAGGAAGCTCGCCGTCCATCCCTCGCCGCTCATCGGCGAGGAGAAAGCGCGGATGGCTTCCTCGGCGATTTCGGCCGCCGCCGCCGGCGTGCCGCATTCCGGGCGGCACAGCACGAATTCGCCGTTGCCGAGGTGCGCGAAGCCGCCTGCAGAGTCGTGGCCGGTCGCGGTGACGATCAGCTGTGCCGCCTTGACGAACGCGGAATCGCTCGCGGCGCGACCCATCGATTGCTGCAGCCGCTCGACACCGAGCAACCGGAAGCAGAACAGCGCGAACGGCGGCGCGGGGCTGCCCGCCTGCGTCTGCTCCGCGACCGTGTCGAGGAAACGCTGGCGATTTGGCAAGCCCGTCAGCGAATCGAAATTGGCGAGCCGATGCGCCTCGCGCTGCGCTTGCCGCAACGCCGTGATGTCCTGCACCGCGAGTGTCAGCGTCCGGCTCTTGCCGGAACTCCCTGGCGTCGTCGTGCCCTGGATGTGCAGGTACGACCCCGCGAGCAACCGCGCTTCCAGGCGGAAAGCTTTTCCTGTCTTCTGCCACTCGACGAACGCATTGAGGACGCGTCGGCTGTCGGCAGTCCGCACCGCCGTCACCAAGTGGCCGAAATTGCCTTCAGTCGGCGGCACTTCATAGAGGAGCGACTGCACCAGCGACGCCATGTGGAGCGTCTTGCCCGCGCCGTCCACTTCCCAGTGACCGATGCGCGCCATGTTCTGGACCGTGTGCAAGCGGCTGCGGCTGACCTCGAGCGCGCGCCGGAACTGGTGCTCACGCAGCAGGAATCGGATCCGCTCGACGAGCAACCGGCTGCTGATGCCCTTCGTTGCGAAATCGGTCGCACCGGAATCATAAGCGCGCGCCACCGACTCGACGTCGTCGCGACTCGTCAGGATCAGGATCGGGATGTCCTTGGCGCCCGGCAGGGCGCGTACGGCACGGCAGACTTCATAGCCGTTCTTGCCCGGCATCATGATGTCGAGGATCAGGCAGTCCGGCCGCTGCTTCGCGAACAGCTCGAGCGCGCTGGTGCCATCCGAGGCGCTCGTCACTTCGTAGCCGCCCGCTTCCAGCGCGGCCTGCGCCATGATCAGCGCCGCCGCATCGTCGTCCGCGTACAGGATTCGTGCCGGGCGATCGCTCATACCGCCTTCTTCATGTCCGGCGCAATGCCCGCCAGGGCCTCGCACAGCACGGCGTACTGCGGGCGGAGGTTCGTGGCAAAGCGCTCGGCGGCGACGAGGTCGCCGTTCCGGACCGCCTGCTCGCAGTCGCTCGCGACCGACGCGAAGCGCCTTGCGCCGATGCTGAGCGAACAGGACTTGAGCGCGTGGAAATGCTGCTCGAGCTCGGCCGCCTGGCTGGCGCGGAGCGCGCGATCGACCTCGTCGAGTGTCGCGGACGCCTGCTTCTGGAACATCGCGATCGCCTGCTCCAGGAGTCCCGGCTTCTTGAGCGCGCGCAGCTCGTCAATCTGCCGCGTGTCCAGCACCGGCGCTTCATCCAGCTCCAGCGAGGGTTGTGGCGGCGGCGCCGGCCGCTCTGCGATGCGCGGGTTCGGCGGCGCGACCTCGAATACGGGCTTGCCCGTGGCCGCCGCCGTCAGCGCGGCGTGCAGCTTCTTGATCGTGAACGGCTTGCTGATGAAGTCCGTCATGCCGGCCGCGAGGCAGCGCTCGCGGTCGCCCTGCAGGGCGTTTGCGGTCAGCGCGATGATCGGCATTCCGGCACGGCCATTCGCCGTCTCCGCCACGCGGATGCGGCTCGTGGCCTCGAAACCGTCCACGAGCGGCATCTGGCAGTCCATCAGGACCACGTCGTACTGGTATGACAGCGCCTCTTCGACTCCGATGCTGCCGTCGCTCGCGGTCTCCACGGTGCAGCCGAGCGACTCGAGCATTCGGCGCGCCACTTCGCGGTTGACCGGGCTGTCCTCCACGAGCAGGACCTTCATGCTGAGCTTCGCAAGCCCGCCCGCCGGCGACTGGTTGGCGGCGGTCGCGTCGCCGCGCCCGAGCGCCTGGTCGATCGCTTCGCGCAGGCGCACCCGGCGCGCCGGCTTGCTGACACGCGCATCCGGCTCGCTCGCGTGCTGGAGATCGGCGGCAGCGGGCTTCGTCGTCGTCAGCATGACGATCGCCATCGACTTCGCCTTGCCAGAGCTGCGGAGGCGATCGATGAACTCGTAGCCGCTCATGTCGGGCAGCAGCTCGTCCACGACCAGCAGGTCGAATTCCTCGAGCACGAGCGCGTCGAGCGTCTCGCGGCCGTTCCGAAAGGTCGTGACCTTGGTGCCCCCTTCTTCGAGCATGCGCGTAACGGCACGCGCGCCCGCGACATCGTTCTGCACGATGAGTGCGTTCTTGACGCCCGACTGCCACCGCGGCGTAACGGCGGTCTGCTTCTCAAGCTTGAACGGAATCGTGACCCAGAACTTCGAGCCGCTGCCGAGCTTGCTGGTGACATTCACCTCGCCGCCGAGCAGCGTCACGAGCTGCTTCGTGATCGCAAGCCCGAGGCCCGTGCCGCCTTGCTTCCGTGTCTCGAACGAGTCGCCCTGCGTGAATGGCTCGAACATCTTCTGGAGCTGTTCCTCCGGGATGCCGAAGCCCGTGTCCTCGACTTCGATGCGGAGCATCGTGCTGTCTTCGGGGTGCGGAACCGCGGACGCGCGGAGCGTAATGCTCCCCTTCTGCGTGTACTTGACCGCATTGCCGACGAGATTCGTGACCACCTGCCGGAGGCGCAGCGGATCGCCCGCCAGGGATTCCGGCACCTTGGTTTCGATGTCGCAGACGAACTCGAGGTCGCGCTCGTGGGCGCGCGGCGCGAGGAGCTCACAGACCTCTTCGATCAGCTCGACCGGCGAGAACGCGGTTTTCAACACCTGGAGCTGCCCCGCCTCGATGCGCGAGAAATCCAGGATGTCGTTGATGATGTCGAGCAGCGAGTCGGCCGACGTCCGCATCGTCTGCAGCATGTGCTGTTGCTTGTCCTCGAGCTTCGTGTTCTCGAGGAGCTCCGCCATGCCGATCACGCCGTTCATCGGCGTGCGGATCTCGTGCGACATGCGCGCGAGGAAGTCGCCCTTGGCGCGGCTCGCGATCTCCGCCTCGCGCGCGGCGCGCTCGAAGTTCCGGGTGCGCTCGACGACCAGCTCCTGGAGCTTCCGCCGGTGCGTCGAGAGCGTCTCGTTGCTGGCGTGGATCTTGGCCAGGAGCTCGTTGAAGCTGATGGCGAGGCTCCCGATCTCGTCTGCGCCTTCGGGCGTCGCCTTCAAGGTGAAATCCTTGGAGCGCGTCACCTTGTCCATCGTGTCGAGCAGGCGGCTGATGGGCTCCGTCACCTGGCGGCGCATCCGCCGCGCAATAAGCAGGGCAAGTCCCGCGACGATGATCACCGCGCCCAGCGCCGTGATGAGGTAGCGGCCGAGCGCGAGGGCCACGGGCCGCGAGGACACGCGGACCTCGACCATCCCCGCCGCGTCACCGTTGACGCTCAGCTCGCGCGTGATGCGAAGGTCCGGTAGCGCGAAACCGGAGTCGGCACCCGGCGCCGACGCCTCGGCGACCATGGATTCGCGGGTCTCGCTGGTGTCGTAAATGCGGACGGCGTTGGCGCCGACCTTCTCAGCGATCGCGCGGGCGGCAGCCACCGCGCCGCCGTGAAACTCGGCGCCCAGCGATTCCATGATGAGGCTGCGCTGGCTATCGATCGCGGCGTCCGCCTCCGCGCGGAGGCGCGCGCGGTATTCCAGCGTCAGGCTGACTCCGGAAAGGATCGCGCCGACGGTGGCAGACATGAGCGCCGTTGCGAGAATGAGCCGCGCCAGGCGCTTCGCGAGCGAGCCCGTCGGCCGCCAGTTTTCCTGGGTTTTCCGCGTCGAATCCGTCGCGCGCCGCCCACGGGCCATAGCACCCTCAACCGCCATCTGGGGGTTTGTCCTGCGTGGCAGTGTCTGCGGGCCCTCGACCGAAGCGCGTGGTGGCCCACACATTCCCCGCGGGAGCTATGGTGGGGAATATGCAAAATGTGAGCGGGGTCGCAGGTCTCGTCAGTTGCCGCTCGTATTGAGAAGCACGCTGACGTCGTCACTCGAGAGGTTCGCGACGACGATGTCCGGCTTCCCGTCCGCGTTAAGGTCGCCGATCGCCAGCGAGAACGGGTCAGGCTCATCGGTGAAGATCAGGCGGCCCTGGAACCAGCGCGTTCGAAAGCCGGATACCCTGCGCCCCTGGAAGCTGCCATCGCCGTTGCCATGCAGCACGCTCACGGTGTGGCCAAAGATTTCCGCGACGTCGAGTTTCGAGTCGCCATCGAAGTCCGCCATCACCGCAGACAAGGGAAAGATGCTCCCTTCGCTGACCTGGCCGCCTTCCGTCTCAACAGAGGTCGGCGGCGCAAAGCTGCCGTCCCCGTTGTTCAGCGCGACGATTTGACTCCCGCCGGCTACGCCGAATCCGCCGGCGAAGCTGCACGCGAACAGGTCCGCCGTGCCGTTGCCATCCAAGTCACCCGCCGCGATGGACGTGGGATAGCCCGTAAACGAGTAGAAGGCGGATGATCCAAACGTTCCGTCGCCATTGCCGGCCAACACGGTCATGCCGCCGTGGGACGTCGAAGCCGGATCCTGGTAGTCCGCTACGGCCAGGTCTACGCGGCCATCGGAGTTGAAATCCTGTGCGGTGATCCAGGCCGGGGTCTTGCCGGCGGGCTGGAGGACGGCCGGATTCAGCAGCCCATCGCCGTTTCCTGCCAGAAGGTTCACGCCGCCGTCGTTCCCCACGGATTGATCGCCAGCGTCGGAAACCGCGATGTCCGGGTTGAGATCGTTGTTGAAGTCCGCGGTCAGTAGGCTGAACGGCAGGTTGCCCGCGGCGAAATGCGCCGGCGCGCCGAAGCTGCCGTCGCCATTGCCGAGCAGCACGTTTACGTCGCCCGGCCCGCCCGCAGGGCGCTCGCCAAAGTCGTCGACAACGATGTCCTGCCGCCCGTCGCGATTCAGGTCCGTGGCAACGATGTTGATCGGGTTCTTGCCGGCGGCGAATGCCGTCGGCGCCTGGAACGTTCCATCCCCGTGACCCAGCAGAATATCGACGTCGCCGTCGTCGGACGCGTCGGAGTCCCCATAGTCCGCGACTGCGATGTCCAAGATGCCGTCGCCATTGAAGTCAGCGAGCGCGACGCCGGTTGGCTGATGACCCGCCGGGGCATCCTGAGTCGAAAAATTGACCGCCGAGCCTGTGAGCGTCAGCGTCATCGAGGCAGACTTGCCGGGATCCTCATTCGACGTGGCCGTGATCGTCACCTCGTTGCCGACCATCGTGGTCTGCGGCGTCGAGGGCGCCACGTAGGTTGCGACCCAGGTTCCCGGTTCCGGCGGATCATCAATCGCCCGCGCAAAGAAGCCACAGGGAGGGCTCGTGCAGCCAGCCACGGTGAAGCCGGCACCCTGGTGATGGGGGTCGTGAAGGACAGTGGCGGTCACGTCCAGCGTGCCCGCAATCGGCACTTCGACAGCCGTTGAGGACAGCGAGACCGTGATGGGTTTCGCCGTGGTCGAGATCGTGAGCGCGGCCGTCCCGGACTGAGAAGGATCCGCGACGGAAGTCGCGACCACCGTCGCCTGGATGTCGTTCGGAACGGTGGGCGGCGCGGTGTACTGCGTTGGCACACCGGCCGGTGTCGTCTCCGGCGAGAATGTGCCGCAGGGCACGCCGTCCGGACATCCGGTGACGGTCCACGTGACGCCCCCGCCCCCGAAATCGTTGATGAGATTCGCCCCGAATTGGCGCGTGTCGCCGAGCGCAATCGTCAGGTTTTCGGGGTAGACGCTGACGATGACGCGCGCATCGAGCGTGATCGTCGCGGCAGCGGAGGCCTCCCTATTGGCGACGGCCGTGGCAGTGAGCGTTACTGTGGCAGGATCGGGGAGGCTGTTCGGCGGGTAGTAGATGACCGTATTCGCGTTCGGTGCGTCTACGTAACCGCAGTCGTACCCGGTACATCCCGCACCGGTCACCTCCCAGGTCACTCCTCGATCGTCCGGATCGTTCTGTACTGTCGCGGTGAATTGCTGGCTGGTCCCAAGCGTGACGGACTGCGACGCCGGAGAAACTGATACTTCAATGCCTGGGCCACGATCAGGTGTATTGCCTCCGGAACCGCCACATCCGGAAAGGGCAAGGACCGCCACGACGAGAAGAACGGCGCATAGCACGGCAAGGCGAAGTTCGTGCGCTTCGTGAGCCATGTGAATACCCGCGGTTGACGTTGGCGATACTCAGATAGAGCCAAACGCCGCGGTTTCGGGTACCTGTTCGCGAAGGGTTCAAGATCTGGTACCCGAACGACGCGCGGGGGACTCTAATACGTTATTGGTTCGAGCCGCCTGTGCAGGCGGTCAATTCGTAAATGGCTGATTCGAAAAGGGGGCTCGTCGAAAAGCTGTTTGCGGAGCACCGTCGTGCCCTGCAGGCGTTCTTTTACCGGCGCATCCGGACCAAGTCCGATGCGCCCGACCTGGCACAGGAGGTCTACGTACGGATGCTGCGGGTGAGCGACATGGATGCGATCCGCAATCCCGAGCTCTATCTCTACACAGTGGCGAGCAACCTCGTGAAGGAACACGCGGTGCTGGAGCGCCGGCGTGCCGGCAACGTCGGAATCGACGAGCCGAGTATCCAGCAACGGCTCGGCGAGCTACCGGCGTTCGAGGGGCAGCTCGACGCGAGCGAGCGCGTCATACGGTTGCGCGAAGTGCTTGCGCAACTCTCGCCCAAGTGCCGCGCAGCAGTCGTCCTTCAGTACCGGCACGGCCTGACGTATCAGGAAATCGGCGAGCGCTTGAATGTGTCGCATCACATGGTGAAGAAGTACCTGGCGCAGGGGCTCGCCCACTGCCGGCGCCGCATGGCGAGATTGGGGTGACGTGATGACACCCAGCGAAGAGCAGGTCCGCGCCGCGGTCGCCCAGCAGGCCGGCACCTGGTTCGTTGCCAACCAGTCCGGGCCTCTCGAGCAGGCCGAGCGTGCAGCCTTCGTCACCTGGCTCAAGGCATCTCCGATTCACGTGGAAGAGTACCTGGGCATCGCGCTCATCGCGCACGACCTGCCTACCGCGGCTGACGATCCCGGCATGTCTCTGGAAAGTCTCCTCGACATGGCGCGCGCGGACAATGCAAACGGCGTCGTGGCTTTCGAGATGCCTCTGCAAGTTCGCGAGTCGGCGCCCCGGCGCATCAACGAGCCTCGGAGGTGGTCGCTCGCCGCGGCTATCGCGGCTGGCTTGCTGGTGACTGGGGCGCTGTGGTGGCTGCATGACGGCGAGCTGCTCGGCCTGCCGAAGAC
>Ga0075423_10002963_pt1 | contig 15558 bp, 10 predicted proteins | sample SoiMethybrSBSTD2_FD_80114 | JGI IMG/M metagenome (GOLD analysis project Ga0075423, IMG submission 80114) | Bulk soil microbial communities from a Populus tree surrounding site in Tennessee, USA - Soil MetaG P. TD hybrid SBSTD2 | ecosystem: Environmental > Terrestrial > Soil > Tree plantation...
ATGCCCTCCTTCTTATACAGCTCCATGGCGTAATCCATCTCGCCGCGTGAATGCGGAATCGCCATCGCCGAAAAGCCGATCTTCACCGGGCCTTTCGCCGTCGCCTTGATGAAGTCGAGCGTCGCCTGGCTGTCGAAATGCGAGGCATAGCCGGTGGTGCAGAACTGCAGCGGATCGGCCGGCGGATAGACGCTTTGCGGGCAGACACCGCTGGCAAACAAGAGCGGAACGTTCTCGCTCTTGGTTTCGGCGATCACCGGCGCATAGGTCGAGGACAGGCTGGCATTCACCATCAGGACGACGTTGTCCTGCGTGATCAGCTTTTTCGTGTTGGCCGCAGCCTTCGAGGGCTGCGCGCCGTCGTCCTCGATCACGAGTTTGATCTTGCGGCCGTTGACGCCGCCGGCGGCATTGACGCGATCGATATAGAGACGCATCGCGTCGACCGCCGGCGCATAAGTGCTCGACGGCGGGCCAGTGAGCGCGGCCGTGACGCCGACGACGTAATCCTGCGCGGCCGCGGGCAGCGCAAAAGCGGTCGCCGTTAAGGCGCCGAGCAAAGCCTTCTTGAACATGGTGGTCCCTCCCGTTGTCATTGTTTGCGTCCTCTAAAACTTTACATCGCCCGCTCCGGCTGCGATCAGCCGTTCTTCGCTGTCATCGTACATTCCATCGACGAGATCGCGGAAACGCTCGTACATGAGTTTACGTTTGACTTTACGCGTCGGCGTCACCGGCTCGCCCTCCTCTTCCGGGTCGAGCGCCTTCGGCAAGATGCGGAACGACTTGATCTGCTCGACGCGCGCAAGATCGCCGTTAACGCGGTCAATCTCAGCACGCATCAGCCTTTCAATCTGCGGATGCGTGGTAAGGCTGGTGAACCCGGTGTAGCCGACATTGTTGGTGCGCGCCCAGTCGGCGACGGTGTCGAAGTCGATCTCGATGACGGCCGTCAGATATTTGCGGCCATGCCCGAACACCACGGCCTCCGCCACATAGGGGCTCGCGCGCAGCGCGTTCTCGATAAAAGACGGCGAAATCGTCTTGCCGCCGACGGTGACGATGAAGTCGCGCGCGCGGTCGACCAGACGCAAGGCCCCGTCGCGCCACTCGCCGATATCGCCGGTGCGAAGCCAGCCGTCGGCGCGCATGACCTCGCGCGTTGCTTCGTCGTTTTGCCAGTAGCAGTCGAACAGATCCGGGCTGCGCACCAGCACCTCGCCGTCGTCAGCAAGCGTAACCTCAACGCCGTCGACGGCCGTGCCGACATTACCCGGCCGCGCGAAGGGACCGCGCTGGCCGGCGATGATGCCGCCCGCTTCCTCGGTCTGGCCGTACATTTCGACGACGTTGACCCCGTAGATCTGCCAGAGGGCGGCGGTTTCGGCCGGCAGCGAAGCCCCGCCGCTGACCACGAGCTCCAGCCGGTCAAAGCCGAGCTTATTGAGGATCGGCCGGAAAACCAGCGCCTGCAGCACCTGGTAGGCGGCTTCCTGCAGGCCGGACGCCGTGCCGTCCTAACGGCGGCGCGCATGTTTGCGCGCAAACCGCACCGCCAATTCGTAGGCGCCGCGCTTGATGCGGCTGGAATTGAGCACGCCAACCAGCACATGCGAGACGAACTTCTGCAGATAACGCGGCACGGTGAACATCACCGTCGGTGCGACCTCGAACAATGTGGCTGCGAAATCCTCCGGGTCCTCGCCGAAATGCGGTACCAGTCGCGACATCAGCGGCAGGGTGATGGCGACATCGCGACCGAGCACGTGGCACATCGGCAGATAGACCACGGTCCGGTGCGGCTTTTCGCGCAGCGTCGGATAATGCGCGATGACGGTGTCGGTGGCGGCAAGATGCTTGCCGTGGCTGACCAGCGCGCCCTTCGGATGACCGGTCGTGCCTGAGGTATAGACGATGAAAGCCGGATCGGCCGACGAAAGCCCCGCCAGTTTTTTCTCGAGCCAGGCGAGGTCGGGCTTTTCCGCGGCGGCCAGCAAATCCGCAAAGCGGTGCAGCTTCTCGTGTGCATAGCCGAACATCGCGGAATCATCGAGCACGACGATCGCGCGCAGATCCGGCAGCCGGTCCGTCATCGGCAGGATCTTGTCGACATATTCCTGATCTTCCGCGATGAAGACGCAGGCCCCGCCATCGCGCATCTGGTACTCGACTTCGGCGGGTGCCGCGGTCGGATAGATGCCGTAGGTAATGGCACCGAGCGATTGCGCGGCAAGATCGCAGACCATCCACTCTTCGCAGACATCACCCATGATGGCGACGCGCTCACCGCGCGCAATACCGAGGTCCTGCAGCGCGCGCGCCGCGTGCGCGACCGATGCCGCGTAGCCGCGCCAGCGGCGCTCACGGTAGATGCCGAAATGCTTGGAGCGGAAGGCGACCGAATCCGGCATTGTTCGCGCCCGCTCGCACAGAAGGTGCGGAGCGGTGGTGCGGCGCAGCCTGTCGCGATCGACCGTGACGGTCATCCTGCGCTCTTTCCGCGCTTGGCTCAGCGAAATTCTATAGCTTTATCGAATTCCATATCGAGACGCGCGTCAAGCAACGCTGGCGGTCAGCGGCGCCTGCGCCGCACCGTGGGGCGCTTGCCCATCCCGTCGGTCATCAGGCGCGCGAATTCCTCGGCAATGTCGTTGACGTCGATGTTTTCCTTGCGTTGCCAACTCGATGCCGCATTGCACATGCCGAGTATGGCCAAAGTCGCCAGACGCACGTCGAGATCGGCGCGGAATTCGCCTTTGGCGACGCCCTCCTTGATCACGTCCTCGAAGATGCGCTCAAGCCCGCGCGACCAGCGGCCGATGCGGCGGCGGCTTTCGCGCGGCAGATGCTGGCGCTCATTGAGGAACACCTTGACGAAATCGGCCCGGTCGACCAGCGGCGACAGATGGGACCCGATCAATGAAATCAGCCGTTTTTGTGCGCTTTCCCGTCGCGCCGCGATCGTCTTGGCGGCCTCGAAGAAGCCCTCGACGCCCTTGAGGCAGACGAGCTCCAGCGCCGCCTCCTTCGACGAGAAATAGTAATAGAGGCTGGCCTGTCGGATCCCGAGTACGTCGGCGATATCCTGGGTGGTGGCGCCATGAAAGCCGCGCTCGGCAAAGACGCGCGCGGCCGCATCGATGATCTGCGGGGCGCGCCGGCGCTGGCTGGCGCTGCGCCGGGTCGACGGCATTGCGAGAACGTTCATTCCATTCGCTCGCGTCGGACATTTCCGAAGGACGCCGAGATTGTCGCATGCTTTCGGCAGCGAGGCCATTGTCTTCTGCCGTACCGGCGATCTACAGTCTGTCTATTGGACTATAGAATTTGCGGAGACCGCGTGCATGAGTGCCGCCGCCCAAGGCCGTCCGCCGTTCCGTGCCGATCATGTCGGCAGCCTGCTGCGCCCCGCCGCGCTGCGGCAGGCGTTCCGCCGGCATGCCACCAGGGAAATCAGCGATGCCGAGTTCGGCAAGTTGCAGGACCAGTGCATCCGCGACGTCCTCGCGATGCAGGAGCAGGTCGGGCTCAAGGTGGTGAGCGATGGCGAATTCCGCCGCGGCTCCTATTGGGGGCGCTTCGTCGAGCGTACCGATGGCTTCGCCATCAAGCCGGCTTCGTTCAAATTCCGCAACGACGCCGGCCACGAGGTCGAGTTTACGGCGCCGTATGCCACGAAAAAAATAAAGCGGCTGCAGCCGCTGGCGCTCGATGAATTCCTGTTCCTGCGCGGCGCAACAAAGTTGACCGGCAAGATCACCCTCCCCGCGCCTTCGACCATGCACTTCTACCGCTGCAATGACTACGCCGATCGTGCGGCTTATTCCGACGTCGATTCATTTTTTGCCGATCTTGCGAAAGTGTTTCAGCAGGAGATTGCCGAGCTCGCCAAGGCCGGTTGCCGGTATGTGCAACTCGACGAAGTCGCCGTCGCGCTTCTGTGCGATCCGGCAATCCGCGACGAGATCAAGCGTTCAGGCAGCGATCCGGACGCGCTCGTCGATCTCTATATCAAGAGCATCAACGACGCCGTCGCCAAATGCCCAGCGGAGGTGGCCATCGGCGTGCATATGTGCCGCGGTAATTTCAAGGGTCACTATCTCGGCGCCGGCGGTTACGAGTCGGTCGCCGAACGCTTTTTCGCCGACACCAAGGTGAACCACTTCCTGCTCGAATATGACACGCCGCGCGCCGGCGATTTCGCGCCGCTGCGTTTCGTGCCGAAGAACAAGGGCGTGGTGCTCGGCGTGATCAGCTCGAAGACGGCCGCGCTGGAAAGCCTCGATGCGCTCAAACGCCGCGTCGACGAAGCGAGCCGCCACATCGACCTCGACCGCCTTGCCATCGGCCCGCAATGCGGTTTTGCCAGCACCGTTGCCGGCAATCCGGTCACCGAAGACGACGAGCGCCGGAAACTTGCATTGGTTGTCGAAGCGGCGCGTCAGTTCTGGCCTTGAGCAAGAACCCGTACTTCCCGGGTTTCTATTCATCGCCGATTAGTGGTGTTGGCCCGGCGCGCTTACGCAAAAGTTCCCGCTCCTCTATAGTTCCTTGTGCGCGAGGCCCCGCATGTCAGCAGACAAGCTGGAAAATGAATACGATTACATTGTCGTAGGATCCGGCGCCGGTGGCGGGCCGGTAGCCGTGCGGCTTGCCGAAGCCGGCTATAGCGTCCTCATTCTCGAAGCCGGCGACGACAAGGAGCCCTACGACTACAAGGTCCCCGCCTTTCATGCGCTCAGCTCGGAAAACGATGAACTCGCGTGGAAATTTTTCGTCCACCACTACGCCGATCCCGAGCAGGAAAAGAGGGATAAAACCAACTACCTGCCGGGCAAGGGCATCTTCTATCCGCGCGCGGGCACGCTCGGCGGCTGCACCGCGCATCACGCGTTGATTTTCATCGCGCCCCATAACAACGACTGGAACCACATCGCGGAGTTGACGGGCGACAAGACCTGGCGCGGCGGGCGCATGCGGAAGTATTTCCAAAAGCTCGAACGCTGCGGATATCTGAACCGCCCCTGGTACCGGAGGGTCAATTTCGGTCGCCACGGATTCCACGGCTGGATGCCGACGGCGATAGCGGACGCAACTTTGCTCTTGCGCGATTCCGTGCTGCTGCGACTGGTGATGGCGGCCGCGCAGACCTGCTTTACCTCCAATGTCTGGTATGCGTTGGGGCTCCAGCACCGCTTGAAGTCCCTGTTGGAAAGCTTCGGCGATCCGACCGGCCTGAAGCGTATCGGCGTGATGCACCGCGCGCTGTCCTGGCTGTCGAGCCTGCTGGATCCGAACAGCTGGCTGAACCTGCGCGACGGCACCGAAGGCCCTGTCTTCGTGCCCCTGACGGCCAAGGATGGCATGCGCGCCGGAACACGCGAGCACATCCGCGACGCCGTAAATCGGATGCCGAAGAATTTGAAGGTTCGGTTGAACGCTCTTGCGACGCGAGTTCTGCTCGAGGGCAATCGCGCCGTTGGCGTCGAATTTCTGGAAGGCAAGCATCTTTATCGCGCCGACCCGGTTGCACACCGGCACAAATCCAATTCCGCTCCGAAGCAGGTCTATGCCCGCCGCGAGGTCATTCTCGCCGGAGGGACCTTCAACACGCCGCAACTCCTGATGCTGTCGGGAATTGGCGATCCCAAGGAACTGGCCCGGCACAAGATCAGGATCAATGTCGCGCTGCGCGGCGTCGGCAGAAATCTGCAGGATCGCCTCGAGGTCGGCGTCGTCCACAAGATGGACAACGACTTTGCCATTCTCAAGCATGCCAAGCTAAAGCCGCATGACAGGGAGTTCGCTGACTGGCGCAACGGTCACGGCCTGTACACGACCAACGGCGTCGTGCTGGCGATGATCAAGCGTTCGAATCTCGGTCAGCCGGATCCGGACCTGTTCGTGTTCGGAATTCCCGGACATTTCGCCGGCTACAAGCCCCGGTATTCCGAATGGGGACGCAAAAAGAATTATTTCACCTGGTGCATCCTGAAGGGCCACACGAAGAACCGTGCCGGCCGGGTGCAGCTTGCCACGGACGATCCGCGCGATCGACCGATCATCAATCTCAACTACTTCGACCCGACGACGCCCGATGTCGGCGAAGACGCGCACGCGATCGCCGCCGGCATCGAATTCGTCCGTAAAATTACCGGCCGCACGGCGAGCCTCATGCACGAGATCGCCCCAGGCCCGCACGTCCGCACGCGCGCGCAGCTCACCCAGTTCGTGCGGGACTACGCATGGGGTCATCACGCCTGCGGGACGTGCAAGATCGGCGCCGATGACGACGGAGACGCCGTGCTCGATGCGCGCTTCAAGGTTCGGGACACGCAGGGATTGCGCGTCGTCGATGCGTCGATTTTTCCGAAAATTCCAGGTTTGTTTATTCTGAGTGCGATTTACATGGCCGCGGAAAAGGCAGCTGATGTCATCATTGCGGATGCCCGGACAATTGACCGCAAGCGCGAGATGATCGTGTCACGAAAGAATGATATAAAGTAACGATAAAACGTTTGTTCGGGCGACTCGCGAAAGGGCCGAGAGTGACGCAGTTGTCGAGTCAGGAACGGTCGCCGTCCGCGTCACGTGCTATCAAGGCAGAGCGGCGGAATCTCACCGTTGTCTTTTGCGACATGGTTGGCTCGACTGAGCTTTCGAGCCGGCTCGACCCCGAGGATCTGCGCGACATCATGCGCGCATTTCAGCGTTCCTGCGAAAGCGCAATTTTCGGATTTGACGGCCGAATCGCCCGCTATATGGGCGACGGCATCCTGGCCTATTTTGGATTTCCCGCCGCGCACGAAGATAGCGCCGAGCGCGCTGTCCAGGCTGCGCTGGAAGGCATCAGGCTCGTTTCGGAACTGTCCTTCGAGGGCGTGCCGCACCTGGAAATGCGCGTCGGCATTGCGACCGGCCTCGTCGTCGTCGGCGATCTGATCGGGGACGGACCGAGCCGCGAATTTGCGCTGGTCGGCGACGCGCCTAACCTCGCCGCCCGCCTGCAGCAGCTCGCAAAACCCAACCAGATCCTGGTCGCGCCGGCCACACGTCGGTTGATCGGCGACCTGTTCGAGTTCGAGGACCTCGGCGATCAGGACGTCAAAGGATTTCTGGAGCCGATCGCGGTCTCGGGCGTCCTGCGCCGCAGCAAGGCGAGCCGGTTCGAGGCACGCCGTTCGGGACGCATTGTGCCGCTCATCGGCCGCGAGGCCGAGTTGACGGTACTGCGCGATGCATTTGAGAAAGCGAAGACGGGACAGGGACAGCTGGTCGCCGTCTCCGGCGAGCCGGGCATCGGCAAGTCACGGCTTGTGAACAGCTTCCGGCACCAGATGCCGCACGGCAGTTGCCGCGTGTTCCTGTTCCAATGCTCGTCCTACCACATGAGCAGTCCCTGGTATCCGGTGATCCGCCACGTCGATGACGTCCTGGGCAGCGGCTACGAGGCCCGCGGATCGACCAAACTGGAACGCCTTGAAGCGCTGATCGACGACATTTCGCCGACGCGACGCGCGTCGATCGTGCCGCTGCTCGCGCCGCTGCTCGGAATTCCGACCGAGGAGGGACAATATCCACCGCTCGACCTGACGCCGCAGAAGCAGAAGCAAAGGACGTTCCTGGCGATGGTCGAAATGCTGCGCGCGCATTGCGAGCAGCAGCCGGTCATTCTGATTGCCGAAGACATCCACTGGATCGACCACACCTCGTCGCAGATGCTGGAGATGATCCGGGAGAGCCTGCCGAATTGGCGCATGCTGCTGATCGCGACGTTCCGGCCGGAATACCGCGCGCTGGGCGGGGCGGACGCCTCGATCAGCCTCAACCGGCTCTCACCGACGCAGGTCGCATCGATGGTCGAAGCGATCGACCAGGGCGGCAAGCTGCCGACACCGGTGGTTGGCGAGATCATTTCCAAGACCGACGGCGTGCCGCTCTTCGTCGAGGAAGTCACCAATACGGTTCTGGCCAGCGGCGAAAAAGGCGCCTCGGGCGGCGCGCCGTGGAGCACGGCCGTTCCCGACACCTTGCACGACTCGCTGATGGCGAGACTCGATCAGTTGGCTTCCGCAAAGACCGTCGCGCAGATCGCCGCGGCCATAGGACGCGAGTTTGCTTTCGACCTACTCGAGGCAACCGCCCCGGCACCGCCGCACGAGGTCCGCGCAGCGGTAGACCGCCTCCGTGAGGCCGGGCTTTTGTCGCGGCGCGAATTCAGCGCCATTGAGACCTACTCTTTTAAACATGCGCTCGTGCAGGAAACCGCCTATGCCAGCATGCTGCGCAGCGAACGCCAGCCGCTGCATATGCGCATCGCCGAGACGCTTTCCACCAAATTCATCGACGTCGCGGATGGCGCACCGGAGGTCGTCGCCTACCACTTCACGCAGGCGCGCGAGTTCACGCCCGCGATCAACCACTGGCTCAAGGCCGGCCGGCAGGCGAGCAAACGCTCGGCCTTCATGGAAGCGATTACCCATTTTGAGACCGCCCTCAAGCTGCTCGAGGAGCTGCCGCAGGACAAGACGCGGCTTGATCTGGAACTGCAGCTGCAACAGTCCCTCGCAAACGCGTCGATCGCGGCCAAGGGCTTCGGCGCGCCGCAGACTATTGTTGCCTTCAACCGGGCCCTGGACCTGTGCAAGGAGCTCGGCAGCGGCCCGCAGATTTTCGCCGTCTTGAACGGACTCGTCGGCGCCCACCTCATGGGCGGCGAAATTCAAAAAGCGCGCGCGGTGGCCCAGGATCTCCTGGCGCTCGCCACGGAGCGCAACGACAAGACCGCCTTGCTGATGGGACACCGCGTGCTCGGAATGTCTCTTTTCATGCTCGGCGAGTTGGCCCCGGCGAAACGCGAGTTGCAGGAGGCAATGGCTCTCTATGATCCGGAGCAACACGCTCCGCTGGCACTGATTTTTTCACACGATTTCAAGGCAACGGCACAGGTTTATCTCGGTGTCGTGATGGCGCTTTCGGGCGACATCGACGAGGGCGTGGGCCACTCCCTCGACGCGCTCGGTTACGCGCAGCATCTGCGTCATCCCCACAGCATATGCTACGTGCTCTCGTTCCTTGCCGGCACCTATCTTTGTGCCGGCAATCCGCAAGCCGCATTTCCGGTCGCAGACCGGACAGTCACGCAATCAAATGAGCTTGGTTTCCCGCAATGGGTTGCGGGCGGGCTCATGCTGCGCGGCTGGGCGCGTCTCGGTCTCGGCGAACTCGAGGCAGGCCTTGCCGACATTCGAAGCAGCATCCGTGCCCTGGAGAAAACCGGAACGCTGATCTGGATGCAATTCTCCCATTACCTGCTGGCGCGCGCGCTTGCGGCCGACCATCAATGGTCGAAGGCCGCGGAGATCGTCGACCGGCTGTCGGCCGAGATCAGGGCCGGCGGCGGCCGTTGGTACGAAGCCGAAGTGATCCGTTTGCGCGGCGATATTTTGCGCGGTCAGCACAAGCCGGCCTCGGAGATCGAGGCTTGCTACGAATCCGCCATTGCGATCGCGCGCCGCCAGGGCGCCCGGATGTGGGAGCTCAAAGCGATGGAATCGCTCGACGCGCTGCGCGAAGCCAGCACCGGTCGAACCACTGGCGCGAAACAGAAACCCTCCGTGAAAATCTAAGCCGTGCCAAACACCAAGACTACCGAGCCGGATCTCGATGTCGCTCTCGGCGAAAGCTATTACGAGGGCAGCCGGGCGCTCGAGAAGCAATACACAGACGAGCTCGTCGAGAGTATCAAGCGTGCGATTGCCGGACACTTCGAGGAAGGTCGCGGCCCGGCGCGCCGCGACGCGCACGCCTTTGACAATGGCTGCGTGCACGCGATCTTTCAGGTGGACGAGAATCTTCGCGAGGAGCTGTGCCAGGGCGTTTTCGTGCGGGGGCGCCAGTACAAAGCCTGGATCCGGTTCTCCAACGGCAATTCAGAGCCGCGGCCGGCATGGATGTTCGACGCGCGCGGCATGGCGATCAAGCTTACCGGCGTGCCCGGCGCGAAACTGATGGACGACGAGAAGCACACGCAGGATTTCATCCTGATCAGCCATCCGCGTTTCTTCGTCGATGATCTGAAGCGCTACAGAAAAGTGCTGGAGTGGTTTCTGCGCGGCGGTTGGATCGACCAATATTTGGTGTCGCTGCTTCAGCTCCGCTGGCTGTCGGAAGCGCCGAAGGCCTTTCTCGCCAACCTTAATTTCATGTACAACCCGCTCTATCAGCAATATTGGTCGATGACGCCGTACCGGTTCGGCGTCGATGCCGAGAAAAAATTTGCCGTCAAATACACGGCCAAGCCGCGGTTGCACAACAAGCCGAATATCTTCAGCCGCCAGCTCGCCCGGTTCTGCTGGAAATTCTCCCTCAAGGAAGAAATGAACAAGACGCTGGCCGGAAACGAGGTGTGGTTCGACTTCTATATCCAGCGCTACGTCGACGAGAGCAGCACGCCGATCGAGAACTCGAAAAAGCTATGGCGAGAAGCCGATTCAAAGCCGGAGCGCGTCGGCACGATCATGATTCCGATCCAGGACTGCATGTCGCCGGAACAGGCCGTTTTCTGCGAGAATCTGTCGTTCAGCCCGTGGCATTCCCTGCCCGAGCACAGGCCTCTCGGCCTGGTGAACCGCGTGCGCAAGATCGCCTATCACGAAATCAGCAAATTACGGCACAAACTGAACGACGCGCCGCGTCGGGAGCCGAACGGCAATGAGAGCTTCGACGAAGATCGCCGCCGCGCCCGAGAGTGAAGTAGCTCATACAGGCACTAAACAACCCCATGCAAACTGGTCTTACTGGTTTCCAAGGTCAGGGGTTGGCCAATGGCAACCGAAGACGATGTCGCTGTTTGCAGCTTATGCAAGCGGGGGCGACTCTCCAGCTCCTTCAGGGAACTGAATCTTCGGCAATTGAGCGACAAAGGCTATGTCCACTTTCGTGTGACGGTAGCCATCAATATTTGCGATTCTTGCGGCTATAAATCCCTCGGCGCGGGAGCCGAACAGATTGATGAAGCCTTTCGCCGGGAATACGACAAGTTGCCGTAACGCCGGCCGTCTCCCTTAGAACGTCTTGAGGAATTCGATCAGCGCGCGTTTGTCGGCATCACTCAAGCCTGGCTCCTCGCCGAACTTATTGGTGCCAAAGTAGTGACCGCGGTTGACGACGTAGTCCTGACAGGCGCTGAATTCATAGAGGTTCCGTCCCAACAGCCCGAAGACACGCGCCGCCGTCGCGTCATCAGCATTGTCCGGCATCGCCGCCAGGGTGTTCCGCACCTGCCAGACCAATCCGAGCAGCTTCCACCCTCGCGACAAACCTGCCCACCAGCCTCTTTCCTCAGGTAACGGATCGAAATTACCGACCAGACCCACCGGCGTCCCCTTGGGGATCGGCCCGATTTTCACGTCGCCGTTCTCGGCAAACAGATTGGGAAATACCAGTTCGATCGGTCCGCGTAGCGCCTTCACAAATCCAGGCAGGAAGCCCGACGGCACTATGATCCAGCTTGTCGAATCTGTGCGCTGAATCAGTCCAACGTCCTTGCTGCTCAGTATGTCGTCGGGTGTCCGCCTTTCTGGCCACAGCATCTGCTCGATGCTGGCCTGGAACACAGCCATGCGCGTTGCGACCGAGGGGTTGTAGTTGAACGGCCCGAGTGCGTTGTTGAGCAGGAAGGGCGCCGTGGACCACAGGCTGATGAGCGAAGGCGGTCTCGTGTATCCGCGGCCGCCGGCCAGCATTTTAATCGGGCGATTCTCGCCGGTGAATGGATCCTGCGTAATGATATCGTCGACCGGTGGTAGGCTCTTGTAGCTTTGCGAAGAGAAGTTATCCCAAATGTTGCCGGCCAACGCATTTCGCCCCAGTGGACTGCAAGCGTTGGTCTGCAGCAGGCTCGCCGGCACACGAAAATCGCTCGAGAGGAAATTGTCCTTGAGGAAGTCGTCCTTCTGCACGATCGCAAGCATCTTGCGCTTGAAATCGTCGGTCTTGGTCGAGGCCCAATAGCGGTTCCAGCAGCTCAGATAGTTTGGTCCATTGCATTGCTCGCTGCCCGGTCCTTGCATGCCCTCCAACGGTTCGGGCAGTTTGCTGGAATGACAACGGGCGCAGCGCTCGGCAAACACGACCTTGCCGCGATCGAGCGTCGCCTTGTCGGCGGTCAAGTAGCGAGCACGGTCGGCGTCGGGCAGATCGGATAACCGATCGGGCTGCGCAGCGGCCAACAGGAACTCCGCCATATAGGGTGTTTGCTGTTCGGTGGCCTGCCAGTACGCCGAGTTACGATTCGCATCCGCGATGCGAATCGGGGTCAACCGCTTGCCGCCGGTAAATGGCCGGAAATGCAGCAGCCATTCCTCGCTGAACAGCCCGATGTTGAGATAGACCCGGTTGAGCGCACCCAGCACGCCGACCGAATCCGAACCATCCTTCAAAATGCGGGGCGTATAAGTGTGCGGCTTCTCGTACAGCTCATTTAGCCAGCTGCCGTAATTGAAATCGTTGAACTGCTTGTTGTTGAGCTCTCCTCCGGTCAACAGCTCGCGGCCGAATGGTTTGGCATGCCGGAGCCGCGGCTTCAGATCGTACAGCGCATTCATCGTGCGCGGATTGACGATATTGTCGGAGGAGACGAACGAGGTGTCGAATGTGCCGGGTTTATAAGCCTGCACAAGCTGGTAGACGAAATTGGATTTATCGGCGCTCCAAACGAATACCCGATCAAGCCAAAGATACTGGGCACCGACGGTCGAATTCAGTTCTGACCACTTTGGATTTTCGGGATCAGCCGGTGGGTGCGTTGGGCTGGGCCCGACATGACAAAAACCGCATGCCATGCCGACGCGGTAGGGCCGCACCAGGTCCTTCTGCAGATAATAGCTTGGATCGTTGTAATACCGTTTCGGGTCCCAACGGCGGCGCGCCGCCTCATCAAAATCCGGGTTGGGAAACAGCCGCAGTCCGACGATACCGGTTGGCTCGCCGTAGTATGAGCCGACCGGCAGGCCGGAAGTACCGCGCGCGCCCAACTTCACGCCAGGATATTTCTTTGGATCCGCGAACGGATCAGGCGGGCAGTCGGCGCGTCGCTGATCGAGCCACAGCCCGAAACGGTTCGGGTCAGGCTGGGTCGGCTTGTCGAAGCATGGCTCGTTGACGATGCCGAAATGTTTCCAGCGATTGTCGCGGCTGTAGGGCAGCCCGGGCGCCGACGAAATGGTTTTCAGAAGGTCGAATGTCCCAAAGGATTCCTTGACGGTCGTGTCCCAAAATCGGTCGTTACCGCCTGTCCACACGAGCCACATATTGCGGCCCTTGATCTCGCGCTCGCTCAACGTCACGCCGGGATCCATGCCGTCGAAATAACGGTCGGCGGCAGCTTCAAAGGCGCTGGCTGGAACGCCGGCCCGCATGGCTTCATCCTGGACATGCCCGGGATGCGGCCCAATCGCTGCAAGCACGACGGCTCCGAGGACCAGCAGCGCCGCAAGTATCAAGAAGGTTCGCCGCACCGGTCGGCCCGGTGAAGCGAGCAGCTTCCACAGAATGACAGCGCCGAGGATGGTAAGCGCGACGCCCACGAGGACGACCAAAATCCAGACTGTCCAAAGAATGATGGACCAAATCTTGATGGCGATCGCACAGAGGATGCCGATCACCCACTGCACCAAGGCGATCGCCCAAAGCCAAGCAGACGTGATCGAGAGCAAGTACAGACCGCCAACGACCATCGCGATCGAAAGGATGATAAGGACGACCTTGTCGTTGCTTCTCACTCCCCCCTCCCGGCTCGCGGACACGATACCGTACAGGCTCCGTTTATCCCCTTGAAGGGGCATGTCCGCTTTGCGTCAAAAGCTGACGTCCAATAGCCGACATTCTCCGCAATCAGCATGCCCGAATGATGAAACGGCTGATCTCCTCGGGGGATGAGAAAATAATGGAAGCGCGGTCGCCCATCATTCCGGCGTTGACAATTGCGGGCGCGTCTTTGTCCGGGCCTTCTTCGCTGGAGTCCGTTTTGAAGCGAAGATTGCGTTCCCAGAAGTCGCGCGTTTTTCCATCGGACGTCGTCACCTTGAAGGTGTCGTGACAGTAAGTAATGGCTTTGATGCGGCTTGAAGCTTCAGCATTCTTTAAATTGGGAGCCGGGCGCTGCATGCCGGACATGCCACCCATTGGCGCTTGAGCGGTTTGCTGATCGCCCGATTTGCTACCCGTCTCCTTGAGAAATGCGATGATACTCTTGCGCGTCTTTTCATCGGGCACGCCGGGGAAGGTCATATGATTGCCAGGCATAAATTTGGCGGGATTTTCGAGATAGCCATCCAAAGTGTCTTCGTTCCAAATCACGTCGGATGATTTCATCGCCTCTGAGTAGCGCGGAAAACTCGACACGCTGCCGGCCTTGCGATCCCAAATATCCGCAAGGCTCGGCCCGGTCATGTTGCGGTTGGCTTCGACTGAATGACACGCTGCACAGGCGCGGAAGGCTCTTGCGCCGAGAGCGACATCGGCCTCCGCTGCAAACCCGGAGGACCCAAACAGACAGAGAAATAACGTGGCGGCGGCCCGCGCGTATCTCATAGTGAGCTCCTGTAGCCTAGATTTGCGTCTCGCCTTTAAACCGGGCGTAGACGCGGCGTTCGGTCGGTCCGAACAAGATCACATCATATTCCTCGTACTCTCCGGTCATACCGGGGGACCCGCTCGGCATACCGGGAACCGCAAGGCCCCGCGCCTTGGGCCGCTCGGTAAGCAGCCTTTGGATCGCTTTCGCCGGAACGTGGCCTTCAATCAAATACCCACCAGCTTCGGCGGTGTGACAGGCTGCTAATTCGAAAGGAACGCCAAGCCGGGCCCTGACACGATTGATTTCTGACGTTTCGATGGTCTTCGTTTGAAATCCATTCAATTCGAGATGCGCGATCCATCCTCCGCAGCATCCGCAAGTCGGATCTTTGTGAACCGTAATTAGCGGCCACGCAGCCCATGTCCTGGACGGCAAGACCACCGCTGCCGCAAAAGAAAAACATGCAGAGCGTCTTGTAAGGCGAAGTCCTCGGATCATTTTTGGACCCTCGATTTGATCGGAAACTCAAACGCTCCGTTCTGTTAATTGCAAGTCAAATGGGTGTGTTCCCATGTCTGCCGCGCAATGCCCGTCTGCGAACGGGACTCCCGCATGGTCGGCATCATCTCGGAACGCGATCTTGTGCGTGTCTTCGCAAGAGCCGACTGGAACGAACTGCAATCTGCGCGCCCGCGCCGTCATGACGACGCGGGTTGTGAGCTGCCGACCGGATGACAGCATGCGGACCGCGACGCAGTAGTCGCAGCGCGCCATCATTAATTGTTTGTCCGCGCCTGAAAGAAAAGCTCCGGGCATTGCCCGGAGCTTCACATTAAGCTTCGACCTTACGTCTGTTACGGATCATATGAATCGGCGATGCGAAACATTTTGGACAGGTAATGGACACCCTCCGCATCGACAGACATTAACGGTTTGAACTGCTTAAGGTGTTTGTCCTCATATAAACGGTCCCAACG
>Ga0075423_10002965_pt1 | contig 15552 bp, 14 predicted proteins | sample SoiMethybrSBSTD2_FD_80114 | JGI IMG/M metagenome (GOLD analysis project Ga0075423, IMG submission 80114) | Bulk soil microbial communities from a Populus tree surrounding site in Tennessee, USA - Soil MetaG P. TD hybrid SBSTD2 | ecosystem: Environmental > Terrestrial > Soil > Tree plantation...
CAACAGCATGAAGCCGATTTGGACTCGTCCGCGCTCCGAGGTTACCGATACCGAGTATGCCGAGTTCTACCGGCACGTCTCGCACGACTGGACCGAGCCGATGAAGACGATCACGCTGAAGGCTGAGGGGCGAACCGAATATCAGGCGCTCGTCTTCATCCCCGCCAAGGCACCCTACGATCTCTACTACCACGCCTCCGAAGCGGGCCTGCGGCTGTATGCCAAGCGCGTGATGATTATGGAGCGCTGCGAGGATTTGGTGCCGCGCTACCTGCGCTTCATCAAGGGCGTCGTCGATTCAGCCGACCTGCCGCTCAACATCTCCCGGCAGATGCTTCAGCAGGATCGCCACATCACCCAGATCAGGAAATGGCTGACCAAAAAGATCCTGGATACGCTGGAGGAGATGCAGGAGAAAGAGTACGACAGCTACCTGAGCTTCTGGGAGCAGTTTGGCCGCGCGATCAAAGAGGGCATCAGCTCCGACTACGACAACAAAGATCGGATCGTGTCGCTGATCCTGTTCGAGTCATCGAACGACCCGACCAAGCTGACGACGCTCAAGGATTATGTCTCGCGTATGCAGGAGGATCAGAAGGAAATCTTCTATCTGACCGGCGAGTCGCGCAGCGTCGTCGAGAACTCGCCGCACCTGGAGGCGTTCAAGGATAAGGGCATCGAGGTGCTGTACCTGACCGAGACGGTCGACGAGCTGGTCGTCCAGTCGCTGACCGAATTTGACGGCAAGCGGCTGAAGTCGGTCGGCAAGGGCATGGTCAAGCTGGGCAGCGACGAGGAGCGCCAGCAGAGCGAAAAGGAGCTAAAGGAGCAGCAAGAGAGCTATGCCGAGCTGCTTAAGCTCTTGCAGACGAAGCTGGACGAGCATATCAAGCAGGTGCGTCTGACGAATCGCCTGACGACTTCGCCGGTCTGCCTGGTGGGCGAAGAGCACGATTACAGCCCGCAGATGGAGCGCCTGTTGCAGATGGGGCAAGGGGCCGGCCCCAAGCAGCGCCGGGTGATGGAGCTGAATCCGAAGCACGATATTCTCCACAAGATGTTCGACCGCTTTCAGCAAAACAAGGAGGATCCCGTCCTCGGCAACTACGCTGACTTGCTGCTGGGCTACGCGCTGCTGGCCGAGGGCTCGGAGCTGCCCGACCCGGTCCAGTTCAACCGGCTGGTCGCGGATCTGATGGTGCAGTCGCTGTAATAGTCGGCCTGCGGCCCTTGAAAGATCCAGTTTCCTCCCCGCCGGTGGCGGCTGCGCCGCCACCGGCGGGGAGGAAAAACGGATGTGGGGGGCTTCGCCCTCCACACCTCCCGATTTTGATGGAGCCCTTGACGACTGCGGAGGCCCTGTTCACGAACTGATCAAAATCTGGTATTATACGGCTATCGCAGGGTGACACGGATCATCCGTTGCGGACATAAGTTAGGTGCCACCCGTATAGAAGATCTCCAAGGAGGATGAGCGATGCGAACGTATGCCAAGGCCTACATGCTCGAGAGTCTGCGCAAGTTTCCTGGCTGGACCGAAAACAACCAATCCGAGGAAGAGCTGACAGATGAGAGTATCTGTTTCGTGTGGGACGATTTCAAAGTGACCACTGGCTACTTCGATGGCGATCAGAAAGGCTACCTCTACGACAACCTGACGCCCGAGTGGCAGGACTTCCTCAAGAATGAGCTGAATTTTGAAATCCCCGCAGATGTGGCTGCCTTGGCCCAGCAGAGCGAGGAAGAGTAGTCGCAGTTATCGCCCCTGAAATGTGAAGCGTGAAACGTGAAGCGCGGCCTGCGTGTACGTTTCACGCTTCACGTTTCACGTTTCCGCAATATTGCACGCGCCACAGCATGGTATACTAGCGTCGTCAGGTTGTCGCTGCTCAAAGGCAGTCCCAGCCGAGTCGCACGCTGATCGCTTCGAGAGCGCGCCTACCAGGCTTCCGATGGCGCGCTTTTGATGTGGACTGGCGCTCGACGAAGCGGCAATGACCGGGCGCGCGTGCTCCCATGTCGTAGCGCCTTCGCCCTGCTGGCAACATTGACGGGCTGTCGACACCCATGTTGCTGCCGGCAGTCCGCGACCTACGACCAGGGGCGTTGGCGGTGCGATGGCTCTGTCGCGCGCCCTGGCTCTATCCGCGCAACCGCTGAAAGACGCCGATCGGTTTTCACCATCAAGACACCAAGGCACAAAGCCTTGGTGTCTTATAGCGATGGGTAGATATAGTGAGCCTTTGGAATGCGGCAGCCATCCAGCAAGCTCACTTTTTGGGGATGCGAATAACCTGGCCGACCGTGAGGCTCTTCGGGTTGGGAATGTCGTTGATCGCCACGATATCCTCGACCGTGACATCGAATTTCAGAGCGAGGTTGTAGAGGATGTCGCCCTTCTGGACGGTGTACTCGCTGTAGCTCGCCAGAACGGTCGCTTCGGGCGTGGTCGGGGCCGCCGTCGCCACAAGCGGCAGCTCGGTCGGCGCAGCCGGGGCTTGCGTCGGTATTGGCGTGATTGTAGCGGCCGGTGCGGTCGCGATCGTCGTCTGGGCAGGCGCTCGTATCAGCGACTGCGTAATCGCAGCGGTGGCTTCCGTGCCAGTTGGCAGCGAGCCGGTCGCGAAGAGCCGGCCGACGACCATTCCAACCCCTAAGGCCAGAACACAGAACATGCCGGCGATGCCAAGGATTTTGAACCGCGCCATAATAGCACTCCATCACTATCGGGCCATAGCACAACTCGGCCCACAGAAAGCTACGGTTCTACCACAAAGACACAAAGCGCACAAAGCCTTTGTGACCTTTGTGTCTTTGTGGTGAAAAATGTGGGCCTTTTCAGCCATAATGTTCTAGGTCTGCTGGCGCTCTGCCACCTGCGCCCGAAATGCATCCGACACGGGGATACTACAGCCGGCTGCGTAATCGTACGTGACCTGCACGCTGCGCCCGCTGGCGATGCGCCGTCGATCAGCAGGCCGCACGATCAGATACTCCATGTCGAAGCTCTTGGTTCCGATCCGCGAGATGCGCACACCAATGCTCAACTGATCGCCAAACGAGGCAGGCGCGTGATAGGTCGCGCTTACTTCCACCAATATCACATCGAGCTGCGCAATCGTGGAATGGCCCGTCAGCGCTGCGTAATACGCTAGCCGCGCCACCTCGAAATAGGTCAGGTAAACGGCGTGATTGACGTGCCCAAGCCCATCCATATCCCGAAAGCGCACGTCGAGCGTCGTGACAAACGGGTATGCGGCGAGTAGATCATCCTGATCGATCACAGGTCCTCCACAAGATAGTAACGCACGATCAGCTGTCGTAGCTACGCGCTATAGATTAAAGATTTGTTAAGATTGGACAAGTGACAGTAGCTGTTCATCACTGGGAGGCGGGCCACAGGCGCTCGCGTTGCGCTGCCGATTGTGAACAGTTACTAATGACACCGTTGTCGTTCCAATGCGTATCTTCTGGTATAATAGGGCAACCGCGCCGGTAGCCGACATCCCCACAAAAGAAGGAAGTGCCGAGAGATGGATGAAAAGAAAACGGTTCTGATTATAGACGACGATCTGGCCTTGCAGACGGTGCTCGAAATTGCGCTGCGCGACGCCGGGTACCACGTTATCCTGGCGGGCGACGGGCAGGAAGGCATCGAGAAGCTGACGAAGCTTAATCCCGACCTGGTAATCAGCGACATTATGATGCCGCAGATGGATGGCGTCGAGACCTTCCAGCGCATCAAAGAGCAGCTTCAGGATAATGGCATCCCGATCTTCATTATGACTGCGCTGAACCGCAAGCCCTGGTTCGCCGATCTGGAAGCTGAGGGTGCGGTCATCATCCAGAAGCCGTTCGACATCGACCAACTGCTGCGGTTGGTCAAAGATATGCTTTTGTAGAGCCCGCGACGGCATCTCATCGCACGTTCGCCCACGCACCGGCGGGCGTGTACGCATCCCTGCTGATCGGCACGCCGCATATGCCCCATACGGCGTGATCAGCTTATCATCCCCACTTGCACTTACTCCACCGGCGATCACCAGAACAACCCAGCGTAGCAATTCTTTGTCAACGATAAACGCCCAAACCTGTCAGGTGCGGCTCTCAGAGCCGTTATATCGTCGGCAATAGCCTTGGCCGCACCTGACAGGTTTACACAAGCGCGAACAACGGCTGGAGCTTCGCGAAGGTCTGATCGAGCGCTTCCGGGATCAGCTTGGTGCCGCCGATGATCGGCATGAAGTTGGCGTCGCCATTCCAGCGCGGCACGATGTGCATATGCAGATGCTCGTCGATGCCGGCACCCGCGACGCGGCCAAGGTTCATGCCAATATTGAAGCCGTTCGGCGCAAGCTCTGTGGTCAGGATCGCCACACTGCGGCGCGTGAGATCGAACAGCTCGCTGGCGACTGCGGCGTCGAGGCCGGCGAGATCAGCCGTGTGGGCGTATGGCGTCACCATCAAGTGGCCGGGGTTATAGGGATACAGGTTCATCAGGATGTAGCAGGTTTCGCCACGGTAGAGCACCAGATGTTCGACCACAGGTTGCTCACGGCCCTTCGCGCATAGTACACAGCCGGTGTCTTCGCTGGCATTAGCACCCTTGATGTAGGCCATGCGCCAGGGGGTGAATTTGATCTCCATTCAGCTCGCTCCTCTTAGAATAGGCCATAGCTCACGAATCCGCGAAGATACGCGAATAAACCGCCTAGCTTCGCGGAGCTTCGCGGATCAACTGCTTGATCGGCACCCTAGACTTCGCCCGGCTGCTCCTGGGGTTCGCTGCGCGGGGTCGGCGACGTTGACGCCAGCGCGAAGGGCCGGAAGCCCTCGCCCAGCACTTCGCTGGCCTCGCCGATCACAGCAAACGCCTGCGGATCGACGCGGCTGATCGTCGCCTTGAGGAAGCTCAATTCGGAGCGACTGACCACGCACAGCAGCACGCCCCGCTCAGCACCGGTGTAGCCGCCGTAGCCCTCCAGCATCGTCACGCCGCGCCCGAGATCGCGCAGGATCGCTTGGGTGACGGCATCGGGCTGCGCGGTGACGATCAGCGCCTGGCGCGCGCCGCTGCCCGCCGAGAGCGTGTTGTCCAGCGCGATGCTGCCGACGAACGCGACCAGCAGCGCATAGAGCGCTTTCTCTGGCCCATAGAAGACGAAGGCGATGGCGAAGACGGCCAGATTCATCAGCAACATACTGCGCCCAGGCGCATAGCCGTAGCGCCGCTCCAGCAGCCGCGCGACGATGTCGATGCCGCCGGTCGTGCCGCGCGCCCGAAACACCAGCCCGATCCCCAGGCCCTCGAGCAGCCCGCCGTAGAGCGTGTACAGCAGCGGATCGGTGGTGACTGGCCGCAGGTAGGGTGCCAGCAGATCGATCGCGATAGCCATAACTGCTGTGGCGTAGAGCGTGCGCAGACCGAACACCAGCCCGCCGAGGTAGCGAAATCCGAGGATGAGCAGCGGAATATTCGCCAGCAGCGTGATCAGGCCGACCGGCGTGCCGACAAACGTATGCAGCAGCATGGACGCGCCGGTCACGCCGCCAGTAACGACGTTGTTGGGCAGCAGGAAGACATCAACTGAAACCGCAGCGATCAGCGCGCCGAATGTCATCAGCAGATAGTCGCGCAGCGTTGGCCAGATACGTTGCATTATTTCACCAACGTGTCACCCGTCACTCCGCGCCATCGCCGCCAACATTCCAGCGCAGATAGGCTTCGGCAAATGGATCGAGGTCGCCGTCGAGCACCGCCTGAACGTTGCTGGTCTCGTACTCGCTGCGATGATCCTTCACCAGCGTGTAGGGATGCAGATAGTAGGTACGCATCTGGCTGCCGAAATCGGCCTGGCGATGCTCACCTTTGAGCCGCGCATGCTGCTCACGCTGGCGTTGCAACTCGCGTTCAAGCAAGCGACCACGCAGCACGCGCATCGCGGTCTCTTTATTCTGAAGCTGTGATCGCTCGTTTTGGCAGATCACCACGATCTGCTCAGGCGTCCCGGCCTTATAGGTCAGGCGCACGGCTGAGTCGGTCGTATTGACGCCCTGGCCGCCGTGGCCACCCGCGCGAAAGACATCGACGCGCACGTCATCGGATTTGATCACCACTTCGGGTGCGTCGTCCACCTCGGGCAACACCTCGATCAGCGCGAAGGAGGTTTGGCGCGTATTGCCGGCGTTGAATGGCGAGAGCCGGATGAGACGGTGGACGCCCGCCTCGGCCTTCGCAAAACCGTAGGCGTAGGGGCCGCGCAGCTCCAGCGTGGCGCTCTTGATGCCGGCCTCATCGCCCGCGCTCTCGTCGATCAGATTCACCGAATACCCACGGCGCTCGGCCCAGCGCGTGTACATGCGCAGCATCATCGCCGCCCAATCCTGCGCGTCGGTGCCGCCCATGCCGGCCTTGATCGACAGGAATGCGTCGTGGTCGTCGTAGGGGCCGCTCAAGAGCAGGTCGATCTCCAGCGCGTCCATGGCCTGTTGCGCCTTGGCGAACTCCGCGTCGATCTCCTCGCGCAGCGAATCGTCCGCTTCGACAACGGCGAGCTGTTGCAATTCGCCGACGGTCGTTATGCTATTCTCAAGCTCGTTCCAGCGCTCGACTTCCGCTTTGAGATGCGTCAGCCGCTGCATGAGGCGTTGCGCTTCCTGCGGATTGCTCCAGAGGTCGGGGTCGGCGGCGCGCTGCTCGAACTCCGCGATCTGTTGCCGTTTCGTAGCGAGGTCAAAGCCGCCCCCGGACGCTGTCAAAGCGCGCCCGCAGGGCCTCCAGATCCATTGTTTGTTCCATATGATGCTCCTCTGTGACGGATGAATAGCGCCCTGGCAGATTGCAGATTGCAGATTGCAGATTGCAGATTGCCGCGCAATTGCAGATTGCAGATTGCCCTTGCGCCTTTGCGCCTTTGCGTTAAAACTGGACACGTACAAGCAGATTGCAGATTGCAGATTGCCGCCTCACGCTTCACGTTTCACGTTTCACGCTTGAGTTCCGCGATGATCGCAGGCAGCGCGAGCGCGACATCCTCGTGCAAGACGACATCCGCGCGCTGGTCGAGATAGGTCTCATCCTTATTGACGATGATCAGCGCCGCGCCGCGTTGCAGCGCGCTGAGCGGCATATCGCTCACCGGGTAGACCGCCAGCGACGTACCGGCGATGATCAGCGCATCGCACGACTCGATCGCGTGCTGGGCCAGCCAGAACAGGCCGCGCGGTAGCAGCTCGTCGAACAGCACCAGATCGGGCTTGAACGCGCCGCCGCACGCGCAGTATGGCAGCTCGCCGCGCCGCATCCGCTCGATCAGCGGCGTGGCCGGCACCTGCCGCCCGCACGCGATGCACGTCGCACTGCGCAAATGCCCGTGCAGCTCGTACACCTCACGCGAGCCGGCGCGCTGGTGCAACCCGTCGATGTTCTGAGTGATCACTGCCTGAAGCGTCGCTTGCCGCTCCAGATCCGCTAGCGCCAGATGCGCCGGGTTCGGGTGCGCCGCCAGCATATGCTCCAGAAGTGGCCGAAACCAATCGTAGAAGCGCTGCGGATTGGTCTGAAACGAACGCAGCGACGCCACCTCAGTCGGGTCGTGCTGCGCCCACAGGCCGCTCGCGCTACGAAAATCGGGAATGCCGGAAGGTCTGCTGATCCCCGCGCCGGTCAATGCTACTGCACGCCGCGCACCGTGCAAAATGCGCGCCGCCTGCGCGATCGCCGCCTGATCCATCGTGAACTCTGCTGCTGACGACTAGTCCGCGTACATGCTACCATACCGCCAGGATGAGCGCAAAAAGTGTGCTATACTGCGTTTCAAGCCACAGGATTTAGGGACTCGAAGGGGAGGACCGACGATGATCTTCCGACAGATCCTGCGCAGCGAGAGCGGCTGCGCCTCGTACCTGCTCGGCTGTGTGAGCAGCGGCCATGCGATCGTGGTGGACCCGCTCGCCGACCTCGGCGCGCGCACCTACGCCCTAGAAGCGGCTGATCGCGGCCTGCGGATCACGCATGTGATCGACACGCACATCCACGCCGACCATCGCTCGGCGGCGCAAGAGCTGGCTAATACCACCGGCGCAGCGCTCGATCTGCCCGCAGACGCGCCAGCCGAATATCCCTTCCATCCGCTCTGCGACGGCGACCTGATCGAGGCGGGCACGCTGCGCTTGCAGGTGTTGAGCACGCCGGGTCACACCCCCGAAAGCATCTGCTTGCTGGGCACCGACACATCGCGCTCGGATCAGCCCTGGTTCCTGCTCAGCGGCGACACGCTGTTCCCCGGCGATGTCGGTCGGCCCGATCTGTTGCTCGACGGCGATGATGCCGAGGCGCGCAGCCTGGCACAGGCCCACCAGCTCTACGAGAGCCTGTTCAAGCGACTGCTCGCGCTCGACGATATTATCGAGGTCTATCCGGGGCACTTCGGCGGCTCGGCCTGCGGCGGCGTGAATATGAGTGGCAAACCGGCCTCGACGATCGGCTTCGAGCGGCGCTGGAACCTGGCGCTACAACAGCACGACCCCGCCGAGTTCGTGCGTTTCGTCATGAAGACGCTGCGCTCGCAGCCCGAAGATTACCAGCAGATCAAGCGCGCGAATCTGCGCCCCTGGCAGCCAACGCCGCAACCGCACGGCGCTGGTACGGGCGACTTGCGCGCCGCGCCAACGTCCGCGCCGCGCCATCACAATCTGCCCAACCTGACCCCCAACGATGTGCGAGCGAGCTGCGACGAAGGCGTGGTGCTGGTCGATCTGCGCCCGGCCTCCGACTTCGCCGCTGCGCACGCCCCTGGTGCGATCAGCGCGCCATTCAGCCGAGCCGACCTGGCCACAAACCTGGCGAAACTCCTGCCGCCCGACACAACCCTGGCGCTCGTCGCCGACAACGATCTAGTGGCCGACGAGGCTGGCGGCCTGCTGCGTGGGGCGGGCTGGCAGCTGATTGGAACGTTGGCCGGCGGCATGGCGGCGTGGTGGTCGGCTGGTCTGGGTGTCGCCGCGCTGGATCTGTGGCCGATCGAGCTGCTCTATCAGCACATCGGCGCGGCTGGGCTGACGGTGCTAGATGTGCGCGAGCCCGACGAGTGGGCCAATGGCGTGATCGCGGGTGCCACACTCATCCCGCAGGCCGCGCTATGGGCCCGCCGCGACGAGCTGCCACGCGATGGTCAGATCGTGACGATCTGCGCCGGCGGCGTGCGCAGCGCGCGCGCGGCCAGCCTGCTCGAACACCTGGGCTTCACGCGCGTGGCGACGGTCGACCGGGTGGGCATGGGCGAATGGCAGAGTCGCGGCTATCCCGTCGTCGAGCGCGAGCGCTGAGGCGTTCAGCGCGCCGTGATCTCGGTGAATATAGAGCGAACCTACATCAGAAGTAAACTGGCCTGATAGTAGACGGTAGACGATAGACGATAGACGATGCGCTTGTATCGTCTATCGTCTATCGTTATGTTTACCCATCATATAGGATTGCTATAGCTCGATTAGCCTGCTCCACCCAAAATCCAATTTTGCTCCGTTTATATTTGTAGTACGGATCATCATCCACCGGCAAGTAAGGTGAGGAGCGACGATATGCCGGTAAGTATTTCAATCGGGGCTGAAAGTGGCAGGCACTCAACATCTCTAGCATTCTATTGTCAGATTTAGCCTTTGCGCGAGATCGTGGTTATTTTGAAGGGAGTTGAACTATGCCAGTCAATCTGAACAGACCGCCGAAAGACGTGGACATCACGTCTGCCGAATACGAAGCAATGCTGGGTAACTTGCAAGCGAATATCTTGCGGGCGCACGGGCGCAACTTTGCGCGGCACATCTTTCTGCGGTTTACTGCCCCGCCTGCTGCCGTGAAGACCTGGATTCGCGACTCCGTCGGGCCATCGGTAACCACGGCCAAGCAACAGTTTGAACAGATCCTCCGCAGGGAGGCAGACAAGAATTTCGACGGTGGGCTGGTAAGAGGCTTCTTTCTCTCGGCCAAGGGTTACGAATTCCTGGAGTTCGACATCGAGCAGTTCGCAAGTGATACCTTTCGGAAGGGAATGAAGCAGCAAAGCGACAATATCGTAGAGGATTTCGTGGAGGGTATCCTGGACACCAACAACAAGGATCCGAAGCCGGACACATGGGAGCCTGGTTTCCAGCAAGAGATCCACGCGCTCATCACCGTGGCAGACGCAACAGAAAACAGGGTGAAAGAAGCCGCCGCAACAATACGCGTGAGTGTCGCTGGTATAGCGGAGGTGCTGACAATCGAGGAGGGAATCGTTCTTCGGCGGACAAACGCGGCCGGTAATCGCGAGCCAGTCGAGCATTTCGGTTACTTCGACGGCATCAGCAACCCGCTGTTTACCAAGCGAGACCTGGACGACGAGCGGACGGAAAACAAGGACCGCACGGCCTGGGACGCTGGAGCCCGCCTGAGCCTGGTTTTGACCGACGATCCCTTTGCAAATGAAGCGGACGCATTCGGCAGTTATCTGGTTTACCGCAAACTCGGCCAGGATGTCCTTGCCTTCAACGAACAGATCAAAGCGCTCGCTGTGGCGCTGAATACCAATGAAGATCTCGCCGGTGCGATGGTGGTCGGGCGCTTCAAGGATGGGACGCCGGTATTGCAGGCAAACACGCCCAGCCCTGGCCCTGAAGTCGCAAACGATTTCAACTTCACAGAGGACGGGGATGGGATCAGATGCCCGTTCCACGCGCATATTCGTAAGGTGAACCCGCGCGGCACCACGCCGTTTTTTACGTCGCTTGAGTCGGAGCGAAGACGGCGGATCGTACGCCGCGGCATCCCCTACGGTAAGCCGATGCCGGGAGTAACGGATTCTACGGAAGCGGACGCCAACCCGGCGGCACCGAGAGGACTGCTCTTTATCTGCTTTCAGCAGAATATCGAGGACCAGTTCGAGTTCATCCAGCGCACCTGGGTCGATAACCAGCACTTCCCGACCGGTATTCCCACGCTGGGCATCTTTCAAAGGGACACCGGGGACGATCCCCTGATCGGACAGGATCGGAACGAAGGACAGCGATGGGCAAAGACCTGGGGTGACAAGGCCAGCGGGAAAAAAACCTTCAACTTCGAATCGGTGATCAGGCTGAAGGGCGGGGAATACTTCTTCGCCCCGAGCATCCCGTTCCTGCGGTCACTCTAGCCATCACCTGGCTCCAGGAAGAAGGGTTTAGCGCATCATACAGCGCTAAACCCTGTTTTCTTGGATGACGCCGAATCGCCCAAGAGTGCATCATACACGCAGGCGATTCGTTGAATAGGCCCTATGCAGGCGTTCTACGAAATCGATTCGTAAAAGCCGCCAATGTCGAGGGCATTATCAAACGCTTCCGATATGGTAGAATGACCGAGCGCAGCCACGCGATAGACGAATCAGATTCGTCTATCTCCCTGTTAGCCCGTTATCCTAGAATACCTGATTATATGGAAAGCTATAGAGGCTGTATAAATAAAATACAGCGATTACTGAATTACATTCCTATGAAGCCAAGTAGCACATAAATCGCTTAAAAACGTCATTTTCCATCGGCCATCGCTCATCGTGCGGCGGCACAGAACTGGCTAGCATATGGGTCATCGGATACGTGCAAGGGGCACATCTGTTTCCCACGATGCGTAGGAGGTTCCCCGATGGCTACACGCCGCTACACTGTTGATATGGCTCGAGATGCAGGCAAGCGCTACGCAAGCGATCTCACCGACCAGGAATTTGACATCATTGCCCCGCTTGTTGCACAAAAACCTGGTTCTGGCAAAATACGAACCGTGAACATTCGCGAGATCCTCAATGCGATCTTCTATCGCCTGAGAACTGGCTGCCAATGGCGCATGTTGCCAACCGATTTTCCACCGTGGAATCACGTTTGGTATTATTATCGCACTTGGCATGATGATGGGACATTAGAACGCATCAATAGCAGTATTCGCCAGCAAGTGCGTATTCAAACCAATCGCGACTCAGAACCGAGTGTTGCCATTATCGACAGTCAAAGTGTTCCGACGACGGAAATGGGCGGTGAGAAAGGGTTTAATCCGCATAAACAGGTCAAAGGGCGCAAACGAAACCTCCTGGTTGATACGCTGGGTCTCCTGTTGTTTGTGGTCGTCTGTGCAGCATCTATCCAGGATAGCGATGCTGCGGAATATATTGTTCGTGAAACGGATGGGCGGTTTCCACGCTTACGAACCATTTAGTCGACCAAGGCTATGCAACCTGGTTGGTCGATCTGGTCAAACACTGGTTCAACTGCGTTATCGAGATTGTCATTCGCACGAAGAACCAACGAGCGTTTGTTGTTCAACCACAACGTTGGAAGGTCGAGCGCACATTCGGCTGGTTCAACTGGAATCGTTTGTTGAGCAAGGAATTTGAACGAACGACTGCATCGAGTGAAAGTGACCTCTACCTCGCTTCTATCCGATTAATGCTGCGAAGATTAACGATACCGCTGAAGTGATGTATTTTATTTATACAGCCTCTATACGGGCCGATAAGAGGAGTTCTCGGTACCAGAAGGCGGGGTATTTCGGGGGGAGGATAGACTTGCGCTGTGCCTCGGTAGTGGTTCTGTATGAACTGACGTATGGTATCCTGCTGCTCGGATGGTGCGTCTTCGACTGGAACATGACCTCTCGTTTTAGCCCATCAGGACGCGCAGAAATTCCACACCGACTCTTTTGGTTCCATTCCTGTGGGAACCCCATTTTGTGTTATACTGACTCGTGACATGCTACAGCCGGAAATCCGAAATGAGGTTACCATGGCGTCACTGGCACCGCAAGAGATTCTGATCATCGTGATCATTCTCGCCATTATTGGAGGATTCTGCTACCTCCTGCTGAGAGGTAGACGTCGATAGATAGTATCAAAGCCCAACCACCTGACACTACTGTAAAACCTTGTCGCCGGGGGTGGTAGTGGCACAATTAAGCTGATTGGAAAGATTCGGACTGAAACTGAATAATGCGTTTTATCCAACCCTGTGCAATTTTTTCTAAAAGTAGATAGAGTTCGTAATGGGGATTACGAGAAGCAACACTCAAATCAAGCAGTGACGTGCTGCGGCCAGGGAGGTACAATCCTGCCTATGTCGCATACCGTTGAACTTGACCAGAGTGGCAAAATAGAGGCGACCAACGAAGACACCATTCTCGCCCTTGCCCGCAATCCCCACGACGACTACGCGGTGCTCATCCCGGCCACGCTCAAGCGCTATCTCATCAAAGCGCTGCGCAAGAAATATACCAAACCGCAAATCCTCTACCTCCGCCTATTTTGTGCTTCTGTGTTCTTGCTGCTGCGCGGCTATGGTCTGCCAAAGCTCAGTACCATCGTGATCGATACAGAGTATCGGGGCCATGAAGCCGAGATTCAAGGCGAACTCCTGAATTTCATCCGACGCCAAGCTCCCGACTTTCCCAAAGAGGCGATCGTCTTTACGCAGATTGGCAAGCAATCCCCTGCCCACCAAACGGCCCTTGCGACCTTTCGCGGCGAACGCCCAACCGACTATATTGCGCATTTGGAAGATTACAGTGAACTCTTGGGGGTATAAAAAGGACCGGGAGCACTACGGCTTGACGTAGCTTCTGTCTCCTTACAGCGTCCGGTAAAGGATAGCATTCATCGAGACCATCCCAGTCACTTCTAAGTGAATTATATCACATGCCGGCAATCAATCAACCCTTGCAGATACCCCTTCATCTCCGAACAACAACCACGCAGCGGTAATTGTGGCACAAATATGGCACTTACTATCGTTCCACACATCATATGCTATAGTCGGTGCGCCGCGCGTCCGGTGACTCTCCTGAACCGAATTGTGCTACAATCATTGCACCAATAACTTCCTGGCGGCGCTCCGCACTGTGCCCCAGCTGGCAACCCTGGGACCAGCAGCGTGCGCAGCCTACTCGTACCGCGTAATCGACACACTCGAGCAGCACCTCCTCGCATACTATTATCCACCGTCGCTCCATGCGTCGACGAGGAATCATATGCCGACAATGATTGGCATCATTAGCACTGAACACTACCCGAGCTTCTTCGCTGAGCGCTATTTTCGCGAGATCGCCACTGTCGCGAGCCAGTTGCTCGCGCTACATGGCCACCAGCTGCGAATCATGCCACCGCTCCCCACACCCAGCGATCCGCTGACCATTGCCACCCAACTGGTCGACCATGGGCTTAATGCCGCGCTGATCATCGCGCCCGATACGGCGTTGCTGGAGCTGCTGGCGCAGATCCTGCACACCCTGCCGAGCATCATCATAAGCACACCGCGGCTGGACCTGCCCTTCAGCTATGTCAATTCGGATAATTATGGGGCACTGCGCCAGATCGTTGGCCACCTGGCAAGCCTGGGCCGTCAGCGCATCCGGCTACTCCTACCTGAGGCGTCAAGCGGCGACTTCTTGGAGCGCGAACGCGGCTATCAGGATATGATGACTGCACTGGGGCTGGAACCATCCGTCAGGAGTATCAGCTACCCGATTGATGAGGTGGTAATCGCGCAGCAGGTGCTGATGGGCTCCCCCGACGCCGTGATTGCTCCCGACGACCAGGACGCGCTGGCGTTGCTCGGTCGACTACAACGGAGTGGCGTTCGCGTCCCACAGGATTTGGCAATAGTCGGCTTCGACGATGAGGACTTTGCGGCCGACACCGTCCCGGCACTCACCACGGTCAGCCAGCCGCTTGGCGAGATGGCGCGACGCGCGACCACCTATCTGATTGATCGGCTCGCTGGCGTCAATCGGAACGTGTACCAGGAAGTTCTGCCCAATCGCCTGATTGTGCGTCAATCCTGCGGGGCACGGGCTCGCTGAAGCCAGCTGAGCTGCAGGTGGTCAGCGAAGCGCTCGGGGCGTTCCTGGCGCAGCAGGGTCTCGGCCTCAGCGAGCAGTTCAAGCGCACGACCGGTGACCTGTTGCGCTTTTACATCGAGGGGCACAACGGAACCGAAGCTGCTTCTGCACGCAAGGGGTGCAAGAAAACCGTTATGAACAAGCTTAGCCCCGAAAACCTATTTGTACCTTCTAAAAAGAATGTCCACGATATCCTAGCCCGCTATAACTTGCCCCTAACACGCTTCGAGCACGCCACTAGCGGTATTGAGAACCTCACTCTTATTGTTTGGTCTCAGAGAAAAAAGTATGTGCTTCGAGTTTATCCCCAGAATAAAAAGAGTGATGCAGACGTTCTGCTTGAGCTTGATTTTATGTCTCATCTGAGAAAGAATGGTCTTCCCTTGCCAGCCATCATTCCTTCGTCAGACAATCAGCCTTTGGTGATCTGCGAGTTTAGCAACAAAAAATGGCAAAGCATACTTATGGAACACGCCCAAGGTACGCACCTTAAAGCATATACGCCGGCACTTCTAGATAGTATGGCTATCTTGCAAGCTAGAATGCATAATATCGGTGAACAGTATGCAAAAACACATAACATTCCGAGCGGGCGCAGCGCACTCCGAGAAACCTATGTTACTACTGGAGATAGCTATTTCCAAGACTTCCTTAAGCGTGTC
>Ga0075423_10002966_pt1 | contig 15538 bp, 10 predicted proteins | sample SoiMethybrSBSTD2_FD_80114 | JGI IMG/M metagenome (GOLD analysis project Ga0075423, IMG submission 80114) | Bulk soil microbial communities from a Populus tree surrounding site in Tennessee, USA - Soil MetaG P. TD hybrid SBSTD2 | ecosystem: Environmental > Terrestrial > Soil > Tree plantation...
GCGGTTCTCGAGGGCACGAATTCACGCTATCACAGCGTCCCGGTTCCACGGACGGTCGCCGCCCCTCGCTTGACGCCTTCCGGGCGCACGGCGGATACTCGAAGGCGCGACCGGGCTGGCTGGAGGCTCTTTGTCGGCGATTGCAACTCGCCGCGTCTACTCTTTCCTCATTGCGACGTGGATGGCTCTCGGCGGGCCGCTGCCGGCCTCCGCCACGCTTCCGCCCGTGCACGGCCCCGTGCCCCCGGAGGTGGCGGCCGCGCGCGCCGCCGGCTCTTTCGCCATCGCTCCCCCGGCCACGCCCAGCGGGGCCGGCGGGCGCGCCCGCCTTCGCCCCGACGCCCCGAGTCTCTCGACCATCGGCGAGTGGCACGTCCCCGTCCTCCTCGTGTCGTTCGGCCAGCAGCCGCCGCGCTTTCCGCCGTCGCGCTTCCGCACCCTCCTCTTCGACACCACGGGTGTGCTTCCTCATGGCTCGATGGCCGAGTACTACCGCGACGTCTCGCGCGGGCTCCTGCGCGTCACCGGAGACGTCATCGGATGGTTCGCTCTCCCCGACACCGTGGGCTGGTACGCCAACAACGGCTACGGCCTCGATCGCACGAACTGGCCGCGCAACCTGGCCGGTCTGGTCGACGACGCGGTGGCCGCCGCCGATCCCACGGTCAACTTCGCCCAGTACGATCGCGACGGCGACGGCGAGGTGGACTACGTGATCGTCGTGCACGTCGGCGTGGGCGCGGAGGCGGCCTCCGGCGATCGCAACAAGCTGTGGTCGATCAACGCCAACCTCACCGACTACTGGGACCGCGTCCTGCCCTACAAGACCAACGATCTCAAGCCGGGCTCGACCACGCAGCACATCATGGTGAACCGCTTCTCGGTGCTCCCCGAGCGCTCGTGGGTGAATCCCGACTCGATGGCGGAGATCGGGCCGTACTGCCACGAGTTCGGCCACGGTCTCGGCTGGCCCGACCTCTATGACGCGAGCCGCATCGGCGGCGGCGCCAATCTCGGGCCGGGCAACTGGTGCCTCATGTCGTTCGGCGCCTACGGCGGCGGCGAGGCCATCACCCCCGACCGGCCGACGCGCCCGTGCGCCTGGGCGCTCTACGACGCCGGCTGGATCACCGCCAGCAACCTGACGCAGAGCCGCGCCGAGCGCTTCTCGCCGGTGGCGAATCCGGATGGGCGCGCCTACCGGCTGTGGTGGCAGGGCGACGCCTCGACCGAGTACTTCCTGCTCGAGAACCGCCGGCGCATCGGGCACGACGCCGATCTCCCGGCCGACGGCCTCCTCGTGTATCACGTCGACGAGGACGCCATCGCCAGCCGGCGCGCCTCCAATCTCGTGAACGCCGGCCCGTTCCCCGGCCTGCGCCTCGAGGAGGCCGACGGGCACTACGATCTGCTCGGCCGCTTCGACCGCGGCACGGCCAGCGATCCCTTCCCGGGCAGCGATCACGTCACCCGCTGGGCGGACGACACGGCGCCGTCGACGCGGACGTTCGACGGCCGGCACACCAACGTCTCCCTGTCGCAGATCGCGCTCGACGGGCCCGACGTCACCGCCTGGGTGCAGGTCACGCCCGCGGGGTGGAGCGCGCCCGTGGCGCAGACCCTTCCCGGCCGCCTGCGCACGGTCGGCGATCGGCCGCTGGCGCGCAGCGGGGACCATCTCGATCTCCTGGCGCTCAACGAAACCGACAGCTCGCGCGTGTACGCGACCCGAAGATGGTTCGGCGTGTCGTGGGACGCGCCGCAACGCGTGAGCTCGGCGGCCGGCGCCACCGACGCCACGTGGTCGGATCCCAGCGGGGCCCCCCGCCTCGCCGTGTGGGCGGATCGCCGCGCCGGCGCGTCGGAGATCTTCTACCGGCCGTGGGACGGAGTCTCGGGCGGAACCGAAACACGGGCCACGTTCTCGCCCGCGTTCGCCTTCCGTCCGGCCGCCGCGTGGATGCCCGATGGGCGCCTGCTCGTCACCTGGCTCGACACGCGCGCCGCGGGCAAGAGCCAGATCTTCTACAAGGTGTTCTTCCCCGGTCAGGAGGCGGCGGCGCCGGAGTCGGCGGTCACCAAGGCGCCGGGAACGCCGGAGGTCGTCGAGTACGCCATGGCGGCGGTGGCCGGCGGGCACGTCGTGGTCGCCTACACGGTGCGCGGCTCGGGCGCCGACGAGGTGTTCTGGCAGCACTTCGATCTCGGCGGCTCCTGGTCGCCGGCCGAGCGGCTGTCCGACTTCGACGCCAACCCGAGCGGCCTGCCCGATGTCGTGAACGAGCCGGGCGGACTCGTGCGCATGGCGTGGCGCGACAACACGCCGACGCGCTCGAACTTCCTGACCGCGCTCTACGATCCCATCCAGCGCACGCTCCTGCCCACGACCCGGGTCCTGTTCTCGAGTCCGCTGCCCATCGTCACCCTGCGCGCCGGCACGGGAACGCCCGAGTTCCCCATCTTCTTGCTCACGCGCGCCAGCGAGCCGCCCAACGACCGCGTGCTGTTCGGAGCCGCGCACGCCGACCAGACGTGGGACGTCGGGCTGGGATCGCTGAGCGCGGGCGTGAACGCGGGCGGCAGCGATCCCATGGTCGACGTGACGCCCCAGGGGACGGTGACCGTGCTGTGGATCGATCCCGGGGCGTCGACGAGCGAGGCGTGGTCGACGAGCCGCCAGACCGAGCTCACGGAGCCCGTCGCCGTGCCCGAGCCGGCGCCGTCGCTCGCGCCCCGCCTCACGGCGTCGCCCAATCCCGCCACGCGCTTCGTCCGCTTCTCGTGGAGCGGCTCGGCGCCGGGATCGGCGCTCGTCCTCTACTCGCCCGCCGGCCGGCGCGTGGCGCGCCTCGGCGCCGGCGCGACCTCCGCCGGCTGGGACGGCCGCGACGATCGGGGAATGGCGCTCGCGCCCGGCATCTACTTCTACCGTCTCGAGGACCCGGCGGGACGCGCGGTCGGCCCGGCGGGAAAGCTGGTTTGGCTGCGCTGAGGCGAGCCCTGGTCGCGGGAGCGATCGCCGCCGGGCTCGTCGGCGACGCTCCGGCGCGGGCCGCCGTCCTGCACGTGCCCGCGGAGCATCCCACGGCCTCCCAGGCACTCGCGGTGGCGGCTCCCGGCGACACGGTGCTCCTTTCCCCCGGCATCTATCCCGAGAACCTGTCGCTGCCCTCGGGCGTGACCCTGCGTGGCGCCGGGCCGCCCGAGGCGGTGGTGCTCGACGCCGGCGGCCTCGGACCCGGCGTCGTCTGCGGCATGGGCGTGGCCGGCACGCGGGTCGAGTCGATCACCGTGCGGCAAGGACTGGGCGGGCCGGCCGGCGGCGGCGGCGTGCGCGTGACCGGCGGGAGCCTCGCCCTCGCCGACGTGCGCTTCGAGAGCTGCGTCGCCGCGTTCGGCGCCGCCGTCTCCTGCGCCGGCAATGCGCAGGTGACGTGGAACGGCGGCTCGGCCACCGGGGGTCAGGCCTCGTTCGGTGGCGCGCTGTTCGCCGACGGCGGCTCCCTCGCCCTCGATCACGTCACGCTCTCGGGCAATCAGGGCACGAAGGGCGGTGCGCTCTACGCCCAGGACACGAGCCCGCTGTCGCTCGTCTCGTGCACGATCCAGGACAACGTTTCGGTCGGCGACGGCGGCGCCCTGTACCTCGTGCGCACCGGCACCTCGATCAGCGATTGCGGGATCCGCGGCAATCGCGCCGGCGGGAACGGCGGCGGGCTGGCCGCCGAGCCGGGCACGCAGGTGGTGTGCGGCTACTCGGTGCTCTTCGCCAACGAGGGGCTCGCCGGCGGCGGCCTGTACGCGATCTGCGACGGGCCGGGCGGCGGCGCCTGCACGCTCGTCCAGCTCACGCACGTCGATCTCGTGCGCAATCGCGGCGGCGGCTCGGGCGCGGCCGGCATCGACGGCAGCGCGCGCCTCGAGGCCACGGCTTCCGTCGTGGCCTTCAACGAGGGCGGGATCGCCTGCCTCGATCCCCGCGCCACGATCGACCTGCGCTGCACGCTCCTTCACGGCAACGGTGTCGCCTCGGGGTTCGGCTGCTCGGCGTCGATGACCGACACCACGACCACGGACCCGCGCCTGTGCGGTGTAGCGACAGGAAACCTGGAGCGTTGCGCCGATTCGCCGGCCCTCACCTCCGCCTGCGGCCCACCGTTCCTCGGCGCCCTAGGGGTGGGCTGCGCGACGTGCGGGGTCACGGCCTCGACCCCGCTCACCTGGGGCTCCCTCAAGGCTCGCTACCGCTAGGCCGAAACCATTGACAGGGATGGGGATGCTCCCTATCCTGCCGGGGATTCGCGCCCGCCGCTGATTTGGACGGACCCGGCCCACCGAAGCATCGCGGCGGCCCCCCGCTCACCCGCCTGGAGAACGATCTCGATGTTCGATCCCACCCCCCTGGATCGAGTTCGCCCACGAGTGCCGAAGGGCTGGATGGCTCTTTCGCTCTCCCTGGCGATCCTGCTCCTCGCCTCGGCCGTCCCGGCCCAGACGCTCATCGGCCCCCCGGCGCCCTCGGACGTGCCGGTCGCCGATCACTTCGTCTCCCCGGTCGGCGACCCCACCGACTTCTCCCAGCCCGCTCCCGGGGAGAACCACGGCTACGCCATCACGCGCGGCGTCCAGCGCTCGCACGATCGCCACCTCGGCCTCGACCTCTCCAACCGGAGTCAGGGCGGCGAGGTGCGCGCTCCGGCCGACGGCGTGGTGATCGAGTCGCGGCGCTACGGCGGCTGGGGACAGCTCCTGGTCATCGCCCACCGGCTGTCGAGCGGCGAGTGCGTGATGTCGCTCCTCGCGCACCTCAAGCCGGGCAGCGTGAAGGTGAGGCCGGGCGATCGCGTCGAGGCCGGGCAGCCGCTGGCGTCGGTGGGCCAGAGCGGACGCGCGAGCGGGCCGCACCTCCACTTCGAGCTGCGCGAGCTCGGCCACGCCGATCCCTGGCGCACGCTGTGGGAGCGCTCGCCGGTGCTCGATCCGCTGCGCCTGCTCGGCCAGCGTCTCGCGCAGACCGTGTTCCCGCGCTCGACCGAGATCGCGAGCCTGGGCCCCGGCACCGAGTACCTGCGCCGCTTGAGCGCCGGCAAGGCATCCCGAAAGAGGGCCCTCGGCAACCCCGACGCGCCCCTCACGCGGCTCGAGTTCTACTCGTGGCTCGACGCCGCCTCGGGCAAGGAGCGCGCCTCGAAGCCGACGTGGAACCGCATCCGCCATCGTCTCGCGTCCCGCGGCGTCGCCGTGCCCGGCGGCAAGGCGACGGACGCCTCGCCGGTCTCGGCCGAGGAAGCGCGCGTGGCCCTGTCGCGGCTCCTGGCCGCCGACCGCTTGAGCCGCGTCGAGGACCGCAATCGCGTGAGCGCCATCGAGCTCTCGCGCCGCGGGCTCACGACCCCGTCGCCCAGCCTGTCGGCCGAGCCGGGCTGGACCGTCGGTCCGTCGCCGGCGCTCACCCGCGGCGACGGCGCCCTGCTCGTCCTGGCGGCTCGCTCCTGGCCGTTCTCGGCCGGCCGCTAGAACCGGCTCCGACCACTTCTTGTCCGGAGGCGCGACGACGCGCCTCCGTTTTCTTTTCCTCCCGGCGGACGCTCCCGTGCAACTTGCATGAAACGGCTCGGGCGCGCGACGCGTCCCGCCGCTTCTCTCCCGCCCCAGCTAGCCGCCTGCCGTAGCAACGCTTTCGCGTAGCCCGCTGGCACGCGTTCTGCTCCGTGCACTCGTTTCGGAAGCTGTCCATCGGAGGAGAATCATGCTCAGGCGTGCCGGTTTTTCCCTGACCGAGCTGATGACGACGGTCCTGATCCTCGGGCTGATCGCCGCGTTCTCGGTTCCTGCCGTCATGAAGTCCGTCTCGGCGTGGAACCTCCACAGCTCGCGCGACATCGTGATCTCGGAGGTCAGGCTCCTCCGCCAGAAGGCGATTACGCAGGGTCGCAGCCTGCGCGTCTGGTTCTCGCCGGGCAGCAACCTGTACTGGTTCCAGAACCCGACCAGCGGCCTGTGGACGTCGTACCAGCTGCCGAACCGCGTGCAGTTCGAGAACGTGCTGTTCGTCGGCGGCCCCTACGACACGTACATGGAGCCCGACGGCCGCTCGCGGCGCGCCGGCGCCATCGTCCTGGTCAACAACCGGGGCGTCCGCGACACGCTGCTCGTGAACCTCTCGGGCTGGGTGGGACGCCCGTGACCCGCCGCTCGCGCTCCCGATCCCGCGGCCAGCGGGGCATGACGATGGTCGAGCTCATGATCGCGCTCATCGTCCTCTCCATCGGGCTCCTCGGCATCGCCGCCATCTTCCCGTCGGGGCGTCGCTTCTCGACGCGCGACCGGATGATCTCGACGGCCACGGACCTGGCTGAGCAGAAGATGGAGCAGCTGCGGGCGAAGAGCTATTCCGATCCCGACCTCACGGTCGGCACCCATCCCACCGTCTCGGGAGAGATGGTGGGCAACAACAACCGCTACCAGCGCTGGTGGACGGTGTCGCAGATCGCGACCGATTTCAAATCGGTGGACGTCCGCGTCACCTGGACCGCCATGCGGCCCGAGACGACTCGGGTCGTCACCTACTTCAAGAGATAGCCATGAATCGTCGGGAAGCGGGTTTCTCCCTCGTCGAGCTGATGATCACCCTGGTCGTGTTCGCGCTCGTGGTGAGCGCGATCATCGTGGTCATGGCGACCAGCACGCGCAGCAAGCAGGCCACGGAGGGCATGGTCGAAGCCCAGCAGTCGACGCGCTCGAGCCTCGAGATCCTGTCGCGCGACATCCGCTGTGCCGGCTTCGGCGTCGACAAGGACGCCTCGCCCGCCCAGCCCGCGTTCGCTTACGTCGATTCGCAAGAGATCATGATCTACTCCGACGAGCAGCCGGGGCGGCTCACCTGGAACCCGGCCACGAGCTCCTACGTTTCGGTCGCCTACGGCTCGGCCAATTACAGCTCGGCTGGCGCCATGTCGAGATCCGATACTTCGTCCATCCAGGCGCCCGCCCCGACCGGCACGCCCTTGCCTCCCAAGCTCACGGGTGCCTACACCGTCCCGGCGAAGTGGAGCACCGGCGCCGAGCTGATCCGTTACACGCTCGACCTGAACGACGACGGCGTCGTCGATGCTTTCGACCAGAGCTCGGCGGTCGCCACCGACGTGCAGCGCACGGTGAACCCCAACGACTTCCTGCTCGTGCGCCGCGTGTACGGCGACAAGTCGGGCTCCGTTCCCACCGCGGGGAACAACGGCGGCGCCATCGAGAAGGTGGGGGTCGTGCGGAAGCCGGGGGGGACCATCCCGGCCATGTTCACGGTCTACATCGGCTCGAATCCGACGCCGTGGAACTGGGCCAGCGGCCCGGTTCCCGCGGGCTCGCTCAACAACATCTCGCGCGTCGTCGTCAACCTGACCTCGGAAGCGCGGTCGCCCGACAAGAACGGCACCTACGCACGGGCCCAGATGACCACCGAGGTCAACTCGATCCGCAACGTCCCCGAGGCCGGCAACACGGTCTACACGATCGACGGCTACGTCTACGACGACAAGAACAAGAGCCTGTCGAAGGACGCGGGCGACGTCGGCATTGCCAACGTCGTCGTGCGTCTGGGCACCGCCGGCGTCGCCCAGACCAACGCCAGCGGCTACTACACGATCGCGGCGGCGCCCGCGAGCTACACCCTGCGCCAGGAAATCCCGGCCGGGTACGGCCCGTTCGGCCCCGACACCTCGCTGGTCACGCTGATCGCCAACACGAGCCACAGCTTCGCCGACACCGCCAAGGCGGGCGGCTGGCTCTACGACACCGTGTTCGTGGACACCGACAACGACAAGTTCAAGGATCCGGGGGAGTACGGTCTGGATGGAGCCTCGATCTCGGCCGGCGGTCAAACGGTGACCACGAACAGCGCCGGGGGGGCGCAGATCTTCCTCCCGCCCGGGAGCTTTGCCGTGACCTGCACGGTGCCCGACTCGTTCACCGTCACCTCGACGAACCCGCAGAGCATCACCATGGTCAACGGCAGCACGGCGCGCGCCGACTTCGCGGTCGTCCAGGGCGCCGACGGCACCGTGCAGGGGAAGGTCTACAAGGACCTGAACAAGAACAGCGCCTGGGACAGCGGCGAACCGGGGTTGAGCAACGTCTGGGTGGCGGTGACCAAGAGCTCGGGCACCATCGTCCAGTCCTTCGCCTACACCGACGCCAACGGTGACTATTCGATCACCGTCCCCGCCAACGACCCGCCGCACACCACGGCTTACGAAGTGACGTACCAGATCCCGACCAACTACTACGCCGTCTCCACCACCATGATCACGGGCGTCTGGGTGCAGCCGGGCCAGACGATCACGGGCAAGAACTTCGGCGCCAACACCTATCAGGTGATCTCGCTCACCGCCGACCGCGTGCTGAGCCTGGGATCGGCCGAGCTCATGGAGAAGGACTGGTCCGGAAACGACGACGCCTACGACTCCAAGGCGCACAAGGACGTGGACCTCATCCTCGGCTCGGAGTACGTCTCGGCGCCGAACATCTCGGTCTGGTTCAACCAGTGGAACAACTCGACGCTGTTCAACGCCACGCCCGACTACCAGCGGAACGCGCAGTCGTCGGCGCTGTCCATGGCCATCGGCACGCTCGACGCCGGCACCGAGCCGCGGCGCCCCGACGTGGTCACCGGCCTCAAGTCGTACGCCACCGGCAACATCGCGGTGTGGCTGACGCAGAACACCTCGGGCAACTTCGGCTTCCTGCCGACGCCCACTCCGACGTTCTACAAGACGACCGACGGCGGCGACGTGAACGCGGTGGTCCTGAGCACGTTCGACACCGGCACGTCGCTCGACCTCATCGTGGGCACGCGCACCTCGGACAACGCGGGCACGATCGAGATCTGGACCAACAACGGCTCGGGCGTGTTCTCGCACCAGGAGACCTATCCCACCGGGGCCGGCTTCGGCTCCGGCAGCTTGGGACAGGTGAAGGCCATGGCGCTGGGCGACTTCGACAAGGACGGCGACGTCGACCTCGCCGTGGTCACGCGCACCAACTACCTGGCCGGCAAGCTGCACATCATCGAGCGCACCGGCAACACCAACGGCTCGCGCTTCAACCTCAAGCGCACCTACGACCTCACGGGCGAGGGCAACGCCCTGGTGATCACCGACGTCGATGGCGACACCTACCCCGACATCATCGTGGGCACCCACACGGCCGTGAACGGCGGCAAGCTCGAGTTCTGGCGCAACGACGGCAGCGGCGGCTTGAGCTTCACCAACTCGCGCACCGTCGACGCCCCGGGCATCGTGCTCTCGCTCGGCACCGCCGACTACGGAGGCATCTCGCGCAACGACCTGGCCATGGGCTTCGTCGACAGCGAGACCTCGAATGCGGGCGGCGTGCGCATCTACATCCTCGACTCCGGGACCCTGCCGACGAGCGGCACGGACCCCTCGTCGGGCACCGGCGCCAGCTACATGACCACGGCGATCACCGTGAACAACTTCAACAACGGCGACAACCCGCTGGGCACCGGAACCCAGTTCACCGACCTGGCGGTGGCGCAGAAGCCCACGCCCACCACGGGACAGGTGATCATCTTCATCCGCTAGGAGGACTTCCGTGAAGCTCCGTTCACACGTCGTGGCCCACCGGGGCGAGAAGGGCATGGCGCTGGTCGTGGCTCTGCTCATCCTGCTCGCGCTCACGGTCCTCGGCAGCGCCCTCATGCTCTCGGTCAACACCGAGTCGCGCATCGCGGGCGCGCAGCTGCGCGACACCCAGGGCCTGGGCATCGCCGAGGCCGGCATCCAGGAGGCCATGCTCCGCATCCGCAACGGCGACGTCCCGGACAACATGAACAAGCGGCAGGTCACGCTGATCTACGAGGCGCCCTCGGGATCGATCCCCGTCTCGGGCTCCGACACCACGAGCCTGTCGACCATCCAGCCGGCCGGCTCCTACCTGGGCTATGCGGGGGCGACGAAGAAGCTGTCCCAGGGCAGCACGAGCGACTTGACCGCGCTGACGATCCGCTACAAGACGAGGATCACCCCGGGGACGCCACCCGACACCCAGATCGTCCGCTACGACGACACGGTGAACCCGAAGTACAACACGACCACGGGGTCCCCGGTGTTCCAGATCGTGGCCACCGGCACCAAGGGCACGGCCTCGCGCAGCGTGGTCGCCGAGGTGACGCGCACCAAGTTCAACATCCTGGCCAAGGGCGCCGTGGTGGCGAAGGTGTCCATCGCGTTCAAGGGCAACATCTCCGTGTGCGGACACGACCATGTCTATGCGACGCCCACGGGGACGACCGTGGGCAACGGCGGTAGCCAGTGCGAGGGCGGCTACCACGTGCCGCCCAACACGGTGCACACGAGCTGCATGCCGGGTGCGTGGAGCGAGAACTCCATCACCGAGCAGGGCTCGACGAACATCAAGGGAAACCCGGACAAGTCCGCGGGCCCGCAGACCGGCTTCTACTCCGGGCCCTGGGATTGCGTCGGCATGAACCAGGCCGACTACTGGTCGTGGGTGGGCGCCTACCAGACGTCGCCTGCCGGCGGCGTGCCCAAGGGCATCTATTACCTCGACAACAACAGCACCAAGCAGGACCAGTCGGGGACCTGGGCCTTCAACGGCGGCGACGGCGAGGGCTTCCTGTACTGCGATGGCGACCTGCAGCTGAACGGTAACTTCACGTTCAAGGGCATGATCTACTGCGAAGGCAATTTGTCGATCAACGGCAACTGCTGGATCCTGGGCGGTCTGGTGGTGAAGGGCAATCAGCCGGTCAAGATCGCCAACGGTTCGGCGACCATCCTCTACTCGGCCGACGCCATCCAGCAGGTGCTGTCGAAGTACGGCGGCAACATGCGCATGCTGACCTGGCGCGAGTTCTAGCACCGCGAGCCCCGCGATCGCCCGAGCGGCGCCGGCCCCGGCCGGCGCCGTTCCGTTTGCGGGCGCCCGCCCTTGACCCTCGGGCGGCCCGCCGGGCAGACTCCGGCGATTCCCGAAGAAACTCGTCGACACGCGCCACGGAGACGCGATGCGTTACCGCGATACGCTGTTCCTTCCCAAGACCGACTTCCCCATGCGCGCCGAGCTGCCCAAGCGCGAGCCCGCCGCCCTCGAGCGCTGGGAAGCGCTCGGTCTCTACGCGCGCCTGCGCCGCGAGCGCCGTGGGCGTCCGCGCTACGTGCTGCACGACGGCCCGCCCTACTCGAACAACCACATCCATCTGGGGACCGCGGCCAACAAGATCTGGAAGGACGTCGTGGTGCGCTACCACTCGCTCACCGGCGAGGACGCGCCCTACGTGCCGGGCTGGGACAACCACGGCATGCCGATCGAGAACGAGGTCTCGCGCGAGTTCCGCGCGCGCAAGGAGACCCCGGACCGCCTGACCCTGCGGCGGCGCTGCCGCGAGTACGCGCAGCACTGGCTCGAGATCCAGCGCCGGGAGTTCAAGCGCCTGGGCGTCGACGGCGACTGGGAGCATCCCTACCTCACCATGGACGCCGACTTCGAGGCCGACCTGATCGAGGTCTTCGCCGAGCTGGCGCAGAAGGGCTTCATCTATCGCGGCCTGCGCTCGATCCACTGGTGCCCGACGTGTGCCAGCGCGCTGGCCGAGGCCGAGATCGAGTACCAGGACGATCCCTCGCCCTCGATCTACGTCGCCTTTCCCCACCGGCGCGGCGAGCGGCGCGAGGCCGGCCCGCGCGGCGCGCGCGCGGGCGAGCTCGACGCCTTCGAGGGCCTCGCCGCCGTCGCCTGGACGACGACGCCGTGGACGCTGCCGGCCAACCTCTTCCTGATGGTGGGACCTCAGCACGAGTACGTGGTGGTCGAGGCCGGCGGGCGCCCCTACTTCCTGGCGGCGGCGCGCGTCGAGGCGGTGCGCGAGGCGGCGGGCTGGACGTCGGTGCGCGAGCGCGCGCGCTTCCGCGGCGACGAGGTGCTCGGCGCCACGTTCGAGAATCCCATGGGGCGCCCGTCGCCGCTCGTGGACGGCAGTCCCTACGTGTCGCTCGAGGAGGGAACCGGCATCGTCCACTCGGCGCCGGGGCACGGCAAGGAGGACTTCGCCGTCGGCACGCGCGAGGGCTTCCCGACGCTGTCGCCGGTCGACGAGCACGGGCGCTTCACGCCCGAGGCCGGCGAGTGGGCGGGCAAGAAGGTGTTCGCGGCCAATCCCGAGATCGTCGCCAGCCTGCGCGAGCGCGGCCGGCTGGTGGCCGAGACGTCGTTCACCCACCCCTATCCGCATTGCTGGCGCTGCAAGGGCCCGGTGATCTTCCGCGCCACCGAGCAGTGGTTCATGAGCATCGACCACGCCGGCCATCGCGAGAAGTCGCTGGCCGCGGTGCGCGACACGCGCTGGGATCCGCCGGGGAGCCGCAACCGCATCACCGACGCCGTGGCCGGGCGCCCGGACTGGTGTCTGTCGCGCCAGCGCTCGTGGGGCGTGGGCATCCCCGCCATCTACTGCGAAGCCTGCGGCGAGGCGCTGCTCGACCAGGGCGTGATGCGCCAGGTGGCCGAGCGCTCGCGCCACTCGGGCTCCGACGACTGGTACGTGTCCCCGGTCGAGAGCTTCCTGCCCGACGGCTTCGCCTGCCCGAAGTGCGCGAGCCACGGCCCGTTCCGCAAGGAGACGGACATCCTCGACGTGTGGTTCGACTCCGGCGCGACGCACCGCGCCGTGCTCGAGAAGCGCCCCGACCTCGCGTGGCCGGCCGATCTCTACCTCGAGGGCCCGGATCAGCACCGCGGCTGGTTCAACTCGTCGCTCATGATCGGCGTGGCGACGCGCGGCACGGCCCCGTTCCGCGCCGTGCAGACGCACGGCTGGGTGCTCGACGCCGACGGGCGCGCCATGCACAAGTCGATCGGCAACGTGACCTCGCCGCTCGAGGTCATCGACAAGTCGGGCGCCGACATCCTGCGCCTGTGGGCCTGCTCGGCCGACTGGCGCACCGACGTGCGTGTCGGCGACGAGATCCTGACCCGGGTCTCCGACTCCTACCGCAAGGTGCGGAACACGTTCCGCTTCCTGCTCGCCAACCTGGGTGCTTACGGGCCGCCGGCGGATCGCGCGCGCCTGGTGGCCGATGCCGGCCGTGATCCTCTGAACGCGGCCTTCCTGGCGCGGCTCGGGGAGGCATTTCGCGAGGTGCGCGCGGCCTACGCCGAGAGCCGCAACCACATCCTGGTGTCGAAGCTCGTCGACCTGTGCGTGACCGATCTCTCGGCGGTGTTCCTCGACCTGCGCAAGGACGCCCTCTACACGCTGGCCGACGCCGATCCGCTGCGCCGCTCGACGCAGGCCGTGCTGGCCTTCGCCCTCGAGCAGCTCGTGTTCGCCTGGGCGCCGGTGCTGCCGTTCACCGCCGACGAGGTGTGGCTCGCGTCCCCGTGGCTCGCCAAGCGCGCCGAGAGCGTCCATCTGGAGGTGTGGCCGGAGCCCGAGAGCGGGCCGGCCGGCTCGGCGCGCTGGGAGGACCTCCTCGCCGTCCGCGAGGCGGTGAACCGCGTGCTCGAGCCGCGGCGCGCCTCCAAGGAGTTCGCCACCTTCGCCGAGGTCTCGGTGACGCTGGCCGCGGATGGCGCCGTGCGCAAAACGCTCGACGCCCTCGATGACGAGAGCTGGCGCACGCTCCTCCTGGTGAGCGAGGTGTTCGTGGAGAGCGTGGGCGGCGGCGAGGGCGCGGCCCTCGACTCCGCCCCGGGGACGGCGCAGGAGCCGCTCGGCGCCGGCAACGGCCGGCTCCACGTGCTGGTCGAGCGCACGCCGCACCCGCGCTGCGAGCGCTGCTGGATCCATCGCTCGACCGTGGGCCGCGTCGAAGGCCACCCCACGATCTGCCAGCGCTGCGCCGACGCCCTGCCCAAGGACTTCGTGCCGGAGACGGTGTAACTCATCGACTCGCCTCAAGGCGAATTTCCGAAGTGAAACGATCAACCTTGCCGCGCGGCCAGTTGACGGCAAATGCAAAGCTCATCGACATGTTCCAGAACATGTTTCCGAACTGAGTCGATCGAGCTTGCCCTAGGGAAAGCTCATCGGCCGCATTTCACACCCGCCGCAGCGCCAACAGCGTGAGATCGTCTCCGCGCGCCGCCCCGTCGAGGAACACGTGCAGGTCGTCGCGCAGCCGGCCCACGATGCGCCTCGGCTCCCCGCGCGCCCCATCGGCCAGCACCCGCTCCACGCGACCCGTCCCGTAGTCGGTGCCGTCCGAGCGCCGCGCCTCGGTGAGGCCGTCGGTGTAGAGGACGAGCGCCTCGCCGGGGGCGAGCCGCAGGCGCCGCGACCGGTACGGCTTGTCGTCCATGAGGCCGATGGGAAATCCGGTCGAGGACACGGTCTCGAGCGCCGAGGCGCGCGCCACCACCGGCGGGCAGTGTCCGGCGTTCACGATCTCGACCTCGCCGCCCTGGTCCGTGCGTCCGATCACCAGCGTCGCGTAGTGCGTGGGCAGCGTGCTCGCCAGGAGTAGCCGGTTGGCGCGCTCGACGAGATCGACGAGGTCGGCGCGCCCGTCGGGCTGCGAGTGGAAGAAGGCGTGCAGGTGGGCCATGAGCAGCGAGGCGGCCACGCCCTTGCCCGACACGTCGCCGACGGCGAAGTAGAGACTTCCCTCCTCGCCCGGCCGCGTCCAGAGATCGACGTAGTCGCCGCTCACCGGCCCCGCCGGCTCGTAGCGATAGTGCGCGTCCCAGCCGTCGGCGAGCAGGTCCGGATCCGGGAGCAGCGCGGACTGGATCTTCCACGCCATGCCCAGGTCGTGCTCCAGCGCCTTTTGCTGATCCGGCGTCAGGTCGCAGAGGCAGTAGGGAAGCAGCGGATTGGCGACCAGCTCGCGGTCGTCGACGTGGCCGCGGCACACGAGACACAGACCGTAGTCGTCGGTGCCGAGGCGGCCGAGTGCGGTGTCCACCTGTTGCAGCAGGCGCACCAGGTCCTCTTCCGGACCGGTGCGCGCCACCGCTTTTTCCAGACGATCTTTTCGGTCTTCGAGCTGATGGCGAAGCACGTCGAGCGTGGCGGTCTGCATGGCAATTCTCCCCCCGGCTGTTTCCCCGTTTCGATGCCCTGGACCAGGGTAAGGATGCCATGCCGGAGGGACGGTTTTCGGAAGTGGAATGGCTCGCCGCTCGCCCCGTTACCTCGAAGGCGTGGCGGGGCTCTCCTGTGGCGCGCCGGGCGGCAGCTCGAGCGCGATCTTTTCACGAGATCCGCTGGCGCGTCGCTTTGCGCTTCGTCGCTTGTCCTGGCGCGTACCCGGCCGGCCCGTCTTCTACTTCCTGTATGCCTACCTGTGGCGCGGCGGATGGCGAGACGGGCGCGACGGCCTGAATTTCTGCCTGATGAAGGCGCTGTATCAGGGCATGATCGCGACGAAGAAGTACGACGCCCAGCGCACACAGCGCGGGTAAAGGCGAAGCGGCGCAAAGGGGCAGACGGCGCGAAACGCCATAGGGCGCGAAACGCCATAGAGCGCGAAACGCCATAGAGCGCGAAACGCCATAGAGC
>Ga0075423_10002969_pt1 | contig 15536 bp, 11 predicted proteins | sample SoiMethybrSBSTD2_FD_80114 | JGI IMG/M metagenome (GOLD analysis project Ga0075423, IMG submission 80114) | Bulk soil microbial communities from a Populus tree surrounding site in Tennessee, USA - Soil MetaG P. TD hybrid SBSTD2 | ecosystem: Environmental > Terrestrial > Soil > Tree plantation...
GAGGCCGGCCGCAACCATGGCGTACGTCCGAACCCACAGATCCAGCGACAGCCGGTCCAGAAAATGTGAATATAAAGTTAGGAAAATCACCATCGGCAGAAGGTTCACTGAGGCCACAATGATTCGGATCACGGCTTCCGGACTATCGTGAAAATTGAGTCTCCCAAAACTCAATTTTTTCAGGATAAGGTATTCTCCTGCCAGCAATGTAGGTAACAAGGCGGGCTTGGAAGAGTAGAAGTGGCCATTGAGCTGAACTCGATCAATGGTCATTGGCCAGGGAGTTTCATCGATCTGATAGGTCCCGTTTTCCGCAAGGCTATAGACCGTAGCCCATCTTGAGCGGTCATTGACGCTGTGCATGGGAAGTGTGTTCCCGCGCGCCAGAAAGATTAGTCCGAGCAGGACGCCTGCGGAAACGACAACGATAATTAGACTGATCTTCCGGCCGTCGCTTGCAACCGTTGAATGCGATCTCTCGTCAGTCACAATTCAGGTTTCTCCCCCATCACGATGATGCCTCTACCTCGCTCGGGTTCTCTTTGAGGTAGACACCTTGTCCACCATCCAGAATATTCCTGTCGCGACCACTTCTGAAACGATCCAGACAATTCGCAACAGAACAGCGGCAATCATGCTGTGAGTCGTGCCTATCAACGGACCAAGAGTCGATACTAGTATCCACTCGCGAGTACCTAACCCGGCTGGTGTGAGAGTCACAAAGCCTCCGACGAAAGCCAGAGCGACAAGAGCTGTCGAAAGCGCAAAGATTCTAAGAAATCCTAGATTCGCCAGCACACCATTCAATTGTTGCATGGCAGCCAGCACGGCAAGCAAACTCAGCCCAAGCATAAACCAACCGATAATGATTAGGGCAGATCCACAACCAACGCTTTCCCAGCGGCTCGCGTGTCCCTCGCCTATTGAAGCGCTCGAAAACGGCCGTAGAGCAACTCTTCCTAGCCGCGAAACGACCGGGGGGCAAGCAAGTACTGCCAAGCCCGCTGTTAGTACTCCAGAAACAGCCAGCCAAAAGTCGCGCCGGGGAATTGGTATGGCAAGCAATACGATAAGCGAGACGAATGCTCCAGTGGCCATTGTCAAGACCGTCTCGTGCACACAAGCCATCGCTGCTCCGGCAGCCGTCACATGTGGGCCCCTGATCATTCTGGCTCGGATGACGACCACGAGCCCTTTCCCAGGCACGTATTTGCCCAGGTGACCTGCGTAGTAGGCGAAGAACGTCCGGGTCCAGCTTGGCTGCTCCCCCCTGTCCCGCATGGCCAACCGCCAGAACACGGCGGCGGTCCAAAGACCCGTGAGGTAGCAGACGCCGCTAACCAGGAGCCAGCTCGGTCTCAATCTCAGATCATAGGCCTTCAAAGCCTCCTTCTCCATCCAAACACGGCGGCCTACTCCCCCGATCACTGCCAGCGTGACTCCCATCTGAAGAGCTAGTGTTACCCAACGCCGTGACGGTTTCGGAGGTTGGAGTTTCGAGCCAAGCTCGTTTGGCACGCTTGTGTCATCCAACGGCCTTTGAGAGTGATTGCTCATTAGAAGGCAGTCCGAAGGCGCAATTGTCCGAAAGGCAGGTCGGAACTTCAAGTGTTATTTGCGCTTTGTTTACTGTCGTTGGAACCGTCGAAACGGTCCGGCGGCCATGCAATTTAACGTAACTTCATGAGAATCGTCGAGCCAAAGAAGGTAACCTGCGATCCTGGTAGCCCCTCATTCTTTCTGTATGATCTCGAAAATGTGAACGGCTACATCTTGATTTGGCCTATTCTCCAAGAAGTTACATTTTGATTTGCGCCATACAGGCCTTGACTCATCGGCAACCTTCGCTAATAATGTGATGCGTCGCCATGAAGTCATTCATACCTCCCAGACTGAACTCCCCCTCATCTAGGGTATCTTGGGTTGCCGGGCTAATTTTGACGCAGCTCTTGTTGGCGTCTGTCTGCGCTCAATCCAGCTCCTTGGTTTGTGACGGCAAAGGTTCGACGGGGCTGCAGGATGCCAAATCGGGGAGCCTGCCAAAGCACTGCAATCCCATCACGTTCATCGCTCGAGGCACTCCTCCGCTCTCTCTAGCAAATTGGATCTCGAAGACCGGCGGAGGATCCGTGGAGAGAACGGTTCACCAAGTCGTGGTGGACATCGATCATGACGGCGATCCCGACCTGATTGCCGTCACTAATCTGCCTCGCCTGCTCGTCTGGCTGAATGACGGGCGAGGAGGCTTCACGTCCTGGGACTATTCCTATTTCCTGCGGTCCTCCAATGTTCTTGAAGATGCCGAAGACTCAAACTATGAGGACACGCCCTTCTCGCTCCTTTGGCTGGAAGCACGACCTCATAGCCTCGAACTGATCCCTGTCGCCTCGGCCAAGTTCGACTTTCAACCGGGGTCTCCATCCTTTTTTTGTCGTTCTCAGAGTTCTCCGCGAGCTCCTCCCTCAAGGCTTTCCTAGTCCTTCTGATTTCTCTCAGTCTTAACTTTGGTGTGTGCCTTCTTGCCCGGCCATTTTTGCCGGGCATCACCAAAAAACTACGAATCAGGTGTCTACCTGAATTCACAGGAGAGGAACTCATGCGTATTGTGCTCGCAGATTTGAGAGCCACCGGAGGGTTGGTAAGCAAGGATACAGTTGCCGGAGGCTTCGGCTCACGGCAGGTCCCGCGGTCCCGTACTACTAAGATCTATTGTTTTCTGAAAGGAAGATTCCACGCTCATCCTAGCGTCCAGCTAGCCTACATTGCAGCCATCTGTGCTCGTAAGGGACACGAAGTTGTGTGGACTGACAACGAAGTTGTCCAAGGAGATGTGGCCGTCGTGCTGTCGTCGTTAGTAGACTATCGTCATGAAACGGCTTGGGCAGATGCCGCCAGGGAATCGGGACTAAGAGTCGGGTTTGTCGGACTGGCCGCTTCCAAGTTGCCAGAATTGTTCAAAGACCACGCTGACTTCCTCATTATTGGCGAACCTGAGTCGGCTATTCAAAGGCTCGCGGCAGGCGAAGTACTTGCCGGCCTCTGCCACAGTGATCCGATTGCTGATCTTGATTCCCTGCCCTTTCCCCGCTGGGATCTCCTCCAAAATCGAAGACTCACGCGCCGCATTGCCACGGGTGGCCGCCCTTTCGGTGGAGGATTTCCGCTCTTAACAAGTCGCAGCTGTCCTGAGTTTTGCACCTACTGCCCACACCGCATTTTGGCGAGTTACCGTGCCAGGTCTGTTCACAACGTCGCTGAAGAGCTGTTGCAACTCTGTAAACGATACTCACGGCCTTACGTCGTTTTTCGCGACCCGCTCTTCACGGAACAACGAGAGCGCTGTCTGGCGCTGTGTGATGCCATCCTGGATCGCGGTTTGGAACTGCGCTTTGAGTGTGAGACCCGTTTGGACCATCTGGATGAACCACTGCTGGACCGAATGCATGCTGCAGGGCTTTCAATGATTACGTTTGGTGTCGAAGCGATTTCCAGTCAAACCCTCCGCAAGGTGGGCCGTCGTCCTACTCCGGAAGGCCATCAGCGTGGTATTATGTCGGCATGCACGGGCAGGCGAATCTTGACGAGTGCCTACTACGTTCTAGGCTTCCTTCAGGACACTTGGGACTCGGTTGCGGTCACAATTGACTATGCGATTTCTTTGGAATCCACATTTGCGCAATTCAAGCTTTTAACTCCTTACCCGGCTACGCCTCTGTGGCGCCAAATGCAGCCTCTAGTCTTTGAAGAGGATTGGCAGAAATTTGATGGTTATACCCCAACTTTCAAGCACCCTAATCTCAGTGCTGAGGAGCTAGACTTTCTTCTGGGAGCCGCCTACGCCCGATTTTATAGTCGTCCTTCCTGGCTCGCCAATTACTGGAGGATCCAGAAGGAGCCAATTCTCGACTGGGTGCATCGCATGGATCTGAAAGCATTCGCAGCCCATTCCCGCAAGGAGATTCAAGTGATGTCGAGGCCTGTTACATGTTAACGGCCATTTCTCGATACGGCGTGCGCGTCTTGCCCAACACTCAGCAGATTATTGCAGAGTGCCGCCGGCGTGGGCAGTTCGTGCAAGGCCCTCAGATCCAGGAGTTTGAGGAGGCCTTCGCTCACCGATTAGGCAAAGGCAGGGCCGTTGCGACCTCCTATGGCCGCATGGCCTTTCTTTATATTCTCAAAGCCTTACAACTTCCTTCCGGCTCGGAGGTGATTTTCCCGGCGCTCACCTTCTGGGTCATTCCCGAATTAGCCAGGGTCGCCGGCCTCAAGCCGGTTTTTGCCGACATCGATCCGAGGACTTTCAACCTTGATCCGGAGGCCTTCGAACGGGCCATCACCGCTAATACGCGCGCCGTGGTGCCTACTCACCTCTTCGGGCTCTCCTGTGAGATGAGCCCGATCCTTTCGACGGCACGGCGGCACGGCTTGGCCGTGATCGAGGATTGCGCCCACTCTTTGGGAGCCACCTATCGCGGGCGCCCGGTGGGCAGTTTAGGAGACGCCAGTTTCTTCAGTTTCCAGACTCTTAAGCCATTGAATACGTATGGAGGGGGGATGGCCTTCGTGCGGGACGAACGCCTGGCTCAGCGTATGGCCTCGCTGGCGGCGGCCGAACCCTGGCCTGATGAGGAACACGTTTTGAAGCGACTCAATATGGGCAGGCTGCAGAGAATTTTCACTCGTCCCGGACCGTTTACTTTTTCGGCCTTTCCGATCTTATGGGCTTCGTCCTGGTTCAGGGCGAGGCCTGACGTCTATCTGTGGGAACCTATCCGCCCACTCAACCCCCTGCCAGTGGCCTATTCCGAAAGGTACAGCAATGTGCAGGCGGCTCTCGGTCTGGCCGGGCTGGCCTACTTAGACGACTGGACAAACAGTTCCCAAGAACATGCCTGCGTGATGAACGAGGCTCTGGCCGGTCTGCCCGGAGTCCTTGTCCCCCACGTGCCACCGGACTGCTCGCATGTCTACTATCAATACTGCGTCTACGTACCTGACCGGGACATTTTAGTGCGCCGTTCCATCCGACGCGGTATCGATATCGAAACATTACATGCCGACGTCTGCTCAGAGTTGCCTCTGTTCAAGAACTCCTGGACGAACGCCCCTGGGGCCAATCAGGCTGCTTCTGTCGTTCAGATGCCCGTTTACTCCGGTCTTTCTGACCACCAGGTCAAGCATATTGCCCAGCAGATGCGACAGTTGTTGTCGCGCGGTGCCTCGCCACTCTCCGTTCCCAAGGTGTCCCACCAGTGATAACAGTCACTTGGCCAGAACAATCGGCTTATCTCGCTGTTTTCCTGGCCGCTGCGGTCGAAGGTGAGGTGGTGTTTGTCGCCGCCAGTGTCTTGGTTACGATGGGACGCCTCAGCCCGCTGGGCGTTTTTGTGGCTGCAGCACTGGGAGGCTCCGTGGGGGACCAGTTCTTCTTCTACGCTTTGCGTGGCCGATTGCGCTCGTGGCTGATGCGGTTTCCACGCCTAGCCGATCGTCACGAGCAGATTGTGAAGCGCCTGCAGCGACATGCAACTACTTTGATTCTAGCTTGCCGCTTTTTGCCGGGTCTGCGCATTGCGATTCCGGCAGCTTGTGCGTATGCTGGCATTCCGGCATTCCGATTCACGGCTTACAACCTCATCGGTAGCATGGCTTGGGCAGGCACGATTCTCCTTTTCGTGAGTCGCGTTGGCCCCGCGTCCCTCGCGAGCCTTGGTTTGGATGCTTGGTGGGCGCCCGTCTTTCCAGCTGCGCTCATCGTCGCGTTTTTTTCCTGGCTGGGACGGCGTTCCAAAACGCTCGAGGCGACCTGAACTTCTCCCGCTTAAGTCGATCAGTCAATGTGACGATCTACAGTGGCGGAAGAAGAATGCTGTGTCGATTCGGTCTCTAATCAGCATGACAATCTCAAAGTATTTGAAGGCTTGCGTGTGTGTTCTGGTTCAACTGGCTGGGCTCTGCGCGACATGTGTCTGTGAAGATCAACGAACCTCATTCTTCGAAAGGTCCGCTCCCGAGTTGGTCAACGGTCATCGCAGCTGGCTGATCGCGGATTTCGACGGCGACGACATCCCGGATCTGGCAATGGGTCGCGATGAACATTCGTGCTATCAAGTTGAAGTTCACCTCAGCACCGAACGAACCAACGCCTCGGTTCATCAAGGCCATATCGCCGCGGGAGTGAAGTTGTTCGTTTACGACATTGACCAAGACGATGATCAGGACCTAGTTCTTACCAGCTTGACGTCTCTCTCTCCCGCTGCAGTCTGGCTCAATGATGGGAAGGGGCACTTTGATGAGAGCGACGTGTTTACGGACTTCAAGATGGTTTGCGAGCATCGCTCAACTCTGGAAACCGAGAGTGCCCAGGCAGAGCCGGCGTCAGTGACTCAGGACGATGACCGCCCCTTTGACAGATCCAGCGTTCAGCAGGATTTTTTCGTGCTGAACGTCACAAGCCTCCTCCTTCGCCGATGGAGAAACTTCGCCATCGAACTTAGTCCCTATCATTCCTCTCCACGTAGTCCCCCTCGGATTCCGGCTTTCCTCTCCTAAACTAAAGTTCGCAGCATGACGGCACAAGCTAGCGCATTGGCCTAGTGGGACAATTCACCGCGATCGGTCATCGTAACTGCCAGCGTGACCAATGGCTCTAGCCTTCCTTGGCCTGTTGAACAAGACCGAAGTGAAACATCTAACTCTAAAGGACGCATGAACAAGAACCGACCCGATCTGTCTCCTGCCCAGGGCTATCTAAGAAGGCTCTTCGCCATTGGTTGTCTTCTGACTTTCTCCAGGTTTGGGACGGCGGGCCGCGCCCAGCAGCCGCCTGCTAATGAGGTCAAGCCAGCCAGCCCAGTTCCCTCCGTGATTACTATCGACCAAGCCGTCGACGAAGCGCTCCAAAACAACCTCGATCTCTTGGCTCAACGGGTGGAATTGACGATTGCGGAGGCTCGCCTGGTGGCGGCCCGTCTTCGTCCCAATCCTGTCTTAAGTCTTTCGGGCGACCACTTGGATGTTCTCGGAACAGGGTTCGACGAAATCAACGTAGGGGGGCCCCCTGAGATCGCCAGCCGAGTCGACTTTCCGATTGAACGAGGGGGAAAGCGCCAATTGCGGGTGGCGACCGCCAATTACGCCACAGAAATTGCAAAGACCCGCCTGCTCGATGCCATTCGCAGGCTTAGGCTGGATGTAACTCTGGGCTGTATTGAAGTCATTCAGGCCAAAGCCAGCCTGGGTCTGGCGATTGACAACCTCCGAACCTTTGAGGAATTGGTACGAACCAACTCGGTGCGGGTCAATGCCGGGTCCATTTCTCCGCTGGATCTGACTCGGTCGCAAGTAGCCATGCTGCAGTTTCGCGGCTCTGTGAAACGTGCAGAGCTGGCGTTGCTGACAGCCAAGACGAAGCTGCAGAACCTGCTAGGCCGCCGCGTCCCAGGCGATAACTTTGACGTGTTGGGGGACTTGAAAGTTCCCCTCCATGCTTTCGGCCTGGAGTTGGAGACTCTTCAAAGGACTGCCGTTGATGCCCGTCCTGACCTGAGGACACTCGATCTCGACCAGGCACGATCGCAATCGGATCTCAAGCTTCAGTTGGCCCAAGCCAAGGTCGACTACGTCCTGGGAACAGAATACCGTCGCCAGCAAGGCGTCAACGGAAAATCAAATAGCCTGGGTGTCTTTTTTAGCGTCCCACTCCCGATTTTCAATCGCAACCAGGGAGAAATTGCACGAGTGCGGGCCGAGCAGGACCAATTGCAACGGCAGATTGAAGCTCTCAAGGCACAGGTACAAACAGAAGTGAAGACCGCCTTTCAGGAATTTCGGTCGGCTCGCGAACTTGTCGAAAGCATCGAAGATGATTTACTCAAACCGGCAGAGCAGGCCCGTGATACGTCCGCCTATGTCTATCGGAGCGGAGCTTCATCTCTTATTGAGTTTCTCGATGCCCAGCGCGCATTCAACGAAACCATGCAAAGTTACCACGAAGCCCAGGCGGCCTACCGCCGAGCCCTTACGCAGCTCAACGCCACCATCGGCAAGGAGGTTATTCAGTAATGAAGTCACGCAATTATCTTAGATCTATCCTGGCGGCAATGGTCTGGTTGACCATTGCAGGATGCCAAAGTGGAGCCAAACTCTTAGAAACAGCAGCTCACACCGAAGAAAGGGCGCAAGCGGCCACCCGGAGGACAGTTTCGTCTGACACGTCCTTTCAGCTTGAAGAGGCGATGCTCTCACAGGTCAAAACCGAAGAGCTGCAAGAACAGCCTATCTCGATGCTCCTGATGACAACCGGAAAAGTGCAGTTCAATGAGGACCATATGGCACGAATTCTGGCTCCAGTAAACGGTCAGGTGTTGCAACTCAATATAAAAGTGGGCGACACCGTTCACAAGGGAGAGACTCTTTTCTTTATGAAGAGCCGCGAAGTGGCCGCAGCCGTCACCGAGCATCTGGAGAGCCACAAAGATCTGGACCTGGCTGAGAAGACCTTTGCGATGACCAAAGACCTTTTCGAACATCAGGCAGCATCACGAATCTCCCTGCAGCAAGCGGAAAGTGAAGTTGCCAAAGAGCGGGCTCGCGTGGCACGAAACGAAGAAGCGCTTCGTGTGCTTGGAGTGGATGTTCATGAGTCCGACTCGTATGGCGATATGAGCTCCCGAATTCCAATCAAGACTCCTCTTAGCGGTACAGTCATCGAGCGGCACCTTACCGAGGGCCAGTTTGTGCAACCCGACAGCAACCCCCTCCTGATCATTGCTGATCTCTCCAGTATCTGGGTGCTGGCGGATATTTTCGAACGCGACCTGCACCGAGTCCAAGTGGGCCAAAAGGCAGAAGTGACGACTGAAGCCTACCCCGAAAATCAATTTGTGGCCCGCGTGTCCTACATCAGCGAGGTGATCGACCCAGCGACTCGGACGGTAAAGGTTCGTTTCCTGGTGTCTAATCCGGGGCCAAAGCTGAAGCCTGAAATGTTTGCCTCGCTCAAACTCTTTTTGGATGAATCGGTCCGCGGCCTCACCGTTCCTGTCAAGGCCGTCTTCACCGAGTCGGGTAGGAACTTCGTGTATGTGCGTGTGAACAACAGGGAATTTGCCCGACGCCAGGTGGAAATTGCGCCCGACGGGACTGCTCGACTGCGCGTATCCAGCGGACTAAAGGTTGGCGACAAAATAGTGAGCGAGGGAGCCGTCCTGCTTCGCCAGCAGGAAAGGCAGCAGAAGGAAGGGTAAATGATCAAACGTATCGTCTCGTTCGCCCTCCACCAGCCTCTCTTCGTGGTCCTGTTGACCGCCCTCTTCATAGCGGGTGGCATCGTTGCCTTTCAGTCGCTGCCAATCGAAGCCTTTCCTGATGTAACTGACGTCCAGGTGATTGTGATTTCTCTCTTTCCGGGCCACGCAGCCGAAGAAGCGGAAAAGCAGGTGACCATTCCGCTGGAAATCCAACTGAGTGGGCTTCCACATGCCGTAAGAACTTTTTCTCATACTCAGTTTGGTCTGTCATTTATCAGCATCACGTTTGACGATCAGGTAGACAATTACTTTGCCCGGCAACAAGTTCTGGAACGATTGCAAGGAGTCGAACTTCCTCCGGAAGTTCAGCCCCAGTTGGCGCCTCTCACAACTCCAATTGGCGAACTTTACCGATATCAATTGAAATCGGATACAGCCAGCCCCACTGAGCTCCGCACCATTCAGGACTGGACCGTGGCACGTTATTTGAAATTGATTCCCGGGGTTGCCGACGTCGTGAGCCGCGGAGGATTCATCAAGCAGTATGAGGTGAGCCTGGACCTACCCAAGATGAAGTCTTATAACGTTCCAATGCAGCAGGTCTTCACCGCTCTGGGCCGTGGAAACGCTAATGCGGGAGGCAGCTATATCGAACAGGGGGAGCAACAATATCTTATTCGAGGGATCGGCCTGTTGCGCTCCGGGGAAGATATCGGGAACGTTGTATTAGCTGAGCGCAACGGCACGCCGCTGCTGATCAAGGACATTGCTAGTGTGAACGTGAGCACGGTGCCGCGTCAAGGGTTGGTCGGTAGAGATGACGATGACGAAATCGTTTCGGGAATTATCCTGATGCGAAAGGGTGAGAATCCTTCCGAGGTGCTCGGCACTATCAAGGAACGCATCGAAGCACTTAACACCACGGGTCTGCCGAAGGGCGTTAAAATCGTTTCCTATTACGATCGGACAAAGCTTATCGACACAACTCTGCACACAGTTTTCAAGAACCTGTTGGAAGGCGCGCTCCTCGTTACTCTTGTCCTTTATCTTTTTCTCGGCCACCTGAGATCAGCCGCCATCGTGGCTCTTGTCATCCCACTTTCCCTCCTCGCTACATTTCTTGGATTGAAGCTGCGCGGTATCCCCGCCAACCTGCTTTCGCTGGGCGCTATGGACTTCGGCATCATTGTGGATGGAGCCGTGATCGTTGTGGAGAACATCTTCCGGCAACTCTCTGAGCATCGTCCCTCAGCGGGCCGGATGTCCTTGAGCGACGCGATCCTGGAGGCGACCGCCCAGGTTGGCCGACCCACTTTTTTCTCTATGCTCATCATCATCATCGCTCATCTTCCCATCTTCACGTTGCAGCGGCATGAAGGCCGCATTTTTGCGCCGATGGCTTATACCGTCGTGTCCGCGCTGATCGGCTCCCTGCTCTTCTCTCTCACGTTGGTCCCTCTGCTCTGTCTCTATCTTCTGAGAGGAGGCCTCCCGGAAAGGGAAAACGCATTGGTCAGAGGCTGCAAGCGCCTCTACTGGCCTATTCTCCAATTAGCGCTCCGTTACCGCAGGGTTGTCGTAGCAGCGGCAGTCATCGTCCTAGCGGCGAGTCTCTCCCTAGTGCCGAAACTTGGAACTGAGTTTCTGCCAGAGCTGAACGAGGGGACGCTTTGGGTCAACGCAACGCTACCCGCGGGGATTTCGGTCAGTGAAACTTCGCGCATGTGCGCACGGATGCGAGCAGCCATACGCCAGTCGCCAGAAGTCACTTCGGTCATCTCCCAAGCGGGCCGACCCGAAGATGGTACCGATCCGAAGCCAATTAGCATGCTCGAATTCTTCGTCGATTTGAAACCCCCAACTGAATGGACACGCAAGATCACCAAGGACCAGCTCATCGAGGAGATCGAGCGCCGGTTGGATGCTATTCCAGGCATCAACCCCAGCATCTCTCAACCCATTCGGGACAATGTGCTCGAGAGTATTTCCCAAATCGACGGCCAGATTGTCGTCAAGGTCTTCGGCGAAGATTCCAGCGTATTGCGCTCCAAAGTGGAGGAAGTTCTGCGCGCCATCTCGCCGGTACGCGGCGTAGTGCGGGCTTTTGTAGACAGAGCCGGCGAGGTCCCCCAACTCCAGATTCTGATCGAGCGCCAGAAGGCAGCTCGCTACGGTCTAAACGTTTCTGATATTGAGGACGTCATCGAGACAGCGTTGGGCGGGAAAGTGGCAACAGAGATCTGGGAAGGAGAGCGTAGATTTGGGGCTGTTGTTCGGCTGCGGGAGGACGAGCGCCGGGACGTCGCCACCATTAGGAGTATTCTCGTCGATACGCCGGCTGGCTTGCGCATCCCGTTGGAAGAAGTCGCGAGCATCGACGTGAAGAGCGGGAGCATGAACATCAGCCGCGAATCTGGCATGCGTGTCTCTGCGATCGGGGTTTTCATCAGAGGGCGGGATATGGGGAGTGTCGTTGACGAAATGCAGCGGCGAGTCAGTTCGAATGTCACCTTTCCCCTAGGTTACACCACTCGCTGGGGCGGTGAGTTTGAGAATCAGCAGCGAGCTATGAGACGCCTGCTTATCATCGTCCCAGTCAGTGTTTTCTTGATTTTTGTCCTTCTGTTTGACGCCTTCAAATCGGTAAAAAGCGCATTGCTTATTTTGTTGAATGTACCCTTTGCGCTGATTGGAGGAATTTTTGCTCTTCTATTCACCGGCATTCATTTAAGTGTCTCAGCCGCCATTGGCTTCATTGCGCTTTTCGGACAAGCTGTGCTAAACGGAGTCGTAATGGTGAGCTACTTCAATCACCTGAGAGACTCGGGGGAAAGTGCCGGAGCGGCCGTGCTCAAAGGTGCAGTAACCCGGTTGCGCACGGTTCTCATGACGGCCCTTCTGGCGATGCTGGGCCTGCTTCCCATGGCTCTTTCCAAGGGGATCGGTTCTGAAGTTCAGAAGCCTCTGGCAGTCGTGATCATCGGCGGACTCTTTTCAGCCACTGTCTTGACGTTGATTGTCTTACCCACTCTCTACCTCATGTTCGAAGGCGGTGACGAGCAGAAGACTCTTTTGAATTCCCGGCTCGACCCTAGCTAGCGGCATAGCTCACTGCTTTTGTGACATTTTTGTCGTCACCTGCATTTCTGCCTCAGCATATAGGCCTACATCGGAACCTGCAGCCCTCGCTGCTCACGTTTACCAAGCAGACAGACACCAATCAATAGTGTCCTGAGAAAGTCATCGCCTGTATATACTGCATAACCAAGCGAGCTTCAGCCTCTTGCGCTATCAAATTCTCGGCACTGCCTGACCGACCCACCGGGTCATCATCACGCTCACGGCTCGGTGGGACTTTGGCAAGAGCCTTGCCAAGCAAGCGCCCTAGTGCCGGTTGAGCTTTGACTCTTCACTCAATCCGATCGCGCGATGCCTAGTGAAGACAGTTCACGAGGCGACGCTGGAACAAGGTTGAATTCCAAGGCCGTAGCAACTCCTCAGAGAGAACACCTCGAAGGCATGCGAATCTTTTGGCTACTCAGTTTGCTCCTGGTGCTTCCAGTGACCGCACAAGCGCAGCAGGTCTTTCCGGAACACATTACAACGGAGCAAGCGGTGCGCGAAGCGCTCGAAAAGAATCTCGGATTGCTCGCGGAACGCTACAACCTGTCCATTGCTGACGCTCGAATCATCACCGCCCGCCTGCGGCCGAACCCTGTGTTCAGCTTCGGAGCCGATTATCTTGACTGGGTGGGCGCCAAGTTCAGCCCAACCATGAATCTCGGGCCCTCCGAAGTAAATTTCCGCACGGACTTTGTTTTTGAGCGAGGTGGCAAGCGTCAGAGGCGAATCGAGGTTGCCGAGAATGCCCGGGCAATGGCGCAACTGCAATTCCTGGACGCGACCCGGACGCTGATGTTAGACGTCCAAGAGGCCTGTGTTGAAGTATTACTGGCCAAGGAGAGCTTATTATTAGCGCAGGAGAACATGAAGGCCTTCGACGGAATCGTGAGCGTCAACTCCGCTCGCGTAAGCGCCGGGGACCTGGCAAAGGTTGAGCTGGTTCGCTCTCAGGTTGCGGCACTTCAATTCCAAAATGCGGTTCTCCAGGCTGAAGCTCGATTGCGCATCGCGCGCAATCGGCTGCAAGCTCTTCTCGGGCGCCTTACCCCATCGCCTAGTTTTGACGTAGTTGACGAATTGCGGCGCGAAACCCAATCCTGGCAGCTTGAAGAGCTTCGACAGCAGGCGTTCGAACTCCGCCCCGATCTGCAGGCACTGGTCAAAGATCAGGCCAGGTCCGTGGCGGATCTGCGCTTGCAACAGGCCCAGGGCAAAGTGGATTACACAGTCGGCGCTCAAATACATCGACAGTATGGAGAGGCCCTATCTAACCCCGGCAATTCACTTGGTATCTTCTTCAGTTTGCCCTTGCCCGTGTTCAATCGCAATCAAGGGGAAATCGAGCGGGCTCGTCAGGAGCAGCAACAAATTGAGTCCAAAATCAAGGCGTTGCAAGTGAGCATCAAGAATGAAATCGACAACGCCTATCTTCAGTATTTGGCGGCCCGAGACCTTCTGAGTCGTATTGAACGGGACATGCTGCAGCAGGCGCGCGAAGTGAGACAGACGCCTGAGTACTCGTACCGACTCGGAGAAGCCAGCTTTGTCGAACTTCTAGATGCCCAAAGGGCTTTCAACGACACCATGCAGAGCTACAACGAGGCGCGGGCTGAGTTCGCTCGCAGTCTCTATCTGATCGACTCAATTTCCGGAAAGGCGGTCCATCAATGAAAAAGTTGCTTTGGCTGTGTACCCTGATTTGGGCGAGTTTCGATTTCGGCTGCTCGCGCCAGCCAGAGAAGGCAGATCCGGCTTCGACGTTTCTTGAGAAGGCTCCTGCCACGACCCGCCTCATCAGTATTCCACCAGACTCGCCAAAGCTGCGGCAGATTCGTATCGAGCCGGCTCGGTTGGCCGAGGTGCCGACCGACGAAGTGATTTCGCCCGGCAAGATCGAGGTAAATCCCAATCGTGTCTCGCGGGTACTCTTGCCCGTATCCGGTCGTATTGAAAGCGTGCGTGTCAGGCTGGGTGACACTGTGCAGGCGGGGCAATGTCTTCTTGAGATGCAAAGCGCCGACGCAGACGCGGCCATGTCGACCTATCTGCAGTCCGAAGCGACTGTGACTCAGGCCCAGGCGTCATTAGTCAAAACCCAGGCCGATTTCGACCGAGCAAATGACCTTTACGACCACAACGCCGTTGCCAAGAAAGAAGTGCTCAGTGAAGGAAATGCTCTGACCCAAGCAAAGGCAGCTGTCGAACAGGCAAAGGCATCACGCGAACAGGCTTCTCGTCGTCTCCAACTTTTGGGTCTGAGCGCCGGGGCCTTTGGCCAAAAGGTTGTGGTCCGCGCCCCAATTGCTGGAAAGGTCCTGGAAATCAGTGTTGCACCTGGAGAATATCGGAATGACACAAATTCGCCTGTCATGACGGTGGCGGACTTAAGCTCGGTGTGGGTGGCTTCCGATGTGCCGGAAAACTACATCCGTTTCATTCAGCGAGGCGAACGGCTGGAAATCAATCTGGTGGCCTATCCGGGCGAGACGTTCGCCGGTCGTGTGACTCGAATCGCTGACACCGTTGATCCGCAAACCCGGACTGTAAAAGTGATGGCTGAACTGGACAACTCTGGCGGCCGTTTCCGGCCGGAGATGTTCGGCACCATTCATCACATTGAATCGACTCGGCAAGCGGTGGTGGTCCCCGCGGGGACGATCATCCAGGAAGAAGGACAGAGCATCATTTTCGTCGAGAAGGGTCCGGGGCGGTTTGAGCAGATGCCCGTTGCCGTCGGAAAAAGACGTGGTGACATGACGCCCGTCCTCAGCGGGCTGGCAGCAGGTCAACGTGTCGTTGTTGATGGTGGGATGCTACTAAAAGGGCTATAAGACCAAAGCCACTCAAGCTGATGAAACAGTCATTTGATACCTCTATCGGACAAATTTCCCCGCTGGGTCGACACTAACAAACCTGGATTGCCTCTCCCTTCGTGCACGATGGGACAATCTGATGAGAAAGAGTTGGCTCCAGAGCGTGACCATCCGAGGCTCTTAATTTGATCGCTAAACTCTTGCGCTTTGCCCTCAGACAGCGATTTCTGTCAGTCCTAACGGGTTGAGCCCTGGTGGGTTTGGGAGGCTGGGCAGTCAATCGGCTACAGATGGAGGCCTATCGCGACCTCTCGGATACCCGAGTAATCGTAATCTGACTGTTTCC
>Ga0075423_10002971_pt1 | contig 15532 bp, 14 predicted proteins | sample SoiMethybrSBSTD2_FD_80114 | JGI IMG/M metagenome (GOLD analysis project Ga0075423, IMG submission 80114) | Bulk soil microbial communities from a Populus tree surrounding site in Tennessee, USA - Soil MetaG P. TD hybrid SBSTD2 | ecosystem: Environmental > Terrestrial > Soil > Tree plantation...
CGGCGGTGCAGGGTCTCCTCCAGGTGGACGAGCTTGGCCATCTCGCCCTCCATCAGCCGCGTGGCCGGGATGCCGGTCCACTTCGAGACGACCTGGGCCACATCCTCCTCGGTGACCTCCTCGTTCAGCATCTTCTGCTCGCGCTGGATCTCCGCCAGCCCGGCGTTCTCCAGCGCGAGCCCCTTCTCGAGCTCGACGAGCCGGCCGAACCGCAGCTCGGCGGCGCGCTCGAGGGCGCCGTCGCGCTCGGCGCGGTCGAACTCGCCGCGCGTGGCCTCGATCTCGCCCTTCAGCGAACGGATCGTGTCGATGCGCTCCTTCTCCTGGCTCCAGTGGCCGCGCATCGCCGCCGAACGCTCCTGAAGATCCGCGAGCTCCTGTTCGAGCCGCTCCAGGCGCTCCTTCGACGCGGCGTCGGTCTCCTTGCGCAGGGCCGCGCGCTCGATCTCGAGCTGCACGATCCGGCGCTCGACCTCGTCGATCTCGACCGGCACCGAGTCGATCTCCATGCGGAGGCGGCTCGCGGCCTCGTCGACCAGGTCGATCGCCTTGTCCGGCAGGAACCGCCCGCTCACGTACCGGTCCGACAGCACGGCCGCCGCCACCAACGCGGGGTCCTGGATCCGCACGCCGTGGTGCACCTCGTAGCGCTCCTTCAGACCGCGCAGGATCGCGATCGTGTCCTCGACGCTCGGCTCGCCAACCAGCACCGGCTGGAAACGGCGCTCGAGCGCCGGGTCCTTCTCGATGTGCTCGCGGTACTCGTCGAGCGTCGTGGCGCCGATCGCGCGCAGCTCGCCCCGCGCGAGCATCGGCTTGAGCATGTTGCCGGCGTCCATCGCGCCCTCGGCGGCCCCGGCCCCCACGATCGTGTGCAGCTCGTCGATGAACGTGACGACCTGGCCCTCGGACTCGGCGATCTCCTGGAGCACGGCCTTGAGCCGCTCCTCGAACTCCCCCCGGTACTTCGAGCCGGCAACCATCGCGCCCAGATCCAACGCGACCACGCGCTTGTCCTTGAGGGACTCCGGCACGTCGCCCGAGACGATGCGCTGCGCCAGGCCCTCGACGATCGCGGTCTTGCCCACCCCCGGCTCGCCGATCAGCACGGGGTTGTTCTTCGTGCGGCGCGAGAGCACCTGGATCACGCGCCGGATCTCGTCGTCGCGCCCGATCACCGGGTCGAGCGAGCCCTCGCGGGCCAGCTCGGTCAGGTCGCGCCCGTAGCGCTCGAGCACCTGGACCTTGTCCTCGGGGTTCGGATCGGTGACGCGGCGGCGGCCTCGAACCTGCGCGAGCGAGGCCAGAAGCGCGTCGCGCTCGATGCCGGCATCGCGCAGGATCCGCGCGGCGCCCGTCGCGCCTTCGATCAGCCCGAGAAGGAGATGCTCGGTCGACACGTAGTCGTCGCCCATCGCCTCGGCCTCGCGGAACGCCGCATCGAGCGCGGTCCCCAGCGCCGGGCCGAGTCGGGCCTCGACCCCTTGCGCGTACACCTTGGGCAGCCGGTCCAGGGCCGCGTCCGCCTGATCCCGCAGCGGCTTGGGCGCCACGCCCATGCCGTGCAAGACCGGGAAGACGATGCCCTCGGGGTCCGAGAGCAGCGCGAACAGCAGGTGTTCGGGCTCGATCGCCTGGTGGCTCCGGGCCACGGCCTGCTGCCGCGCCGCCTCGAGCGCGGCCTGCGACTTCATCGTCAGCTTGTTGGCGTCCATCAGTTCCTCAGCTTGTTGGCGTCCATCAGTTCCTCGTGTCGTCGGTCCACGCGGCCCGGGTCAGGCCGTACATCGCGTAGTCGTGCGGGGGGCCGTCGGGGTCGGGCATGAAGCCTCGCAGCACGCCCTCGAACCCGAACCCGAGGCGCTCCAGCACGCCACGCATCGCTGCGTTGTCCACGTCGGTCGTGGCCTGCACGCGGACGGCGTCTTCGTGCTCGAACAGGTAGGCGCTCAGCAACGCGACCGTCTGGGTGCCGACCCCTCGGCCGCGATCGACCTCCTCCCACACCTCGATGCCGAGCTCCCACACGCCGCGCGGCATCGCGAAGCGGGGACATCGCGCCTGGACGTCGCCCACCAGATGCCCGTCGGCTTCCATCGCCAGGAGGATCTCCCACCCGGCTCGTTCGCCCGAGCGCTCGATGCGCTCGCGGCGTTCGGCGCGCTCCTCGTCGTCGAGCTCGGAGGCGGGGACCGACTGCATCCGGGCCAGCGCGAGGTCGACCTCATCGGGCCGGAACCCGCGAAGGAGCACCCGGTCGCCGCGGAGCTCGATCACGTCCCGGCATCCTGTTCCTCGTCGGCGCCCTCCCAGGACCACGAGCGAACGCTGCGCAGGGGGACGATCTCGGCACCGGACCCGCGGCGGCGCATCTGCTCGAGCAGCTCGCGCTCGAGCTCCTCGGTCCGGCGGCGCATCTGCGCGAGCTGCTCGCGCATCTCGATGAACAGCTTGACGCCGGCCAGGCTCACGCCGTCTCGCTGCGTGAGCTCCTGGATCATCTGGATACGCGCGATGTCGCCTTCGGAGTAGCGGCGCGTGTTGCCCGAGGTCCGCTGGGGCGCGAGGAGCCCCTTGCGCTCGTACATCCGCAGCGTCTGTGGGTGCACACCCGACAGCTCGGCCGCGACGCTGATGATGTAGACGGCGCGCTCCTGCCTACGCGCGCCGTCCTCCGCGCGCGCCTGTCCCCCGCCGGTCCCGTCGCGTCTGCTCACGGCGATCGTCTCCTCACGCGTCCACGCCCAGGCCCCGGCGCGGCGACTCGGTCTCGGTTTCGCGCAGCTGCCTGAGCAGCTCCTTCTCAGGCTTGGAGAGCTTGCGGGGCACCTCGATGCGAGCGGTGACCAGCAGGTCCCCCCGCCCCGAACGCTTGGGCGCCCCTTTGCCCTTGAGCCGGAACGTCTTGCCGTTGGGCGTGCCGGCGGGCACCTTCATCGTGACCGGACCGTTCAGGGTCGGCACGTGCACCTCGGCCCCGAGCGCGGCCTCCGCGTAGGTGACCGGCAGGTCGAGCGTCAGGTCGGCACCCCTGCGGCCGAAGAACGCGTGCGGGCGGACCCGAACGCGCACGAACAGGTCGCCGGCCTGCCCGCCCGCAGGACCTGGCTCGCCCCGCCCGGCGAGACGGATGCGGGCCTGGTCCTGGACGCCGGCCGGGATCTTGACTTGGAAGCTCCGGGTCCGGCGCCGACTGCCGGTTCCGCCGCACGTTGGGCACGGCGTCTCGACGATGCGTCCCGAGCCGTGGCAGTTCGGGCAGGTCTGGCTCATCTGGAACGGCCCCTGGTTCACGGCCACCGCCCCCGATCCGCCGCACTGCGGACAGGTGATCGGACTCGTCCCGGGTGCGGCGCCGCTGCCGTGACAGGTCTCGCACGGCGCGGGCCCCTGGATCCGAACCGGCACCGTCGTGCCCGACATCGCCTCGTCGAACCCGACGGTGACCGTCGTCTCCAGATCCGTGCCCCGCGTCGGACGCTGCGCGCCACGGCCGCCCGCCCCGCCGAACAGCCCGCCGAACAGGTCGCCGAGATCGCCGAGATCCTCGAACCGGACGCGCCCCCCGCCGGGGAAGCCCCCGGGGAACCCACCCGACCCGCCACCCGGGAAGCCGCCGCCGGGGAACCCGCCCGCTCCGAATCCGGAAGAAGCCATCTCCCGCACCTGGTCGTACTGCGTGCGCTTTTCCTGGTCGCCCAGGACGTCGTAGGCGGCCGAGATCTCCTTGAACCGATCCTCGGCTTCCTTGTTGCCCGGGTTCGTGTCCGGGTGGTTCTGCTGGGCGAGCTTGCGGTAGGCCTTCTTGATCTCGGCCGCGGACGCGTTCTTCGGCACGCCGAGGACCTGGTAGTAGTCCTTGTCGAACCACTCGCGACGGACGTCGCCGTTCATGGCCTCCTCAGTCTCCCGTGCGCTCGACGCGCACGCTCGCCGGACGGATCACGGTGCCGCGCAGCGTGTAACCCTGGCGGAACACCTCCGCCACGTGCGGCTCCCCCTCGCCCTCTCCGGTCTGCATCAGCGCCTCGTGCTCGTTGGGGTCGAACGCCGTGCCCTCGGCCTCGATCCGCTCCAGGCCTTCCGAGCGAAGCGTCTCTGCGAGCTTGGCGTAGACCAGCTCGACCCCTTTGCGGAACGCCTCGAAGTCGGGCTGGCGCTCGGCCGCCAGGAGCGCGAGGTCGAACTCGTCCAGCACCTCGAGCAGGCCCTGCACGAACCGCTGGAGCTCGGCGTCGACCAGCCGCTCCTGCGATCGCGTCATCCGCTTGCGGTAGTTCTCGAATTCGGCCTGCAGACGCACCAGATGGTCGCGGTACTCGGCCGCCTCGGCGCGCGCGGCGGCGAGCTCATCCGGCCCACCGGCCGCGGCCGCCGAGGGACGGGAGGCGTCCCTCGGCGAGCCGGCGGCCTCGGAGGGCGAGGCCGTATCGGCCTCGCCCTCCCGGAACCGGCGCTTGTCGACGATGCGGACCTTCGGCCGCTCGCCGGGCTCGCGGTCGTCGTGCTCGGTCACTGGGCGTTCCCCTCGTCCACGATCTCGCCCTCGACGACGTCGTCATCGCCCTGGGCACCCGGGCCATCGCCGGCCTCACCCGACGGCGTCCCGCCGCCGGCAGCCGCCTGCTGCCCCGTCTCGGCACCCTGGGGCGTCTGCTGGTACATCGCCTGCCCGACCGACTGGAACTTACGCATCACGGCGTCCGTGCCGGCCTTGATCTTGTCGACGTCCTCGCCCTTCAGGACCTCCTTGAGCTCGTCGTTCAGCTTCTTCAGCTCGTCGCGGTCGGACTCGGGCACCTTGTCGCCCCACTCCTCCAGCGACTTGTCGATCTGGTACGAGAGCTGGTCGCCGGCGTTTCGCGCCTCGGCCGCCTCGCGACGCGAGTGATCCTCGGACGCGAACTTCTCCGCGTCGGCCACCATGCGGTCGATGTCCTCCTTGGACAGCGCCGTGCCGCCCGTGATCGTCATGGCCTGCTCCTTGCCGGTGGCCAGGTCCTTGGCGGACACGTTGACGATGCCGTTCGCGTCGATGTCGAACGCGACCTCGATCTGCGGCATGCCGCGCGGCGCCGGCGGGATTCCCGTCAGCATGAACTTGCCGAGCGAACGTACGCCGGGCGAGTACACCGTCTCCGCCTCGCCCTGCAGGACGTGGATCTCGACGTTGGTCTGGTTGTCGTCGGCCGTCGTGAAGGTCTCCGCCTTGCGCGTCGGGATCGTCGTGTTGCGCTCGATCAGCTTGGTGAAGATGCCCCCCTTGGTCTCGACGCCGAGCGTCAGCGGCGTGACGTCCAGGAGCAGGATGTCCTTCACGTCGCCCTTGAGGACGCCCGCCTGGATCGCGGCACCGACCGCCACGACCTCGTCGGGGTTCACCCCCTTGTGCGGCTCCTTGCCGCCGGTGATCTCCTTGACGAGGTCCTGGATCATGGGCATCCGCGTCGAGCCGCCGACCAGGATGATGTGGTCGATCGCGTCGACCGACTTGCCCCAGTCCTTGACTGCCTGATCGAACGGGTCGCGTGTGCGCTGGACCAGATCCTCGGTCATGCGCTCGAACTCGCTGCGCGACAGCTTCATCTCCAGGTGCAGCGGGCCGTCGGCGCCGGCTGAGATGAACGGCAGGTTGATCGTGGCCTCGGTGACCTGCGACAGCTCGATCTTGGCCTTCTCCGCAGCCTCCTTCAGCCGCTGGAGCGCCATCCGGTCCCCGCCCAGGTCGATGCCGTAGTTGTTCTTGAACTCCTTGACCATCCAGTCGATCACGCGCTGGTCCCAATCGTCGCCGCCGAGCTGCGTGTCGCCGTGCGTCGACTTGACCTCGAACACGCCCTCGCCGATCTCCAGCAGGGACACGTCGAACGTGCCGCCCCCGAGGTCGAACACGAGGATCGTCTGGTCGTGCTGCTTGTCGAGCCCGTAGGCGAGCGCCGCCGCGGTCGGCTCGTTGATGATGCGCAGCACCTCGAGGCCGGCGATCTGCCCGGCCTCCTTGGTGGCCTGGCGCTGCGAGTCGTCGAAGTACGCGGGGACGGTGATGACCGCCTGGCTCACGCCGTCGCCGAGGTATGCCTCAGCGTCACGCTTGAGCTTGCCCAGGATCTGCGCCGAGATCTCCTGCGGCGTCCACTTCTTGCCGTCGACCTCCGGGCCCCAGTCCTTGTCGTCCATGTGGCGCTTGACGGACCGGACCGTGCGATCGGGGTTCGTGATGGCCTGGCGCTTGGCGACCTCGCCGACCAAGATCTCTCCGTTCTTCGCGAACCCCACGACCGAGGGGGTCGTGCGAGAGCCCTCGGCGTTCGGGATGACGGCGGGCTCGCCGGCCTCCAAGACCGAGACCACCGAGTTCGTCGTTCCCAGGTCGATCCCCACCGCTCGTGCCATCTGGTTGCCTCCTTCGTCTCTTGGTTCCGAGTCGTTCCTTCAGTGCGTTCGAATATAGAAGCTTGAGCGCATGGGTATCAACTTCGTGCCTGAACGGGGATATTCCCGGCCGAGGGGACTGTCTCGGACGCCCGAGGCGCCTGGTTCGATGCGCCGGGGTATGCTCCGGCCGATGCTCGCGCGGGCCACCCTCCTCGCCGTCATGGTCGCGATCGCCGGGGGTCTGGCCGCGCGACGCGCCCGGCTCCTCACCAGGCTGGTTCGGCTGGGCAGGCCCGTCGAACGCGCCGGGGACGTCCCCACCCGGGTCGGCCGGGAGGGCACAGAGGTCCTAGCTCAGCGCAAGCTGTTCCAGCGTCCCGTCCCGGGCCTGATGCACGCCCTGATCTTCTGGGGCTTCCTGATCCTGCTGACCACGATCGCGGAGGTCGCCGCCGAGTTGATCGACCCGGCATTCGAACTCCCGTGGATCGGCGGCACGGCCTGGCTGGGGCTGGTACAGGACGTGTTCGCGTTCGGCGTGCTGGTGGGGATCTCGATCGCGGTGTGGATCCGCGTCGTCCGGCGTCCCGAGCGCTTCGTCGGCAGCCACCGAGGCGAGGCCTACCGGATCCTCGGCCTGATCTTCTGGATCATCGTCACGCTGTTCCTGGCGCGCGGCGCGCGGATCGCGGTCGGATACGGGCAGGACTGGTGGTGGACGCCGGTGTCGACCTCCGCGTCGTACCTGTTCACCTGGATGTCCGAGGGCTGGCAGCGTGCGTGCATGTGGGCGTTCCTGTGGATCCACATGGCGATCATCCTTGGGTTCCTGGTCTACCTCGGCTACTCGAAGCACCTGCACATCGCCACGAGCGCGATCAACGTCTACTTCGCCAACACGCGTCCGCGCGGCACGCTCACGCCGCTGCGCATCGACCTGGAGGCTGCCGAGAGCCAGGACGTCCACCTGGGAGCGGCCACGGTCACCGACCTCACGTGGAAGCAGTCGCTGGATCTGTACGCATGTACCGAGTGCGGCCGCTGCCAGAGCGCCTGTCCGGCGTGGAACACGGGCAAGCCGCTGTCGCCCAAGCTGCTGGTGATGAACCTTCGCGATCACCTGCTCGAGCAGGGTCCGGCGATCCTGGAGGCTCGCGCCGAGGGCCGCGAGCTCGAGCCCATCCCCCTGGTGCCAGGAGTCGTGGACGACGAGGTGCTGTGGGCGTGCACCACGTGCGGCGCGTGCATGCAGGAGTGCCCGGTCGACATCGAGCACGTCGACACGATCGTGGACATGCGGCGGAACCTGGTGATGGCCGAGTCACGCTTCCCGGCCGAGGCGGGGGCGCTGCTGCGCAACCTGGAGACCGCCGGCAACCCCTGGGGCCTGCCCCAGGCTCAGCGCGCCGACTGGGCCGAGGGCCTGGACGTGCGCGTGGTCCAGGAGGGCGAGCGCGCCCCCGAGTATCTGTACTGGGTGGGGTGCGCGGGTTCGTTCGACGACCGCGCCAAGGCGATCTCACGGTCGGTGGTCGCGCTGCTGCAGCGTGCGCAGGTCTCCTTCGCGATCCTTGGCCCGCGCGAGATGTGCACGGGCGACCCCGCCCGCAGGATCGGCAACGAGTACCTGTTCCAGACGCTGGCCGAGCAGAACGTCCAGACGCTTTCGGGCGCGGGCGTGAGCACCGTGATCACCAACTGTCCGCACTGCTTCAACACGCTGCGGAACGAGTACCCGGACTACGGGGGCGACCTCGACGTGATCCACCACTCGCAGCTGTTCGCCCGTCTGATCGAGCAGGGACGCCTGAAGCCGACCGGGACCGTGGACGCCACGATCGCGTACCACGACCCCTGTTACCTGGGGAGGCACAACGGCGTCTACCAGGACCCGCGCGCAGCGCTCGAGGCCGTCCCGGGCGTGGAGACCGTCGAGATGCCCCGGCACGGCGACCGTGCGCTCTGCTGCGGCGCCGGCGGCGCGCGGATGTGGATGGAGGAGCGGATCGGCAAGCGGATCAACGAGGAGCGGGCCGACGAGGCCGGGGCCACCGGCGCCGACACCGTGGGCGTGGCCTGCCCCTACTGCCTGATCATGCTCGACGACGGCGCCCGGGCCAGGGGTACCCAGACGCAGGTGCTGGACCTGGCGCAGGTGCTCGCCCGCTCGATCGGCGGGTAGCCGGCCCGCCACAGCTCGAGCCGAGCACGGATCCCTATCGGGCTCGCGTTCAAGCCGCCGCCCCGAACGACCGAAACGAGAACTAGACCGAACGGACCGGCATCCGTCGTGTGGTGGGTGCCGACCGTCGGTTGCGCGCACACGGAGGCCGGAGATGCCGGCCGATCAGGTCCGGGGCGGCTGCGTTTGGAGGCGAGAGGCATGACGGATCGGAGCGGGGCGATCTCGGCCCGGCGCTTCGAGCATCCCGGCCTCGAGGACGGCGACGTGCTCGAGGTGGGCGACGGCGTCCCCGACCCCGACGGGTCCCGCGAGCAGCTCGCCTACGCGATCCACGACGGGCTCACCCAGGTCATCACCGCGTCGGTCCTCGAGCTCGAGGCGCTCGCGCACCGCGCGGAGATCCGTCCGGAAGAGGCGACCGCGGCTCTGCATCAAGCCGTGGCCGAGCTCCGGCGCGCGCTGGACGAGGTCCGCGTGGTGCTCGCGTCGCTGACGCCCGAGGAGCCTTCGAGCGCGGCGTCGATCGAGGACCTGCTTCGAAGCGTGCTGGAACGCTGGCAGCTTCCCGCCACGTGGTCGGTCGAGGGCGACCTGGCCGAGATCCCGGCGTCGGTGCTTGAGACCGCGTCGTCGGTGATCCGCGAGGGCGTGGCCAACGCGGCCAAGCATGCGGAGGCGGGCGAGGTTGCGGTTCGGGTGCTGGCATCGGGCCGGGGGGTCGAGATCAGCGTCGAGGATCACGGTCGCGGGTTCGAGACCGATGACCGGAACCGCGTCGAAGGCCACTTGGGACTGGACATGTTGCGTCGGCGGGTTGCCGACGCCCACGGAACGCTCGACGTCCGATCGGCGCCGGGCAAGGGGACACGGGTCGTCGCGAGGCTTCCCGTCACGGACAAGGAGTGAAACGGTGAAGGTGCTCGTCGTCGACGACCATGCGCTGGTACGGCGCGGGATGGGTCATGTGATCCGCGAGTGCTTCCCCGACGCCGAGATCGTGGAGGCGGGGAACGCCACCGAAGCGATCGAGACGCTGTCCGCACACGAGATCGATATCGCGCTCGTCGACGTCCGGATGCCGGACGCCGATGGGCTCGAGCTGCTGCATGACATCAAGGGCCGCTGGCCGGAGCTGCCGGTCATCATGCTGACGTCGTTCGACCACGCCCACTACGTCCGGCGCGCGCTCGCCGAGGGCGCGGCCGGCTACATGCTGAAGGACGCCACGCCCGAGGATCTCGAGCAGGCGATCAACGTGGCCTTGTCCGGGGGCGGCAACGTGCTCTCGCCCAAGGTGATCCAGAACCTGTTCGAGAGCATGGAGGGCGGCGGGAGCGAGGGCTCGCCCGCGCGGGCGGCCGGCTCGCTCACCCAACGCGAGACCGACATCCTCGCGCTGCTGGCCGAGGGCAAGAGCAACCGCGACATCTCGCGTGCGCTGTTCCTGTCCGAGAAGACCGTCAAGGCGCACCTGGCCGCCATCTTCCGCAAGCTGAGCGTCACCAACCGCACGCAGGCGGCCATGGCCGCCGTGTCGATGGGCATCGGGCCCGGTCTGCAGCCGCTAGAGTTCGGCGCCAGGACGGGCGAGTCGGGAAGGTAAGCGCAGGGACAGGAGAGAAGGTCATGTCCGGTGACAGCCGCTGGTCACAGACCGAACGGGACGAGGACGCGTACGAGGACGCCTGGTACCGCGCGCTGAAGGCCAAGTCCGAGCATCGGTTCCCCGATCCAGGCGAGGAGCGCACGGAGGCCGCCGCGCCGCCGCCGCCCGACCGCACGCCCGACGGCGACGACTGATCCTCACGCCGAGGGTTCGGGCTCCCCGAACTCCTCGAAGAAGCGGCTCGCCGTCGGGCCGCGCTGTCCCTGGTACTTGCTCTTCCCGCCGGCCGCGCCGTACGGCGTCTCGGCGGGTGAGCTCAGCCGGAAGAACGAGATCTGTCCGATCTTCATGCCCGGGTAGATCGTGATCGGCAGGTTCGCGACGTTCGACAGCTCGAGCGTGAGGTAGCCGTCCCAGCCAGGGTCCACGTAGCCCGCCGTCGAATGGATCAACAGGCCGAGGCGGCCGAGGCTCGACTTGCCCTCCAGGCGCGCCACCAGGTCGTCGGGGAGGCGAACGCGCTCCGCCGTCGCGCCCAGCACGAACTCGCCGGGATGCAGGATGAACGGCTCGCCCTTCTCCACTTCTACGAGCTCGGTCAGATCGGCCATCTCACGGCGCACGTCGATGTACGGGTAGCGCGTGTTGGCGAACACGCGGAACCGGTCGTCGACGTGCAGGTCCACCGACGAGGGCTGGACGCACTCGTCGTCGAACGGATCGATCTCGATGCGCCCGGCCGAGATCTCCCTCCGGATGTCGCCGTCGGACAGGATCACGGCGCATACCCCCCGGATGCCGTCACCCATCGCACGAGTGTGTCGGTCGCCGCCCCCGAGTCGATCGAGGCTGCCGAGATCGCCATCCCCTCCTCGAGGGACGACGCCCTGCCGGCCACCTCGAGCGCGGTGGCCGCGTTCAGCAGGACCACATCGCGCCGCGGGCCGCGCTCGCCCCGCAGGACGGCCAAGGCGATCTGGGCCGACGTCTGCGGGTCGCCCCCGCGCAGGTCCTCGAGCGTCGCACGTTCGAGGCCGAGGTCCGCCGGGTCGAGCTCGGATTCGCGCACGTGCCCGTCGGCAACTTCGAACACGGCGGATGGGCCGGTCGTCGTGAGCTCGTCCAGACCGTCGAGCGCGCGGAACAGCCGCGCGCGCGTCCCGCGCCGCGCCAGCACCTGCGCGAGCAGCGGGAGCATCCTCGGGTCCGAGACCCCGACCACCTGCGCGAACGGGCGCGCGGGGTTCGTGAGCGGGCCGAGGAAGTTGAACACGGTGGGCACGCGCAGCTCGCGCCGAACCGGACCCGCGTGACCCATCGCCGGGTGGAACACCGGCGCGAACAGGAACGCGATGCCGGCCTCGGACAGGCACCGTTCGACGCCGTGGCGGTCCAGGTCGATCCGCACGTCCAGGGCCTCGAGCAGGTCCGCCGAGCCGCACTGCGAGCTCGCGGCCCGATTCCCGTGCTTGGCGACCGGCACGCCGGCGCCCGCGACCACGATGGCGGCGATCGTGGAGATGTTGAAGGTCCCGCTCCGGTCGCCCCCGGTCCCGCACGTGTCCACGACCGGGACCGGCGGCTCGACCGTGGCCGCGAACTCGAGCATCGTGTCGGCGAGTCCCTCGATCTCCTCGGCGGTCTCCCCTTTGGTCCGGAGGGCCATCAGGAAGCCGCCGACCTGCCCGGGCGTGGCCTCGCCCGCCATCACCACTCGCATCACGGCGGCGGCATCGTCGCGATCGAGGGACCGTCCGGCCGAGAGCGTGGACAGCGCGTGCGGCCAGAGGTCGGGGTCCGGCTCAGCCATGGGGTCTCGGAGGCTAACAGGTGCCCTGCGCGCGGCGGTTCGGGTCGCTAGACTGGGCCGGTCCGCTCAGGCGGGCCGCTCGTGCGGGCGTGGTTCAATGGTAGAACGCAAGCTTCCCAAGCTTGAAACGGGGGTTCGATTCCCCTCGCCCGCTCCACCGCTCCGAGCCTGAGATCCCGACGATTCGGTGGTTCCCCCCTGGGTACAGCCTCGTGAGACGCACACGAGGAGGTCGGAAGCGATGAGGGTGTTCATCGCGGGATCGACAGGGGTGCTCGGCAGACGGCTCGTCCCCGTGCTGGTCTCGGCCGGCCACGACGTGACCGGCACCACGCGCTCCAGGCGCAAGGCAGCGAGCCTGCGTTCGGCGGGGGCCAAGCCGGTCGTGGCCGATGCCCTGAACCCCGTCGCGATGCACGCGGCCGTCCGGGCTGCGCGCCCGAACGTGATCGTCCACGAGCTCACCGCCCTAGAGGGCAAGACCGACATCCGCACCATCCAGGAGGGGTTCGAGCTCACCAACCGTCTGCGGACCGACGGAACCGACATCCTGCTCTCGGCGGCGCGCGAGGCCGGCGTTCGCCGCATGGTGGCGCAGAGCTTCACGGGCTGGCCGGACGAACGCACCGGCGGCCCTGTCAAGACCGAGGCCGATCCGCTCGACCGCGACCCCCCGGCGGCGCTTGCGGGCGCGCTGGAGGCGATCCAACACCTGGAGCACGCGGTCACCCACGCTCGCGAGCTCGAGGGGATCGTCCTGCGGTACGGCACGTTCTACGGGCCGGGCACGACGCTGTCCGAGGGGGGCGAGCACATCGAGCAGATCGGCCGCCGGCGCTTCCCGCTCGTGGGTGAGGGCGACGGCGTGTGGTCGTTCGTGCACATCGACGACGCGGTCTCGGCCACCGCGGCCGCGATCGAGCGCGGCGCGCCGGGCATCTACAACGTCGTGGACGACGAGCCGGCCCGCGTCGCCGAATGGCTCCCGGCCTTGGCCGAGGCGATCGGAGCCAAGCCGCCCCGGCACGCGCCGCTCTGGCTCGCCCGCCTGTTGTCCGGCGACGCTGGGGTCGCCCTGATGACCTCGATCCGCGGGGCATCGAACGCGAAGGTCAAGCGCGAGCTCGGCTGGCAGCCGCGCTACCCGTCGTGGCGTTCGGGCTTCCGCTTCGGGCTCGGGGTCGCCTCCGAACGCGCCGCCTGAGCCCGCGTCGGCGGCCGGCCGAGCACGACCGGACCCGTCGGGCACAGCTCGAACACCGGGCAGTCCTCGCACCGCGGCCGGCCCGCCTTGCAGATCTCGCGCCCGAGGCGGATCAAGCCCATGTGCAGCGGCGTCTTGAGGTCGTCGGGCACCGAGGCCTCGAGCAACCGCTGCGTCCGCTCCGCCGAGGTCTGCGGCACCAGCCCTAGCCGCGTCGAGACGCGGTGGACGTGGGTGTCGACCGGGATCGCCTCGCGACCGAACGCGAAGCCCATCACCACGGCCACGGTCTTGGGACCGACGCCGGGTAGCGAGGACAGGTACTCGGCGATCTCGGCGTCCGAACGCGACCGCAGGCCGTTCAGGTCATAGCGCCCCTCGCGCTCGTGGATCTCGCGAAGGATCGCCTGGATCCTGGCCGCCTTGGTGTTGGCGAGACCTCCCGAGCGGATCGTGTCAGCGAGCTCGGCGGTCGGGGCGCGCACCACGTCGTCCCATGCCGGGTAGCGCCCGCGCAGCAGGCCGAACGCGCGCTCGGCGTTCAGGTCGCTGGTGTGTTGCGACTGGACGGTCAGGATGAGCTCGTCGAGCGGATCGGTCTCCCGCGGGGGCGAGAGGTCGCCGAAGTGCCGCAGGAGCCGCCCGACGAGCGCCCGGACTCGGCGGGCGATGGCGGTCACGACACCGCGGTGGCGTGGTTGCGGAACTGGGTCAGGTGCGGCAGGAACGTGAGCGGAACCGTGTCGGTGGGGCCGTTGCGGTGCTTGGCGACGATGAGATCGGCCAGGCCCTTCTTGGCTGGGTCGGAGTCGTCACGGTGGATGAACATCACGACGTCGGCGTCCTGCTCGATCGCGCCCGACTCGCGCAGGTCCGACAGCTGCGGGCGCTTGTCCTGCCGGCGTTCGGGATCGCGGTTGAGCTGGGAGACGGCGACCACGGGGATCTCGAGCTCCTTGGCGAGCATCTTGAGGCCGCGGCTGATCTCGGCGATCTCCTGCTGGCGGTTGTCGACGCGGCGCGTGTGGGACATCAGCTGCAGGTAGTCGACGATGATCATCCCCAGGCCCTGGCGTCGAGCCGAGAGCCGGCGCGCCTTCGCCCGGATGTCCACGAGGGTAACGTTGCCCGAGTCCACGATGAACAGTGGGGCCTCGTGCAGGCTGTCGGCCGCCTGCGCGATCCGCGACCAGTCCTCGGCCCCCACCCGCTTGTTGCGGATACTGTCCCACGGCACGCGCGCCTCGCCGCACAGAAGGCGCATCCCGATCTCCCAGCGCGACATCTCCAGGGAGAACATCGCGACCGGCTGCCCGGCATCGACCGCCACGTTACGCGCGACGTTGGTGACGAACGAGGACTTGCCGACCCCCGGGCGGGCCGCGATCACGATGAGGTTCCCCGACTGCATGCCCGAGAGCAGCGAGTCGACGTCGCGGAACCCGGTCGGCACACCGGCGAACGCGGACTCACGGTTCTGGATCCGCTCCAGGTCCGTCATCGCCTCGTCGACGAGCTCGCGGAGCGAGGCCACCTGCTCCTTCTCGCCGTGGCGGGCGACCTCGTAGATCCGTTGCTCGGCCGCGTCGGCCACCTGCTCGGGCTCCTCGGGCGCCGAGTACGCCATGTCCATGATGTCGGCGGCCGCGCCGATCAGGCGGCGCAACAGCGAGGTCTCGGCCACGATGCGCGCGTACGAAGCCGCGGCCGCAGGCGTCGGCACCCGATCCACGAGGTCGGAGATAGCAAGGTGCCCGCCGACGTGCTCGAGCGTGCCGCGGCGCTTGAGCTCCTCGACCGCCGTGATGGCGTCCACCGGGTCGCCCCGGCCGTAGATCTCGCGAAGCGTCTCGAAGATCGTCGCGTTGGCGCTGCGATAGAAGTCCGAGGGCTGGACGATCTCGATGACGTCGGCGATGGCCTCGGGGGACAGCATCATGGACCCGAGGACGGACTCCTCCGCCTCCAGGTTGCTGGGCGGGACCCGTTCGGGACGCAGCCTGCGGACCTCGTCCGCCGACCTCACCACGTCCGATCCCCCCTCACCCGCCGAACGAACCGGGCGACACTAGCCCCCACGGTTTCCGGCCTCCAGCGGAAAACCCCTGGGGAAACCCGATCCGCTGGTCGTGCCTGAAGATTCCTTGTCACTGTGCCCCCGACCTGCGCTTCCACATGAGGAAAACCCTGTGGACACGTGTGTATCGCGCGCCACCGACAGGCGAATCACACGTCTGTGATTCTCCTCATGCAGCGAACCGGGCGTCTAGTGGCGAGCTGAGGTCGGGTCCAGTGCGCGACGTCGCTCGGTTGGCCCCTGGGTGCTTCCGGCGACCTCGACGACGCCCGAAC
>Ga0075423_10002972_pt1 | contig 15530 bp, 17 predicted proteins | sample SoiMethybrSBSTD2_FD_80114 | JGI IMG/M metagenome (GOLD analysis project Ga0075423, IMG submission 80114) | Bulk soil microbial communities from a Populus tree surrounding site in Tennessee, USA - Soil MetaG P. TD hybrid SBSTD2 | ecosystem: Environmental > Terrestrial > Soil > Tree plantation...
CGCGCCACCACGCCATCACCGTGGAAGGGCCGCCCCTCCGCGTGAGCGGCGATCCCGCGCGCCTGGAGCAGGTGGTGAGCAATCTCCTCGACAACGCCCTCAAGTACACGCCGGCCGGCGGCCAGGTGACGGTGCGGATCGAGCAGGTCGACGGGGACGTGGTGCTGCGCGTGCGCGACAGCGGGGAGGGGATCCGCGCGGACCTCCTCGATCGGATCTTCGATCTCTTCGTGCAGGAGCCGCAGGCGCTCGACCGCACGCGCGGCGGCCTGGGGCTCGGGCTCACGCTGGTGCGGCGGCTCGTCGAGCTCCACGGCGGTTCGGTGGCGGCGGCGAGCGAGGGGCCGGGGCGCGGCAGCGAGTTCAGCATCCGCCTGCCCCGGCTTGCCGAGGCGCACGCGCCCGCGCCGGCCCGCGAGGCCGGGCTCGGTCCGGCGGCGCCGCGGCCCCGCCGCGTCCTCATCGTCGAGGACAACGCCGATGCGCGCGAGAGCCTGAGCCTGCTCCTGCGCCTCTCCGGCCACGAGGTCGAGACGTCCGAAAACGCGATGGAAGGCCTGGAGAAGCTCGCCGCGTTCGCGCCGGACGTCATGCTCGTAGACGTGGGGCTGCCCGGCATGGACGGCTACGATCTCGCGCGGCGCGTGCGCCAGCGGCCGGCGGCGCGCGGCGTCGCGCTGGTTGCGTTGACCGGCTACGGGCAGATCGAGGATCGCCGTCGGGCGCAGGAGGCCGGCTTCGACGTCCACCTCCCCAAGCCGGTGGAGCCCGACCGTCTGAGGAAGGTCCTCGACGAGCTCGCGCGCGGCTAGCGCGCGTGGGGCTTCAGGAGCGCGCTGCGGAGGTTCTCCACCTGCTGGGGGAAGGGCACACCCCCGCGCGCCGTCATCGGCGTCTGCTCCGCGAGCCCGGTGTGTAGCTCCACGAACACCGGTCCGTCGGCCTTCAGCAGCTCGGGCAGCCGGCGCTTGAAATCCGCGAGATCATCGATCATCGTGACGACCCGATAGCCCGCGCCCTTCGCCATCATCACGAAGTCCACGTCGAGCCCGCCGGGGATGCCCTGCGCGCCCGAGGTGTGATAGACGCCGTTCTTGAACAGCAGGTGCACGAAATTGCGCGGGGCCGCGCCCGCGTTGGTGGCGAGGGAGCCCAGCTGCATGAGCAGCGAGCCGTCCCCGTCGAGGACGATCACGCGGCGGTCGGGACGGGCGAGAGCCAGCCCGAGCCCCATGGAGGACGCGCCGCCCATGAAGCCGACGCATCCCACCGACAGATCGTCGGGCGCGATGGTGCGCCAGGCCGGCGCGGTGGTCATGGTGGGGACGCAGATCGCGCTGCCGCGCGCGGCCTGGATCGCGCGGAGGACGTCTTCAGGCTTCATGGGCTTCCTGTCGATCGCCGCGCCCGTCGCCATCAGCTCGTCTCCAGGCCGACGAGGACGGCGGCGGGGCCGCGTCGCTCGCGGCTCAGCCGGTAGTACTCGGGGATCAGGTGCACGTCGTTGGGCCCCTCCAAGCGCGCGTGCGGCACGCCGAAGGTGTCGAGCAGCGGCTCGCAGTAGCGCACCATGGAATGCCGCGACTCCCGCGGATCCTTGTCCTTCTCGCGGCTCAGCAGCCCGATCAAGTAGAACATCGGCACCCGGCCGTCCATGGCCACTCCTCGAAGGGTGTTGATCGACGCGTACAGGCCGGCGTGCTGGATCATCAGGACCACCGGCTCGCCGCCCATGTAGAGGCCGGCCGCGATGGCCGTGGCCTCGTCCTCGGTGGCGCAGGTCACCACCCGGATGGACTCTTCCTTGTCGAGGGCGGCGAGCACCGTCTTCTGGTGCGTATCGGGCACGCTGAGAATCCACCCGAGGTGACTGTGAAGCGGCGGCTCGGCGACCTCCTTGGCGTGGGCGGCCCGCGCCTCGCGGAAGAGGTCCTTCAACGTATCGATCACGAGCGTGGCGGGAATGGATTCGGGCATCGCGCCTCCTGGGGGCCGGTGGAAACCGCCCCTTTATACCACGGGGTTAGGGGTCAGGGCTGGCCGTTAGCGCGACGCGGCTGATATACTTGCATCACGTCAACCGGAGGGAACGCATGGGGCGGCCGGGCATCCGGGAGCTGGTGGGGCGGGCGATGGTCGAGAAGGAGTTCCTCGCCGAGCTCCTGCGCGACCCCGACACCGTGCTCGCGCGGTACGAGCTGGATCCCGACGAGCAAGAAGCCGTCATGCAGGCGGTCGGACGCTGCGGCGCGACCTCGACGCCGACCGAGCGCGCGCAGGCCTTCCAGAGCATCCTCATGAAGCGGTGGTCCACGTGAGCGGCGCCGCGCTCCGCTGATCCCGGCGCCGCGTTCCGTGGCCAAAGCAACCGACTTCAAGTTCCTCCAGGAAGTTCTCCTCTTCAAGGACCTCGCGGAGGACGAGAAGGCGGCGGTGTGGGCGCGGCTCGAGGAGCGGCGTCTCCGCCGCGGCGACGTCCTGTTTCGCGAAGGGGACGGGGGTAAGGAGCTCTTCTTCATCCGCTCCGGCGCCGTCATTGTCTCCAAGCACGTGAAGGGAAGGGTGGAGCAGGTCCTCGCGCGCCTCGGGCCCGGCGACTTCTTCGGCGAGATGAGCCTCTTCGACGATCAGCCGCGCTCCGCCACCATCCAGGCCGAGGACGAGACGGTCATGTACGGGCTCGACCGCGCCAGCCTCGACTACCTCATCGAGCAGAATCCGCGCGCCGCCACCGCCTTCTTCACGCAGGTGGTGCTGGTCCTCATCAAGCGGCTGCGTGACTCGTCCGAACTCGTGGCCGAGGTGACCCGCTGGGGTCTCGAGGCCACCGGGGTCGACGTCGAGCGGCCGGCGTCGGGGGGGCATTGAGCACTCGCGCGAAGCTCGAGCTGCTCGTCCGCTCCGAGTCGGGCGACGACTTCCGGATCACCAAGGTCGAGTCCAGCCTGGCCTACCGGCAGGTCCGGCCGCAGCGCATCACGGAGGGCCAGTACGAGGTGGCCGCCCTGCGCTCGAGCGTGCGCCGCAGCACCACCTACGTGGTGAAGAACCGCCTCAACGAGAAGTACATCGAGCTGTCCGAGGCCGAGAAGTTCCTCTGGGACCAGATGAACGGGCGCACGTCGGTGGAGGAGCTGGGGGTCGCCTACGTGCTGCGCTTCGGCGCCTTCGACTTCGACATCATCCACTCCCTCATCGACAAGCTCCAGCGCGCCGAGCTGCTGACGATGCGGCCGGTGTCGCGTCTTCGCGAGGTGCTCGCGCGGAACCGGAGGAATCCGGCGGCGCGGGCGGCGGAGGCGACCCTCAAAGCGCTCGAGCGGCTGACGGTGGGCAGCCGCAGCGCCCACGAGGCCTTCGCCCGCGTGTACCGCTACGGCGCCTTCCTCATCTTCTCGCCGGTGGGCCTGGGCCTGCTGGCCCTGGTGACCGTGCTCGGGTTCAGAGGCACCCGCGAGATCTGGAACGACAGCGCCAATCTCTACCACGGCTTCGGCGAGCATCCCATCATCGGTCTCGTGCTGGTGAAGCTCTTCTTCTTCCTGACCCTCATCACCCATCAGATGCTGCACGCCCTCGCGCTCGTGCACTACGGCCGCCGGGTGAAGGAGTTCGGCTTCACCATGCTCCACGGCTTCCTCCCCACCTTCTACGCCGACGTCACCGACGTCTTCATGGGCAGCCGGCGCGCGCGTATCGTGGCGGGGATCTCGGGCCCGCTCGTGCACCTCTTCCTCGGCAGCCTCTACATCTATCTTGCGAGCCAGTGCGGGCCGGGCCTGCTGAAGTCGTTCCTGGTCGCCTCCGCGATCATCCAGTCGCAGTCGCTGTTCTTCAGCCTGTATCCGTTCTGTTTCCTCGAGATGGACGGTTACCACGTCCTCGTGGACTGGCTGGGGCTGCCCCGCCTCAAGAGCGAGTCGTTGAGCTTCGTGCGCCACCGGCTCTGGCAGCGGCTGCGCGCCGGCGTCGGGCTCTCGCGCGAGGAAGTCGTGTTCGTGAGCTACGTGGGCCTGTCCATCTTCTCCATCGCCGCCTTCGTCGGTCTCAACGTCTGGTTCCTCGTACACACGACATAGCCCTCGCGGTGATGCTGCGGGTGCCCGGCGCGGAGCCGGTGAAGACTCGGTTGCACGCGTCGCTCGGCGTGGGGGCGGCGACGTTGCTGTACCGCTGCTTCGTGCTCGACACGCTCGAAGCGGCGGCGGGAGTGCCCGGGCTCGAGGTGGTCGCGGCGTATTCGCCGGCATCGGCGGCCCGCGAGATGGCCGGGCTTGCGCCGGGTGTGCGCGCGATTCCGCAGCGGGGCGATGATCTGGGCGCGCGAATGGCGAATCTCGTGACGGATCTGCTCGGGGCGGGCCATGCCGCTGCGCTCGTCACCGGGAGTGACCTGCCCACGCTGCCGGCCGCGCGCTTCGCCGAGGCGGCGCGCGCGCTCGCGGGGGGTGGCGCCGACGTGGTGCTGGGGCCGTCCGAGGACGGCGGGTACTACGTGGTCGGCCTGACGCGGCCCGCGCCGGCACTGTTCGCCGACGTGCGCTGGAGCGCGCCCGACGTGTTCGCCGTCACCTGCGGTCGCGCGCAGGCGCTCGGCCTTCGCGTACATCGGCTCCCGCCGTGGTACGACGTGGACACGACGACGGACCTCGTCCGGCTCCGCGACGACCTCGCGACCGCCGCCGGCGCGCCGGCGCCCGGCACCGCCGCCTGGCGTACGCGCCGCTGGCTCGCCGCGTTTCTCCCCTAGCGCGTCACCCGGTCCCGCGCACGAGGAGCGCGAGGAGCCGGCCCACCGCCTCGCCGAGCGGCGTCTCCCGCGCCGCCGCGCTCGCCGCCCAGCGGCGCTGCTGCTCCTCCGCGGATAACGCCTCGAGCCGGGCCTGGGCGCGGCGGCGGAGCGCGGGGGCGAGCAGCCGGGCGACCTCCAGCGTCAGCGCACCCGCGCGCTCGCCGCGCGCGACCCCGGGGGTCGCCTCGCGGATCCACGCGAGGCCCTCGTCGAGGAGCTGGCGGCGCACGCGCGCGGTGTCGCCATCGAGGCGGACCAGATCGCCGGGCACCGAGCCCCACTCGAGGGCCAGCTCCTCCAGCGTCTCGCCGATGGCGTCGCCGAGCATCGGGGCGCTCTCGCGCGCGACGAGGGCCGCGAGGGCGGGCCGCCACACCGGCGCCAGCGGCGCCGGCGCGCGGGCATCTTCGCGGGGTGCCGGACGGGCGAGCACCTCGCCGTCGCGCGCGAGGACGGCCCGATCCTCCAGCGCGCGGCCGAGCGCCCAGAGCGAGCAGACGCGCCGCTCCCCCTCGACGCGGATGATGCGCGGCTCCCGGCGGCCGACACCCTGCCAGTCCGGCCGATAGAAGGTGGTGCCGTCGAGCACGACCTTGTCCAGCTCTTGGCGCAGCTGGGCGCAGACGCCCTCGGCGACCTCGTGACGCTCGTGTGGCGCGGGGAGCCAGTCCAGCCCCTCCTCGGACACGAAGCGCTCGTATGGATCGGCCGCCTCGGGATCGTGGCGGAAGCACTCGAGCAGCGCGGTGAAGAGCGACTCGCTCGGATAGGGCCCGCGGTACCGCACCCGGGCGAGGCCCTGATCCTTCATGAGCCCGGCGAGGAGATTGAGCACGGCGGTGCCCGCGCCGGGCGGCAAGCGTGACGGCGCGGCCAGCGGCGGGATCCACTCGAGCCGGGCCCAGTCCACCGACTGGAACACGGTGAGCGGCGCGCGGGGCGACCACCGGGCGTCCGGATCGAGGAGCCAGAGCGCGTCGGAGGCGCCCCAGGCCGCCGGCGCGCCGGCGCCCGGCTCGAGCCCGATCCAGTCGCCGTGTGCGGTGCGGACCTTGGCCCAGGCGAGGCGGCCGTCGTCGCGCCATCGATAGGCGGCGATCAGGTGGCCGTGCCGGTCCAGCTCCACGAGGCGGCGCCGCGGCGCCACCGCGGTGTAGCCGGTGAGCGCGCCGTGGCGGCCCGCGGTCATGGGCGGGTCGGCGCCGTCGAGCGCGCGCCGAAGCGCGTCGACGCGCTCGGGATCGTGGGCGGACACCTCGGGGCGCTCGAGCCCCTCGGCCATCCGCTCCACGCGCGCGCGGTCCATCGCGCCCCGATGTTACAATGCAGCTCGACATGGGTGCCGCCGAGCTGGCCTGGCTATCCGCGCACGAGCTCGCGCGGCGGATCCGCAGCAAGGAGATCTCGCCGGTCGAGGTGATGGGGGCGCTCCTCGACCGCATCGCCGCCGTCAACCCCGCCCTCAACGCCTACTGCACGGTCGCCGCCGAGGAGGCGCGTGACGCCGCCACCGCCGCCGAGGTGGCGCTGCTCTCGGGCGAGGTTCTCGGCCCCCTGCACGGCGTGCCGGTGTCGGTGAAGGATCTGATCTTCACCCGCCGTCTCCTCACCACTGCCGGCTCGCGGCTCCTCGCCGATCACGTGCCCGAGGAGGACGCGGTCGCGGTGGAGCGTCTGCGCGGAGCGGGCGCCATCATCGTCGGCAAGACCAACACGCCGGAGTTCGGCTTCAAGGGCGTCACCGACAACCCGCTCTTCGGCGTCACGCGTAATCCCTGGGATCTCGCGCGCACCCCGGGCGGCTCGAGCGGCGGCGCCGCGGCGGCGGTCGCGGCCGGGCTGGGGCCGCTCGCGCTCGGCTCGGACGGGGGCGGCTCGATCCGCATCCCGGCCTCGTTCTGCGGCATCTACGGCCTCAAGCCGTCGTTCGGTCGCGTGCCATCGGGCCCCGGCCTGCCCGGCTGGGAGACGCTCTCGCACACCGGCCCGCTCACGCGCACGGTGCGCGACGGCGCGCTCATGCTCGACGTCCTCGCCGGGCCCGACGATCGCGACCGCCACTCGCTTCCCGCGCCGGACGGCGCGCCGTTCCTCGCCGCGTGCGACGAAGGCATCGCCGGGCTGTCCGTTGCATGGTCGGCCGATCTCGGCCACGCGCGCGTCGATCCCGAGGTCGCCGACCTCTGCGCGGACGCGGCGGTGCGCTTCGAGTCGCTGGGCTGCCACGTCGAGGTCGTCGTACCGACGTGGGACGATCCCGAGCCCATCTTCCGCACGCTCGCCGCCGGCGAGGCCTTCGCCGCCTATCGCGACCGGCTCGAAGCCGGCGAGCGGCAACTCGACCCGGCGCTCGTCGAGCTGTTGCGCTTCGGCCAGACCATCACCGCCGAGCAATACCTCGCCGCGCTCCTCGCTCGACGCGAGTTCTGGGGGGAGGTGCAGCGCTTCCTCGCGCGCTTCGATCTCCTGATCACTCCCACCGTCGCCGTGCCGCCGTTCGCCCTCGACGCGCTGCCGATCCGGGAGATCGATGGCGCGCCGGTCTCGCCGCTCGGCTGGACGCCCTTCACGTATCCGTTCAACCTGACCGGCCAGCCCGCCGCGAGCGTGCCTGCCGGCATGACCGCCTCGGGGCTGCCCGTGGGCCTTCAGATCGTGGGACGCCGCCACGCCGACCGCACCGTGCTGGCCGCCTCCGCGGCCTGGGAAGCGGCGGCTCCCTGGCAGACGCGTCGGCCCGCGCTCGGCTGAGCTGAGAGGTCGGGTGCGCCTCGCCCGCCCGGGGCGAGCAGGCTGAGCATTCGCGTCAAAGAGGAGGACACGCCCTGCTCGAGCACATCTTGCTCGTCGGACTCGGCGGCGCCATCGGATCGGTCCTGCGCTTCCTCGTCTCGCTCGCCGCCGCCCAGTGGCTCGGAGCGGACTTTCCCTACGGGACCCTCTTCGTGAACCTGATCGGGGCCTTCGTGATCGGTTTCGTCCAGCAGATCGGAGGGGAGGCGCTGATGATCCCCGACAACGTGCGGGTGTTCCTCACCACGGGCATGATGGGCGGCCTCACCACCTATTCGGCCTTCAGCTACGAGACGGTCCGGCTGATGGAGACCCATGCGTGGAATGAGGCCTGGATCAACGTCGTCGTCACCACGATCGTCGCGCTGAGCCTGTGCTTCCTCGGCATCACGGCCGGTCGCCTGGTCCTCAGCCTGCGGGGGTGAGGCATGCGCAAGCTCGATGGCGAGCAAGTGCTGATGCGAATCTTCATCGGCGAGGGCGACAAGTGGCAAGGGCGGCCCCTCTACTCGGCGCTCGTCGAGCTGTTTCGATCGAAGCACCTGGCGGGCGCAACCGTCCTGCGCGGCGTCGCTGGCTTCGGTCCGCGGTCGGTCCTGCACACCGCCGGGGTGTTGAAGCTGTCCGCCGACCTGCCCCTCATCATCGAGGTGGTCGACTCGCAAGAGCACCTGGACGCCGTCCTGCCGGAGGTCGATCGGATGATGAGCGGCGGCCTCATCACGATCGAGAAGGTCCGCGTCCTCCGGTACGAATCCTGACCGTCAGGGCAGGGTCGTCCCCGGTGGGAGCGGCGCGTACCGCATGACGCGCGCCCGCTCGGTCATCACGACCCCTCCGTCGCCCATGAGGGCATCGACCTTGGGAAGCACGCGATCGATGCGCTCCGGGGTGTCGACGACCTCGAGCACGATCGGGAGGCCCTGGGCGGCCACCTCGATCACGAGGCTATGAACGCGGCGGTCGTGACCGAAGCCGGCAACTCCCTTCAGCACCGTCGTGCCCGCCAGCCCCTCGCTCCGCAGCATCTCGAGGAGCCGACGAAACAGAGGCGCACGGTCAGACGTGCGCGACTCGCTCAGGATGATCCGCAGGAGGACCTGCTCGCCCTCGATGCCCCGCATGGCGCTCCCCTTCCACCGTAGTTCTAGCAAAATACCACCCGGGCCCGATACCCTTGAGAGGTGACGCCGAGCCACGCCGCGATCCTGTGCTTTGATGCCCCGACGGTCCGATGCGGGGCGCGGAGACCGCACCCATGATCTGGTTTCTCCTCTTCGTCCAGCTCGCCGTCGTCCCCGCGGTGGTCACGCCCGCCGCGCCGGCCTTCGGACAGCCCATGGCCGCGCCCACCTACGCGGTGGGCGATTCGTGGGCGTACAGCGACGGGCGCCAGATCGCGGTGGTGAAGGTGGAGGACGGCGCCCCGATCATGACCGGCCCCCTCGCGGTCTGTCCCGCGTGTGTCGTCCACTACGATCGCAACCTCGCGATCCGGAAGGTGACGGATGCGGCCGGGAAGTCGGTGGAGGCCGCCAAGATCGACTTCCTCGCCCTCGGCCCCGAGTGGAAGTTCTACGCGTTTCCGCTCGAGGTGAAGAAGACGTGGAGCTTCTCCGCGGAGGGCCTGATCCGGGGAAAGCCGCAGCGCTACGACGTCAGCGTGGTGGTCGCGGCGCTCGAAGAAGTGCAGACGAAGGCAGGGAGCTTCAAGGCCTTCAAGATGGAGCGGACCTGGACGGGCACCCAGGCCGGGCAGCCCTTCAAGTTCACCGACGTGGTGTGGTTCGCGCCGAGCGCGAAGTTCCCCGTCAAGTTCCAGTCCAGCCGTGCCGGCGTGAAGCCGGGCGAGCTGACCGCCTACAAGGTCAAGTAGGCAGGGACGGCCGCAGCTCAGGCCTTGGGCGGCGCGGGTGGGGCCTGGGGAGGCATCGCCCACTCGGGACGGCCGCGCAGCTTATTGAGCACCTCGCCCATGAACTGGGACAGAGCGGCCGCGATGTCCTCGCGCTCCTTCATGCACCGCGCAGTGTCGGTCCGAAGCCGGGCAACCCCCTCCCGGAGGCGCCGGGTCTCCTGCTCCGTGGCCTCGATCTGAGCGCGCAAGCGCTCGGTGTCCCGCTCGGCCGTGAGGGCGATCCCGTGCAGCCGCGCGAACTCGTCGAGCACCGTGGTGAGGACCTTGACGTTGGTGTCGCCCTCGGCCAGCCACTGGGCCGCCTGCTCGCGAAGCTTGCTGTCCCGTTCGTTCACGGTCTTCATCGCGTCCCCCCTGGACACAGGTCCCGGGGGGGCAGGCCGTCGCGGGCCCCACCCCACCGGTTCGGCAAGCCTAGCCCCGCCGTCCCGGCCGGTCAATTGACATTTCCAATGGGCTATCGGAGTATCCGTGTGCGGACTCCGATTCCGCGAGCCCGCGCGCAAACACCCATGACCGTGAAACAATTCGACGCCATCGTGGTCGGAGGCAGCTTCGCCGGCCTCGGAGTCGCGCGCCAGCTCCAGGGCGAGGTGCTGATCCTCGATCGCAACGAGATCGGGGCGGTGCAGACCTCGGCCTGCGGCACGCCGCTCTGGGTGCCGGAGTCACTCGGCGTCGCGGACAGCGTGCTCCAGGTGCACGACCGCCTCACCGTCCGTACGCCTCAGAGCAGCGTGACCTATGATCTCTCCGAGGTGCCGTTCTGCACCTTCGACTACAAGGGCTTCTGCCTCGGGCTGCTCGCGCAGTGCCGCGCTCGCTTCCTGCGCGCCACGGTGATGGGGATCGAGGAGGGGGCGGTCGTGACATCCGAAGGGCGCTTTCGCGCGCCCATCATCGTCGATGCGTCCGGCTGGCGCGGCACGCTCGTCAACGGGCGCCGCGCCGCGCCCCGTCGCGGCTATTCGTTCGGGCTCGAGACCCGTGCGCGGCTCACCGACGAGGGCCTCTCCTTCTGGCTCGACAAGCGACTGATACGCCGCGGCCTCGGCTGGGTGTTTCCGGTGGGCGGTGCGAGCCTGATCGGGCTCGGGTCGTACTCCGGCGCGTCCAAGCTCAAGCCCGCCCTCGATCGGTTTCTCTCCGACATCGGCGCAGAAGCCACGACGTATCACGGCACGTATTTTCCCAATCGCCTCCTGCGCCCAACCGTCGGCCGGCTCTTCGCGGTGGGCGACGCGGCCGGCCAATGCATGCCGTTCACCGCGGAGGGGATACGCCCGGCGCTCTTCTTCGGCGGTGAGTGCGGCAAGCTCGTCCAGGAGGTGATCGCGGGCCGCCTGAGCCTCGCCGAGGCGCTCGAGTGCTACCGGCGGCTCGTGGAACGCTATCGGCGCGCGTATCGCGTGCTGTGGCTCGCGCAGCTCTTCGCCGCGCACGCCCCCACACGCTGGTTCGCCGCCTTCACCCGTGTGGCCGCGCGCGACCCCGTGCTCCCGCGGTGGTGGCCGCGCTATGGCTGGTTTGGCCGCTTCGACCCCGCCGCCGTGAGCGCTCCATGAGGGCCCCCCGAGCAATGATGCTCGGGCCGGCCGTGAGGCGATGGGCGAGGTGATCGGGCGGTACCGGTGGCCGATCCTGATCGGGGCCTCGGCGCTGGTGGTCGGGTTGTGCGCATGGTTCATCCTGTCGGAGTCGTCCGGCTGGACCTATCTCGTCCGGCTTTACGAGGACAAGCGCTTCCTCAAGCAGACCCTCAAGGACTGGGGCATCCTCGCCCCCATCTTCTTCATCGTGCTGCAGGCCCTGCAGGTCGTCGTCTCGCCGATCCCCGGCGAAGCCACCGGTTTTCTCGGCGGCTTCCTCTTCGGCGTCTGGGGCGGCTTCATCTACTCGACGATCGGGCTCACCCTCGGCTCGGTCGTGGCCTTCGCGGTGGGGCGCTGGCTGGGCGCCCGCTTCGTGCAGCGCGTGGTCAGCAAGGAGACCTGGGACAAGCTCGGATTCATCGTGGAAGCCGAGGGCGCGATCCTCTGCTTCCTCATCTTCCTGATCCCGGGGCTGCCGAAGGACATCGTCTGCTATCTCTTCGGCATCAGCCCCATGCCGCTGTGGGTGTTCGCGGTGGTGTCGGGCCTCGGCCGCATGCCGGGCACCTGGATCCTCTCCGCGCAAGGGGCGCACACGGCCACCGGGCAGTATATCCAGGTGGTGTTCATCTCCGCCATCGCGATCGCGGTGGCCCTGCCGCTGTACTACTACCGCCACCGGATCGTCGCGTGGGTACAGCGCCGCAACGACCGGGAGGGGGCTTGACACCGGCGCGGGGTGATTCGTATCATCGCGGGTACTTTCCAGGAAAGGAGGCGGGCCGATGACGAGGACGGGGATCGGGAGCGCGCAGGGCTGGCGCCACTACTTTTACTTTCCCACGGTCCGCCTGCCGGCTCCCTCGAGCTAATCTCCAGGAGCCACGGGCGGACGGAACGCCGGCCCGTGGCGAACCAGTCGAGCCCAACGCCGCGGCCAGCACCGCCCGCGGCGTTTTTGTTTGTCCCAATGGGCCGATACGCGGAACGGAGGGCGTCATGATCATCGTGCTCAAGTCGGGGATCTCGGAGGCTGACGTCGACGCGGTCTGTCGACGCATCGAGGAGCTCGGGTACCGGCCCCACCCCATTCGCGGCGAGTTCAAGACCGTGATCGGGGCAGTGGGCGAGGAGAGGGGGAAGGTGGACTTGCGGATCCTGGAAGCGATGGAGACGGTCGAATCGGTGGTCCCGATCCAGCAGCCGTTCAAGCTGGCGAGCCGCGAGATCCGCCCCGAGCCCAGCGAGGTGCGCGTCAACGGCGTGGTGATCGGCGCCAAGCCGGTGGTGGTGATGGCGGGGCCGTGCTCGGTGGAGTCGGAGTCCCAGGTGCTCGAGGTGGCGGACGCGGTGAAGGGCGCCGGCGCCCGCATCCTGCGGGGCGGCGCCTACAAGCCCCGCACCTCGCCCTACGCGTTCCAGGGGCTCAAGGAGCAGGGCCTGAAGTACCTCGCGGAGGCGCGCAAGCGCACCGGGCTCCCGGTCGTCACCGAGGTGCTCGAGACGGAGAGCGCCGAGCTGGTCGCCGAGTACTCCGACATCCTCCAGATCGGCGCCCGCAACATCCAGAACTTCACCCTGCTCCGCCGGGTGGGTGAGCTGGGGAAGCCCGTCCTGCTCAAGCGCGGTATGGCCACCAGCATCCAGGAGTTCCTGCTCTCCGCCGAGTACATCCTCGCCGCGGGCAACCCGCGGGTGATCCTCTGCGAGCGGGGGATCCGCACCTTCGAGACATCGACGCGCTTCACCCTCGACCTCAACGCCGTGCCGGTGCTCAAGAAGCTTTCGCACCTGCCGGTGGTGGTGGACCCCTCCCATGGCACCGGGCACTGGGATCTCGTCGCGCCGATGGCCAAGGGCGCGGTGGCGTGCGGCGCGGACGGGCTCATCATCGAGGTGCACCCGCGGCCGGAGGAGGCCCTGTCCGACGGGCCGCAGTCCCTCAAGCCGTCGAAGTTCGCGCAGCTCATGCGCGAGCTCCGGCCGGTGGCGGAGGCCGTCGGACGCAGCCTCTGATCGCGTGATCGGCGTGGCATAATCAAAGATCATGCGAACAGGACTGCCGAGGCGCCGGGATCCGCGCGGACGCGGCCGGCGTGCGCTCCTCATCGCCGGCGTCTGCTCCGTCCTGCTCCATGTGCTTCTGGCGGCGCTGGTCCTGCTGGGCGGGATCTGGAGCCAGCCCAGGCAGGCGAAGAAGGGGGAGCCCCTCTTCGTGGATATCGCGCCCGACAAGCCGCAGGAAAAGGCCCCCGCGGGCAATCCCTCGCGGCCCCCCGGCGCGCCCGCCCGCCCGCCGTCGCCGCCGCCGGCCCCGAAGGCCGCGGAAGCCAAGGTAAGGGTAGCGGAGGCGCCGCGCCCTGCCCCCACGCCGCCGGCACCCACCGCGCCCGCGCCCCCCACACCGAAAGCGCCCGAGCAAGTCGCGAAGGCTGCGCCGGAGCCGCCCGCGCCCAAGGCGCCGCCCGAGCCGGCGCCCGCGCCGAAGCCCGCCGAGACGTCGCCGACCCCGCCCACGCCTCAGGCCGCGCCGGCACCCAGGGAGCCGCATGGCCCCGCCGAGAATCGGGTGGCGAGCCCGCCGGCGCCGCAGGGGCCGATGACCGCGCGGAGCAGCGGCGGCATCGATCTGCCCGCGGCGATGCTGCGGCGGCCGCCGGGACAGGGTGGCGGCGGCCTTCAGGATGGGCGCGGAGGCGTTGAAGGGGAGCCGGTCCCGCTCGACACGCCCGACCCGAAGTACCAGGACTACTTCCGCATCCTTCGCGAGCGCATCCAGGCCAAGTGGACGTATCCGCGGGAGGCGGGCGACCGGGGCATCGGCGGCGCGCTGCTGATCGAGTTCCACATCGCCAAGGACGGCCGCCTCGCCTACCTCGAGATCCGCCGCTCCTCCGGCGTCGAGATCCTGGACGAGTACGCCGTGAACGCCATCAAGCTCGCCCAGCCCTTCCCGCCGGTGCCGGATAACCTCGCCAAGCAGGTTCTCGCCATCAACGGGAACTTCGTCTACCAGATCGTCGAGAACTCTCTGGTCAAGCAGTTCACTCGGTGACCTTTTGGGGTTGCTGCCGGAGGGGGCTCGCTTGACAGTGCTGTCGCGTATCCGGTAGCATGGCAATACTTTTTGGGGACGAGGCAGGCTCGTAGCTCAGTGGGAGAGCGCTACCTTGACACGGTAGAGGTCGGCGGTTCGAAACCGCCCGAGCCTACCACTCGATCTCGTTAGTCAGGAGTGCCTATCCGGGCCGGAGCAGCGCACGCGGAACGAGCGGGAGCGAGCATCACCGGGCGGGGTCCCTGTGATGCTTTTTTGTTCTCTGTCGCGGTATCTGCACTGAGGAATTGATGGCTGAGTCCGAGGAAGACCGACATCTGAAGCTGGCCGGGGAATTCGACTGCGTCCCCGAGCCCCTGCCCACACTCCGCCACTCGACATCGCACGTGATGGCGCAGGCGGTGAAGCAGCTCTTTCCCGATGTGCGGGTGGCGATCGGCCCCGCCATCGAGGACGGCTTCTACTACGACTTCGCCAAGGCCACGCCCTTCACCCCGGAAGACCTCGAGAAGATCGAGGGACGGATGAAGGAGATCGTGCGAAAGGACCTCCCGTTCATCCGAGAGGAGTGGCCGCGCGAGCAGGCGATCCGCTGGTTCGAGGAGCGCGGCGAGCCGTTCAAGGTGGAGATCCTGCGTGGGCTCGACGTGCCGACGGTGTCCGTCTACAAGCAGGGCGACTTCCTCGACCTCTGCCGCGGGCCGCACGTGGCGTCCACGGGCGCGATCAAGGCGTTCAAGCTCCTCTCGTCCTCGGGCGCGTACTGGCGCGGCGACGAGAAGAACCCGATGCTCCAGCGCATCTACGGGACGGCCTGGCTCACCCAGGAGGAGCTCGACAAGCATCTGTGGCGCCTGGAGGAAGCCAAGAAGCGCGACCACCGGAAGCTCGGCCGCGAGCTGGACCTCTTCGACTTCTACGACATCGCGCCCGGCGCGCCCTTCTGGCTGCCCGGCGGCATGGTCATCGTGCGCGAGCTCGAGCGCTTCGCCCGCGAGTCGCTGGACATGCGCGGGTACCAGGAGATCTCGACGCCGCTCGTCGTCAACAAGAAGCTCTGGATGCAGTCGGGGCACTGGGACCTCTACCATGAGAACATGTTCTTCCTCGACGTCGAGGGGGACACGTTCAGCCTCAAGCCCATGAACTGCCCGGAGTCGTCGTACGTGTACAAGCGCTCCCTCCGCTCGTACCGCGATCTCCCGCTGCGCTATTCGGAGATGGGCCGCTGCCACCGCAACGAGCGCTCGGGTGCGCTCACCGGCCTGGTGCGGGTGCGGCAGTTCACGCAGGACGACGCCCACATCTACTGTCGCCCCGATCAGCTCCAGGCGGAGATCAGGGACCTGCTGGCACTCGTGCGCGAGTGGTACGGCA
>Ga0075423_10002974_pt1 | contig 15524 bp, 16 predicted proteins | sample SoiMethybrSBSTD2_FD_80114 | JGI IMG/M metagenome (GOLD analysis project Ga0075423, IMG submission 80114) | Bulk soil microbial communities from a Populus tree surrounding site in Tennessee, USA - Soil MetaG P. TD hybrid SBSTD2 | ecosystem: Environmental > Terrestrial > Soil > Tree plantation...
CACGAGCGAGGTCATCACGAAGGTGAAGATGATCGCCTCGAACACGCACCAGAAGAACGTCATGAACACCGCGATCCACGGCGTGCCGGGGGCCAGCATGTTGCTGCCGAAGTGCCGCACCAGGCGGAACGGCATCAGGATCACTTCCTTGACCATGGCCCACACCCCGACGATCAGCACCTGCGCGAAGCCCAGCAGCGTGACCGCGAGCTGGAGCAGGAAACGGAACACGCCGCCCCAGAACGTGAACGTGGCACGCGCCAGGTCCCACCACGTGATGAGCACGAGCCCGACGTACGCGCGGCGGTGGGTGCGGATCAGGAGCGACGGGACGCTCAGCACGCTGGCCCAGTAGCCGAACGCGATGCCGCCGAGCGGCAGCAGCAGGAACAGACGCTTCAGCATGGCGAGCCAGAATGGATCGTGCGCCCCCCACAGGAAGTGGAAAGCGCCCATCAACGGCTTCCAAAGCGAGAGCGTCTGGATCCAGAACTGGAAATCGTGGCTCAGTCGGGATTCCTTTCGGCGTGGGGACGTTCCGTCTAGGTCTTATCGGCCTTCGGCGCCCCCCCCTTGAGCCGCACTCACACGCAGTGCCGCTCCCGCATCCGCATGGCTCGCAGTCCGTTCCCTGGCCGGCCCCGGGATGTTCGCGCCGCGGCTGTGCGCCGGCTCGCGCGCTCTCTACCTCTTCCCCCCGCCGCCCCGAGGTTCGGGGGATTCGGCCGCGAGCAGCCGCCGCACCGATTCCGCGAGCCCGACCGGGCGCTCGATCCCCAGTGCCTTCATGCTGGCGGCGGTGTCGAATGCGCGCAGCGCCCTCAGGCCCAGCACGTTCTCGCGCCGGATCGGAAACGGCACGCGCAGCGCCTCGAGCGTCGCAGCTCCCAGCTCGACGAGCCCGATCGGCACGCTCACGAGCAGGGGCGAGCTGCCGAGGCCGGCCATCACCGCGCGGTAGAGATCGCGCATGCTGTGCACGTCGGGCGCAGCCACTTCGAAGCGGCCGGTGATGCCGCGCGCGATCACGTTCTCCGCCGCCTGCACCAGGTCGCCCATCCACAGCGTCTGGATCGGCTGGCGCCCGCCATCCGGCAGCGGGATCGCGCGCGCGCCGCGGATCAGCCCCACCATGCTCCCGAACAGCCCGCCGTCGCCGAGCACGAGCCCCAACCGCAGCACGCAATCGCGCGCCGGATCGAACAACCGCTCGAGCGCGAGCTTGCTCTGGCCGTAGTGCGAGCGCGCGCCCTCGTGGGCCGAGAGCGTCGAGAGGAAGATCACGCGCGTGCCCTGCCGCCGCGCGGCCGCGATCAGCCGTTCGCACCCCTCGCGGTTCACGCGGTCGGCTTCGCGCTGCGCCGGGCCGTACTCGACCAGCGCGCCGTGCACGATCGCCGATGCGCCGGCCAAGTCGCGCTCGTCGAACCCGTCGGGCAGCACGAAGCGATGTGCGGTGACGCCGGCGGCCGCTGCGGCCGCGCCGGGCGAGCGCACGAAGGCTCGCACCGCGTATCCGCGCGCCGCGAGGTGGCGCACCAGGTGGCGGCCGATGAAGCCCGATGCGCCGGTGATCCCGACCGCGGGCCGGGCGTCAGTCGCCATCGCTCCTCCGCGCCAGGCCGTCGGCCACGACGTGCGCCCAGGCCATGAGCGTGAAGGTGAGCCCGTTGCCGGGCAGATAGCGGAACGGCGAGCCGTCGGCCACGAACACGCGCCGCGTCCCGGCGAGGCGCCCGTCTAAGGCCACGCTGTAGGGGCGCCTCCCGTCGCCGAACGGCAGCGTGCCGGCGTAGTGGACGGTCGAGCCCGCGGGCATGCGCTGGCGCTTCAAGGCGTGGCAGCCGAGCGACCCGAGCGCGGCCAGGATGCGGCGCTCGCAGGCGTCGTTGTCGCGCGCCTCTTCCGCGCTCAGGGTGTATTCCACCTCGAGCGCGTCGCCGGTGGGCGAAGCGGCGTCGGCGACGCGGCGCAGGCGCTTGGCCGGCGTTGCGTGATCGGGATGGTTGATCGTGACGAGCACGATCGCCGGCAGGAGGCGCTGCATCAGCACGCGCGCGTCGGCGAAGCCCAGCGGCACCTCCTTCACCAGCTTGAAGAGCAGGAGCGAGCGGTAGGTGTAGAGCGACACCATGCGCACGTCCATCCCGTCGCCTTTGGGGTCGAGGAACATCTCGAGCTGGCCGAGGCTGGTGCGCTCGCGCTCCATCGCAGCGCCGAGCCTGCGCAGGTGGAGCGCGGGCGCGATGCAATAGGGATTCGTGAGCAACGGGAGCGTGGCGTCGCCCGGCTGCGAGCGCAGCACGATGCGCGCCGTGCCGAGCGTGCCGGTGCCGAGCAAGAGCCGCCGGGCGCGGACGATCTCCTCTGTGCCGTCCACGCGCGCGGTGCGCACTTCCACGTGGTCGGCGCGCTCGGCGAACGAGAGCACGAAGCAGCGGTCGCGGTACTCGAAGCCCTCGCGGCGCTTGAGCTCTTCCACCGTCATCCATGGGCGGTAGACCGCGCGGTCGTGGTCGGCCCAGAACTCCATGTCGGTGTAACGCGTGCCGCCGCGCCCGCCGAGCGGTTCCGTGAGCACCGCCATCGGCATCTTGCCCATCACGATCCGCGCGCGCATGAGCGCATCGCGCCGGCGTCGATACTGCGCGTAGAGCGCCGCGATGCTGCCGTCCATCGCGAGCGGCGGCTGGAAGGTGGTGAGCCCGGCGCCGCAGTAGGGCGTTGCGTCGTCCTTCTGGGCCGCGAGCCCGATGCGCCGCCCGATCACCTCGTAGGCCGGCGTGATCTTCGCGCCATCGAGGCCCATGGCGGCGAGCTCGGGCGCCGTGTACACCGCGCAGCCCGCTCCCCAGCCCGCACCGAGCCCCCCGTAGCACAGGCTCTCCATGCGGCTGAAGCCCGGCCCGCGCAGCGGCAGCCAGCGCTCCGTGCCCGCGATCAGGTGCTGGCGCGGCGGCGTGAGCGTGTGCGCGGCCGGGCCCCACGGAATGCCCTCGAAGTCGTCGCCCAGGAAGTAGCGGTGCTGCTCGGCTTCGCGCTCGCGCACCGTGACGAAGTCGGAGTCGGGCACGAGCGGCGCGTAGCGCGTCTCGCGCAGGCCGAGGTCCAGCATCAGCACACGGCGGCCGCGCTCGATCAGGGTCTGCGCGGCGTGGGCGCCGGTCATGCCCGAGCCCACGACCACATGCTCGTGGATCACCTCCACAGCAGGCCCCAGGTCCGGACCATCGCCAGGCCCAGCGCGGAGCGCGCGGCGGCCGCCGCCATGCGCAGCGCGAGGCCGAACAGCGCCGCCTTGGGGTAGGGCGCGGGCAGGAAGCGCCGGCAGTGGGCGGGCGACGCCTCGAGCACCGCCATCATCAGGCACAGCCGGAAGCGCACCGGCGATTCGGGATCGGCGAGCGCGAGCCCGGCATCGAGCGGGCCGATGGTCCAGGGGCTCGCGATCATCCGCGCGAGCAGTGCCTGGTCGCGCGGCGTGCGCGGGAGAGCTTCGCGCACCAGGACCGCGCGCCGGTAGCGCTCGACCTCTTCGGGACGCGGCGGCTCGCCGATCAGGTAACGCGCGAAATGGAGCGCCTCCTGCTCCGTCGGGATCGCTTCGCGCGCGGCGGTGTCCCCGGGCGGGGCTAAAGCCCGCGGCTCGAGCCGCGACGCTTCGCCGGCGGAGTCCAGCCTCAGGCCTGCTTTCCGCCCGACTCGAGCGCGCGCCGCAGCGCCTTCACCTCGGCTTCGAGGATGCCGAGATCCTGCGTGAGGTTCTTGTTCTGCTCGCGCAACGACGAGATGACGGTGGAGAAGTGGAACTGCAGCACCATCACCATCAGGATCGCGACCAGGAACAGGAACGCCGGCGGATAATAGATCCCGACCAGGTGGGAGAGCTTCTCGACGCTCTTGATGAAGGTCGCGCTCAGCACCAGGATGGTCGCCGAGAGGATCCACAGCAGCGAGTACTCCTCGCGGATCTTCTTGCGGCGAACCTGGTTCAGCACGAACAGCAGCACCATCAGGCCGAGCGCCACGACGAAAAGCTGGGCGCGGAGCTGGAGCCCGGTGTACAGGTAAACCGGCTGCATGAAAGTCCCCTCCCGGTGGATGCGTGCGCGACGCGCTCCGCTCTCGCGGGCGGAGGCGGCAGCACGGGAGCCAGGAGCCCGAGCTTACGCTGCGCTCTGCCCCGAAGTCACTCCGCCTTCTGCGGAGGATCCACGATGTCCGCGATCTTCCCGATCGAGCGCTTCACCAGCATGCGGGCCGCGTCGCTCGAGGGGAGGCCGAGCGTCTTCGCGATCAGCTCGTAGCGCTCGCCCTGCTCGAGCCTCAGGATCACCGCGTCCCGCTCCGTGGGCGTGAGCCGCTTGAGCGCGGTGCGGTAGGCCGCGAACGCCTCGCGCAGCTCCGCTTCCTCGAGCGGCGTGGGCTCCGGGCTCTCGACCGCCCCCGGGCTGTCGTCCTCGGGCAGCGTCTCCTTCTCGGGGATGCGCCGCGAGCGGCGGCCCTCGTCGCGCAGGTAGTTGAACAGGATCCGGCGCAGGTACGCGAGCCACGCGTCCTCCCAGCGCGACTTGAAGTTCTCGAGCCCGCGCCATGCGCGCAGGAACGTGATCTGCACCAGGTCGGGCGTGTCCATCTCGCCGCGCAGCGAGCCCGGCAGCCGCCCGTGCGCCAGCCTGCGGATCTGGGGATAGCAGCGCTGGAACAGGCGGTCGATCGCGGCCTGCTCACCGCGCTGCGCGCGCTCGATCATCTCGGCGATGGACTCGGGCGGGCGTGCGTCGTCTCCATCGTGCAGCGGCTCGAGCGGCCCTTCTGGCATCACTTCCTCCGTGTCGGCATCATACAGCGTCGCGCAGCTTCGTTCACCAGCTCGGGAGCCGCTCGCTGGGCGTTTGACCACACTCATGGACACGACCACGCTCGTGCCGTCGCTGGCTCGGAGCTCGCCACGGAGTTTCCGATGGATTCCCCGGCGTACTCCAGCCTAGAATCGACGTCGTCGCCCCAGGCTGTGGACGTCTCGGTGAGGTGATGCATGTACGCTCGCCTCGGCTCACGTGGTCTCGCGCTGGCGGTCCTGCTCGGTGCTCTGGCTACGAGCGCCGTCGGCATGCCGGCCGGCCGCTCGTGGACTCCGGTCGAGAGACTGGAGAGCGCAGGATCGATCTACTTCGACTTCCCGATCGCAGGCGTTTCGTCCACCGGCATTCCCTGGCTCGTCGTCGAGGGATACGGCGGGGAGGGCCTCACCGAATTCGCCTGGAGCGGGAGCTCCTGGCAGCCTGAGTTTGCGACCGGTTCACACGCTGCCATCCCGGCGGCGTTCGCAACCGACCTAACGCCCCGGCGCTGGCTGGCCTGGGTCGATTTACGGAGGCGCACGGACGGCTACTTCCACCTGCTGGCGTCGGAGCTGACACCCGGCGGTTTCACGCCCGCCGAGACCGTCATGGTGACGACCGGTCAGGGCTTCCCGATGTCGGCCGCGTCCTCGAACAGCCGCCGCTGGGTGGCGCGCGTCCAGCAGCGCGCACCCAACGACCTGACCTTCATCATCCGCACCGCCTACTCGGACGCGGCCGGGGTCTGGCGCGAGCTGCCGCCCGTCGGCGTGCAGGAGCAGGTGTGCGCGCTCGCGCCCCTGGCGGAACGCTCGGTGCTCCTCGCGTACTCCGGTCCGGGCGGGATCTCGTGGAAGATCGCGGAGGGAGATGGGTGGACGGAATCCGGAGTGCTGGATCGGCACCCATACCCCCTGATGAACGACGGCTTTCGCCCGCGACCCTCGGGCGGCTTCTGGCTGACCTGGAACGACCGCGTGTGGGCGCGCGTTTCCTCGTGGAAGGACGGGGCCTGGTCCCACGGGGACAGCCTCCACTCCGTGGACCCCAGGATCGTACGCATGGGCTTCACGCGGATGGCCGCCGGGGAGGAGGAGCGCGGCGCGCTGGTCTGGTCCGAGTTCTGGGCGGTGGGACCGGTCGGTCACGAAGAGGCGAAGGTCGCCTTCGCGAACGATACCGGATGGTCGGACGGCGAGTCGGTGCCCGGAACCGGAGATCTGTTCGAGCTGGCGTCAGCCCAGGATCGGAACGGCGACCTCTGGCTGCTCTGGGTGGATCGCTATCCATATGCGACGTACTTCACCCACACGCACGTGCACGCGGAGACCTCGATCCCCCGCATCGTGGGGAACGGCTCGAACCGCGGCCTCGAGTGGACTCTCTCCGAGCCGGCTCCCGGCAGCTGGTGGGCCGTGCTCCGGTCGCGGAAGGGCGGCCCGCTCGAGGAGGTGGCGCGGCTCCGTGCCGGCCCGGGACTCGAGATGGCGTGGACGATTGCGTCCCCGCCTCACGGCCCGGAGACGTATGCGATCCGCAGGGAGTCCGTGGACACGCGATACCTGTGGCAGAGTCCGGCAACCGCCTGGCCGCGCCCTGGGCGCAGCGATCCGGCGGCGCTCACGCTGCGGGTCGAAGCCGGCCTGCGATCGGCCGTCGAGTTGGCCGGCGTGGGAGAAGGGCCGGTCGAAGTCGAACTCCACGATGTCCAGGGCCGACGGCTGTGGTCGACACGAGTCACGCCCGATGGCTCCACGATGCGCATCGAGATCGACCGAACCTTGGCGCCGGGCGTCTACTTCGCGTCGGCTCGTGTCCCGGCGGGGGACCTCCGAACCGTTGTGAGATTCGTCGTCCTGGAATAGGGCTGCGAGCGACGTCGAGGCGGTTGCTGGCGCGGCCTGGTCACAATCTTCTTCGGCCACAACCGGGTGACGAGGCCGGTAAGATGGGGTGGATGACGGGGCTCGAACCCGCGACACCTGGAGCCACAGTCCAGTGCTCTACCAACTGAGCTACACCCACCACCAACTGAGCTACTTCGCCGCCACCGCAAGCCCGATTCGGAAGCCTCAAGACCTCGATGCGACCCGGTGGAACGCGTGCCGGGCCCTGGTAATGGCGCGCCTGGAGGGAATCGAACCCCCGACCGACGGATTAGAAATCCGTTGCTCTATCCTTCTGAGCTACAGGCGCAGGGGTTCACGTCGATTCGGGCCGCCATCGCCATGATCGCGGCCGGACAAAAGTCGGGGCGAGAGGATTTGAACCTCCGACACCCTGCTCCCAAAGCAGGTGCGCTACCGGGCTGCGCCACGCCCCGCTGATTCTCGAGCGTTTCGCGCGGGGCAGGATAGCCGCGCCCGGCGAGATGCGTCAATCGCATGTCCGCGGCCGCGTACCCGATGGCCCCGCGCGAGGCCTCGTGTGATCATGCGCGCCCGTGAAGCCAGACCGCAAGCGATCGCGGCCCGGGTCCAGGGCCTTGGCACCTGCGCCCGGAGCCCGGCGTGCGGACGGCCCCCTGCCCGCTTCGCCCCGCGCGCGGCCCGCGCCGCTCCCGCTCGGGCGCGATCCGTGGGCGTGGGTGAGCGCGCTCTCCGTGATCCCGCTCCTGCTCCACTCGCTCGGGGCGCCGCTCGGCGAGCCGGTGGCGGACGACTTCGACTTCCTTCATCGCCTGCTCTACGCGCCCCACTTTTCGCTCTTCGACGGGGGCGGAGCTGCGCGCTACTGGCGCCCGCTGTCGCGTCAGATCTATTACGAGGTCCTCGCTCCGCTCATGCTCCCGCAGCCGGGATTCATCGCGGCGCTCCACGTGGCGCTGCTCGCGCTCGTGGCGTTGCTGCTCTACCGCGCGCTGCGCGCGAGTCTCGGCGGTCCGCTCGCGGCGCTGGCGGCGAGCTTTCCGCTGCTGATGGAGTCGACCCGCATGCTGATCGCGTGGCCCAGCAACTTCCAGGACCTGGGCGCCATGCTGTTCGCGGTGCTCGCGATTCACGAGGCCGCTGCAGCGCGGCTCCCGACCACGCTCGTGGCGCTGGTCGCCTCGCTCTTGTGCAAGGAGCAGGCGGCGCCGGCGGCGCTGCTGTTGCCGTGGCTGCCGGCCGGGGCCGAGCGCCGCCCGCGCCGGCGCTGGCTCCTGGCCATCGCGGCGACCGTCGCCCTGTGGGCGGTCGCGTACGCCTGGGTGTGGCGCGGCGCCCATCTCCAGTCGCCGCAGCCGGCCGGGGCCGCCGCGCCATCGTGGGCCGCGGGCTACCTGTGGGCGTGCGGCAACGCTGCGCGCGCGGCGATGAGCCTTCCGGTTGCTGCATCGCGGCTCGACGCGCTCGCGGTCGTGGGCCTCCTGATCGTGGGGTTCGCGGTGGCGGCCGCTGCGACCGCGCCCGCGGCGCGCGCGCGGCTCGCCCGCGTGCTGCCATGGGCGCTGTGGGGGAGCGCATGGTTCGCGGCCGGCGCGCTCAGCCTGGCCGTCACGTATCCCGACTGGCTCGCCTATCGCGGCGCATTCGCTGCGATCGGGCTCGGGGTCGCGCTCGCGGCGCTGGCGGGTGCAGCGCATCCCGCGCTCGCGGGCGCGCTGCTCGCGCTTCGGCTCGTGCTGTTCGCGCTCGGCCCCGGGCCCCCGCCGCGCGTCACCGGCGTGGCGGTCGAGCGCGGCGCGCTCCTCGACTTTCCCAAGCTCGTGCGCCTGCAGCGCGCGGTGGGGGACACGCGACGCGCGCTCCATGCCGGCTATCCACAGCTGCCCCAAGGCGCCCAGGTCGGTCTCTACAACCTGCCGTGGATGGCCGAGTACGCGTTCGGCGGCTCCCAGGCGCTCCAGGTGTGGTACCGCGACAGCACGCTACGCTGGGTCAAGTCATCGGACTTCCTGCTGCGGCCCGAGATCCCGATCGTCACCATCGTCGAGTTCGAGATGATGTCGGATCCCTCAGTCGCGCTGGTGGCGCCCGATGCGATGCGGCAGATGACGCACGCGATCGTGATCGGGAACGAGGGCGACTGGGCCGGAGCGCTGGTGCGCCTCGATCGCGCCGACTCGCTCGAGCCCGCCGCCGCCGCCCGCGCGTTCCGCGGGCAGGTGGCCGGCGTGCGCGCGGTGGCGCTCGCCGACCTCGGACGGCTCGAAGCGGCCGAGCGGGAGGCGCGCCGCAGCACCCTGTTCTACCCGCGGAATCCTTACGCCCACCTGGCGCTCGGAACCGTCGCGCTGCGCCGCGGCCGCTTGGCCGAGGCCGACGCCCACGTGGACACGATGCTGATGACCGAACCCCATTACGTCCCGGCGCTCCAGCTCCGCGAAGAGATCCGTCAGGCCGGAACCGCCCCGAAACGCTGAGGTCCGGCATTGCGCGCCCGCGCGCGAGGACCTATTCTACGGGTCTCGTTCGAGGCAGCCCCGAACCCACGGGCTCCCGGCACAGGAGTGGATCATGAGCGGCGTCAACAAAGTCATTCTCGTCGGCAATCTGGGCGCCAACCCCGAGATGCGCTACACGCAGACCGGGCAGGCGGTGGCCAACCTTCGTCTCGCCACCACCGAGCGCTGGACCGACAAGGCCGGCCAGAAGCAGGAAGTCACCGAGTGGCACCGGATCGTGGTGTGGGGCAAGCAGGCCGAGATCTGCGGCCAGTACCTCACCAAGGGCCGGCAGATCTACGTCGAGGGCCGGATCCGCACGCGCCAGTGGCAGGACCAGCAGGGCCAGAAGCGCTACAGCACGGAGATCGTGGCCCAGACCGTCCAGATGCTCGGGCCCCGCACCGACCGCGGCCCGGACGATGTCGGCGCCACCGTCCCCCCCGACGAGCACATGGGGGCCGAGCCCGGTCCCGGGAACGACGACGACATTCCGTTCTGATCTGCCGATCATCTAAAGGAACGTGCGGCCGCGCCCCCCGCGCGGCGCGCCGGGTTTTCTGTGCGTACCACAATCAGGGGGCGATCGGTTTCGACGGGGGTCGAGAACCAGGAAGTGCAGGCCGGGGCCCCGTGTCCTCGTTAAAAAAGCGGGAACGTATCAACTGCCAACTCTGAGTTGGCTCTCGCTGCCTAGATAGCAGCGACGGTCGCCCGGACCCCGCCTGTGGGGGCCGGTGCGAGCGCCATACAAACGCAGGCTGGTCCAACGCTCCGCCCGAGGGCTGAGGACGAGACGCTGTAGGGCTGGCACGTAGCTGATCCCGCCGGTCGGAGCGGAAGCGTGCGAGAACCAAACGGCCGGACACGCCTGTAGGATCTCTCTGGGGACTGACTTTCGGACGCGGGTTCGATTCCCGCCGCCTCCACCATTTTCGCCGCGCGGCGCGCGCTGCGCCGCGCGTCATCCCGGGTGCTCTGGCGTCATGCCGTCGTCAAACGCCACCCCCGGCGCCGGCCCCAGCGCGGGGGTCCCGCTGCCGCCCGCTGCTGCCTCGCGTCGCGTCCGCCCCGGCACTCAGACTTTTCCGCTTGCAGCCCGGGGGGTCGGTGACTACTCTCGCGCGTTCCGTGAACGACGCCTCGGGCCTCCAAAGCCGTATCGAGGCGGTCCGGGAGTCGATCGATCGGGCCGCCGCGCGCGCGGGGCGCCGCGGGGCGGAGGTGGTGCTGGTCGCGGTGGTGAAGACGGTGCCGGCCGCGCGCGTGCGCGAAGCGCTCGCGCTCGGCCTGACCGACCTCGGCGAAAACCGGGTACAAGAGGCCGAGGCACATGCCGATACGCTCGGTCGGTCGGCCGCGCGCTGGCACATGATCGGTCATCTGCAGCGCAACAAGGCGGCGCGCGCGGTTCAGTCGTTCGACCGCGTCCAATCGCTGGACGACGTCGAGATCGCGCGGGCGGTCGCACGGCACGCGGCGGCAGCGCGCCGTACGTTGCGGGCGCTGATCGAGGTCAACGTGGGCGGCGAGTCGAGCAAGTTCGGCGTGGCGCCCGAGGGCCTGGAGAATCTGTTGGAGCAGACGATCGCGCTCGACGGCATCGCGATCGACGGTCTGATGACGGTGGCGCCGCAGACGGAGCGCCCCGAGGAAGCGCGGCCGCACTTCGCGCGGCTGCGGGCGCTGCGCGATCGCGCGGCGCGCGCGCTGGGGGTGGCGCTCCCCGAGCTGTCGATGGGCATGAGCGCGGATTACGCGGTCGCGGTGGAGGAGGGCGCGACGATCGTCCGGGTGGGGACGGCGTTGTTCGGGGAACGGAGCGGTTGAGGGGCACGCAACGGATGCGGGGGTGGCGGACATGTTCGTAATCGGAAACCTGCTGAACGCGGTCGCGGTGATCCTCGGCTTCCTCCTCCAGTCGCTGATGATCGTCGTGTTCATCAACGCGCTGCTCTCCTGGGTGCGGCCCGATCCGAGCAATCCGATCGTGATGTTCCTGGACCGGGTCTCGGATCTGGTGTGCAACCCGGTGCGCCGGCTGTTCCCGACGGCGTATTCGGGGATCGACTTCGCGCCGTTCATCGCGATGCTCGGTCTGTGGCTGATGCAGCTCTTCGTGGTGAACACGTTGCGCGACCTCGCGGTCCGCATGGGGTGAGCGCCCGGCTCGAGGTGGTGGTGCGCCCGCGCGCCCGCCGCTCGCGGGTCGAGGGCTACCGGGCCGACGGGAAGCTGGTGGTGGCGGTGGCGGCGCCGCCCGAGGATGGGCGCGCGAACGAGGCGGTGGCCGAAGTGCTGGGCGAGTCGCTCGGGGTGAGGGCGCGGGACGTGACGATCGTGCGCGGGCAGCGCTCGCGCGCGAAGCTGATCGAGGTGCAGGGCATCGAAGAGGCCGAGCTCCAGCGCCGCATCGAGCGGGCGCTGGGCGGGAGCGGAGAGAAGCATGGCGACTGAGCTGAAGAGCCGGATCGAGGAGGCCGCTGCGGCGGTGCGCGCGAAGAGCGCGCTGTCGCCCGAGGTCGGCGTGATCCTCGGCACCGGTCTCGGCGACTTCGCCGATGGGCTGCGCGATCGCGCGGTGGTGCCGTATCGCGAAATCCCGCATTTCCCGGTCTCCACGGTCGAGAGCCACGCGGGCGAGCTCCATCTCGGCCGGCTCGCGGGGCGTCCGGTGGCGGTGATGAAGGGGCGCGTGCACTACTACGAGGGGTACGCGATGCGCGAGGTCGCCTTCCCGGTGCGCGTGCTCAAGGCGATCGGCTGCCGCACCCTGATCATCACCAGCGCGGTCGGCGCGATGAACCCCGACATGCCCCCGGGCACGATCGTGGTGAACACCGACCACATCAACCTGATGGGCGACAATCCGCTGATCGGCGAAAACGACGAGACCCTGGGCCCGCGCTTCCCCGACATGAGCGAGCCCTACGCGCGCACGCTGGTCGCGCTCGCCGAGCGCGTCTCGATCGAGCTGGGTGCAGCGCTGCCGCGCGCGGTGTTCGTTGCGCTCTCGGGTCCCACGCTCGAGACCGCGGCGGAGTACCGCTTCCTGCGGTGGATCGGCGCCGACACCGTCGGGATGTCGTGCGTGCCCGAGACCATCGCGGCGGTGCACGGCGGCCAGCGCGTGCTGGCGCTGGGCGTCGTGACGGACGCATGCCTGCCGGACCATCTCGAGCCGGTGAGCATCGCGAAGGTGCTCGAGGTCGCAGGGCGCACGTCGCCCCGGCTGATCCGGTTGATCACAGAAGTCGTCCGTCGTCTGGACGAGGCGGTGGCATGAAGTCCCCACCAGGAGAAATCCACTCCGGCCCGAGTGCCGGGTCCCCGGTTTTTTCATACGTGAGGAGGATGGCCCAATGACGACACCCCGGAAGTCGAGAGCAGCCCCCGCCAAGAAGAAGAGCGCGAGCGCCGCCAAGCGCCCGGCCGCGCCCAAGAAGGCGAAGCCGGTCGAGCACCGCCCCGCGACCGCGAAGGTCGCTTCGAAGGGCGCGGTCAAAGCGGTCGCGCACAAGGAGCCGCGCGCGGCTCAGCGCACGGCGGCCAAGGGGTCGGGCGGCAAGGGGTCGGGCGGCAAGGGCCGCGTCGCAGCGCCGCCGCCGCCGGTGCGTCCGCTGGGCGTGCTTCCGCCCGAGTCGCGGGCGCGCACGCCCGAGCGGCACACGCCGGCGCCGGTGGCGGCACCGGCACGCTCCAGCGCCCCGGCCGCGAAGGGCGACGGGCGTGCGGAGCCCCCCGCTGCGCAGCCGCTTTCGGCCAAGGACCTCAAGCACTTCGAGGGCCTGCTGATGGAAGAGCTGCAGCGGATCCGCAAGGAGATGGGCCATCTCGAGACCACCGTGCTCAAGGTGAACCCGCGCGACAGCTCCGGGGATCTGTCGGGCTACTCGTTCCACATGGCCGACGCCGGAACCGACGCGATGGAGCGCGAGAAGGCGTTCCTGTTCGCGTCCGCAGAAGGCCGCAGGGAGCGCGAGATCGTGGAGGCGCTGCAGCGCATCTACGACGGCACCTACGGCGTCTGCGAGAACTGCGGCAAGCCCATCGCGCGCGCGCGGCTCGAAGCGGTGCCGTACGTGCGGCTGTGCGTTTCGTGCAAAGAGAAGGAGGAGCGGGCCAGCCGGAGCCAGCCCGGGTGAAGCGATCGCTGTCGCTCCTCTTCGGGATCTCCGGACTGACGTTCGCGCTCGATCTCTGGACCAAGCGCTGGGCCAGCGAGAGCCTCGCCGATCGCGACTCGCTGCCGGTGCTCGGCCAGTTCCTGCGCCTCACCTACACGCGCAACTCGGGCGTGGCGTTCGGGCTCGGCGCAGGCACGAACTTTCCCTTCTACGTATTCTCCCTGCTCGCGGCGATCGCGATCCTCGTCCTGTTCGTGGGCGGCCGCGTGCAGGGCCGGGCGCGCGAGGTCGCGCTCGCCCTCATCTTCGGCGGCGCGGTCGGCAACCTCGTGGACCGCGTCACCACCGGGCTGGTGGTGGACTTCATCGACGTCGGCATCCGGCAGTGGCGCTTCCCGGTGTTCAACATCGCCGACTCTGCCGTGACCGTCGGCGTCGCGCTGTTCGCGCTCGGCTGGACCCAGCGCCACGACGACGGCGCAGCGGCGCAGGCGGCCCTGGCGGGAGCGGGCCCGGAGGGCGTCCCGAAGGAGGCGGCCGATGCTGGAGCTCACGGTGCCCCTGCCGCAGGCGGGGGAGCGACTGGATCGCTTCCTGGCGGCGGCGCAAGCGGACCTGTCGCGTAGCCGTCTCCAGGGGCTGATCCGCGAGGGCCGCGTGCTGGTGAACGGCCGCGCCGCGCGCGCCTCGCTGCGGCTCCGCGGCGGCGACCAGGTGCGCGTCGAGCTGCCGCCCGAGCGTATCCCGTCGCTCGGCGCCGAGGACATCCCGCTCGCGATCCTCCACGAGGACGAGTCCATCCTGGTCGTGGACAAGCCCGCCGGCATGGTGGTCCATCCCGGCGCGGGAGTGGCGACGGGAACGCTGGCGCACGCGCTGCTCCACCACGATCCCGCGATCGGCGCGGTGGGCGGCGCGGGCCGGCCCGGCATCGTCCACCGCCTCGACCGCGACACCTCGGGGCTGCTGGTGGTGGCGCGCAGCGCGCGCGCCTACCGGTCGCTGGTCGAGGCCATCAAGAACCGCGAGGTGAGCCGCCGATACCTGACCCTGGTATGGGGCGGGCCGCGCGCCGCTTCCGGCGAGCTTGCGGGAGCGATCGGCCGCGACCCGCACCATCGCCAGCGGATGGCGGTCGTGACGCGCGGCGGGAAGCCGGCGCGCACGCGCTGGCGCGTGGCCGAGCGCTTCGGCCTGTGCACGGCGCTCGACGTCGCGCTCGACACCGGGCGCACGCATCAGATCCGCGTGCACCTTTCGCATTTCGGGCACCCGGTCGTGGGGGATCGGGTCTATGGAGGGAGCGCCAGAATGCGGTTGAGGCTCACTGCCGCCGAGCGTAGTCTCGCGGAGGTGCTGTTGGACCTGCTGCCGAGACAGGCGCTGCATGCCGCGGAATTGGAGTTCGCGCATCCCGTGAGCGGGAAGAAGCTCCATTTCGAGGCCCCGCTGCCCGCGGATTTCGCAGGCGCGCTCGCCTGGCTGCGGAAGGAACGCGTGCCCCACCGGGGGTCGACCTCGCCATGACCGAGACGCTGCCCCAGGTGATCACGGTGCGGATGCCGAGCCGGCTCGACATGCTCGGCGAGCTCGATCACGTGGGGCAGGCGGTGTGCGAGCGCCTCCAGTTCGACGAGGAGGCCGCGATGCAGGTCAGCATGTCGCTGATCGAGGCCGGCACGAACGCGATCCAGCACGGCCACCATCGCGACGCATCGAAGCCGGTCGACACCACCTTCACGTTGTTCGAGGACCGGCTCGAGATCGCCGTCCACGACCTGGGCAATGGCTTCAACCTCGAAAAGGTGAACGGCAACATCACCTCGCCGGAGCACATGCTCGACCTCCGCGGCCGCGGCATCTTCATCATGCGCCAGTGCATGGATTCGGTGCGGTTCGAGTTCACGCCGAACGGCACCTCATGCCTGCTGACGAAACGGCGCCTGCCGCGGCGCGAGGGCCACTAGTGGCGGTCCCCCGCATCCTCGCGGTGGACTGGGGGCAGCGCCGCATCGGACTCGCCGTGAGCGATCCGCAGGGGATCATCGCGACCGGGCTCGAAACGCTGGTGGTGCGCGGCCCCGCCGACGCGATCGCGCGCGTCGCGAAGATCGCGGCGGAGCGCGAGATCGAGCGCATCGTGGTGGGCCTGCCGCTGCTGCTCTCGGGCGAGCGCGGCGAGGCCGC
>Ga0075423_10002977_pt1 | contig 15519 bp, 11 predicted proteins | sample SoiMethybrSBSTD2_FD_80114 | JGI IMG/M metagenome (GOLD analysis project Ga0075423, IMG submission 80114) | Bulk soil microbial communities from a Populus tree surrounding site in Tennessee, USA - Soil MetaG P. TD hybrid SBSTD2 | ecosystem: Environmental > Terrestrial > Soil > Tree plantation...
AAAGAATCGAGGTCACCGGAAACCGGTGACCTCTTTTTTTGTCGCTGAATAAGGACGAGGGCAAAAACTTTTTATTCGCAGATTACACAGCGGTGCAGTAGCCCGACTGTCAAGGAGGGCTCGCGGTGGAGTCCTCAGTCCGCACATAAAGCCCTCCTTGACAGTCGGGCTACTGCACCGCTCGTGTCTTAGTGGTTCATTACTCCTCGAACGGCAAACTACCGTTCGAGTTCACTCCTGGGCCAACCAGCCAGGTTCGCACCAGCTTCATAACTGCTTTGCAGGAATTCCATCAACGCACTATCGGGATCAGCCGCAGTTCTCACGTCGTCATACAAGAACAGAAACTCCGACATGTCGTTACTGTATAGGGCCTTCTCTGGGCGAATCTTTGCCTGGGCTAAACCTTCTGGGGCCGGTGCGGTGTATGAATAAAAGGCTGGTTTACCCAAAGGTCCTTGTCCTGGCCACCAACCATGACTGATCACTTCGTGCGAATAAGCTTCGCGAGTGATTGAATCCGCATCAGGACGCGGTGGCGCCGGGCGTCCTGAAAAACGCGTAACCGCCAAATCGAAAGAGCCCCAAAAAAAATGAACGGGACTGCTCTTGCCGATGAAAAGCGAGCGAAACTCCTGGAGGACTCGGTCAGCGTGTCTGAGTACTTGCCAACACCGATTCGCATAATCTGGATCGTAGGAGTTATGAAGTTCGTCCTGATCGAAAGCAATCGGATCCGCGATCTCGACAGGCATCCTCCAAATGCGGACGCTTAGACCGAGGTCATCAAGTGCCGACATTGTTTCTTTGTAGAAGGCCGCGACTGACATCGGTCTTAGAGCAATCTTCCGCAGCGCGCCGTCACTACATCTGATCTCAAGATTGTGATCGATGAAATCAAACTCCATTTCAAAGAAGGTCGATCCGTACGGCATTGCCGTCGTAGTCAATCCGCGTGCAGAAACGTAAAGCGGGACATTCCACCAATGATTCACAAGCGGTGTCTGGGCCAATCTGACTTTGCCAACGATCTGCGTCCACATGTGCAGCGTCGCGCGAGTGTCTTCCCATGCCTCGAGTGGTAGGGCCGGCCACGGTTCTGGGGTTTGGATGGGTTGTGACATGGTTGAAGCCTCCTCTGTATGCAAATCTCTATTTCTCTTCGCCGCTGTGGTTGAAAGGTACGATACCACCACAGAGACACGGAGACACAGAGGTCACAGAGAATCCGTCCAAACTTGACTGTCTTTTAATCAACACCTATAGTTTCGACGTACTAAATCCAGCCCGATTCAAGACCATGAAATTGAAGGCTTGTGCCTGTTGTTACTACTGCCCCTGGTGCTGCTATTGCAGCGCGACCGGAAGGCCGTGTGCAGGCGCGGGGAACGGATGACGTAGCCAGGCACCAGCCCTAATAACGGCAGACACCGGTCGCGCTATTTGGATAGTGGACCGGTTTTTAATTTTGAAGGGAAGAGATTTGTCGGGTGGCTCTCCGTGGCCGCCCTTCGGAAAATGCCGCAGAACTGTTTGGCGAACGGGCGGCCACGGAGGGCCGCCCCTACAAGTAGGGCAAGGTCTCATCATGTCAATTAGCGTTTTAGAAGAATGCAGAGTTAATCCGCTTGGTAGTATCGAAGCAACTATCGGCAACACTCCACTCTTGCGTTTTCCGCGCCTGAACCGGGATTTGCCTGTCGGTGTCGAGATTCTCGTCAAAGGTGAGCACCTGAACCCCGGTGGCTCAGTAAAGGATCGGCCGGCGCTATCGATGATCCTCGAAGGCGAACGCAGCGGCAAGCTCCGGCCGGGCATGACGATCATCGATGCGACCAGCGGCAACACCGGAATCGCTTATGCCATGATCGGCGCTGCACGTGGTTATCCGGTAACGGTTTGTTTACCCAAGAACGCAAGTACCCAACGCAAAAACATTCTACGGGCGTACGGCGTCGAGATTATTGAAACTGATCAGATGCTATCCACCGATGGTGCTCAACGCATTGCTCGCGACCTTCACGCAGAGCAACCCGACAAATACTTCTATCCGGATCAATACAACAACGACGCCAACTGGCTGGCCCACTACGAAACGACAGCAAATGAGATCTGGTCTCAGACGGAAGGAAGGGTCACACATTTCCTGACCGGCCTCGGCACCTCAGGAACATTCACTGGTGTTGTCCGACGCCTGCGTGAATTAAAGCCCGAGCTGACTGCGCTGGCCGTACAACCAGAATCGCCTCTGCATGGACTGGAAGGTCTAAAGCACATGGCAACAGCATCGCGGCCGGGAATCTATGATGAGACATTGGTAGATGCAGTTCTGGAAGTATCGACCGAAGACGCAGTTCAAATGACAAAGCGACTGGCGCGTGAACAAGGCTTGTTGGTTGGCCCCAGTTCAGGAGCGAATGTAGTTGCAGCCCGAACGCTGGCACGCTCATTGAGCACGGACGCCGTAATTGTCACAATACTCTGCGATGGCGGTGAAAGATATTTAAGCGAGGCGCTTTGATGGCTGACGAAGACACAAAATTGGATATTGCCACAAGGTTAGTTCACAGCGGCGAGCGCAAGACCCCGTTTGATGCTCAATCAGTAGCGACGCCGATCTATGCCACTGCCACGTTCACCTACGACAGTATGGAGGACATCGATCGAGTTTTCAGTGGAGAGAAGCAGGGCTTCATCTACACACGCTATGGAAATCCTACTCTCAATGCCCTTGAACAGGCGATCCAGGCTCTCGAGGAAGGCGCAACTACCTGCGCGTACTCCACCGGGATGGCGGCTTTGCACGCGGCGCTCTTTGCCTGTGATTTGAAACCTGGAGCGACAGTCGTCGCTTCGCAAGATCTTTATGGGGCAACGACAGGCCTGCTCAACACTGTGTTCGGTTCATTTGGCATCAAGACTGTAGCAACCGACTTCAGTAATCTCGACCAGTTGCGAGCAGCGGTGCTGGAAGCAAAGCCATCAGTGCTGGTTGCGGAAACGATTTCCAATCCACTGTTGAAAGTCTGTGACATAGAGGCGTGTGCTGAAATTGCTCGCGAAGTTGGCGCGCGGTTGATAGTGGATAACACGTTTGCCTCGCCGTATCTTTGTCAGCCTTTGAAATTCGGAGCTGACCTGGTGGTTCACAGCGCAACGAAATATTTGGGCGGCCATGCGGATGCGATGGGTGGGTTGGTGGTGTCGAAGGATGAATTTGATAGTGTGGCACTCGTCGGTGTGATGAAACTGGTCGGCGGAGTGCTAAGTGTTTGGGATGCGCACCAGATTCTGCGTGGTATTAAGACACTTGGCGTTCGACTGGATCGGCAGTGTGAGAATGCTAGAGTGTTGGCGGAACTCCTACGAAAAGACCAACGAATAGCCGAAGTTTATTATCCAGGTTTTTTATCGGCGGTTGATCTAGTCGTTACTCGTCGAATGCTGAGAAAGCCGTATTCGGGTGCGTTGGTTTCGATCAAGCTAAAGGACGACACGCGTGAAGGTGCGTTCCGCTTTATGAACGCTTTACGGTTGTGTGTTCGTTCGACGAGTTTGGGCGACGTTTTTACGAGTGTGCTACACCCTGCAACGGCGTCGCACAGGGATCTGACACCGAACCGAAGACAGGAGCTTGGGATCACTGACGGCCTGATTCGGATTTCGGTGGGAATTGAAAGTGTTGACGATCTGATTGCCGATATACAGCGCGCTCTGGGCGAGGTTTGAGCTTGGTTTTTTGTTCGTGTTAATTCGTGTGATTTCGTGGATCGCTTTTCTCGCTAACGTTACGGACGATCCACGAAATCACACGAATTGACACGAACAAAGCACCAAGTACAAAGAACAAAGCACAAAGAACAAAGCACTGTAGAAAGTGATAACTCTGACGCCAACACATCTCGCGGAAATCTCAAGTCATGGAGAACGTGACTATCCGTATGAGTGTTGCGGGCTGCTCATTGGCCGATTTGACTCAGTTGATGAGAAGGTGGTGTTCGAGACCTATCCAATTTCGAATGCTCGTGAGGAGAGCGCGAAGCGAAACAGGTTTTTGATTCAACCCGAAGAGTTAATGAAAGGCGAGCGCTACGCGCGAACCAAAGACCTTGAGGTTGTCGGGTTCTATCATTCGCATCCCGAATCGCCCGCAGTTCCTTCTCAGTACGATTTGGAACATGCGTGGCCGACCTACTCTTACATCATCGTGTCTGTGAAAAATGAGAGAGCAGGCGACTTGTTTTCATGGGAACAACAGCCGGACAGATCGAAGTTTAATAGGGAAGAGGTTCGGATTGTTGAGCTTTGAACTTTGTTCTTTGTGCTTTGTTCTTTGAATATCCAGGGTCTTAACATAAATCAAAGTACAAAGCACCAAGTACAAAATACAAACACAAAGTATTAACACGCTGAGAGGATCGTTATGCCAATCAAAATAGCCATTCCAGCTCCTTTGCGACAGTTTGCGGCAGGACAGTCTCAAATCGAAGTTGAGGCGAAAACTGCGGGCGAAGCGCTGGATCTCCTAACATCAACTCATTCCGGATTACGTAAACATCTGTTCAACGAACAGAACAAGCTTCGTAACTTCGTGAACGTTTATCTCAATGACGAAGACATTCGTCACGCTTCAGGACCTGAGACGCCGCTGAAAGATGGCGACACGCTCATGATCGTGCCGTCAATTGCCGGCGGTTCAGTGATCGAAGAGGAAGTTGGGCAGTCCCTTCCTGAGTTGTCTAACGAAGAGATTCTTCGCTACAGCCGGCATTTGATCATGCCTGAGGTTGGAATGCAGGGTCAGCGAAAGATGAAGGCCTCGAGTGTGTTGATGATTGGAACTGGTGGGCTCGGAGCGCCCGTGGGCATGTATCTGGCAGCGGCTGGGGTAGGTCGGATCGGCATTGTGGATTTTGACGTGGTTGAGGAATCCAACTTACAACGACAGATTATTCACGGGACGAAGGACCTTGGTCGTCGCAAAATCGAGTCGGCCCGCGATCGCCTGCGCGATATCAATCCGCACATCGAGATCGAAACTCACGAATCGAGATTGACAAGCCAGAACGCGATGGCGCTATTTCGAAACTACGACATCATAGTTGATGGCACTGACAACTTTCCGACTCGTTACCTGGTGAACGATGCGTGTGTACTGACTGGTAAGCCGAATGTTTACGGATCGATCTTCCGCTTCGAGGGGCAGGCCAGTGTGTTCTGGGCCGAGAAAGGCGCCTGTTATCGCTGTCTTTATCCTGAACCGCCGCCACCGGGGCTGGTTCCATCATGCGCTGAGGGTGGCGTGCTGGGAGTTTTGCCAGGCATCGTTGGCGCAATCCAGGCAAATGAAACGATCAAGATTCTTCTCGGTGCGGAAGAGATTCTCGTTAATCGGCTGTTGCTGTTTGATGCCTGGACGATGAAGTTCCGTGAGTTCAAATTGCGAAAGGATCCTAAGTGTCCGGTTTGTGGTGAACAGCCGACGATTAAGAGGTTGATTGATTACGAAGAGTTCTGTGGATTAAGAGCGCAACCGCCGGTCCCGGAATCCAAGTTGGAAGAGATCTCCGCGATAGAGCTCAACGCACGCCGGCTCCGGGGTGACAAAATTCAAATCATCGACGTTCGTGAACCACACGAGTTCGAGATCGCCCGCATACCCGGGACAAAACTGATTCCGCTGGGACACGTGGTAAGCCGGATGAATGAAATTGATCCAGAAGTCGACACTATTGTTCATTGCAAAGCCGGTGTCCGTAGTGCCAAGGCTATAGAAGCGTTGAAACGGGCCGGCTTCAATGGGAAGTTGATCAATCTGAAAGGCGGAATCACGGCGTGGGCAGAAGACGTGGATCCACGGGTAGCCAAATACTGATCTCAAATTTCAGATCTCAGATCTCAGATCTAAACTTTCATGGCATCTCGTTCGTCATCTGAGATCTGAGATCTGAGATCTGAGATCTGAGATCTGAGATCTGAAATCTGCTATACTGCGCGCTCCCGCGCAGCAATTACTCCCATCGTTCGAAAGCGTTCCCGACATATAATTCGCCCAACCGTTTTTTATTGCTGGTAAAGCCTCGCATGCTTACTCATGTTGAACTTCGCTCACTGCAATTCCTGCGAAGCTTATCTTTTCCCGCAACCTCTTTTGCCGTGCGGGCGGCTCACCCCTCAACCGAACCTTACGTTATCTGGAGGAAACGAGTATGAAAAAGCTTGGTGCGTTACTACTGTTATTAGGCCTTTGCGTTGTGCTGTTCAATACTGGATCCACGCGTAGCCAGGGCCGGGGAAAGTTCCATCGAAAAGAGAATAAGATTGCAAATCGCTACATAGTTGTGCTCGACGATGCTGTAGTGGGAGAGAAAGGGCGCTATTCGATCGCTCCCTATATCGCTGCGGATATGGGCGCAAGTTACGGTGGCAACGTCAAACATGTATACCAACATGCGCTTAATGGTTTTGCGGCTGAGATGTCTGAGCAAGCGGCAGAAAGACTCAGCGAAGACTTCCGCGTCAAGTTTGTCGAAGAAGATGCGGAGATGACTGCAGATGTGACGCAGAACAACCCGCCATGGGGTCTTGATCGGATCGATCAGCGGAATCTGCCTCTGAACGCAACCTACATTTACAACTGGACCGGTTCAGGAGTGAGAGTCTATGTGATCGACACTGGCATACGTACGACTCACACCCAGTTTGGTGGCCGGGCTTCGAACGTCTTTGATGCTTTTGGTGGAAACGGGTCTGATTGCAATGGGCATGGGACTCATGTGTCGGGAACCGTGGGTGGATCGACTTACGGTGTAGCCAAGAGCGCATTATTGCGGGGAGTGCGCGTGCTCAATTGCAGTGGCTCCGGTTCAACTTCGGGAGTGATCGCCGGAGTTGATTGGGTTACCTCGAATCACATAAATCCCGCTGTAGCTAACATGAGCCTGGGTGGCGGAGCTTCTTCTGCGTTAGACACTGCGGTTACTAACTTGTCGAATTCAGGAGTTCCGGTTGCCGTCGCAGCAGGCAACAGCAACACGAATGCTTGCACGCAGTCACCGGCTCGTGCAGCAAGCGCAATCACAGTAGGTTCGACAACCACTACGGACGCCCGCTCGTCGTTTTCAAACTTCGGAACATGTCTGGATCTGTTCGCGCCGGGGAGTGGAATTCTGTCTGCGTGGTTCTCATCAGACACTGCCACAGCTACGCTGAGTGGCACCTCAATGGCTTCTCCGCATGTAGCTGGAGTTGCAGCTCTATATAAGCAGGCAAACCCGTCTGCTTCTTCTGCTACGGTCAGAAATGCGATCGTAAACAACGCAACGACAAACGTGGTAACGAACGCAGGAACCGGTTCGCCGAATCGGTTGTTGTATTCGAGGTTCTTCTAGTTGTAGGACAGCGAATCGGGGCAGTAGCCCGACTGTCAAGGAGGGCTTGCGGCGACGCCAAAGCGATCGCGAGTCACGATAGCCCTCCTTGACAGTCGGGCTACTGCCCCGATCCGTATCCCCTACTAATCCACACCGATACCCAATCGGTCTGCGCATTTATACAACGACAGTCCCAGGACACAAGCGACTACCAGGTTGAAGTAGAACGTGATTGAGCCGTTGATGAAGTTTGCCGGCAGATTACCTATGAATGGCAAGGTCAACGGAGACGTTATGAACGCGACAATTACTCCGACTACTAGCGCCGCAAACTGAATCAGTAATACCATTCCGAATGCTTTGAAGTAAGTCGATCGCATGCGGCGAATAGTGTCGAGTCCCACAAGCGGGTTTAGAACTGACAAGAAGCTCTGCGTGTAGCCCGCCACAGTCAAAGCCATCGGGTAATAGAAGACACCCCAGGCAATTGCCAGCAACAACAGAAGAATTAGAAGAATGCCCGCGCCCAGCAGAGGCATTAGCTGGACAATCATGCCTCGTGGATCGTTCTGAACAGCTTTTGATCGCTCGGCTTCGTCAGCTAACCTTGCTCCTGGACGTGTTTGGTTCAGTTGTCGGTTGGCCTCGGCCAACTTTTCCGGATCAGCTTCAGGATTCGTTAATTCTTTTAGAACTTCTGGGTCAGGCGTGGCCGCCTGACGCGCGGGCTCAATGCCGCCCATCGGGTTTACAGACGCCGCCCCGCTGTGGAGCGCGCCGAACAGTAACGCAACAACCAATACAATCATTGGGCCCCACGAAACGATCGTGATTCCGATACCCAGAAAGATCGGAACGATCAAATCATCCCACAAAGAAAACGAACTGAAGTCAGGCATGAAACTGCGGTCGAGCCGTCCCCACGCAACCTGATTGATCACATGCGAAATACAACCAAACATGATCATCCAGGCGATGAGGCTTCCACGAAAACCGGCGAGCAGCAGAAACCCATATAACAGCGCACCGCCCAGCAATGCAGCTTTGTGTTTGAATGGGTACTTCACCGCTCTAACAAAATCATCCATACCAAAACCAGAACCCTGGAATTCTGCACGCGCCGTCTTTGTCGTAACCTCTTCATACAATCGACAGAGGTCGCCACATAGTGGACATACTGGAATCCTGCTGGTGCCGACGAAGCGTGGACATTGCTCGCAGAGTGCTACTGCGCACATGCGACAGAGATACTTCGCGCCGACGTCCGGGTGGTTGTGACAAACACTTGCGGGCGGGCCCTCAACAAAAACCTGATCGTTCGTTTGTTCGGATTGAGATTCAGCTGATTCTGGACTTTGAGCGACTTCGAAAGGAGGTGGTGCGGTGGCGGTCTCCGACGACTCGGCGAGAGGAGGAGTCTCGATCTCTCCATTGAAGGCACCTCTTAGTTTTGGAACGCGGCCGGCCTCAATCCAGTTTAGTTTGCCTTTACTAACCTTGTCAGTCGGTAAGACACAGCCTTCAACGATCCATTGCTTGAGTGTCTCGAGGTCGGTTTCGAACACTCCTTCATAGGTCGAAACACGCCATGTTTCTGGTTGTGCGCTCATAGAGGTTGATTCCTGAAGGCGAACGTTCGTTCGGAAGCTCGCGATAGGTGATTGTTCGTTGGAAAGTGAGGCTTAAGGTCGACCAGGCAACTGGGCCAGATGCCTATGGGAATACTAGACTGCCGGTTTTGGCAGCGTCAATAGTTTTGTAGTCCTCCGCGAACCCCTGGGCAGTAGCCCGACTGTTAAGGAGGGCTCACAGTGACCGGCGCGCGGCGGAAAGCTTGTTGGAGCCCTCCTTAACAGTCGGGCTACTGCCCCGAGCCGTCCGGACAAACATTATTGAAAGGAGGGCTCACAGTGACCGGCGCGCGGCGGAAAGCTTGTTGGAGCCCTCCTTAACAGTCGGGCTACTGCCCCGAGCCGCCCCTACAAAACATTATTGAAATAATTGGGTTTATCGCTCTTGACTTCGTTCCCAGCAAGGTTGAGACTTAGGCCCTCGTCTTTGGTACCAAGCACTCTGAACTCTGAGAGGTAATCCCCATGCGCTTCACAAAAGTGTCTAACACTCAGTCTAAACTGCGTTCGACCGCATCGCTTCTATGCATTGCCACGCTGCTGGTTTCGTCCTTTCCCGCGGCCTTCGTGCAGGCGTCTTCTGTACAGGCGCAGCAACCCTCAACTGCAGTAGTCAAGCGTTCACTGACTCACAAAGACTACGACTCCTGGCGGTCTATACAGGCAGCGCAAATTTCTCGCGACGGCAAGTTCATAGCTTACGCATTCACGCCGCAGGATGGTGATGGGGAAATCGTCGTCCGCAACATCGCCGCGGGAACTGACTGGCGAGCACCACGCGGTTATCGGCCGCCAGTGCCGCCTCCAGACGATCCTGGGGCAAACCTCGCAGAGTTTCAGGCTGCACAGACACGCCTGCTTCGTCCAGTTTTCACTTACGACACCCGGTACGTTGTATTTAGCACCGAGCCGGACAAGGCAGAACTGACGAAGGCGAAGAAGGAAAAGAAGAAGCCGGAGGAAATGCCAAAGAATGGTCTGGCAATTATGGATCTTGCGAACGGCTCAGTTACTCGAATCGAGCGAGTGAAGAGTTTTCAAGTGCCTGAGGAAGGTGCCGGCTTCATTGCTTATTTGATGGAAGCGCCGATTCCAGAGAAGCCAAGCCAGTCGGCAAAGGACTCGACAGCAACAACAACTCCCGAAAGCACGCAAACAGCTCAGACCTCCCCGAGTGAGAAATCCCAGACCGGGCGATCAAGTAAGAAGAAGGAATTTGGTACCGAACTGGTGTTAAGAGATACCGCCGCCGGCAACGAACGTAAATTCGCTGAGGTTCTGGATTACACATTTAGTAAGGACGCCAAGTCGCTTGTCTTCGCTACGTCGTCGAAAAAAGAGGAAACGAATGGATTGTTTGCCGTAACTCCTGGAAGTGATAGCGAGCCCGTTGTGTTGCTCACCGGGAAAGGGAAGTATCAACGCTTGACTTGGGACGAAGACAATACGCAACTGGCATTAATCAGTGATCGAGACGATTCAGGAGCGAAACAGCCAAAGTTCAAGCTCTATCATTGGAATCGAAAGGATCCTCAAGCAGCTGAAATTGTCTCCTGGCAAACGGATGGATTTCGGAAAGACCTCGTGATCAGCGACAAAGGTAGTCTGAGTTTTTCACTCGACGGCAGTCGACTGTTTTTTGGGACTGCGCCACCTGCAGATCCGGAAAAGAGTGCGGATGAGGAAGTCCCGGCAGATGAAAAAGTTTTGGTTGATCTCTGGCACTGGAAGGACGACTACATCCAACCTATTCAAAGGATCCGCGCGGAACAGGATAGAAACAAATCCTATCGCGCCGTCTACAACTTCGGCGACAAGAAGTTTGTGCAACTTGCGGACGAAACGATGGAAAGCATCAACCCGTCGTCGTTGGATGGGAGTTACGCCATAGGTTCTGACAATCGCAAGTACCGGGTCATCGCTGATTACGATCCCGGCCTTTCTGATTATTACCTGGTCAACACGTCGGATGGTTCACGAAAGCCCTTGTCGGCGAAACAACGTGGAAGCTATTCGCTGTCGCCCAGCGCGAAGTATGCAATCTATTTCGATGGCAAGGATTGGAACTCGTACTCAGTTGCTGACGGTCGCACCGCAAATCTCACATCCAGTATCAAGTCTCAGTTTTTCAATGAGGACAACGATACGCCTCAGACGCCCGCCTCATATGGACTAGCAGGTTGGACAAAAGATGATCGTGATGTGCTGATCTACGACCGTTACGACATCTGGCAAGTTTCACCCGATGGTAGCCAGGCGAAGAATTTGACTGACGGTGTAGGCAGAAAACAGAAGACTGCACTCCGTTATGTTCGTTTGGATCCGAAAGAGCGATTCATCGACGTGGACAAACCAATGCTGCTTCAAGCCGACAATGAAGACACTCACGACAGCGGGTTCTTTCGAGATCAGGTCAACAGCAATGCATTACCACAGAAACTACTGATGGCCCCGAAGGATTTCGGTAGTCCAACTAAAGCGCGTGATGCGGATGTGTTAATGATGACCGCTTCGCGCTTTGATCAGTTTCCAGACATCTGGGTGACGAGCGGAGACTTTCGTGAATTGAAACGAACGAGTAATGGAGACGCTCAAAGGGCGCAGTTCAACTGGGGAACAGCGGAACTCGTAGCTTTCAAAAATACTGACGGCGTGCCGCTGAAGGGCATACTTCTTAAACCCGACAACTTCGATCCAAAGAAGAAGTACCCGATGATCGTTTACATCTATGAACGTCTGACGCAGGGACTCCATACTTTCCGTCCACCTGCGCCCGGCACGTCAATCAATCCCACGTTTTATGTAAGCAACGGTTACCTGATCTACATGCCGGACATTGTCTACACGGTTGGTTATCCAGGTCCAAGTGCCTTGAAGTGCGTACTGCCTGCGATTCAAGCTGTCGTCGATCGGGGCTTTGTAGATGAGAATGCGATTGGTATTCAGGGACATAGTTGGGGTGGCTATCAGATCGCGTACATGGTGACGCAAACGAATAGATTCAAAGCGGCGGCGCCGGGCGCTTTAGTTTCAAACATGACTAGCGCATACAGCGGCATTCGTTGGGGAACGGGACTCGCTCGTCAGTTTCAATATGAGCGAGCGCAGTCGCGCATTGGCGGGAGTCTCTGGGAGTATCCGTTACGCTTTCTTGATAACTCGCCGCTCTTCCGCGCGGATCGGGTGCAGACGCCGCTCTTGATGATAGCTAACGATGAAGATGATGCAGTTCCATGGCAGCAGGGAATTGAGTTCTACCTGGCGCTGAGAAGACTCAATAAAGAGGTCTACATGTTTAGCTACAACGGCGAAAAACATGGACTTCGAAGACGGATCAACCAAAAAGATTACACGCGACGTCTGCAGGAGTTCTTCGATCATTTTCTGAAAGGCGCCCCTTCTCCAGAGTGGATGGAGAAAGGAATTCCGTATTTGCAAAAGGAAAAGGAGAAGGAGAAGTATCGGGCGACGGAAGACAACAAGGATGAAGGATGAAGGATGAAGGCGGAAGGTTAGCTTCTTATTTCATCCTTCATCCTTCCGCCTTCATCCTTATCCGCTCACGGCTCTCAACCTCGACTCCAGATTTTCTCGTCGGCTGCGGCTTAGTTTGAGCTGGCTGCCGTCTTCAAGGACCACGATGTAGTCGCCATTGAAATGAGGATGCAGCTCTTTGATCCGCTCGAGGTTGACGATGATAGAGCGATGAATTCGAACAAATCTTTGCGGATCGAGTTGTGATTCAAGTTCCTGCATCTTCTCGCGGAGTAAATGCGCCTTCTTTCCCACATGTAGTTTTGCGTAATTACCGTCAGCCTCAATCCAATCAATTTCATCCACACGCAGAAGAATCACCCGGCTTGCCAGCTTGATCATCACTCTGGTGAGGTACGGCTTAAGGGCGGTTGATGATCCCTTGTGACTTTCGCGTTCTTCCAGGAGCGCGAGGAGCCGCTTACTTACTTTGTTAATTTCGCGACTCTCAATTTGAGACTTCGCGCGTTGAAGTGCCTGTGTAAATCGCAAATCATCATAAGGCTTGAGTAGATAATCCAGCGCGTGGACTTCAAACGCTTTGAGAGCGTATTGATCAAACGCAGTTACAAAGACGATTGCCTGGATGTGTTCGGCGCCGACGCTTTCGAGTACATCGAAGCCGTCCATTTCCGGCATTTGAATGTCGAGAAATATCAGGTCTGGTCGAGAAGCCTCGATTGCTTTAACCGCCTCTTTACCGTTGCGACACTCACCGAGTACCTCGATCTGTGGATCACGCTCGAGAAGTAGACGAAGATTGCGCCGCGCGAGTGGCTCATCATCGACGATTAGGGTTTTGATTCGATCAGGCATAAGTCATTGCCGATTTTCGATTGCCGATTGCCGATTTGAGTAAGCCACGGATGGACTCGAACCACATCGATCTCTCTTAAATCGGCAATCGGAAATCAAAAATTGGCAATGGCCTAAAGCTCAAATATCTTAAGGGGAATCACCACCTCCACCTCCACCCCTCCCTGGTCACGATTTCTAATGTCGAACCGATAGTTTTCACCATAAAGCTGTTGCAGACGAGCAATAGTGTTCGCGAGTCCAATTCCACTACTGGTTTTGAGTTGCCAATTATTTGGTAAACCCGCACCGTTATCTGCAACCGTGATGGACAATCGGTCGTCGCTTTTGGTGGCGCTGATCTTTACTGAACCGCTTTCAGCACTGCGTCCAATCCCGTGTTTTAAAGCGTTTTCGAGCAGAGGCTGTAGCAAAAGATTCGGAACGAGCGCCTGCGTTGTTACAGACTCAATATCAAACTCAATCTGTAATCGATCCGAGAAACGCATTTGCTGGATGCTCAGGTAGAGTTTGACGAAGTTTAACTCCTCTTTGAGCTCCACCTCTTGTCGATCTGAGTGCTCCAATGCATGGCGCAAGAGGTCGCTTAGACCTACGAGCATCGTCACCGCTGCCTGATTATTGTTGTCGCGAACCAGACCCACAATTCCGTTGAGCGTGTTGAAAAGGAAGTGCGGATGCAGCTGCATACGCAGTGAATCCAACTGGGCCTTCGCCAATTGTGTTTCCAACTGCGATGCTACAAATTCACGCTCTCGATATTTACGGTAATAGTCGATCGCATAACAGATACCTACTACTCCGCCATAGATGAGGAGGTCAGGGCCGAGTGAACCTTTGAAGCGCGAGAGAAAACGTGGCCAAAAGGCTGTGGGACTCGAGCCCATATTGTCCCAGGGTTGAATGGTTAAGACGATTGCAACTGCCGCGGCACTATGAATTGCGGAGAAGATCAGGAATGCTGGAAGGTGAACAGCAATGCTTGTTTTCCAGGAGCCACCAACGAGAGGAAAGCGCCGTGCCAACGCAATGATCAAAGGTGTCAGTGGTGCCCAGGCAAGCCATGTGAGTATTCCCCACGCGAAGATCCTGATAAATGAGTGCCCCATGCCCTCGGCACGCACTTCAAGATAAATCGGTATCACATAAATAACGCCGAGCAGAACCCACGTGCCCGTGATGACGGTCCACTTTAGAAGTGAATTTCGTTGAAGTGGACTGGACTGAGGCTCAAACGTGTAGACAGGCGATTCGAAGGTTTCCATTTGAAGGTTAGAGTGTGGTGCCCTGACACCGCTTTTTATAGCGCGCGCGGCGATTTAGTGGCGGCTGCCGTAAGCCTCTCGCTCTCCATAAGATAATAATTCTCAATCAGTCCAGATTGGTAGTACGTCTGCGTGCTTCTTCAAAAACTCTCTGCGCAATCTCTGCGTGCTCTGCGTCTCTTGCGGTTGAAACGGTGCGTCGTAATCCTTACCGCAGAGACGCAGAGCACGCAGAGATTGCGCAGAGAAGAAGTGTTAATCGTTTATCGGAGAAGCATTGAAGTTCCGTTGACCTGCAACACTGGTGGCAGGTCACCGCAGTTCGAAATTACATGCTCGATGAAGAAGTGCGCGAATTTTTTCGTTCAACTTTCACGCTCAACGTGTACTGGTTCTTTTGACCAGCAACAGGACTAACGTTTACAGTTCCATTCCATAACCCGCCCTTTTCATCACTAAATGTCCACCAGGTCTGAAGAGGGTTTTTCGCGGACTCGGCATTCACTCTCGTCCACTTAGCAGCAGGTGGTCCGTAGGTTCGGTTACTGGAAATAGAGTTGTTAATTTGGTCAAGCAGTTCGCTGGCTGTGGATTCAGTAGTGACAGCCCAGGTGTTCTCCCAATTATCAACTGAGCCTGACCTGCTCAATGGTCGCCAACCACCTTCCGCAACCTTCACGTCGTAGTTGAACCGCAGGTACTTGTCGGCCAGCATCGCGCGCACAAACTTCGAGTCGGGATCCCAATTGTATTCCATGCCTAGCGCTGCCATTTGAGCGGTGCCCCTACCGTAAAGTCGTTCGATGACATGCAGCGCACCGTCAATGCCCGAGGACAGACCCGCAGTAGTGATGATGTGACCGTTATCAACGAAGCGACGGTCGTCAACAACCTTCACCT